>Ga0181582_10005219_pt1 | contig 10481 bp, 5 predicted proteins | sample 071ome_32_FD_132438 | JGI IMG/M metagenome (GOLD analysis project Ga0181582, IMG submission 132438) | Coastal salt marsh microbial communities from the Groves Creek Marsh, Skidaway Island, Georgia - 071405AT metaG (megahit assembly) | ecosystem: Environmental > Aquatic > Marine > Intertidal zone... | reverse complement strand
TCCGGGCCATCGATCCCGACTTTCCGGATTCTCCTGTCACCACGGTAACCAACCGCTTTGGACCACTTACTCATGAACCCGGCTTTCCGGGTGGCGAAGTGGGGAAATGGGAGACCAAGTCTGATGGTGATGAGGACGGCATCCGTTCCGACATCCGCTACTACACCATGACCATGAACTGGAGCCCCAGTGAGCTGTTTTCAGCCACGGCCATTCTGTCGGATTGGGAAATGGACCGGCGCCAGGTCATTGACTTTGACGGTTCAGATTTCATCATCACCACCGATGACATCCGCAACTTCGATGAAAACACCACCATGGAATTCAGGTTCAATGGCTCCCTGTTCGATGATCGTGCCAACTGGCTGATCGGCTACTACTCGCTGGAGCAGGAAAGCACCCAGCGCTTTTACCGCTGGGGGCTATGGGACTTCGCGGTCCCCAATACCGGACCTGCCGATCCGCCCCTGAATATTGCGGCCATGAACTATGTACGCAGCTACGGTACAACCATCGGCGATCCCTCGCTGGCAGCCTACTTTCCCATTGTTCTGATCACCGACGATGCCCTGACCGGCAACGTGGATGAAGACTCCGCCTGGTACGGTGAGTTTTCCTACAAACTGACCGATCAGCTGGAAGCCACCGTCGGCATGCGCATCACCAAGGACGATGGCCGGGCCATCACCTATGTGCCTACCGGTGCCTTCAGAACGGACAATCCCCGCAATGCGCCCACCGGAGATTCCTTTGCCGGCACCGTTGCCAGTGTGGTTGAAGATCCCGACCTGGGCAGCATCACCACCAACAAGTTTGCCCTGACCTACCAGCACACCGAGGACATGATGTTCTATGCCAGCTGGGGTGAGGGCTTCACCTCCGGTGGCCAGCAAAATGTGAATAATGTGGGGATCGTCACCCTGGATCCGGAGATCGTCACCACCTGGGAAGTCGGTCTGCGTTCAGACTGGCTTGATGGCAGATTGCGGTTCAACGGCACCTATTTCGATTCGGACTGGGAAGGCATGCGGGTTCAACAGTTACCACCGGATCCGGACAACCCCGGCGCCTCACTCCCCTTCCCTTACCCGACCAGTGACGGTAAAGGCGAGGCGTCAGGTTTCGAGTTCGACCTGACCTACATTCCCATTGATGACCTGGTGCTGACCCTGAATATCGGCCTTATCGATACTGCCTATATCGAGCGGGGTGTGTTTGACGGCATCAACGGTATTGCACCAAACTCGCCCTTTGCCTATGCGGCAGACGAAAGCTTCTCACTGGGCGCTGTTTATGACATTCGGATGGGCAACGGCGGCATGGTCACCCTGTCAGGCAAGTACGGCTGGATGGGCGACTACGCCAGGGACTCGGCTTACCAGCGGACCCGTATTGACGCCAATGGCAACATCATCAAGGAACCTTCCTACGGCATCCTGAACGGACGCATCACCTACACGCCACCGGCAGGCAACTGGTCCGCCAGTCTGTGGGGCAACAACCTGACTGACGAGCAGTACATCAACGGCGGTTTTGATACCCGCAACGTGTGGGGCTATGACTTCTCAGTGATTGGCCGTTCACGGGAAGTCGGCGTCACTGTCAACATGACATTCTAGAGAGTCCGTCCGTAAAACGGTGAAAATGGAATTTCCACCACCCCAAACAAAAACCCCATCCCGCCAGGGATGGGGTTTTCTGTTATTAGCAAAAGACCTCATAAACAGAACGTAACATGAGCTGAATAGTCTCAGGCCTTTTTCACTGACGGGGTGAACATCCTCACCGCCTGCTGCCTGCCCCTGACCTGAATGGCCTGCAATTCCTGATACTCAAAATCCGGCGCCATGTTTCTGGTAGCCTCACTCACAATGATTGGTACGCCGCAATCCTTGGTCGCTGATTCCAGCCTTGACGCCAGGTTCACCCCATCACCAATGGCGGTGTAATTCAGCCGGTCGCTTGACCCCATGTTGCCAACAACCACCTTGCCTGAGTGAACACCTATCCCCATGTCCAGTTCAGGCCAGCCTCTTGTTTTGAAACTGGCATTGCAAAGCACCAGTTCATCCAGCATCTCAAGGGCACAGGCCACTGCTCTTGATGGGTGGTCAGGTAAATTTACCGGCGCACCAAACAGGGCCATGATGGCATCCCCGATATATTTATCGACCACGCCGCCGTGCCTGTCGATGACAGCAGTCATGCGGGTAAGGTATTCGTTAAGAATATCCAGCATGTCGCTGGGTGAACGGTTTTCGCTCAGCCCGGTGAAATTTCTCAGATCCGTAAACAGAATCGTGATTTCCTTTTCCTCGCCACCCAACTGCACATCGGAGCTGATCAGTTCCTGGGCGATTTCCGGGGAAATCACTTTCCCCAGGAGGTTCTGTACCCGGTCCCTTTCATACAACCCCTTGCTCATGTTGTTAAACGCCTGCCCCAGGAGCCCAAGCTCATCCTCCTGCTGCAGGTTCACCACATGGTGGTAGTCACCCCGCTCTATTTCCCTGGCTGAATTCACCAGTACCTTCACCGGCCGGGTGACCGTGTTAGCGATAACGGCGCCACCGAACAACGATACGAGCAAGGCCAGAAGGGAAATAACAATCAGCAGCACTCGCAACCTGAAATAGGGTGCCAGGGCCTGATTCCTGTCCCGCTGGAGAATGGCATAGACCTGCTCTCCTCCCCAGGCCGCCAGGCTGCTTATATAAGTCAGATAGGGGGCATCCCCCACCTGCATTTCATAATTGCTGTCAGTGACCAGTCCGCTGGCATTGATTGCCTCTTCCACCTGGAACCGCAGTTCTTCCACCAGGGAAGACACCTGGATCGAGTAGTTTTCATCAACGTCATAGGCCACAGTAATCGCAGTACCGCTTTCATCCAGAAGCTGTCCGATAAACGCTTCATTCACTTCAAATCCCAGTATGACCCAGGCAACAGGCACAGGACTGAGCAGAGGGATGCCAATGACACTGTACAGCCGGCTGTTGAGATGAATAATGCCCGATACCTCTCCATTGTTTTCAAGCGCCTGCATAAAGTCGGCAAAAGGAAATGGATCGCCCGCCTGCATGCCCGGGCCCGGCGCAATACCACTGACAATCTGGTAATTGCCCGACAGGTCCAGCAGGAACATCAGGTCGGCACCGATGCGTAAACGCTGGTTGGTCAGGGCCGACTCAACGGTTTCAGGGCCGCTGGTAGCATAGGCAATCTTGAAGGCGTAATCGCCTGACAGCGTACTTCCTGCGAGAGTCAGGGCGTCATTCCTGCTGTTGATGCTGTTGTGAAAAGAGCGCACCGTTGTCACCAGCGACTCCCCGATCAGGGCATTGGCGTTGCGGGTGTTGGCGGCATCAACGAGGTACAGGGAAACAAGCTGTACCAGCAGCACCAGTCCCAGGAAGAACGTGAGTATCCTGCTGCGGAACGTTTTGAACCTGAACGTTTTCAGTAGACTTCCTCGTGCATCCGGGGTTCCGGCTGCCAGAAATACCGGGGCTTTATGGACAGAGCCATATTCTGGTTCACGTTGCCGGACTCACCCACGGCGACCATAGCGGTAACAGCCTGTACTGATTTCATGCCGGGATGGGCCACATGAATTTCATAATCCCCTGCTGGCAAATCACTGAAAACTGCCTGCCCCCCTGCATCGGTTTTTGCAAAGTATGGGGTGTCCACCACATAAATATAGGCAACCATCCAGTCATGGATATTACAGCCCACGGTGACAATGCCCGGACTCTCAAAAACGATCTGCTCGGTCAACTCCTGTTCCGACAAAGGCAGCTGAAAACTTTTCGCAGGAGAAAACGAATACACATGGTGTCCTATGCCGTCCCTGTTCGGGAAACTGACATTGGCTCCCGCAGGAACAACCGTGACAAAAGGTGAAAACATTTTATCCTTCTGTTCCACCTCGTAGCTTGTCGACGGCATGCCTTCAGCAGCCTGATCCGTCACGAGGTACACCGCTGCATCCGGCAGCACCTGTCCACCATCATCAACAACCTGCACGACAAGATCACCGGCCTGAAGGGGCAGACTGGTCATAAAACCAATCAGTATGGGTATCCATTTGGTACGTCGCATAGTCTTCAACATCAATTATGAAACCGGTACTGCAGAGTCAGCATCAACTGGTTGATCCGCTCATGCCCCTGCCCGAAAGACAACTGTCTCTCCAGTCTGTCACTGTCAAATAGCAGCCACTCTGCGCCTGCCCGCCACTGCTCTGACAGGCGGTACTGCCAGGAAAGCATGAAACTGTCGCCATCCTGCTCACTGAAATCCAAGGGCTCGTGATCCAGATCATCCACGGAGAATTGCTCGTATCGGGCTGTCCAGCTGTGCTTGCCTGACACCTTGTTGAACAATACATAAAAAGCCGAGAAATCCGAGTGATAAATTATCAGGCTGCCGGGATTGACTGCCAGCGTACTGCCGTCCATCACCTGCGCAGCAAGCGTCAATTCATTCGGCAGACGCCACTGCATGGCCAGCTGGTTGAACCTGGTACGCCATCCTGACTGACCATCGCGGGAGTGGCCGGTTTTGGACCGGTTGTCATAATGGGAAGCCTGAAGCGTTACCTGGTCCAGGTAGCGCCATTCACCGGTCAGGTAATAGCCGGGATCATCGTCATTTTCATAAAAAGGATGGATATAACGGTCCTCTCCGGTTTGCAGGGTGGGTAAACGCAAGGCTGAAAAAAGACCGGTCTGGCGATCATGGTTCGCCCAGCCTCTATGGTCCAGGATGGTGCCTGCAGCATCATTGCTGCCATGAACGGCACCTGTAAGTTTCCAGCTGGACGCTGACTGCCGGAAGCGTCCAGGCCAGTCCAGACCGACTTCAGCGCCTATGGTTCGCAATTCCTCACCCACCCAGCTGTTAATGACTGACGGCGTGGTACTGAAGTTGCCGTTCCAGGCAATATCACGATTTTCCAGGGAGAACGATGGTTAAAAAGCCCCTATTTTTGCTCTCAGGCGCATGGGCCCTGCAGGCACGGGACGATAGTGCAGATAGGCTTCGGTTAACTCAGGCTCAAGACCATTGTCGGCATACAGCTGACCGGCCGTCTACAACCACAGGACATCGGTGACGTGATAATCGAGATTTACGCCAAGCTTACCGAGTTGAACCGGGAAGCTCCCTTCATCAAAGCGGGTGGTTGAGAAGCCGCCATCCAGCCAGTTGAGTTCAGCATCATTGTAAAACACCTGGATTTCGCCAAGCCCCCGGATTTTAAGATCATCAGCCGCCCTTGAGAATGGGGCTGTCAAAGCGAGGCAAACGACACTAATGAATAACAGGTTTCTGCGCATGAATGAATTACAGGGAGCTGTCGGAAACAGGGGTTCAGTCAAATGGCTGGCACGAGAGGGCAATGAGTTGGGCTCATCATAATCAAAGTCAAGCCCGGCATCCACTGTTCCTGTACCGCTTACAGCAGACAGCGTACTGCTGACATGCCAGGGAACGGTGAGTTCAGCCCCATCCCGGATAGGATGACCCTGAACTGACGGGATTTATTGCTGATTCAGGGGAATACTTTCAACAGGCGGATTATCAGTCTTGCCACCCCTGTTGAAAAGCCTGCCAACAAGCCTGGCTGTACTAATCTGCAAATCGTCTATCAGGGTATAGAACACCGGCACGATAAAGAGGCTGACCACCGTGGACACAATCAGGCCGCCCATTACCACGACACCCATCGGTGCCCGGAAGCTTGGATCCCCTGCCCAGCCCATGGCCACAGGCAGCATGCCTGCACTCATCGCTATGGAGGTCATGATGATGGGACGCGCCCGTTTGGCACAGGCATCCAGCATGGCCTCCAGGCGTGTCATGCCATGGTCACGCTGCGCCATGATGGCGTATTCCACCAGCAGGATGGAGTTCTTGGTCACGATGCCCATCAGCATGAGCATCCCGATCAGGGAATTGATGGCCAGTGCATAGTTCCATATCAGCAGGGCCACAATGGCTCCTGCAGCTGATGGCGGCAGTGCAGACAGAATGGTGATGGGCTGGACAAATTTGTGGAAGAGGATAACCAGCACAGCATAGATCGAGAAAATCCCGATGATCATGGCATTGGCAAACCCGCTGAAAATATCGCTGATGAAGCGTGAGGTGCCGGTACGCATAAACTCGACCCCTTCAGGCAGGTTGCGCATGGCGGAGGTGCCTTCGAGTTGCCTGAGGACATTGCCCAGCGGCAGGCCATTGAGGTTGGCACTCAGGGTCACGTTACGACTGCGATTGACGCGGGTGATCTCCGACGGGCCAGCGCCCAGGCGGATATCCGCCACATTGACCAAGGGTACAGGGCCGTACTTGCCCATCACGGTCAGCTCGGCAATACGCTCAAGGTTGGTCCGCGACTCATCATTGAGGCGCACGCGAATCGGCAACTGCCGACTGTCCAGGTTAAACTTGGCCAGGCTGTTGCTGATATCCCCCGAGGTGGCAATACGGGTTACCAGGCTGATCTGCTGGGTGGTGACTCCCAGTTGCGAGGCGCGATCCTGATCCACATCGATAACGATTTCCGGCTTTTGCAGAGCGGCGCTGCTGTTGACCGTACCCAGGCCTTCAATGCCGCGCATTTCCTTTTCCACGGCTGCTGCCGCATTCAGCAGTGATGCTGAATCATCACCCACCAGGGTCAGTTCGACATTGTTGTTGTCTGCACCCTGGAACCGAATGCGGGCACCGGGAATACCGCGCAATATGGCGGATGCACTGCGCTCGAAGGTCTGCTGCACACCGTTTTTCCCGCTGGGGTTATCCAGCTGGATAGTCAGGTTGGCCGTGCGTACTGCACCGACACTGCCGCCGCCCATGGGCGAGCCGCCGGAGGATCCTGCACCAATGGTGGTGAACACCGAGCTCACTTCCGGGAAGTCCATCACGATCCGGCGGGCCTGTTCGGCAGCCGACAGGGTATCTTCAATTTTTGAGCCCGGAGGCAGCTCGACTGTCAGCTGGGTGAAGCCGCTGTCGGAGGCCGGTGCAAAACCGGTGGGCAGAAAACGGAACAGGGACAACATGAAAATCATGGCGACGCTGGATACCAGCACCACGATGAACCGGTGCTTCAGGCACCAGCGCACCCTGGCGATATACCAGTGGATGCTCTTGCCCTCTGTTTCAACATGATGATGGGGCTTCAGGAAATAGGCCGCCATCATCGGGGTCAGCATACGGGCGACCAGCAGCGAAAACAGTACCGCAATGGCGACGGTGAAACCGAAAGGCCGGAAAAACTCACCGGGGATGCCGCCCATAAACGCCACCGGGATAAAGACTGCACAGATGGTAAATGTCGTCGCCACGACAGCGAGACCGATTTCGATGGCGGCATCCATGGCAGCCTGACGCGGGTTCTTGCCCATACGCAGATGCCGCACGATATTCTCCACCTCGACAATGGCATCATCCACCAGGATACCCACCACCAGGGTCAGGGCAACCAGTGTAAGAATGTTCAGGGAATAGCCGAATTCATGGATCAGCCAGAAAGTTGGAATGATGGACAGCGGCAGGGCTGCCGCTGAAATCAGCGTGGCACGCCAGTCCTTCAGGAACACCATCACCACCAGCACGGCAAGGGCCGCACCCTCAAACAGCATTTCCATGGACGCATCAAAGGAGGTCTGGATGTACTCCACCGTTGAGCTGGCCTCGGCAAAGGTCACTTCCGGGTATTTGATTTTCAGTTCCTCAACCAGGGCACGGGCATCCTTGGCGACACCCAGAGCGCTGGCACCGAAGGCACGCACGATCTGGAAACCCACCACAGGCTTGCCATCCAGCAGGGCCATCTGGCGCTGCTCGCTGGGCTGGTCATTCACTTCTGCGAGCGTATCCAGACGTACACTGCGTCCATCCGGCAATGAAATTGGTAACGCGCGTAGATCCTGAACGCTGGTGATCAGGCCGGTTGTGCGGACTGTCTGTTCCAGTCCACCCAGACGGGCTTCACCGCCGGGAAATTCCGCCTGGATCATGCGCAGCTGACGGGAGACATCAGTGGCCGTGGTATGCAGGGCAGCCAGACGGTCAGGGTCAAGATCCACCCGTATTTCACGATCCACACCGCCCACGCGGGAGAAACGTCCCACACCGGGAATGGCGGTTAATTCACGGGCCAGGGTCAGATCCACGAACCAGGACAGCTCGGTGTCTGTCATTCGGTCGGAACTCACCGTCCAGGTGACCACGGCACCACCGGCGGTTGTATTGCGGGAGACAATGGGTTCATTGGCGTCCTGCGGCAGATCCTGACGAATCCGGGTCATGGCATCGCGCACTTCATCAGTGGCCTGCTGCATGTCTGTGCCAAACAGGAACTGGATGATGGTGGTGGAGTTGCCTTCGTTGACGGTGGAACGCATTTCATCGATGCCGGCGATGGTGGCCACCGCATCCTCCACCTTGCGAGTGATTTCCGACTCCATCTGTGATGGCGCCACGCCGGGATATCCGACGGTCACCACAATGGCCGGGAATTCAATATCCGGACGATCAAGTACGGGAAGCTTGGGAAAACTCTGCAAGCCGCCAATGGTCAGCGCGATAAACAGCATGACCACCGGGACGGGGTTGCGGATGGACCAGGTGACGAAATTCATCTCACAGCTCTCCTATGACGTTGACCAGGTCCCCGTCCTTCAGGAAACCGGCTCCACTGGTCACGACACTCACGCCTGCCTCAAGTCCACGAAGCACTTCGATGTTGTCACCCTGGATCACACCGGTTTCGATAATCTGCCGGCGCACGGTATGGTCCGGGTTCACAGTAAAGACATAGTGATAGCCATCGTTGGTGACAATACTGCCCAGAGGCACCACCAGGGCCTTGCCGCGACTCAGTTCGATCCTGCCGCGGGCAAACATGCCTGGACGCAGGGCCTCATCGGCAGGCACATCGACATAGACCATGCCGTTATGGGTACTGGGATTCACCGTGGGCGATACGATACGGATACTGCCGGAATGCTCGCGACCGTCCACGCTGGTGACGGTTACCTGCTGACCAGGCCTCAAACCCGGCAGATCACTTTCCGGAATTTCACCACGCCATTCCACACGATTCTGCCTGACCAGCCGGAGCAGTTCGGTGCCAGCCTGGGCAATCTGTCCAACTGAAACAGTACGTGCACTGATCACGCCATCATCAGGTGCCTTGACATGGGCAAACTGCAGCCTGACTCTTGCAGCTTCCAGATCTGCCATTGCTGCATCCACCCGGCCATCAGCGGCGATGGATTCACTTTTCAGGCGATCGATATCCGAGGGTGACAGCAGATCCCGTTCGGCCACACTCAAACCACGTTCCAGGGCCAACCTGGCATTAACCGCTTCTGCTTCACGCTGCTTGAGTGCTGCTTCACGTGAGGAGACATCCGTTTCCAGCAGCGAGGTGGACAACCTCACCAGCTCATCACCCTTGCTGACATAATCCCCCACATCAACAAGGACTTCCTCCACACGGTACCCACCCACTTCCGCAGCAATGATGACATCCTGCCACGCATTGATAGCACCATTGGTGTTCAGGTAGCGGGTAAAGTCCTTCAACTCTACTTTGGAGACATTGATGGTTAGCGATGCATCGTTGCTAACCGTTGCTGCTGACGGCGGCTGCGCGGAAACCGGTGCTCCCTGCAAGGCCAGCACTGACAACATTAAAACGAATGAGAAGGGGCGTGACCCATAACCAGACTGGCTGGATTTATTCAAAAACATACACATGGAAGGTAACCGAAAAAAGTGACTCGCCGGTCATTTTATCACGGCAAGCAGGAATCCAATAGTGAATCCGCCCGTACAATGAAGGAAATTTCATGCACAGGCCCGCAGTGATTCACGATAGCGCTGCCCCTTACGGCAGCACGGGGGCAGGCGGTGCCAGAATGCGCCTGGGGATTTTTTGTTTGTCGCCTGACCCTTCTGCCGCTGAATTACGGGTTGCTTTCAGCACCCGTGGTAAATTCAAACGCCAGTTCCTTGCACTCATCGATCTCGAACGGGGCATCGGCCAGCAAAACATAATCCGTGCCTGCATACTGGTCGACAAAGAAGCGGGAATCATCCGCCACAAAATCACGACGCAGGGTCAGACGTTCCAGCCAGTCCCGTTCCAGTGTGAAGCGCTCCACCACATGCAACTGGTCACTGTGCGGAGTGTTGGCAGCCATTCTCCCCGGCAGGAAACCGACGGTATCCACCACCAGGGTGTCGCCATCCCAATGGCCGATGGAATGTCCGCCCCGACTTGGCGTGATGCTGCCCGGGTGCCCGTCCATGTTCATGTGGACTGTACGCACCAGATTGCGTCCGTACTCCAGGGTAATGGTGTCACCCTTCTGGGTGATGCGATTGATCGGGCCATCGAACACCCAGTCAAAGAGGATATTGGTGATTTCACAGAGGATGCGCGGATGCAGCTCCGG
>Ga0181582_10005216_pt1 | contig 10482 bp, 11 predicted proteins | sample 071ome_32_FD_132438 | JGI IMG/M metagenome (GOLD analysis project Ga0181582, IMG submission 132438) | Coastal salt marsh microbial communities from the Groves Creek Marsh, Skidaway Island, Georgia - 071405AT metaG (megahit assembly) | ecosystem: Environmental > Aquatic > Marine > Intertidal... | reverse complement strand
TGCTTGGGCAGCATTGTTGATGGAGGGTATTTCCCGAATACAGGGTGCACACCAGGTGGCCCAGAAATTCACGAACACCTTTTGTCCTGCCAGCAAGTCGATATCAAAACCGCGGCCGTCCAGGGTCTGGAAAGTCTTGCTGTCGGGGTCATCATCGGCAGGAAGGGCTGCCAGTAGGGGATGCAGTTGTGGAGCAGGGGAGGCGTCTGCAGCCAGGTTGGCAGTCGAGTTTTCCGTCATGGTCTCATTGGCCGCATCATTGCCACAGGACTGGAGCAAGAGCAGCGTTGCCATCAGGCAGGCCGTTTGTAACGGGAATGTCTTTTTCATGTTGATAACCGCAGGGACAGTGAAAAGGCATGGTAAGTACCCGTTTGGCATCCGTCAATACGGTGAAAATGAAAGAATTCCGGGATTTGCAGGTCATTGCACTTGTTGGAGTAAGCGCTATATCATCGGTAGCCTGTTCGGAAAAACAGTATTTTGACCAACCGGATTCGTTCAGCTATCCGATAACGCAGACAAAAATTATAAAACGCATCGTATAACCAATCGCAAAGAAAATGAGAGAGGGAGTCCCAATGAAATTGAAACTGATTACAACCGCGCTACTGGCAGGAGCCTTCAGCCTGTCGGCCCATGCGGCGCTGGAAACCGGTGCCAAGGCCCCGGTATTTACCACGCAGGCGTCCATGGACGGTGAGGAATTTACCTATTCCCTGCAGCAGTCCCTGAACCTGGTTGGCCCGACAGTGGTTTATTTCTACCCGTCAGCCTATACACAGGGTTGCAATATCCAGGCGCACACCTTTGCCATCAACATGGATAAATTCAAGCAGGCGGGTGCCACCGTGGTCGGTGTCTCCCTGGACAGTATCGAACGCCTGAATGACTTTTCCGCTGACCCGGAATACTGTGCCGGTGAATTGCCGGTGGCTTCCGATACAGACGGCAGCATTGCCCGTTCCTATGACCTGGATGTACGCGAAGGCGCCAGCGGCTTCAAGGATACCCGCGGCGTGGAAATCGACCATGGTTTCGCCTCCCGTGATACCTTCGTCGTCGACAGTGATGGCACTATCGTTGGTACCGTAGGTGGTGTTTCACCTGAAGAAAATGTCATGACCTCACTGGAAATCGTGCAGGGACTGGCTGGCAGGTAATTTCGGGATACTTATCCACCCGATCCACAAAAACGGAGCTTTATGCTCCGTTTTTTATTGCCTGTGAATACGGGGTACACTACGCCATTGATTTCAGAATGCAGGAAGAACACGCAACATGGTCAACAAGCTTTGTGATGTAAACGACTATAAAGAACTCGCCCGGCGCAGGGTGCCGCGCATGTTTTTCCAGTATGCCGATTCCGGCTCCTGGACCCAGAGTACCTATCACAGTAACGAAGAAGATTTTAAGAACATCCTGTTTCGCCAGCGAGTTGCAGTGGATATGTCCAACCGTTCCCTGTCCACTACCCTGGTGGGTCAGGATGCCAGCATGCCGGTGGCACTGGCGCCAATAGGGATGCTGGGCATGCAGCATGCCGATGGTGAAATCCTGGCGGCCAGGGCAGCGGAGAAAGCCGGTATTCCTTTCACTTTGTCCACCATGAGTATTGCCTCCATTGAAGATGTCGCCGCTCATACGGAAAAACCTTTCTGGTTCCAGTTGTATGTCATGCGTGACAAGGATTTTGCTGAACGCATCATTGATCGCGCCAAGGCTGCCGGTTGCAGCGCGCTGGTCCTGACCATGGATCTGCAGATACTTGGTCAGCGTCATAACGATATCCGTAACGGGCTCAGTTCCCCGCCCCGGTTTACGCCGGACCATATCTGGCAGGTGGTGACCAGGCCCCGCTGGGGATTCAAGATGCTGGGCACCAAGCGCCATTCCTTTGGCAATATCGTCGGGCATGCCAAGGGGGTCAGGGACCTGTCCTCGCTGTCATCCTGGACGGCAGAGCAGTTTGATCCCACCCTGAACTGGAAAGATATCGAGTGGATCAAGGAGCGCTGGGGTGGCCCGTTGATCCTCAAGGGCATCATGGATGCCGAAGACGCGGGTCATGCCGTGAATACCGGTGCCGATGCCATCGTGGTGTCCAACCATGGTGGTCGCCAGCTCGACGGCGCACCGTCGTCCATCACGGTCTTGCCTGAAATTGTTGATGCCGTGGGTGGCAGGATTGAAATTCACCTGGATGGTGGTATCCGCAGTGGCCAGGATGCGTTGAAAGCCGTGTGCCTGGGGGCCCATGGTGTGTGGTTGGGTCGTGCCTTCCTGTATGGCCTGGCTGCCCGTGGTGAGAAGGGGGTGTCGGAAGTGCTGGAGATCGTACGTAAGGAAATGGATACCACCATGGCTTTGTGTGGTGAACGCCTCATAGGCAATGTGGGTGTGCATAATCTCTACGGGCCGGCCTGAGCCCTGTTGTCACGCTAAAAATCGTAAGCGGGGATTACGCCCTTTGCCACGACCTGGCTCCATCCTGTTAGCAGTATAGCGCAGGTATTTATGGACCAGCGCCTGGATGCGCAGGTCTATCCCCTCGCGCATCACCCCGGCGGAATAGTTCCTGATATCAGTCGTTTCTATCCGGTAAATGCTTTCCTGCCAGGGACCGATGGTGACCTGGATGGAGTGTATGTTGAAGTAGGCATTGGCCAGGCCGCCGCGTCGGGGATTCCAGGTGATGTCGTTGATGGTTACTTCGTGATCGGTAAAGGCCTTTCGTATGGCCATGTTGATAAACCATATCTCAAGCTTGAGATCATCAGTGGTAGTCATTGCACAAGTCCTTGTCTGATAAGGCCAAGCTAAACAGGCAAGGGTTCTGGAACAATAGTTGTCATAACAACTTGTGCACTGCTTAACGGTTCCGGAAATTTGTCCTGCGTATTGCAGGATTTTCCCTGAGAAAACCCATGAATAACCTTAATGATACTTTGGTAGCAAAGTGCTACCCGTTTAATGCCTTTGCAAGACAGGTGATGGCGTTGTTTTTACGGGCAGGTGTGCAGGAGAGTGTGTGACACTCATTGAACGTGGCAAAATTCTGGAGTTTGTCGGCGAGTTTTGCATAAAAGGTCTCCGGGTCTTTCACCGGTTTTTCCAGGTACATGCCTTTCACATTGAAGAGTCCGTTTTTGCGGTCGGCTTTCGGATCCAGGCGGCCGACGATTTCGGTGCCATAGAGTATGGGCAGGCAGTAATAACCGAAGCGGCGTTTTGCGGCAGGCACATAACATTCAATCTGGTAATCGCTGTCAAACAGGTGCTGGATGCGTTTGCGCTTGATGACGGCATTGTCGAAAGGCGACAGCAGGTGCACTGATCGCGATACCCGCGTGCCAGAAAGGGACTCCAGGAGATCGGGCGTGCTGTACCAGGTGCCAGGCAGCTTGCCAACCTGTACTGTGACAAGCTCACCGGCATCCAGCATGTCCTGCAAGGTGGCTTTCACCCCGGCCTTGATGCCTTTGCGCAGGTAACTGAACTCTGCTTCCTGTGCCAGGCCATGGGCACGCAGGGTGGACAGGACCAGGTAACGATAAAACTCCTCATCACCAGGCATTGACGTATCGATATGGGTGGGCAGAACCCGTTCGGGCAGGTCATAGACCTTCTGGAAACCCACCCGGTGAGAAATCATCAACTGTCCTTCGATGAACAATTGTTCCAGGGCTATCTTGGCCGGTTTCCAGTTCCAGCCCCATTCATCGGCTTTTCCTTTGTCCTGCTCGAAGTCGCGTGCCATCAAGGGGCCCTCAGCCCGGACTCGCGCCAGTACCCGGGCCATGGTCTTGCGGTCCGGCTTGCGCCAATGCACTTTGCCATCGGCAATGGCACGCATATAGGGCAGGCAATATCGGTAATCCTGCATGGGCAGGTAGGCCGCAGCATGGGCCCAGTATTCCATGATGCCGCGTTCCCTGAGCAGGCTGTCCAGGTGCTGTTCGCGGTAGGAGGGAACACGGGTCCAGAAGGCGTGATGGTGGGAGCGATTGATGACGGAGATGGTATCAATCTGGATATAACCCAGGTGCTTGATGCAGCGCTGGACGCCGGACTTGCCCGTGCCAAAGGGGCTGCGGGCATGCAGTCCCTGGCTGACCAGGGACAGGCGCCGGGCATCATTGATTGATATTTGTTCCATCACGGGCCTGGATAAACGAATCACTGCGCGGGATTATCTCTTGCAGGGGGCAAAAACACACTGCCCTGTGGTTATATCACTGGTACCAGGCCCAGCAGGATGAGATAGCGGGCGCCTTTGCCGATGCCGGTCAGCAGGACAAAAATTGGAAAGGGGACACGCAGGATGCCGGCGATGAAGGTGAGCGCATCTCCCCCGATAGGCGCCCAGGCCATCAGCAGTGACCAGACACCGTACTTGTTGAACCAGCGCTGGGCGCTGCCCAGGTGTTCCTCGCGAAAGGGAAACCATTTTTTGTCCTGGTAATGCAGCAGGAAGCGTCCGAGCACCCAGTTAAGACAGGCCCCCAGCGTGTTGCCGGCGGTTGCCCAGGCCAGCAACAACCAGGGATCGTAGCCCTGTGAAATAAGCGCGGCAAACAAGACTTCGGAGTAGGCCGGCAGGATGGTGGCAGCCAGGAATGACACGGCGAACAGCGTGAGATACGGCGTCATGGTGCTGGCTTCTTGTTGTCATGATCACGGGCGCATTCCACCAGGGCACGAAACAGGCGGCGCTGGCTGGATTCCAGTGGCAGGTATTCCGGATGCCATTGCACGCCCACCAGGAAACGGTGCTGGCTGGATTCGATGGCCTGGATCAGGCCGTTGTCTTCGCGGCCACTGACTTCCATGTTGGTGCCCAACTTGTCGATGGACTGGTGGTGCAGGGCATTAACCCGGCAACTGGACAGCCCGAGAATGCTTTCCAGCAGGGAACCGGGTTCGATTTTTACGTTTTTGACCGGAAAAATACTGCGCGGCAGTGGCGATTCCTCGTAGAACTCATGAATATCCTCGTGCAGGGTACCCTCGAGCACATAGTTGATCAGTTGTGCACCCCGGCAGATACCCAGCAGGGGAAGACCCTGCGCCAGGGCGTCTTTGACAAGCGCGGTTTCCAGCCGGTCCCTGTCGGTGTCATAACGTTGTGGTTTCTTGATACTGAACAGGCGACGCACCAGGAAAATGACCGGGTAGAGCAGCCATCTGCCCCAGGAGAAACGCCGGTTCTGCTGAACGGCCTGGCTGATTTTTTTGACTTCATCTGACTTTTCATCCGGTTCGATATCGGCGCCACCACCAATGATGAGCCCATTAAGGTGATCAATACCCGAATGGTGTGAAGGCCGCAGGCGTTTCGGTCGCCCACCCTGCAAACGCACGCCCAGGGCGGCAAAAAACCACGCAGCAAAACCGCCGCGGTCAGGACCGCTGATACCGATAACCGGACGGGTCATTACGGGCTTTCCAGTGCAAGTGCATCGGCGACATGGTTTGCCCATAATCCGCCTGGCCTGAATACCGATGTCTGGTTGCTCTCCAGGTAGTCACGGCACAAGGCCAGCAGTTGCTTGCGCTTGTCGTCATGGGCAAGGCTTTCAACCTGGACCCAGTAACGCCATTCATCGGCCACGCGGTAATGAAAAGCCGGCCGTCCTTTTACCAGGTCCGGTTCCTTCGCTTGTGCCTTCACACCTTCTTCATCGAGCATGGCAAAGACTGGCAGCATATCCAGGACATGATTACGGCTGCCGACTTCGCGCAGGTAATCACCCACAAGGGTATCGACATCAGGTTCATAGGCCGGATCCAGCAATATTTTTAGATAGGCAGCAGGCCAGGGCTTAATGTAGGAAGACAGCTTGCGGGAAAAGTCCACCTTGCTGTCCTTGCAGATCCAGTCATAGAGCAGGGCAAAAGCGCGCATGTGGGCGAGCAGGTAACCAGCCTCCAGCGAGACAACTTCTGCATTGATGTGCAGGCCGAAGGCATACAGGAAAGAGTGACCGGTGCCACGGGCGTTGCGATGGCGCAGCCCGGTAACGATATCCTGGACAATGTCCATATCATCCATGGCCAGCGGTGGCGTAACAATCTCACAGGGCACCACGACACTGGCCAGGCTTTCGATGAGATCATCAATCCTGCGCTCCAGTTCCAGATTGGTGGTGTCGATACCGGCCGAGGCCAGGTACTCCTTGTAGGTGCCTTCGTGAAGAAGGGCAGCGTCTACCTCGACACGATAGTCGCCAATACCCTCGACAGGTAGCCGGTAACTGAAGGCATTATCTTTCTCGGCCTTGCAGTCCAGTAATGTCTCCAGCATGCTGACACTGTCACTCAGGTCCACGCCGGCATATTCCAGTTCAAAACCAACACCGCGTGTGTTGCCGTCATCAGTCTGAATGACCGGAGGCAATGTGAAGTCGTTTCTGGCTTTTTTGGATTCACTCATGGTTATGCATTATGGAAAGTGGCAGCGGCAATCACAAGTCATGGTAATTGGTGCTGGAAATAAAAAAAGGCCTGTCAGATGACAGGCCTTTTCAATAGATGGTAGCTACGACTGGACTTGAACCAGTGACCCCAGCATTATGAATGCTGTGCTCTAACCAGCTGAGCTACGTAGCCATTTTTTCTATTACGGCTTCCGATTGTACCCAATCTGAAAGTGTTTTTTCGGTTTTTCCTGCTCAACGTATGGATGTATACGCCTGCGCGAAAAAACCGAAAAAACACTCCCATCTCGGCCACACTCGAAACCCTCATGACGAAAAAATAAAACTTTCGGGTTTCTGGAAGCACCGGCCCATGAAAATCATGGTCCGCGAAGGATGCGCATTTTCGTTTCATGCCCCGCCAATGTCAAGATTTTGGGGGTTTTTCGGCTGAGCCATTGGGTGACTTTCTTCGCGGCTAAAGCCGCTTCCTACAGGTTACCAATTTGCTGTGGGAAGCGGCTTTAGCCGCGAATATTCCTAGACATTAAACCTGAAGTGGATGACGTCGCCGTCCTTGACAAGGTAATCCTTGCCTTCCAGGCGCCATTTGCCGGCGTCTTTGGCGCCCTGTTCGCCGTTGTTGGCGATGAAATCATCGTACCCGACCACTTCGGCGCGGATGAATCCCTTCTCGAAATCGGTATGGATCACGGCGGCGGCCTTGGGGGCAGTGGCGCCTTTCTTCACGGTCCAGGCGCGTACTTCCTTGACGCCGGCGGTGAAGAAGGTCTGCAGGCCCAGCAGGGTGTAACCGCCGCGGATGACGCGATCCAGGCCGGGTTCTTCCATGCCCATTTCCTGCAGGAACTCGATTTTCTCATCGGGGTCCAGTTCGGCAATTTCCGATTCCAGCTTGTTGCATACCACGACCACTTCAGCACCTTCGGCGGCAGCAATCTCCCTGACCACGTCCAGGTGGGGATTGTTCTCAAAGCCGTTTTCATCGACATTGGCGATGTAGAGGGTGGGCTTGGCAGTCAGCAGGTGCAGGGTATAGAGGGCAGCCCGGTCGTCGGCATCCAGGTCCATGCTGCGCACCGGGTTGCCGGCATCCAGGTGGGCCTGGACTTTTTCCAGCAGCGCTGTCTGCTTTTGCAGGTCCTTGTCACCGCTCTTGGACATCTTTTTGGCCTTGTCGAGGGCCTTCTGGACGGATTCCAGGTCGGCCAGGGCCAACTCGGTGTTGATGGTCTCAATATCGCTTTTCGGGTCGATCGTATTGGATACATGCACCACGTTTTCATCCTCGAAACAGCGCACGACGTGGGCAATGGCGTCAGTCTCGCGGATATTGTGCAGGAACTGGTTGCCCAGACCTTCGCCCTTGGAGGCGCCGGCAACCAGGCCGGCAATGTCCACGAACTCCATGGTCGTGGGCAGGGTGTTCTGGGGCTTGACGATGGCAGTGAGCGCATCCAGGCGCGGATCGGGAACGGGCACGATGCCGGAATTGGGCTCAATGGTGCAAAACGGAAAATTTTCCGCCGCAATACCGGCTTCTGTCAGGGCGTTGAAAAGGGTGGATTTACCCACATTGGGCAGCCCCACGATTCCGCATTTGATTCCCATGATGTGCTACTTGTCTCCGTTTGTTTCTGAAGCGTTGCCGTTGTCGGCAGACTCTTTGGCGTTCTTTTTATCCGGGCTCTTTTCCGGTTTGGTGTGCAGTTTGCCCATGGCGACCTGGAACTTGCCTTCGACCAGCAAAGGCAGCAGGGCGATGGCTTCATCCATGTTGTCCTGCATGGCAGCGGCATCAGCCTTGGAGGGCTCGCCCAGGACGTAATCAATACCGTCTCCCTTGGGGCGGCCTATGCCAATGCGCAGGCGATGGAATTCGCGGCTGCCGAGTGCTTTTTCCACATCCCTGATGCCGTTATGGCCACCATGACCGCCACCAGTTTTCAGGCGCACGGTACCTACGGGTAAATCCAGCTCGTCGTAAACCACCAGGATCTCACCCGGTTCAATATCAAAGTAACGGGCCATGGCAGACACAGCCTGGCCACTGCGATTCATGAACGTGGTGGGAAACAGCAGGCGTACATCCCGCCCGGCTATGGTGATCCTGTCAGCCAGGCCATAGAACTTGCTTTCCGGACGCAACTCGCCATGAAAATCATCGCAAAGGGTTTCCAGGAAAAGGGCGCCGGCGTTATGGCGAGTGAACCGGTATTGTTGGCCCGGGTTGCCCAGGCCAACAATCAGTTTGATGCCTTCACTCATGGTGAGGACCGGCAGGGTTTAGCTGTCGCTGTCGTCGCTGTCAGACTCGTCAGCGCTGTCGCTAGAATCAGCTGCTTCATCACCTGCAGCCTCTTCGCCTGCGGCTGCTTCGTCTTCAGGCTCTTCGATGATCTGCTCACGAATTTCCTGGACACTGGCCACAGCGTGGTCATTTTCTTCACCGTGGGACAACTCGACGCTGGTGACACCTTCCGGCAGTTTCAGGTCGGAAATATGGATAATGTCGCCAACATGCAGGTTCAGCATGTCCACTTCGATGTACTCTGGCAGGTCCTTGGGCAGACAGGTGACCTGGAGTTCGTTCATGGACGTGATGATCTGGCCGTTTTCGTTTTTCACACCGATACATTTCTCTTCGTTCATGAAATGCAGCGGTACGTTCACGGTCAATTCAACATCGGCACGTACACGCAGGAAGTCCGCATGCATCAGCACAGGTTTGGCCGGATGACGTTGCAGGTCCTTGAGAACGACACTTTCCTGGTTGCCATCCACCTTGAGCTCGATAATGGATGAGAAAAAGGCTTCATGCTCGGTAGCATGCAGTACGTCATCGTGACGTATGGTGATGGATGCCGGGTCCTGGCCACCACCATAGATGACAGCGGGAATCTGTCCGCTGTTACGACGCAGGCGGCGGCTCGCACCTTTCCCCACGTCAGTCCTGGACTTCGCTTCCAGGATGAATTCATGTTTTGCCATTGTATTTTCCTTGCAGGTTCAGCCCCTTCCTTCAAGGGTTCGGGGTGACACTGTCAATAGTTGAGCTGTTCAGCTCGGGTTTTAAAATATCTCCGGGGAATTTGCGACCAATTCCGCGAAGGCTTAAATGTCAGGTTGTTCAATAACTCAAGTGTTATCGAACATGGCGCTGACAGATTCTTCATTGCTGACACGCCTGATGGATTCACCCAGGAACTTGCCCATGGTGAGCTGGCGTATCTTCTTGCATTTCTTCGCTTCCTCCGACAAGGGAATGGTATCGGTCACCACCAGTGAGTCGAGGGAAGAATTATTGATATTGTCCATGGCATTGCCTGACAGGATCGGATGCGTACAGTAGGCGACAACCTTGAGCGCGCCTTCCTCTTTCAGTGCATCTGCGGCCTTGCACAGGGTGCCGGCTGTATCGACCATGTCGTCCACGATGAGACAGGTACGGTCCTTGACCTCACCGATCAGGTTCATGACCTGGGATTCGTTGGCCTTGGGTCGACGTTTGTCGATGATGGCCAGGTCGATATCCAACTGCTTGGCAAAGGCACGTGCCCTGACCACACCACCGATATCGGGGGAAACGACCATCAGGTCCTTGTAATTCTGGCGCAGTACTTCGTCCACGAGGACCGGTGAGCCGTAAACGTTATCCACTGGAATCTGGAAGAAGCCCTGGATCTGTTCTGCATGCAGGTCAACGGTCAGCAAGCGGTTAACACCAACAGCGCTGATCATGTCGGCCACGACCTTGGCACTGATCGGCACACGGGCTGATCGTACGCGGCGATCCTGGCGGGCATAGCCAAAATAGGGAATCACGGCGGTAATGCGGTTGGCCGAAGACCTGTGCAGGGCATCTGCCATCAGCAGCAGTTCCATCAGGTTGCTGTTGGTCGGTGCACAGGTCGGCTGTATGATGAAGACATCCTGCCCACGTACATTTTCGTTGAGCTCGACGCTGATCTCGCCGTCGCTGAATTTCTGAACATCGGCACGGCCCAGCGGAACACCCAGCCACTTGGCGACTTTTTCCGCC
>Ga0181582_10005211_pt1 | contig 10487 bp, 9 predicted proteins | sample 071ome_32_FD_132438 | JGI IMG/M metagenome (GOLD analysis project Ga0181582, IMG submission 132438) | Coastal salt marsh microbial communities from the Groves Creek Marsh, Skidaway Island, Georgia - 071405AT metaG (megahit assembly) | ecosystem: Environmental > Aquatic > Marine > Intertidal zone... | reverse complement strand
CCCGGGGGGGCGGGGTTGGGGGGGCGGGGGCTGCAGGGCCCCTGTTCGCCCGGGGGGCGGAAAAAAAGGGGATGCCCCCCCCCCCTCCCCACCCCCCCCTTCAGCAGCCCCCTGTGCAACGCGGACCCGCCCGAGCGGCGCAGGCAAGGTGGGGGCGTCGTTCAGCATCGAGACGACGCCAAGGACAATGCCCGACGCGGGCGTGGACTTCGTGGTCCGCGTGGCCACGGCCCTGAAGTCAAAGCCCAAGGGGGACACGGAGCCGGCGGGGACGGGCAGGGACACGCCGAAGAAGGAATTCAAGAACCCCTTCCTCCCCTACGAGGAGGACCTTTGGGTGGCCCACTTGTCCCCGTCCCACACTCTCCTACTGAACAAGTTCAACGTCGTCGACCACCACACCCTCGTCGTCACGCGCGACTTCCAGTCCCAGGAGGACCCCCTCAACGCGCGGGACCTCGAGGCGGCACTGCGGGCCATCCTGAGCTATCCGAGCGGGGCGCTGGCCTTCTACAACTGCGGGCCCTTCTCGGGGCGGAGCCAGCCGCACAAACACCTGCAGGTGGTCCCGCTCCCGATGAACCCCTCGGGTAGCACCACGGGGGAGCCCCCCCTTCGGTCTCTCCTGGAGCGGGGCGCCCCCCCGGCCGGTGAGGGCTCGGCCCCCTTCAGCGCCCGGACCGTCCCCTTCGCCCACATGGCCAGCCTTCACAGCATCCGCCCGGGGGACGATCTCTCCGTGGCCGCGGCGGCGCTGGAGGGGACCTGCCGGCAGCTGCAGGAGGGGTGCGGGAAGCTGGCCCGGGCGGCCGGGGTGGAGCGCCTGTCGTACAATGTGCTCCTGACGCGGGACTTTGTCATGTACGTCCCCCGGGGGGCGGAGGCGTTCCAGGGGGTATCGGTGAACTCGCTGGGATTCGCGGGCACGCTGCTGGTGCGCGCGGAAGAGGAGCTCTCCTTCCTGGAGGAGATCGGGTGCATGACAGTCCTTGAGCGAGTGGGGCTCCCGTGGCAGGGGGAGGCCTAGCCAGCGCCGGCCTGAAGCCGCAAGTTCAATGGTTGCCCGCGGGGGCCACTCCTGGATCGGGTATCTAGGGTCCGTCATCACTCGCGAAAAGGAGAAGGAGCTCGTCTCTCTCGGGGGCCTTGCCCTTCTCATGTCACGCCTGGTTGTTGTCCACAGTCGAGTAGAGGTGGGACCGCAGGATGCGGCGGGACTGGGGGCGCTTGAGCTTGCGGAGGGCCTTCTCTTCGATTTGGCGGATGCGCTCGCGGGTGAGCCCGTAGGCGGCGCCGATGTCGTTGAAGGTCATGACGTTGCCGTCCTCGCGGGCAAGGCCGTAGCGCATGCGAATGACGTTGCGCTCGCGGGGGGGCAGGGTGGAGAGGAGGGCGTTGATGTCCTCCTTGATGAGCTCGTCCTTGGCGACCTGGAGGGTCGGCTCGTCCGGGTACACGGCGATCGTGTCGACGAGGTTGTTGGGTTCCTCCTCGCTCTTGTGCTTCTGGCCCTCGGTGTAGGCGGGGCCGTCAAGGCTCTTGGGCACCTTGGCGACCTTCTGGATCTGCACAACCCTCTCCACGGGCACCCCGATGGCCTCGGCGACCTCCTCGGGGGACGCGGCCTCCTCGTACCCCTTCTCCGCCATGATCTCCTGCTCCACGCGCAGGATCTTGTGGGCCAGGTCCCAGACGTGCACGGGCAGGCGCACCACGCGGGACTGGTTGGTGATGCTCCGCGTGATTGCCTGGCGCACCCACCAGTGCGAGTAGGTCGAAAACTTGACCCCTCGCTCGTGGTCGAACTTGTCCACCGCCTTGAGCAACCCCTCCATCCCCTCGGCGATCAGGTCGGTCAGATCCACCCCCCTGTTGGCATACTTCTTGGCAATGTGCACGACCAGCCGCAAGTTGAACTGCGCCATCAGGAACCGGGCCTCCTCCCCGCACCACCGTTGCTGCGTGAGCTCCGTTACCGTGATCCCCGCCGCCTCGGCCCAGTCGTTGTCGGACACAGCGGGGGGCTCGCCGTCCGCGGAGGCCGGGGCCCCCTCGGCCAAGCACTTCTCCTCCACGGCCCGCAGGACCTCTTGGAGCTCGCGCCACCGGGACACGAGGGTCATCATCGTGCCCTCCTCGTCGCGAGTGAGCAGCGGATAGTTCCCGATGGTGTTGATGAACATCGTCACCGAGTCTTTGGGCGTCCCCGCGCGCGACTTGAGGCCACGCATAGCGCCAGGCTGGAGGCCCTTCGCCTGGAGCCGGCCCTGCTCGAGCACCAGGCGCTTCTCGATGCAGAACTCCATATCGGGACTCACGTCCTCGGGCGTCAGGTCGTCGGGGAGGGGCACGGACATGTGGCGGAGGAAGTCGCGGACGTCCTCGTCGTGCAGGCCCCCCTTGGGCTCGGCCTTGGGCCGGTCCGTGCGGGATCTCTTGGCCCTGCGAACGCGGGGCGATGCGGAGGGGAGACCTCGGACCAGCATCGTGGAGGTGGCCAGGACGGAGACCCGTCTGCGCACCAGACGGCCCCGTGCGCCCGCGAGTAACACCGGCCCAAGCCCCAAGCGAAACCCAATCGCGGGACAGGGGGGAGGGGAGGGACGCCCCCGGTCACGCACTTCGGCACGCGGGTGGCGGTACGAATGATTGATTCGAATACGAGGGCGCGCGGGGACACAACGTGGACAGCGGGGACGGCCGGGGGAAAGAGACCCACCTCGATTCGCGAGATATTCTCGAGCGAGGGAGCAGCCTCTCGGACCTTCTGCTCCCGGGAAGCATTCCATTGACCACGTCTCCGGTCTTGCGCAGCGACGCTTCCAGTTTCGTCCGCGCTTCCACCGAGTCGTGCCCTCCCGCGGGTCCTGCAGAGTTCCCTAGAAAAGGGGCCAACTGTGAGAGGCGCACGGGGTCCGACGGGACATACGATCACGCGGGTCCGATCGATTTCGCCGAATATATATGTGCGCGTTGTCGAACGCGGGATCCGCCGATTATCGGGGGCGGCGACCCGTGTCGACCGGGACCGGGACCGAGACACTCACCCGTCCCGTCGTCCTCGGGGGCGGAGGAGGCCGGGCTAGAGACGCGCCTACGCCTGCGCCTCCCCGTGCTCTCGTCCATCTCGAAGCCGACCACATCGAGCTCCGTGGGGAGGCTCTGGGGCATCATGGCCAGGAGGTTGGCGGACTGCCTCCTTCGGGAGCCTCCCGCCGCGCCAGCCGCCACCTCACGGGATCCGTCACTCGAGTTGAGGACCATGACCGTCGCAAGCGACAGGTGGTGGGCGAGGGGAGCCACCGGGCGGCCCAGCAGGGAGCCGCGGGGTCCGGGAGTGTGGCTGGCCCGGGCGGTGGTGGAGGGGGCCGAGAGGGCCCCCACGGGGGACATTGCGTGCATCCTGCCGCGCAACTACTGAAAAGGAATCCTCGACGACTCGGGAGGTCCCCTCTTCAGCTCTCAGGCGCAAATCGCTCAGAGCGGGGGTCGCCCTGTGGTCGAAGGTGCTGGGGGGAAGGGGCACGCGATCTCTCCGGTATCCGTACGGTACTTGTTCAAGTGAGGTCTCGGGTGTGGACGGAACGAGGGATGCAGTGAGGAAAAGAGGAACAACCCGCGGGAGGCACTCGGTAGGGGCGGTTGGCGTCTTACAGAAGGAGCTCTGGCACGGAGCTCGCCAGGCTTGCTGGTATCGCTAGGGTCGGGCGTGAAGCCGTCCTGTCGGGGAGCGTGGGCGGATGCAGGCAGCTGCTGGCCCTAGAAAAGCTTGCGCCGCCGCGCTTCAAGCGCATTCGCCCGCCCACACCCTCCCCGATCGACCTGTTTCCAGAGAGGAAGAATACCTACGCCATCATGATGTACAAGGTGTTCGCGTTCCTCGCCGTCCTGGCGCTCGCCGCCGGCTCGGCCTTCGCTGACATGTTCACGCACCCCGGCGTCGAGAACCTGACCGCGGACACCTTCGATTCCTTCATCGCGAAGCACCCCTACGTCCTCGTCAAGGTGAGCGGATACCCGCGCACACGTCAACCAGATCCTCAATATTCCAATGCCTTTGGGTGAAATCATCGGCAGTTCTAGCGCTCGCACCGCCGATACAACTAGACCCTCCCCCGATTCTCCACGCGGGCGCCTAGGTGTCCTGTGACAAGGCCGTACGCTCGCCTCCTCATCGCCCCCCTGTGATCTCTTTCTGCAGTTCTACGCCCCCTGGTGCGGTCACTGCAAGAAGCTTGCGCCCACCTGGGGCACGCTCGGTGACGACTACTCGGTGAGTGCGCCCTGCAGGGCTCCCTCCGCCCGAGCAACACCCTGCACGACTCCCCCATCCAGCCCCTCAAAGGACGTCGGTGGCGTGACCGAATGGAATCCTAGACGTTATGTCGTCAGAACAGGCTCCGCTCTGCCTCGATGTGGGGTGACACCCCGCGAGGGCGCGGTATCCCGCCGATGTTTCCCAACGGAGGGTAGTTGGCACCGTTCGACCGCGTGCGGTCGATACCGCGGGCAATTGTCCTCGATAATACGGGAATCGTTTTTTTACTTGCGTTCTAGTCCGGATCTTGCGCGATCTCTCACACCGGGCCCGCGTCAAGGGCGAGCAAGCGGCCACGTCGTGATGTCACTCTCCCGTGCCTGTGGCGACGTCTTCGCAGGGGTCCAACGTGTACGTGGCTCAGATCGACTGCACCACCAGCCGCGCCACCTGCACTAAGTACGGCGTCTCCGGCTTCCCCACCATCCGCCTCTTCAAGAACGGCGAGGACGCGGGCAAGCACGTGGGCCCCCGTACCACGGAGGCGTTCACCGACTTCGTTGTGAAGCACGGCGGCCCCAAGCCTTAAGCGTGGGTCTGGCTAGCTCCCTCTGCCTCGACGAACCATGTGGCCAGATTGAGCCGCGAGAAGGTGCGGGGGAGATCCCCGTTCAAACCGTGCTACACTGCCCCGCTAGTGCATGTTAGCGAGCCCCGGCCCACGGGCCCCGACCACTCACTTCCTGAGCTGGACCCCGAGGACACGGGAGAGCTTGTTGATGACCTGAGGGTTCGGAATGGCCTTCCCGGACTCGTACTGCTGGATGATTTGCGGCTTCTCGTTGATCTGCTGCCCTAGCTGCGCCTGCGTCCACCCCTTGGCCAGCCGCGCCTCGAGGATTTGCTTCTTCATGTTGGAAGAGACTGTCTTGTGCTTGGTGTTCTCGTGGTCCTCGTCGAGGATCTTGGTGTTGAGGTGCGTCCCGTGCTGCCGGTTCGACCCCGCACCAAACTTGAGGCCGTTCGTCTGCCCCGCCCCCGCGGCGCGGGCCGCCTGCGTGTTGCCACCCCCACCCCCCCCGCCACCCCGCCCCCCCTTCTTTCCGAAGACAACGGGCGCCCAGTCCTGCCCGCTACCGATATCCCTGGACATTCTGCGCGTCACGGCGGGACGCGTATGGTGAGCAAGGGCGCCGGGGTGGGAAAGGGAAGCATGTCCAACGCCGCGACGCGGGCAGCCACGGACGTGCTCCACCTCTGGGGGTGCGGGGGGTTCCAGAAGCGCGCGGATGCGGCGCGCGGCGTGATCCTGGCGGGGTTCTGACGATTTGTTGTCTTTTTATGCAGTAGTATGCGTTACATCGCCGCAGGCTTCGATGGGATGGCCACGCGAGCGACCCACGAGGGCGCCGGGATCCGGAGGGGGACGAGGACGGGTCAGCCCCCCCCCCCCGGCACATACTGGAAAGCGCACGGCGTAACAGCACCCCTCGCTCCCACGGAGCGGTCGCACCGTCGCAAAGTCTGGATTTACCGGCCCAGTAAGGGCTCTTAGCGCCCCGGCTCCACTTACCTGTCGCGCTTTCCTGGAAGTGCAGTCGTCCGAGAGACGGAGTTCGTGGAACCTTTGCGGGAGGGGTAGTTTGTAATGCGTTCTTGGCGGTGTCCGTGGCACGCGTCTGAGCTCTTGCGTGGGTGCAGGGACCCCGACGGCTCCTCTTTTCGCTGGAAACCCAACCCAGGCCAAGTCGGGCACGAGGGGGCTCCCTTCCGCCCTCTCCCTTCCCCCCACTGATTCCGGCCCCCCCTTCCCCTTCAACCTCATCACAGGTCCCTCCCCTTCCAATCCAGCGCTCTGGGGAGTCTTTTTTGTGTGTCCTGAACCCTGCACTGACCCCGTGTTTGTGTGCACTGAATAGACGCGCTCCTCCGGATTGCGAGGGAGGGAGAAGACGATACTGCGCGAGGCGTTTCGAATCCTAATTACCAAGCTCATCGAATATAGATAGAAAGACCACTTCCCAGAAAACCAGCGAAGAGGGTGAGTCGAAGAGACGAACGTCTTCCGTCGCCCCCCTCTCCTCTCCAGGGCGGTTATTCCCCGTCAACAAGCGAATTCGCAGTATGATTCGTCGCAAACGTGGCGTGACCTCGCGAATCCCCCCCATCGCCCCTCCCGCGTCACCCCCCGGCCCCTTTCCTTTCCCCAGACGAGCGCGGAACAAACGGACGACGCGAACAATGGAGTGGAGAAGAGCGGAAGAAAATGCCGCTGCGGCGGCCCAGGGAGCGGGGCGCGGCCAGGGCAGCTTCTTCAGTCAGGTCCGTCCCCCGTGTTCGGCCCTGCGCCCCGTAACCACTTCCCCCTTGCACGTTTCTCCCCCTGCCCCAGATCGGCCCCGCGGTGGCGCCCTCGCGGTCTCCCGTTCCCCCCCGCGCCGCTCACCCACGTAAATCACCCTCGCATATGCAGGGTGGAGCTTCCCGGGGCTCGTGGCGCGACGGCGAGGGCCCCGGGCGTGGGGGAGGTGCCGGCAGGGGTGGCGAGAGGTGGGGGCAGGGAGACGGCCCGGCGGGTTTCGAGCGTGTTGACTCGAGCGGCTCGCGGTGGTCGGCGCTGACCGACCGCCCACCCTCCAGAGGGCAGCCCCCCGCGGCGGGTGCCCCCCGCGGGGCCAGCTGGGACCTCCCCCCGCCGGGGTACAAGCCGGGCCCCGGGGGCCCCCCGCCGCGCCAGCCGGGCGGTTGGGGGGGTGTGGCGCCGCCCCCGCCCGAGTCGCCGAAGAAGATGGCATCCACTGACCTCAAGGGCAAGTGGTCCGCCCTCGCCGGCGGGCCCCTCGATCCCCTCGAGCGCCCGGGCTCGGGCGCGTCCGAGGGCTGGGCGCGCCCCCCGGGACGGGGCGCCGGCCTCGGGCGCGGGATGGCGGCCCCGGGGCCCGGGAGGGGCGCGCGCGCGCCCGGTTCCGCAGAGCTTCCCGCCGGGCCCTCCAGCCAGGGCCCCGGCGCCTCCGCCCCCGGCGCCCTGCCGGGCGTCGAGGTGGCCGGGGGCCCCCGGGGGCCCTCGGGCGGCCGGGGCTTCCAAATGGGCCGCGGCCGCGGTGTTCCCGGCGGCCTCCCGACCCGGGCTCCCGGCGCCCCCGCCCGCTGGGGCCCCGACGCGGCCCCCGCCCCGCCCCGCCGCCCCGCCCGCCCCCTCGGCCAGAACAGCTCGCGGTTCAAGTACCCCCGCCTCGAGGCGCTGCGGATCTACGCCGAGCTCACGGCGGGGGGCTCGGCGCGGCTGCCGCGGCCCGACGGCGGGGTGGACCCGGACCACCCGGCGTGGATCCCGGAGGGCTCCCCCGCGGACCCCGACTCGGACCTGCCGATGACGCTGCTCGTGGACGAGTTCGCGCCCGAGGAGGGGCGGGCGCGGCGGGGGGCGCTGCGGGCCCGGGAGGCCGCGGCGGGGCAGGGGGCGCCCAGCGAGGGGGTCGAGTCGACGGGTCCGAGCCTCTCCCGCGTTTCCGTCGACGCCGGGCCGGCGGCGGGGCGCGGCGCGTGGTCCCAGGGCGGCCCCGGCCCGCGGGGCCCGGGGGAGGGGGGCGGCGACGACGCCGAGGGGGCGCGGGGGCAGAGCAAGTCGCAGCAGGGCCCGGGGGCGGCGGCGGCGGCGCCGGCGGCGGCGCCGGGCGGCGGCGCCCCCCCCGGCATGCCCCCCGGGGGCCTGGCCCCGCGCCCCGGCCCCCTCCCTCCCCTCCCCGAGGCGGCCTTCATCCCCTCGTGGAACTACCAGGACCCGCAGGGGCAGCTGCAGGGGCCCTTCAGCCGCGAGGACCTGCTCGAGTGGTACGAGCAGGGCTACTTCCCGGACCAGCTGCCGATCCGGCCCGTGGACACCCCCGGCGACGCGCCGTTCGTGCCCATCGCGCCCTACCTGCCCCTCTGGGTGGCCGCCCTCGTCACGGGCGGCGCCGCGCCGCCGCACCCGCAGCTGGTGCGGTGGTCCCACGTGTTCCCGCTGCCCCCGCAGCTGGCGGACAACATGGCCCGCTTCCAGCAGGCCCTGCAGCAGGGCATGGGGCCCGGGGGCCCCGCCCCCCAGCCGGGGGGGGCGGTGCCCGACGCCCTGCGGGGGAGCCGGGAGGGGCCCCTCGGCCCGGCGCTGGAGGGCCCGCCGCAGCCGGGCGGGCCGCGGCAGGGGGGGGCGCAGCCGGGGGGGGCGCCGCCGGGGGGGCCGGGCCCGATGGGCCCCCCGGGCGCGGGCCCGGACGCGATGGGAGGCGGGGCGGCCATGGGGCAGCGGCTGCTGGGGCAGCTCATGGCCCGGAGCGCCCCCGTGCCGCTGGGGTCCCCGCCCAGCCCCCTGCAGAGCCCGACCAAGGCGGAGGGGGGGCAGCCCCCGGCGAGGAGGAACCCCCTGGCCGGCGCGGTGCAGCAAATGTCGATGGAGGAGCGGGGGGCGCCAGGGCGGGGCGGGGGCGTGGACGTCAACCCCCTGGCCCTGCAGGCGCCGGCGCCGCAGCTGGGCCAGGGGCCGCTGAGCCTGGGGGGGCAGGCCGTGTCGCCGGACCAGGCGCGGGGGATGCCGATCCCCGGGCTCGGGGGGATGGGTCCCGCGCGGGGGAGCCACCCGGGCTCGGCCCAGGGATCGCTCCCGGGGAGCGTGCTGGCGTCCCCGCAGCCCAAGGTGGCGCCGTGGGCGCAGGCGCAGCAGCAGGCGGCGCGGGCGGGCCCCGGGCCGGCGCCGGGGCAGGGCGGGCCGAGCCTGGCGAGCATCCAGAGGCAGGAGGAGGAGGAGGCCATGCAGCGGGAGATGGAGCGGATGGCGCAGCTGATGAGCCAGCCCCCGCCGCAGCGGGGGTGGGCGGGGGCCGGGGAGGGGGTGCCGCCGGGGGGGGCGGGGCCGTGGGGGGCGCAGGGGGAGCCCAAGAGCCTGCGGGAGATCCAGGAGGAGGAGGAGGCCGTGCGGCACCGCCAGGCCGTGCAGCAGGCCCAGGCGGCCGAGGCGGCCAAGGCGTCCCAGGGCGCGCCGTGGGGGGGGCGGCAGGGCCTCCACGGCGGCGGGGGGGTGTGGCCCGCCATGCCCCAGGCCCCCGCCCACTCCATGGCCGCGATGCTCCGGCGGGCGCAGGAGCAGCAGATGGCCAACACGCCCCCGCAGCAGCTCCAGCAGCAGCTCGCGGCCCAGGCGCAGGCGCAGGCGCAGGCGCAGGCGCAGGCGGCTGCGGCGGCCCAGGCCCAGGCCCAGGCGCAGCAGTCGGAGGCCCGCGCCGCGCAGGAGGCCGCGCAGGCGCAGGCCGCCCGGGGCCCGGGCGGCTCCTTCGGGGGCGACGGCGCGGGCCCCAGGGCCGACGACGGTGCGGCCCCGCAGCTCTCGCCCGGGTTCCGCGAGTGGTGCCGGGCCCAGCTGCAGGACATCACGGGCTCCGGGGACCTTTCCCTCGTCGCGTTCCTCGTCACCCTCGCGTCCCGCTCCGAGGTGGCCGAGTACATCCAGCTGTATCTCGGGCAGAGCGAGAGGATCTCGCAGTTCACGGCCGCCTTCCTGGACCGCAAGTACGCCGAGGAGCAGGGGATCAAGTACAACCCGGGCCGCCTGGGGCAGGGGGCCCAGGGGTCGGCGGGGAGCCAGGGCCAGGGCGTGGCGCGCCCGGGGGGCTCGGTGCCCGGCAGCCAGGGGGCTGACAGCCTTGGGGCGCAGCGGGGGGACGACTGGAACGTCATCCCGAAGGGCGCAGGGGGGGCGGGGAAGAAGGTGCCTGTTGCGGTGGCCGCCAAGGGGGGGGCCGGGGGGGGCAAGGGGAAGAGGGGCGGCGGCGCCCCGCCGGTGCCGGGCACGTCGTACGACGCGCTCCTCGGGCGTGGCGGGCGGTAGCATCTAGGTGTGGCCGTTTCCTCGAGAGCCGGCGCTGCCAGTTGAAAGTTTCTGGAAACCATGTACATCAGATCGCACCCTACCAGCAGCGACGGCCGCCCCCCCCAGCTCCGCGCCGCCAACGTCTCCGCCCCCCCCGGCCGCGATGTTCAAGGGAGAGGTTCTCGTACGCGGCGCTGCAGGACTTGCAGATGGCGGTGTGGGAGTGGAAGCGGTCCATCAGCTCATCGACCGTCTGCTGGCGGCCGAGCTCGTTGGGGATGCCGCCGCCGCCGCTAGAACACTGTGAAGCTGTCGAGGACACTCACATCGCTTAGCAGCTTGTGGCAGTTGTCCGAGTGAAGGGGCAGGTCAAAGTCCCGCTGGTGG
>Ga0181582_10005200_pt1 | contig 10500 bp, 10 predicted proteins | sample 071ome_32_FD_132438 | JGI IMG/M metagenome (GOLD analysis project Ga0181582, IMG submission 132438) | Coastal salt marsh microbial communities from the Groves Creek Marsh, Skidaway Island, Georgia - 071405AT metaG (megahit assembly) | ecosystem: Environmental > Aquatic > Marine > Intertidal... | reverse complement strand
CTTCCGGGACATCCGTGTGGCATCGCAACATGCGAGGGTTGCCGCTCGGGTGTACGAGCCGCTCGGCCGTTTCGGGTTGGGACTCGAAACCGAAACCGGCGGGCTCTAGTTTCCGACCATCGCTCGCAGCGCCGCCTTGTCGACCTTTCCATTGGCGTTGCGGGGGAGCGTGTCGACACGAATCCAGTGTTCCGGCACCTTGTAGCCGCTGAGCGTTGAGCGAAGCGCGGTGCCGAGGGCCTCGACGTCGGCATTGCCGACCACAGCTGCCGCCACGATGTCTCCGAGGCGTTCGTCAGGGACGCCGAAGACTGCAGCGTCCGCGACGCCATCGAGAGCGAGGAGCGCCGCCTCGACTTCGGCAGGGGCAATGCTCGCACCGCCCCGATTGATCATCTCGCTGAGACGGCCGCGGACGAGGAGACGCCCGTCCGCTCCGAGCGAGCCGGCATCACCGGTGTGGAGTCGGCCGCCGCGCCAGAGTTCTGAGGTTGCTGCTGGATCTCCCCAGTAGCCCAGCGTTCCCTGCCAGCATCCGGCCCACGGACCCTCGGTGACGCTCGACAGCGTGATCTCGCCGTCGTGTTCGACACGGATATCGACCCCGGGAAGCGGGCTGGCCCCACCATCGCCAACCCGCATCCGAGCAACGCCGGTGGGTGCCTCCGACAGTCCATAGCTGGCCACCAGGGGCACCCCGAGAATGTCCTGCGCGGCTGTCGCTCGACCGTGGTCGTAGCCGGCACCGCCGACGATCAGGCGCTGAACGGCCTGGAGTTGCGCTGGCGAGACGCCCTGCGAGACGAGGTCGTGCACGATGGTGGGCACGAGAAGCGCACGCGTCACCGAATATCGCGCAAGGTCCTCCGCGACTTCGGAGCCGCTGGTGCGCTTCATCATCACGGCAACGCCACCGCACGCAAGGGCAGTAAGGGGACCGAGCAGAAGAATGTTGAGCGTCGACAGTGGCAGGGGAGTGCCGATACGGGCGTTTTCGTCGAGGCCCTCCGTGGCGATCGCCGCAGCGGCGGGATACAGCAGCTGTTGCTGTGTGTGGACGGCACCTTTCGGGCGCCCAGTGGTGCCCGAGGTGTAGGCGATAGCGGCTGGCGTAGTCGGCGCCGGCGGCTCCGGCAGATCGACGGCGGGGGTAGCGTCCGGAAGTGCCTCGAGGACTGCATCGGGATGCGCGTCGGCGAGCACCACGTCTCGTTCGGCCTTCGTTGCCCGACTGCTCAGGCCGATCCACACTGCCCCGACGCGGACGGTGGCGAGTAGAGAGATCAGGCTGCCGACGTCGTTCCCGAGTATCCAGGCCAGCCGACGTCCACCACCGTGTCCCGCTGCCGTCAGTGCCCGAGCGACGCGTTCGACCTCGTTGTGCAACTCACGCGTGGTCCATACGCGGTCAGCGTCAAGGACGGCAATCGAGTTGTCGGCGCGCCGGCTCCAGACATCCTCGAAGGTCGACGGTCCGACCGGGAACGGCACGGCTCGCTCGAGGCGGCGCAGGCCGCTGGATCGGTTGATCTCGACGGCGTCGTCCACGCCGGTGAGTCTCGCAGGTGGTGACCGCGTCTGCCCACTACCCTCCCCACGATGAGCCTCGATCCCCACGACCTTGATCCGGCGACCTGGTTGATCGCTGCCGGTCGCCCCGAGGGGCCGGGCGATGCGCTGAACCACCCGATCATCGCGACCTCGACATTCGAACACGGGGGCCAGCGGATCTACAGCCGTGGCGAAGCCACCGAGGCCTGGGAGGCATTGGAGCTCGTCGTCGGCGGACTCGAGCGGGCGCACGGCGTCGCGTACGCATCGGGAATGGCGGCCGTATCGGCCGTCTTCGATCAGCTGAGCGTCGGTGCCACGGTGGTCATTCCCGACGACTGCTATCACGGGGTGAGCCAGGTCGCCGCGACGGGCGAAAAACTCGGCCGCTGGGCCGTTACGTCGCTGCCCATGGACGACACGGCCCGATGGGTGGAAGCCCGGGCTACGGCCGATCTCGTATGGGCGGAAAGCCCCACGAATCCCATGCTGATCGTGGGTGATCTCGAGGCGATCGGTGGAGCGGCTCACCCGCAGCACGCAAGGTTCGTCGTCGACAACACGTTCGCAACGGCCCTACGGCAGCAACCACTCGACCTCGGTGCCGACGCCGTGATGCAGTCGAGCACGAAGTTCATCGGTGGCCACAGCGACCTTCTCGGCGGCATCGTCACGACCCGAGACTCGGAGTACGCCGACACTCTTCGGTCCGCTCGAACGCTCGCCGGGTCGGTTCCCGGCACCCTTGAGACCTTCCTTGCACTGCGAGGGGTACGAACCCTCACCATGCGGCTTGCGACCGCTGAGGCGAGCGCAGCCACGATCGCCGAGCGCCTCGCCGAGCATGCCGCGGTCGATGTCGTGCGGTATCCGGGCTTCGGTGCGATGGTCAGCTTCGATGTCGCGGACGCTGTGACAGCCGATCGCATCTGTCAGTCGCTTCAGGTGATTCGTCACGCAACCAGCCTCGGCGGCGTCGAGTCCCTGATTGAGCGCCGAAGCCGATACTCGGCCACGGTTCCGCCCGGCCTCGTTCGCCTCAGTGTCGGCTGTGAGGGCACGGAGGATCTCTGGGCGGATCTCGCCCGCGCGCTCGATCAGTAACCGAGTGTCGTGGCGGCGACCACGGCGCCGAGTTCTCGACAATCGTCAAGCCGCTCCTCCACGGAGCCGATCACCGATACCGGCTCGGCCACGGCGCGCCAGGCGAGGCCGGTGACGATCTTCTGGATACCGAGCAACGCTCCCTCGGTATCGGATTCTCCGTGGACGAGCACGCCGTAGGGTCGGCCCTGAGTTTTCTCGAGCGCGTCGTTGTACGTCGTGTCGAAGGCGTGCTTCAGTGCGCCGCTCATGTAGCCCAGGTTTGCAGGTGTTGCGAGCAGGTAGCCCGCCGCGCCCAACACGTCAGCTGAGGTCACCTCCAGTGCGGATACAACCGCCACCCGGAGAGGCTCGAGCCCGTCGGAGCGGGCACCGGCTACCGCTGCGTCGACCATTGCAGGCAGCGCTGTGCCAGGGGAGTGATGCACGACCAGAAGCGTCGCGCCCTCGGATCCGGCCGCCGTGGCCGACATGTCAGTCGAACGGGAGGTTGAACAGCTTGATGGCGTTGCCGCGGGCGATCTTGTGAACGACCTCGGGCTCGAGGTGGCCGAACAGTTCGTGCGCGACCTCTTTGGAGCGTGGGAAGGTCCCGTCGCTATGGGGGTAGTCGGTCTCAAAGAGCACATTGTCGACGCCGACCTCGTCGAGCAGCTTCATGCCAGCCGAGTCTTTGAAGAAGCAGCTGTAGATCTGGCGGTGGTAGTAGTACGACGGCGGCTCGGGCAGACGCTCCTCGCCCTGCGCCCACATGTGCGTCTTGTAGTTGTCGTCCGCGCGTTCGAGGTAATACGGAATCCAGCCGATCTGGCTCTCCGCGTACATCAGCTTCAGGTTCGGGTAGCGCACCAGCACCCCCGAGAAGAGGAAGTCGATCATCGAGGCAGCCGAGTTCGCCGAGATCATGGCGGCGGTGACGATTGTCGGGCAGTCGTCGGCCGGACGCACGGTGCGTGTGCCAGAGCCGATGTGCATCGTGATGACGGTGCCGGTCTCTTCACAGGCCTGGAAGAAGGGGTCCCAATGGCCTGAGTGGATCGACGGCAATCCAAGCCAGGCCGGCAGCTCCGACCAGGCAACCGCGTTGACGCCCCGAGCGGCATTGCGGCGAATCTCGGCCGCAGCGAGTTCCGCATCCCAGAGGGGCACGAGGCAGAGCGGAATCAGGCGGCCTCCCGAATCACCACACCACTCGTCGACCATCCAGTCGTTGTACGCCTCCACACAGAGCTTCGAGAGCTCCTTGTCCTTGCGCTCTGCGAACAACTGGCCGCAGAAGCGGGGGTAATTCGGGAAGCAGATGGAGGCTTCGACATGGTTGTCGTCCATGTCCTCCAGCCTCGCCTTGGGTTCGTAGCACCCGGGCCGGATGTCGTCGTAGGTGACACCTTGCATCGTGACGGTCTTCGGGTCGCGGCCAGCGCAGGCGATCATTTCCTTGATCTGGTAGCGGTGATCTTCGTAGTGCCACCAGGCCGCGAGCTTGTCGCCGTCGCCAGGCGTCTCGACCCAAGACCCGTCGACCAGCGTCATCTCGCCCTGGGGGGCAAGCACGATGCGCGGCCCTGCGTCCTTGTACTTCTCCGGCAGACGGTCCTGCCAGACGTGTGGCGGTTCGACGACATGGTCGTCGACGCTGATGATCTTTGGGAAGTCCTCAAGCGACACCGGCATGCCGTCACCATACCTGACACACCGTCAGGTCCTGGAATCCGCAACCCCGCATCCTGCGGGAATGTCCCGACAAGTATCGACACCTCTTCCGTTGGTCGGTACCTTTCGCGCCATGAGCGAAACGCCCGAGACCTACGACGCCATCATCATCGGAGCCGGTGTGATCGGCGCGGCGATCGCCCACGAACTCGCCGGCCGCGGCTGGAAGACACTCACCGTCGACAAGGCGGCGTCTGCCGGCGCCGGTTCGACGATCAACTCGTGCGCCATTGTGCGCTTCAGCTACTCGAGCGTCGAGGGGACCAACCTCGCGTGGGAGGGTATGCATTACTGGAAAGACTGGCCAGCGCACATCGGTACCGAAGACGAACTCGGGCTGATCGAGTACCACATGACCGGCCAAATCGTCTTTCAGCCACCCGGTGAGGGCACCCACGCCGCTCGGGTCAAGGCTCTGTGGGACGAGATGAACATCCCGCACGAGACATGGGATGCCGACACGATCACGGAACGACTCCCGTACCTCGACCCGGGCCTCTTCGGCCCGCCGACCCGTCCCGACGATGATGCGTTCTGGAAGGAGGCGCAGGGTGCGATCGAGTGCGCCTATTTCGCTCCCGATGCTGGCTATGTGAGCGATCCTCAACTCTCCTGCCACAACCTCCAACGCGGAGCGGAAGCGAACGGTGCCGAGTTCTGGTTCGGTGCCAAGGTTGTCTCTGTCGATCGCGCCGATGGTCGAGTCGCCGGGGTCACACTCGCCGACGGGCGGTCCCCGCGAGCCCAGGTCGTCGTCAACGTCGCCGGCCCCCACAGCTACATCATCAACGAGATGGCCGGGGTCTACGAGTCGATGAACATCAAGACCAGGGCACTGCGTCACGAGGTGCACCACGCTCCGGCGCCTCAGGGCGTCGACTTCGAAGCCGACGGGGTTACCGCCGCAGACGATGACCTCGGCATCTATTTCCGGCCCGAGGTCGGCAATCACATCCTCATCGGCTCGGGCGATCCGGTGTGCGACGAACGCGAGTACGTCGATCCCGACGATTATGACCAGACCATCAACGCAGAGCAGTGGGAGGTCCAGATGCTGCGGGCCAACCGTCGCCTGCCGGCCCTCGGAATGCCACACGAGAAGAAGGGGATCGTCGACCTGTACGACGTCAGCGACGACTGGATCCCGATCTATGATCGAACCGATCTCGATGGCTTCTATGTCGCGATCGGTACGAGCGGGAACCAGTACAAGAACGCTGGTTCGGCAGCGCAGATGATGGGTGACCTCATCGAGGCGGTCGAGGCCGGACACGACCACGATCGCGATCCTCTCGTCGTGGAAGGTCGCTACTCCGGTGTGGATCTCGACATCGGCTTCTTCAGCCGCAACCGGGAGATCAACCCGAACTCGTCGATGTCGGTTCATGGTTGAGCAGGCCGCCCATGGGTGAACGGGCCGTCGGTCTGATTCTGGCTGCGCTCGACGTCGATGTCGACAACGGGGCACGCTGGAACCGTTGGTACGACCTTGAGCACCTCGCGCCGAACCTCGCCCTCCCGGATGTCGTGGCGGGTCATCGCTACGTGGCGCCGCCCGACCTCCACGACTCCCGCGTTGCTGCCGACGGAGACACGGTCTGGGGTCGCGGGCGGAGCGTCTACCTCACCTGGTATGCAACTTCGGTCGATCCAGCCGCTGCGATTGCGACGATGAGTACACGACGCGATGAGCTCGAAGCGGCCGGTCGCATGGACGGCGCCGGCGCACGGGTCGTCCGGAGCGGCGACGCCCTGACGCTTTTGTCGACCGCATCGGATGCCGACTTGCGCCTCGACGAGCACGACCTCGTCCATGTCGGCCACGTCGGGCTTCGCCTCGTGATCGATCGCGAGGAGCGGGTTGCCTCACTCGGTCCAGGTGTCGCAGCATCACTTCGATTTGGCTCGGCCTTCGCGCCCGGTCGCTTCGCCGAGCTGCAGTTGCTCACCGACGATCCTCGCTCGGTGCTCGCTGCGCTTCGCTCACGAGAAGGAGGACGGGGGGTTGAGGTCGACGCCGCGTTCGATCGCATCGAGCCTCTCCGGTACCCCTTCCTCGCCGCGATCGAGAACAGCAGCCTTCCTCGGCGGGTCGACGACAACTGAGCTTCTCGCAACCGTGAGCCGGTCAGCGCAGGAGGAGTGGCACTCCGGTCGCGACAAGTCCGCAGGCGACGAGAACGAGCACCGTCCGCGGCCGAAGACGGCCCGCGCGACCGGCGCCAAACGTCGAACCGATCGCGGCACCGACGACGAGCACGGCCGCATGGGACCACCGCACGTTTCCAACCATGGCATGACCAGAAGATGACGCCAACGAACTGAGCATGGCCGTGGCTGCTGTGGTCGCGGCCGCCCGGTGCGGGTCGAGGCGCCGAAGCCGGGCAAGGAAGGGCAGCGTGATGAGCCCACCCCCAACGGCGAACGTTCCGCCGAGGAATCCGACCAGGACACCGCCGGCGGGTAAGGCACGCAGGGAGCGCAGATCAGGTTCGCCCTGCTCTTCGAACGTCGTCGGCATCACAACGACGAACACAGCGAGCGCCAAGAGCAGGAGGCCAAGAAGGTCCAGGAAGACGGCACCATCGATGCGATCCGCGACCACAGCTGCGAAGAAGATGGCCGAGGGGATCGCGCCCGCCGCAAACCAACATGCTCCCCGCCGGTCGACCAGGCCCTGTTGGTCATAGGTTCGGGCACCGCCGATGCCGATGGCGGCCAGCGCAACCGCCCCTGTACCCACCGCCTCGACTCCCTCCAGGTCGAACAGCAGGACGAGGCCCGGGATCAGGACGAAGCCACCACCAGCGCCGATCACCGAGCCGTAGACGCCGACAACGCCAGCAAAGACGAGCAGGGCGGCAATCGTGAGCGGATCCACGGGCCGGAGTCTGGCACGCGAGTTCTAGCTCAACGCGGTGCGCGCTCGCCTGAAGGGGTCATACTTGCTGTCATGAGCGCAGAGTCTCCCGCTGCTGTCCGCCCCGCCGTGTCCCAGTTGCCCGCCTATCGACCTGGGAAGGGTGCGGCACAGGCCGAGGCCGAGCACGGCATTACCGACGCGATCAAGTTGGCGTCGAACGAGAACCCCTATGCGCCGATCCCCCAGGTTGTCGACGCGATTGCCGCCGCGGCGGTCGAGGTGAACCGCTACAGCGACCATCGCGCCAGCGAGCTGCGTTCCGCCATCGCCGATTGGCACGGCGTTGGCGATGATCACGTCGCCGTAGGGTGTGGCTCGGTCGGGCTCATCCAGCAGCTCTTCTTGACCTATGTCGACCCGGGTGACGACGTCGTCTCACCTTGGCGGTCGTTCGAGGTGTACCCGATCGACACGATGCTGATGGGCGCGCACCTCGTTTCGGTGCCCCTTGTCGACGGCGCGTTTGATCTCGATGCCGTGGCGGACGCCGTCACCGAACGCACGAAGCTCGTGCTCCTCGCGACCCCGAACAACCCCACCGGTCCGGCGGTGAGCACCACTGCCCTTCGTGCGATGCTGGAAAGGATCCCTCCCCGGGTGATCGTCCTCATCGACGAGGCCTATCGGGAGTTCGTCGACCCATCTTTCGGGGACCCAGTTCGTGACCTCCTGCCCGACTTTCCGAACGTTGTCGTCAGCCGGTCGATGTCCAAGGCCTACGGCCTCGCCGGACTCCGCGTCGGCTACCTCATCGCCGATCCGGCCGTTGTCACCGAGGTCGACAAGACCTTGCTGCCGTTCGCCGTCAGCCTCGTAGCGCAAGCGGGTGCGCTCGCCGCCGTCCTGCATCGTGCGGAATACCAGCCGAAGATCGACATGATCATCAGCGAGCGCGAGCGGGTCGTATCGGAACTGGAGGCGGCCGGCTGGCAACTCTTTCCGACGCAGGCCAACTTCGTGTACCTGGAACTCGGCGACCGGACTGACGGGATGTATGTGGAGCTCGAGCGTCGTGGCGTCGTGACTCGCCCGTTCGCGGGCGAAGGCATCCGGATCACCATCGGCACGCCAGCGGAAAACGACCGATTTCTTGCTGCCCTCGCCGACGTCATCAGCTAAGCGCTGCGACCGGTCTCGAAGCCTGAGAGCACGGACGCCACGTTCTGGCCGAGTTGCTCCGTGGCATAACCGCCCTCCATCACCAGCACCGTCGGCAGATCGATTGCGGCCAGACGCTGGCCGAGCCGGATGAAGTCCGGCTGCTGGAGCCGAAAGTGGGAGATCGGATCGTCGACGAAGGTGTCGAGTCCGAGCGAAACGACGAGTGCCGTGGGGGAGGAGTCGCTCAGCCAGCCGATGGCCTGCTCGAGCGTGTCGAACCACGTCTCGGCCGCGGTTCCCCGAGGGAGCGGGAGGTTGCGGTTGTGTCCGGTGCCCCGACCGGTGCCGTGCTCGTCTGCGTGGCCCAAGAAGTAGGGGAACTCCTCCGAAGGATCGGCGTGGATGCTGCAGAACCGCACGTCGTCGCGCTCATAGAAGATGTCCTGCGTTCCGTTCCCATGGTGGTAGTCGACGTCGAGCAGCGCGACGTGCTCATGTCCGCCAGAACGCAGTCGCTGTGCCGCGATGGCGGCGTTGTTGAGATAGCAATACCCCCCGAATTGGTCCTTCATGGCGTGGTGGCCCGGCGGCCGACAGCGAGCGAAGACCACCGGCGCACCGTTGAGGACCCGCTGGGCCGCGGTGTCGGCGATCGCAACGCTGTCGCGCGCAGCCTCCCAGGTGCCGGCGCTGATCGAACAATCTGCGGCAAACGAGTAGTAGCCGAGTTGGGCTTCGAGGGTGGCGGGGCGCACGTCGCGGAACCGACGAGCGGGCCAACCGAACGCCATCGCCCCCGCCGCTTCGTGCCCCTCGGCCTGCCAGCGAGCCCATGCGTCGGTGAGGAAGCGAACGTAGTCGGGGTCATGGACCTCATCGACAAGCCCCGCGTCGAAGGCGTCGGGTCCGATCGTCTCGTGCGTCCCTTGCTCGTCAAGTGCCCGGTCAACATGCTCGGCTCGGTCCGGGGCCTCCCACGAGGGCACGATCGTTGCACCGTCGAGTTCAAGGCTGTGGTGACGGTGGTGTGTCTCGGAGCGAACAACGATCATGACGGCATCCTCGCGAAGCGCTCAGCCAAGAGCCACCCGAGCACCATGTGAAGGGCGTACCGTTCGAGCTATGACCCACGACCTCAAGTTTGGCTGGCTGTCACCGGTGATCGGCAACGCTGGCAGCGACCACCAAGCGATCGTCCTGTACCAGCAGGAGCACATTCTCCCGACCGCCCTTCCATACTTCGACAGCCTGTGGATCGCTGACCACTTCTACGGCTTTGACGCTCGTACCGACCCCTTCCTCGAAGCGTGGACCACGCTCACCTGGTTGGGCGCCAAGTTCCCCGACGTCACCCTGTGTCACCACGTTCTCGGCCACGGCTACCGACCACCTGCCCTCACCGCGAAGATGGCGGCAACGCTGCAGACCTTGACCGGCGGTCGGTTCGTGCTCGGCATCGGAGCCGGGTGGCGCGCCGACGAGTACGCGGCCTACGGGTACGACTTCCCGAAGCCATCCGTGCGTTTTGCACAGCTCGAAGAACTCATCCAGATCTGCCGGTTGATGTGGACCGAAGATCACCCGAGCTTCGACGGTGTGCACTACTCGATCGCCGACGCAAGTGCCCCGCCGTTGCCCGATCCGGTACCGCGAATTTGTCTCGGCGCGTTTGGCCCCAAGGTGGGCCTGCCGCTCGTCGGACGCCAGGCCGATCAGTGGAATTGCTTCTTCCTCGGTGACGACGACTGGCGTATGCGGCTTGGCATTGTTCGCGAGGCTGCCGAGAAAGCGGGCCGCGATCCTCTGGCGATCGAGGTTGGCACCACGATCGAACGTCCGCTGCCGACGACCGACGCCGAAAGCGAGGCGCTTCTCGAGCACCTCGCACATCTGCGGGAACTTGAGATCACCCACTTCACCATGGACTTTGGCCACCCGTTGACGCCCGAGCACATACTCCGGTTTGCTGAGCAGGTGATCGACGCCATGCGAGCGTCGTAGACCTCAGCCGTGAGGCAGGAGCACCGTGCGGGCCTCGGTTCCGGCCCGCATGGCATCGAATGCTCCGATGAGTCCGTCGAGGCCTGCCGTGTTCGAGATCATCTCGT
>Ga0181582_10005195_pt1 | contig 10502 bp, 7 predicted proteins | sample 071ome_32_FD_132438 | JGI IMG/M metagenome (GOLD analysis project Ga0181582, IMG submission 132438) | Coastal salt marsh microbial communities from the Groves Creek Marsh, Skidaway Island, Georgia - 071405AT metaG (megahit assembly) | ecosystem: Environmental > Aquatic > Marine > Intertidal zone... | reverse complement strand
GTTGGGTCAGACGCAATCGGGCGAGGAATCGCTGCGACAGGTGATCGTCGAGGCAATCGACCACCTTGCGTGCACGGATACCTGCCGAAGCAAACACGACTCACTGGCGGCAAGGGTGGAAAACGACGACGCGTCGCTCGTATGCGCTGATTTCAACAAATATGCAACAGAGGATTCGTGTGTGCAATCGTGCGCTTGTGAGGATAAGACGGTGATCTCGACGGTCGTTGAATACTTGTGCGGTGAGAACGCTCCCTCCGATCCCAAGGCGGTGTTCGAAACCACGTTCTACGAGTCCATGACAGATAAAGTGCTCAAGCTGTGCCCGCCCAGTCAGTAGATTGCGCGATGTAGTGCGTGCGTAGTGTCCGTTTCCGAGTTTTTTTGCATATACTACCGGTATACTTAAAACTTCAACACACTTTCATTTCCGCTTCACGTGACTGTCCTCTTCGAGACGATAGTCTCATCCACGTAGCGTCCGCGACGCCACCTTCACGGCGTCGCATTACTGTCGTTAAGCGTGGCGACAACAAAATCAACTGACTTGGGAATCCGTGCCGAGAGTGGTAGAATTGCGCTACCCCAGGAACTTTTGAATCGCTCGTCTCGAATCATTACAAGTCTTCTGCACCTGCGCTGTCCCATCTCGCCGCGAACGACGTCCAGTAGTCCTCGTCTTCAGCTTCAGTCGCGCGAAAGGTGTGCAGCGTCGGATCCGCCATGAGCACAGAGATCGATGGTTTTGGAACATCGTCGCCCGCATTGAAAACACTGGACTTGCGCGGTAATTTTTCCAACTGATCCTTATCGCTCTCAAGCAAACATTCAATTTCATTTTCGACCTCCGCGTCGGCATCCGCTGAATCGTTGTCTCCGTCGTCATCGCTTTCCGCTTCCGGACACAACAAGAGGTACTGCCGGTCATTTTCGTCCTCACCAGCAAAAAATGAATCGTACATGGAAAATCCGTCCAAATCAAACACGTCTGACTCACTATGTTTCTCAGATTTTACCAGCGCATCCCATCCTAATTCAGTGTATATACGACAACGCTCGACATCTTTCAGCACGTTGAAGGCGATACCGAGGCGCTGTAGTCTCCTGCATGAGAACGCCGCCTTCGTAACGCCTCTTTCACTTCGCGATTCGTACGAGCCCCTCTCAGCGCCCAAATCATCCAGAGAGTTGATCAGTGTGAAAGCGCCATCGGTGACGAGCGGTTCCTGGTCCCTATGCCGCCGACGATCATACTCTCTACCTGTGACACGACGTGACGTTCTCACGCAAGTTTCACAAAAGTCTTGCCCTCGAACTCCTTTGACGTTTGCGCGCAACCAGCGTCCAAAGACCAAAACACAACTACAAGAATCACAAAATCCCCACGAAACCATGGTCCCGTCTGGGTGAGTCTTCAACGCAAACTTGTGATACGCCGCGCGAGCTCGACCAGCCGGATTCGCGTTCCCTTCGGAGATTTTCAACTCAGAGTACAAATCGAACGGTTCGTTTCTAAAGTCAACGTATCCGTGCAGCTCCGCCCAGCGAGTGAACTCGTCCAACTCTAACGAGCTCGAACTGAGCTCGCTGTCTGACTCAGAGTTGGTTGCTTGACGCGGACGTTTCTGCTCTCGAACGAGTGCGACGCCGCGCACACCGTCTCGCCCGTCCGTACTCTTCGCCAAAATCCCGCGGCGGCGGTGCACCTCTTCGTGCAACGCTCGACGCGCTAAAACAGAAAGGGAGTTGCCGTCGAAGTCGGTCCAAATCACGTGCTCGTGACTCTCGTCGTCCTCCTCGAAGGCGCGCACGTGATGCGACGCCCACTCGCGAAGAACGCGAGGAAGCGCCTCCGCGATCGCGGCGCCGCGGCCATCTCCGTCTTCCACCATGTTGTACCGCTCGCGCGCTCGCGTCTGGAGCGCGACGCTACGTGGCGTGTCTCCGAAGCCAGCCACAGCCGCGCGCGCGCGAGTCCGTCATGGAATCCGACGACGAGCTCGTCGATCGCTCCGGTAAACCGAGCGTCTTCGACAACGATGGGTACGAAGAGCCGACGATGGAGAGCGACGAGGCACTGACGCACGAGATTCGCTTTCACCAACCCGGCGGCGGCAGCGCCGCGGCTCTGTGCGCGCGTTCTTCGTGCTCCACGTCTCGTGCGGGCGATGCACCGTACAATACGCACATAGCGATGAACCACGACGGCTCGTCATGCGCTGTTGCGACGACATCGGGTCGCGTGCACGTCGTGTCGCGCGACGCAACTGGGTCGCTGGGAGCGCTGTTTCGCGAAATCTCTGGTGAGTGGGTGGTGAATGAGTGCGAATTCGGTTCGGTGGCGGATCCGCACGCGATCGTGTGCGCGTGTGGTGACGGTTTCGTGCGCGTGTACGACACGCGATCGAACGACGATCGAGCGACAGCCAGCTTTCGAGCGCCGTATGGTGAAGCAGACGTCGCTAGTGCTTCACTCGGCCGCGACTTCGACGTTCTCGTTGCTGCAGCCGTCGGACCTCACGTTGCGTTTTACGATCGACGTGGATCAGCTACGGTCGTCGGAATGTTCCAAGATGCGCACTCCGAAGTTGTTACGCGTGTGCGCTTTCATCCAGAGAGACGCGGGGAGTTGTTCACTTCGAGCGTCGACTCCTTAATGTGCGCTTTTGATTGCTCAAAAGCGACGCTGAACGATGAGGATGCGCTCATAAGCATCATGTCAGCGAGTGCGGCGGTGAATAATATTGGTTTTTGTCGAACTGGCACTCATGGTAACGAGCGAGATGCGTTGTGGGCCACAACTGGAATCGAAGAGGCCGAAATCTTCGTTGCGTCCAGCGAAAGAAAGCGCGTCGGTGTGCACCTCGTGCACTTGCAAAACGCAAGACAACTTGCGCAGACAGCTGCTTCAGCTGTTTCAACTCCGTCGGAGTTCGCGCAAGTCGATTACATCCTCGGCATTCATGATGGTGTGGAACCAGGAGAGTTGTATATGTCAGCCGGCACGCAGAGCGGTACGGTCGGTGTATTCCCTCTTATACAGGGTCGTCCATCGGCGCGTGGAACCGCTGCTTACGTGACACTCGGTGCTCCAGTCGCAATCATGCGAAACGGTCATCGAGATATCGTCCGTTCCATGGTTTGGGATGGAAATCGTTACGCGCCCGAGCAAGCTCGCGTCCCACTGACGTGCGGCGAAGACTCCCTCGTCTGTGCTTGGACGCCGAGCTCAGATGCGAACTCTGCACCACCTCCGGTCGATCGCAATCGTCCCCCGGGTCGCCGTCATTCGCCATATTAGTACTATTCAAAACAGTTTGGAAAGTTTGACACCACTTTCGAGCGCAACGCCACTCCACACGGCACCTCGCGTCGCACTGGACGGCGCGCGGACGCAAGCGACGGCACGCAGACGCACGTGGACGCAAAATTGTACGCGCGTCCCTCGCGCCCGCGCTCATCCGCGCGCCCCAACACCGCGTCGTCCGCCAAAGCTTGTCGAGCACGTGATGCCGACGTTCGCGCCATCCGCGGCTTCGAATGAGCCGTCCTCGAGGGAAACGATGAGCGAGAGTGCCTTAATGACCAGTTTCTCCATATGCGTCGCCGATCTCGCGCCGATCGAGCACTTTTCACTTGTGTTTCGGCGCTCGTGCGCTACAGGGGACTCAATTCACTTACGAACTGGGCGAACACGCGAGACGAGCCATTCGTTCGCGTCGACTTCAAAGCACGTAATTGATCGGCCCTGTTTTTCGCCTATGTATGTGAACCGTGTTAATTCGAAAGTATGCGCAAACGCGGGAGCGCCGAGGCTCGAGCTTTGCGCGGGCGAAACAGCTTCTTCCTGCATGCACATCGCCGCGTCGCTGGCCACCCCACTGCGGCGAATGGATGTGGAAGCTGTGATGGAATTTTTGGGCTCGATCGGCGTATCTACGACAACCTCTGCTGTGGATTTAGTCTTGGAGCGTAACATTTTTGGAGTGCTCGTCGAGGCGCCGCGGCGCGCTGAAATTGATGAATGCGCTGAGTTTGAGCACGCGTGCAAGCTGCATGTGAAAGATGAACGCGTCGTCACTGATGACATCCTTCAAAGAATGCAAAGTGCGCTCATGCTCGCGTCGGCGATCACGCGTGCTCGGAGGTTTCCGCCGGTCGCGCCGATCTGCTCTCCCTCTGCAGAGGAAAAGGTCAGGAAATTAGTAAAAGAGCGAAGTGTTCGCTTGTACCAGCTCACGAGGAAGATTCGATGGAAAATTGCGAGCGCGACGAAGGCAGTTTCTCATCAACCATTTCGCGAAAGAGACACAGTTGTTTTGAGCGAGAAAGTTATCCCTCGGCTGAGTTCACCACGAAACTTTGTGGATGGATCGGAAAATCGAACGTCTCGCAAGCGAACCGCGCCGGCGAGATCACAGCCGTCGGCTTCGAAACGAGTTCGACAAAATGGGACGAAACCACTCGTTCTGAGACTGCGCGAGCCTGGGATATCCATTTTCGCTTCGCAGCGAGGGATTGAGGAGATAACAAACGCATCTGAAAGCACACGTCGAGTCATCGAGAGCGTGTCAAAAGTGGCGTCAAGCCTGATTCGCCGAAACGCGATGAGTTCGATGAAACGGCCGGACGCTGTGCCGAGAACATCTGCAGATGACTTCTCTATTAGTCGATTCCCGAAGCTTCCGCGATAGTCGTAACTGTCTGAATGTGACAGCTGTCGCTAGCCTGAAACCCAAACCACTAGGTCACACACACTCACGACCGAGCGCCGCACACGTGGGCACGTCGTCGTCGCAGCCGCGTTGCTTTGCGACGTTTCAGACGATCATTTGCAGCTCTCCAGCGTGCGCACCGTTCGCGCCGTGCGAGCGAACACCGAGCGTGACTTGCGCGTCCGATTCCACGCGGGCGGTTCGCGCAAACGGATACGCTAACGGGTTCTCGCTGAAGCATCTTCGAACCGCGCAATGGATTCGTTCGCCGACGACGTGAACGCGGCGCTACCGCCGAAGCAACCCGTGAACGATGCAAATTCTGCCGTCGCCGCGCATCCGACGCACAGGAGTTGGATTAGTCGGAGCTGGACGTGGGGGAGCGACCTTGTCAACGCGGCGGCGGGCGCAGTAGGCGACGGCTTCAACTACTTGACGGGATACGACGATTTGGAGGTTACGGAGGGCGGTGAAGAGGGTCATACTGGCGAGCACAGTGAGTCAGATGCCGTTGACGAGCGCAAGGCGATGTGGTCGCAGCTGAAAGAGATGATGGGCAGCGACATCATGAGCGTTTTCTCCCTCCCAACGTTCTTGATGGAGCCCGTGTCTACCTTACAGAAAATGGCGGAGATCATGCAGTACCAGCGTTTGCTTGAAGAAGCAAACAATGAGGAAGATCCAGACGTTCGATTGGCAAAAGTGACGGCTTTCGCAGTCGCTGTTTACTCAACCATGGAGCGAGCTAAGAAGCCGTTCAATCCCATCCTGGGGGAAACGTACGAGTTGAAGATGGATGATGGAAGCACGTATTTGGCGGAGCAAGTGAGCCACCACCCGCCCATCGGCGCTGGGCATGTTGAGACAAAGAACTTCACTTACGACATCACGTCCGCCGTTACGACCAAATTCATGGGCAATTGGGTGGATGTTTTCCCGGTGGGAAGAACGAGAATCAAGTTGCATAAGAGTGGCGAGGTTTTCAATATCGTACCTCCAAACTCTCGTGTGAACAACTTGATCATCGGTCGCATTTGGATTGATACGTTTGGCCCCATGAAGGTGATGAACTTGACGACAGGTGCGGTGGCGGAGCTCGACTTCAAGGCTTGCGGCTTGTTGAGTACCTCTCGGTACGTCGTTAGTGGTGACATCAAGGGCTCGGATGGCAAGGCTACGTTGAAGGTTTCTGGGCACTGGAACCGGGATTTGAGCTACATGCGTGTTGGGGGGACAGAAAAGGTGAAGCTTTGGGAGGTTGATCCCTGGCCGAAACCTGCGGACAAGTATGGGTTCACGACGTACACGTTAAAGATGAATGATCTTTCAAGCGTTCCAGATTACGGTTTCTTGGCTTCCGATTCTCGCATCCGTCCCGATCGCGTGGCGTTGGAAAAAGGTGACTCTTCTGCGACGCAAATGAAGCATCAACTTGAGGAGCAACAACGTGCGGAGCGACGGATGCGAAAGGAAAAAGAGGATGTCTGGAAGCCTCGTTGGTTCAAAAAGGCGGAGCACGCGGATTTGCACGAGCTCGAAAAGGCTGTCGGCACCGATGTTTGGGAGTATAATGGTGATTATGACACTAAGAGACCCGAGGGCACACCCTCCGCGTTCTGCCCCTGGCAATACCCGTAGAAACAGTTTGTGAGCATTTTCAACACGCAGTGGACACGCTCCCTTTCACGACCGTGACCGATGGAGCAGCTCGAGCATGGAGCGGCACAAACGCCACATCGCGCTCGATTATTAGACAATGCGAGAATACGCTTTAAATTGCAATACACGGATCGCGGCACTCTTGATGAACCTTGTCGATCGCCTTGAGTGTGTCCCTGGAGAGCTTCACGCTGGGCTCAAAAGCGTCGATGTTCTCCTTCAGCTGCTCCATGTTCGTCGCGCCAATTATGGTGCTCGTCGCGAAGGGACGAGTTTTACACCAGTTAAGCGCCATCGTGGTGAGACTCAGTCCCGCCTCGTCAGCGATCTGCTTGTACCGCTTCGTGGCCTCCATGGACTTCTCGTTGATGTATCGCTGCTGGAAGGACTTGAACAGCGTGAAGCGAGCGCCCTCCGGCCGAGCGCCGTCGAGATACTTGCCCGACAGCGCACCTCCAGCGAGCGGAGTCCATGGCAGGAGAAGAATGTTATAGTTGGACTTGGCGCATGCCTCAGCGAGTTCGGTATCAAACTGCCTGTGGAGCAGGCAATACGAGTTCTGAATGGACACTGGACGAGGAACGCCAAGCTCGTCGGCAGCGCGGACGAATTCGCATACGCCGAATGTGCTCTCGTTCGAGAGGCCGTAGTGCTTAATTTTACCAGCCTTGATGAGCTCTCCAAGCGCTGCAACGGTCTCACGGATTGGCACCGCCCCAGGACGTTCCTTGCTCTGATCATACTCCGTCGACCCGGAAAAAGCACCGATGGGGAGGTAGCGATCGGGCCAGTGGATCTGATAGAGATCGATGTAATCCGTCTGTAATCGTCGCAAACTCGCGTCACACGCCGAGAGAACGCTCTCTCTGTCCAGTCGCGCCGGACAAGCATCGCCCGGCGGCACCGTGCGGTTGCCCGCCGTCTCGCTCTTTGCCTGGTATCCGCTCACCTTGGTGGCGATGACGAGCTCGCGTCGCAGCTCGGCATTCTTCACCAGCCAGTTACCGATAATTTCTTCCGTTCGTCCCGGGACCCACTCCTTCGCGGAGCTCGGCACCGGATACATCTCGGCCGTGTCGATGAAGTTCACACCGCGCTGCTTCACGGCGTAGTCCAGCTGCTCGTGCGCCTCGGTTTCGGTGTTCTGCACGCCCCACGTCATCGTTCCGAGGCACACATCCGTGACGAGGACGTGTTTCGCGTGTCCGAGGGGAATTTTGCGCAGCGTCGTCCTCGGAAGGCCCGCCATGAGAACGGTGATGCGTCGACGAGTGACGAGAGCGTGGGAAATCGTGCGCCGCGCGCGCGGTGGCGCGCCACTCCGAGGCGAGCGCGCCTCGTACTCGTTCCGCGGTCGCGCGTCGTGAACGTGGGCGTCATGTCAGGCGTGAACGATGATCCCGACGTCGTCACGCACGCGCTCGAGCCCGAGCACGAGCTGCGCGTGGAGACGACCGCCAAGGCGCCGGCGACGATCACGCTCGTGAGCGGGACGGCGGAAATCTTTGGCTCCGAGCTCGCCAAGGGCCAGGGCGTCACCGTGGGTGCGGGAAGGAAAGTCGCGGTGTTCACGTATCACGGCGCCACGATCGAAGTGAGAGGCGCGGTGGAGATCGCGTACGTCGCGGGAGAGACTCCAATGGTTTCGTACGCCAACGCGCACGCGGTGCTGCACGCGAAACGCGAGCTCGCGGCAACCGCGGGTTCTTCCGCGGAGGGGCCGCGCGTCATGTGCGTCGGACCGACAGATGTGGGAAAGAGTACGGTGTGCTCGATTCTGTGTAATTACGCGGCGAGGAATGGATACTCGCCGCTTTACGTTGACTTAGATTTAGGACAGGGAGCGCTCACCGTTCCGGGGACCATTTCTGCCGCGCCCGTGGACGCGCAGGTTGACATCGAGGAGGGAATCCCGCTGGAGATGCCCCTGGTATACTTTTACGGTGACTTGACGGTGAACAATCCAGAATATTACAAGCACATCGTCGCCCGGTTGGGAGCGATGTTGGACGAACGAAGTAAGGCGAATGACGACGCGCGCGCGGCGGGTTGCGTCGTGAACACGATGGGCTGGATCGACGGAGTGGGGTTGGAGTTGCTTCTTCACGCGAAGGAGGCGTTAAAGATTGATCACGTGCTGGTCATCGGCCAGGAGCGGCTATTCGGGCAGTTACAGTCGAAATTTGCGGGCACAGACTGTCAAGTGTATCGCATACAGAAATCGGGAGGCGTCGTTGAGCGCACGCAGGAGTTTCGCCGCTCCACTCGCGATCGCATGTTTAAAGAGTACTTTTACGGTCCCACCGGCGAGTTCGCGCCGGCTTCACAGACGGTCTACTTTTCGCAAATAAGTTTATATCGGATCGGCGGTGGTCCCAGGGCGCCGATGTCGGCGCTTCCCATTGGTCAGGCGCCGTCAACCGATCCAATGAGAATCGCCCCCGTTGTGCCTTCAACGTCGCTTTTGCACTCTGTCTTGGCGGTCAGTCACGGTAAGACACAGGGAGACCTGCTGAACTCCAACGTGGCCGGTTTCATTTACATCACAGAGGTGGACATGATTCAGAAGAAGTTCACCTACCTCGCGCCGTGTCCAGGAGAACTCCCGTCCACCGTGCTGCTCGTCGGCAACTTGAAGTGGCTCGGGCTCGATAATTAGCGTTGTAAAAAGGTGAAGTGCTCTCTTCATTATAAATCATGGTGCGGAAATTCATAGTCGCGATGGCGCGCGCTTGCCATCGCTCGACGGTATGCGATTCATTTTGCGTGCTTCTCTTAATATATGCCAGAATTCACTCAGCGAGCGACAGAGGCTTACTTCACGAACGCGATACCCTTCTCAATACTTCCCGCGAGCTCAACTTTGAGCTTGGCCAACCACTCCGCCTCGTAGGAGGTGATGTCACCGATCGGCATCACTTCCTCTGCGCCATTTGTGCCGAGACGCACCTTGGTGGCAAAGAACGGCAACTCAGTGACTTCAGAGGCGACAAACGTGCACTCGTACACGTCCGGCTCACCGCTCAGGCCGCGCAAGCACGCCTCGGCCATGCGCGCCGCGGCGTAGGCCATGGAGAGAGTCGCGGAGCCCGCCCCAGCCTTGGCTTCGACGACTTCCGTGCCTGCATTTTGGATGCGAACCGTGAGCTTTTCGAGCTCCTCTGGAGTGAACTCGCACTTCGGGTACGTTTGGCTCAAGAGAGGAAGAATGGTGATACCAGCGTGACCACCGATAACTGGCACATCGACATCGTTGACGTCCAAACCCTTCGCCTCGGCGACGAACGTATTCGCACGAACAATGTCGAGCGTCGTGACGCCGAAAATCTTGCGCGCGTCATAGCAGCCCGCCTTCTTAAAAACCTCAGCCGCGATCGGGACCGTGGAGTTGACCGGGTTGGATATGATGTTAATGAGCGCATTCGGGCACGCCTTAGTGCACGCTTGGCACAGATCGCGCACGATGCCCGCGTTGATGTTGAACAAGTCGTCGCGCGTCATGCCCGGCTTGCGCGGTACGCCGGCGGGAATGACCACCAAATCGCACCCCTTGAGCGCATCGAGGAGTTGATCAGGTCCCATGAAGCCTCGAACCTTGCACGTCGTGTTCGTGTGCGAGAGATCCGCCGCCACACCAGGGGTATTCGCCAAGTCGTACAGTCGCAAGTCGGAGATGAGAGGGTTCATCTTCAGCAACAGGGAGAGCGATTGTCCGATCCCACCCGCGGCGCCGAGCACGGCGACGGTGTACTCAGACTTGGTCACCATCGTCATCGCGCGCGATCGCACCGCACGAGTCGCGACGGCACCCGAACGCTTCGCGCGTTTCGCCAGATCGCCTCGTCCCATCGCCCGTCTCGCGGACAGCGCGTCCGCGCGCATCGTCGCCCCCATCGCGATCGCTCTCTCTTTACCGCGCTTCGCCCTGTCGCCTCACGCGTGTCGATCACGAGGAGGTACGAACGACGACCGCGATGACGCGGCGCGAAGTGACGGTCGGCGGTCCGTCGTCGCGCGCGCGGTGTCCGTCGTCGCGCGCGGTGTCCGTCGTCGCGCGCGCGGTCCGTGTGCGCACGCGCGCGTCCCGTCTCGCTCGCGATTCGTTCGCGATCGCGCGGTCTCTTCCCG
>Ga0181582_10005194_pt1 | contig 10503 bp, 5 predicted proteins | sample 071ome_32_FD_132438 | JGI IMG/M metagenome (GOLD analysis project Ga0181582, IMG submission 132438) | Coastal salt marsh microbial communities from the Groves Creek Marsh, Skidaway Island, Georgia - 071405AT metaG (megahit assembly) | ecosystem: Environmental > Aquatic > Marine > Intertidal zone... | reverse complement strand
GGCGCCCGGCCCCCGCCCCCCGCCCGCCGCCCCCCTGGCGCCCGGCCCCCTGGCGCCCGCCCACCGACCCGCCCCCGCCCCCGCCCCGCAGGAGAGGGCCGCGGCGCTGGCGGCCGCCGAGGACGCGGCCCGCCGGCTCGAGGCGCAGCTGGAGGAGGGGCGCCAGGCCCGGGGCCTCTCGGCGGCCCGGGACGCCGAGGCGGAGGCGGTGCGCGGGCAGCTGCGGGAGGAGCGGGCCCGGGCGTCGCGCCTGGAGGGCGAGCTGCGGGACGCGCGGAGGGAGGCGGCCCGCGCCCCCGGCCTCGAGGAGCGCCTGAGGGCCCTGCAGGAGGAAGGGGAGTCGCTGCGGGCGGACGCCCGGGCGGCCGCCGAGGGGCGCGACCGGCTGGCGGAGGAGAACCGGGCGCTCCGGGAGGCGGCGCTGGCGGAGCGGGAGACGGAGGCGCGGCTGGCCGAGGCGCGCGGGGAGCGGGACGAGGCGGGCCGCCGGTGCCGCGCCCTCGAGGCGACGGTCGCCGAGCTGCGGGAGGCCGTGCGGCGCGGGGAGGAGGCGCGGGAGCGGGCGGACCGGGACTGGCGCGCCGGGGCGAGCGAGGAGGCGCGGGACCGCGTCAAGGCGCTCGAGGCGCAGGTCGCCCGCATGGAGTCGGGCTTCGAGGCCGAGCGCGCCCACGGGAAGGCCGGCTGGGAGCGCGCCCGCGCGCTCGAGGAGCAGCTGTCGGAGCTCCGCGTCGCCCTGGGGCGCGCCGGGGGCGAGAGGGACGCGGCCAGGGACGAGCTGCGGGCCGGGCTGCGGCGCGCGGACGAGGCGCAGGCGGCGAGGGACATCCTCGTGGCAGCCAACGAGAAGCTCATGGCCCGGCTCGAGGGCCTGGCCAAGTTCGGGGAGGCCCACGGGGCGGGGCCGGGGGCGCGGCCGGCGGCCCCCGCGGCGCGGCCGGCGTCGGCCCCGCGGCGCGGGCCCCCGCCGTGCGCCAAGCCCCGCGCCGTGTCCGCGGGCAGGGGCCCCTCGGCGAGCCTGATGCAGCCCACGGCCAGCGCCATGTCGCGCGAGGGCATCCGCGCCGGCCCCGACCAGCGCTGGCGCTCGTCGCTCCGCCGGTCGTCCGACTGCGACCCGGAGTGCCAGTGCCCCGACTGCGCGGACGAGAAGGCCGAGGCGCGCCGGGTCGCCCGGGAGCGCTCCCGGGCGGCGGTCGACGAGCACGTCGGCCGCGTCGAGCGCGCCCGCGCCGGCGGCAGGGGCTGCTTCTGCCACCCCGCCGACAAGGAGGTGGGGATGGCCCAGGCGCGCCGGGGGGCCCCGGTGATCGGGCCCCGCGCGGGCCAGGGAGCCGGGGCCGCGCGTGGCAGCGCCGAGCACGGCGAGCCCTGGGCCGCCGGCGCGCCGGGGGCGCAGTCCCCGCGCCCCGGGAGCCGGGGGCCGTCGGTGCGGGCCTCGGCGGAGGGCCCCCGGGTGGGGGTGTCGTGGCGGCGGGCCGAGCGGGAGGCGCAGGGGATCGTGGAGCAGCTGCGCGGGGAGTACGAGGCCCTCGAGGGGCGGTACCACGCCCTCGTGGCCCGGATCGCCAGGGAAGGCGGGGCCACCGGCCCGGACGGCGTCGGCGCTGCCGAGGAGTGGGGCGAGGAGCTCTCGGAGGTGATGCTGTCGATGGACCTCAAGTCCCACCAGCTGGCCGCGCTGCGGGCCGCGTTCGGGGAGGCGTGACGGGGGACGGCGCGACCGCGGGCGGGGGATTGAAACGGCGACCAGACGGGACCTCCCCGGCCCCCGGCCGTCAGTCCCCGCCGCCGGCCGACCGGCGGCGCCGGAGCTCCGAGCTCGAGAGGTCGCTGCGGAAGTCCGACTCGGCGAGCCCGGAGAACATGTCGAGCGGCCGCAGGCACGCGGGCACGTCCACGTCGTCCAGCGTCAGGAACCCCCCCGCCGCCCCCCCCGCCCCCTGCGGCACGCGCCCCGCCACCACGAACCGGCACCCGCGCCCGCGCAGCTGGGCGAACTGGCGGGTCATCTCCGCCTCGGAGCCCCCGTAGTACTTGGGCATCACGAGCCGAATGGCCGTGTCGTGCCCCACCGCGAACACCGCCCCCGGGAACAGCCGCGCCTTGTCCGTAAACAGCGGCGCCCGCGTCAGCACCACCCCCCGGCCCAGGCGCAGCACCCCCTCCACTCGCCCCCTGAGCTCGCCCAGTGCCAGGACGCCCTTGTCGGCGTTCTGGACCGACAGCTCGAACACCCCGCCCGCCCCCCCCCCCACGTGCCGCACCGCGGCGTCCAGCAGCGCCTCGTGCCCCGCGTGCACGGGGTTGAAGCTCCCCGGGAGAACCACCCCCCCGCGGCGGGGGGCGTCGACGAGGGTCCGGGGGGGGGCGCCGGGCGGGCCGGGCTGCACCTCGACGCACTCCGCGCGCCCCTCCACGAGCGCCCGCAGCGGGTCCCCGAGGTCGGACACGTCCTCCGGCACCCGCTCCCCGGCGGCCCCCGCCGCCAGCCCGCACGGCACCCCCGACGCGTCTGCCAGCAGCGTCAGGGCGAGGACGGAGGCCTCGGCGTCCTCCGCGGCGCGGTCCCGCGCGCCCTTCTCCAGGTTCAGCCCCGCGACCCGCGTCCGCGTGCCGTCGTGCACCGCCGCCCACGCCCGGTGCTCCCCCCGCTTCCACCTCCCCGTTGCCAGGGCGCACGTGGCGGCGAGCCCGAGGAGGGGGCTGGGGTCCGACGGGGGCGCCAGGGCCGCGGCGCGGCGGTACGCGGCCCTCGCCATGCTCGCGGCCGTCTCCCGGCTGCAGAAGCTCTCCGGGTCCCCGCCCAGGTACTCGGCCAGCGCCTCGCGCGAGTAGGGCGTCGTGGCCTCGAGCACCGTCGCGCTGGCCCCGGGGACGGTGAGGAGCCACGCCGAGAGCTGCGCGGCGCCGCCCGTGGTCACGATGGCCACCTTGGGGGGCGCGGCGTGGATGGACGACACGACGGACGCGATCTCGTCCGGCGCCGCCATCGCCCTCGCGGCGCCCGCGCGGGCGCTCGGCCGGGGGGGAGGGGGAGGGGGGGCTGCCGACTGCCTCCGGGCCTGGAGCGGAATCTGCGCGCGCGCGGGACAGGGTTCGGGGTCCGGTGGCGCTGGGGGTCTCCCCGCGGGGCGATGCGCTGGATGCGACCGGAGACCTGCCGCGGCATCGCACGCCAGCGGCGAAAGCGGCTGCCGTTCCCCACGCGGGCCGGGGGGCGCAGGGGCCGCTCACCGAGCGGAGCGGGAGCCGGAGGCCGTCTTTCGAGATCGGACACGCGCTACAGAGCGCACTGACGACAGCGGACCCTCGCAAGTGCATGGCCGAGGGGCTACGGGGGGCCGTCTCGCGCGGGCACTGAGGCGAGGCGTGGGGCGGGGCGCAGGGACGGGGGAGCGACGTCTCCTCTCCTTTTCTCGAGGTCGGGAGTGCCTGCTGCGGGGGCGGTGTAGACGCGCGAGGGGGGACGCCCCGTCCGAGGCGGGACGCCGCGGGGGGCCGGGCGCTGGCGGGGGACGCGGCCCGACGTGCTCCAGTACGACGGCGGGTGGCGGGGACGGGCCCCGCCCCACTCGCGCTCGCCGCGTCGCCGGGAGGCCCAGTTCCGGCGTGCGAGGCGTTCCCTGGGAGAGAGCGAGCGGTTGCCTGTGGCTACTGTACCCGCAGACGACCCGAAATACCGAGTGGATTGCGCGGGTGGCGTTTCGGTACTTGTCGACTTCCACCTGGCTGGGGCAAGCGCCGCGCTGCGACTGCGACCAGTCATGGAGGGTTCCGACCAAGAGCGCAGGGAGGGATTGCTGGTAAGTGGCTAGCCCGGGACGTGCACCGGCACGGGTGCTCCGGGAGCGGGGGTGTCGCCGATTCGCGATTTTCGCCCTCCCAGCCCTCCCGAGCGCAGGAGGCCGGGACGAGCGGGGGGCCGCCGGCGACGCCGGAGCCGAGGTACGCCTACTACACCCACGAGGAGCCGGTCGCCCGGCGCGGGTGGCTCCACCGGGGAATGGAGCTCCTCCGCTCCCCGTTCCAGGGGCGCGGGAGCGAGGACAGCGGCAGCCAGGCCCCCCGCCCTGGTGAGTCGGCCTACTTCGCCCTGGTTCCCCTGTCCGACCAGCGGCTCCGGCCCCGGCGGTTCCGCCTGGCCGTGACCCTGCTCTCGGTCCTGGCCACGGCGCTCATCGTCGCCACCTACCTCCTCGTCCCCCGCGGCACCAGCGTCGGCGCCCTGCGTGTCGCCGTCGAGTCCATGACCTGGAGCGCCGAGGGCCAGACGTACGAGCTGACGATGCGCATGTCGCTCCCCGTGTACAACCCCAACTACCTGGCCGTCACCCTGGACGGGGACCTCCAGGTGCTCTTCTACGACTCGGAGGCCGGCAGCACCGAGCTCCGTGGCGTCCGGGTGCCCCCGCGGTCCCACCCCTTCACGGTGGAGACGACCGTCAACGCCGGGCGCCTCGACCCCCGGTACGTCACCACGGTCCTCAACCAGTGCTCCATGTTCCCGCACGACCTCATCCTGCTCGTGCGGGGCAAGGCGAGCCTCACCACCAAGTTCGGCGAGACGGCCGCCCTCCCCGAGATCGACACCTACACGCTCGTCCACTGCGCCGAGGAGGGCTGAGGGGGGCGGGGGGGGTGGCGAGGGGGCGGACGGCTGAGGGCCGAGGGGGGGCGCAGGTCCGGGGGTGCGGCCGCGGGCGGGTGGAACTCGTTTGTCGGTTCAAACAGGCGGGCGGGCTCGCGCGGACTCACGCGGGCAGCGCCCGGCTCTCGGCCCCGTACGCCGTCCGGTTATCCACGTCCGGGGCACCCACCCACCCCAGCGACCGCCCCTCCTCGGCCGGTGTCAGGCCGAGCGACGCCAGGTAGTCGGGGCAGTGGAACTTGCTCAGGTGCCGGGCCCCCCCGTCGCAGAGGACCGTCACGACGACGTGGCCAGGGCCGAGCTGGCGCGCCACCTTGACCGCCCCGGCGCAGTTGACCGCGGCGCTCGACCCCAGGAAGAGCCCGTCGTTGCGCATGAGGTACCGGCTCATCTCCACGGCCTCCCGGTCCGTCACCCGCACGGCGCCGTCCAGTGTGGCGGCGGCAAAGTTGGCCGTGAGGCGGTTCAGCCCCACACCCTCAGTGACCGTGTCGAACGGGTTCCGCAGCCGCCGCCCCTCGGCCTCCACGCCCGTGTACAGCACCCCCCGCACCACCTTGTTGTACAGCCCGCTCCCCGGCGGGTCGGCCAGCACGCAGCGCACGCGGGGGTCGCGCCGCTTGAGGTCGCGTGACACCCCCGCCAGCGTGCCCCCGGTCCCAGCGCCGCTGACGAAGGCGTCGACCCGCCCCCCCGTCTGCCTCCATATCTCGGCGCCGGTCCGCTCGTGCGCCCGGAGGTTGGCCAGGTTCTCGAACTGGTCGGCGAAAACGGCGTTGCCGCGCTCGGCAGCGCGCCGGCGGGCGACGTTGACAAAGTGGTCGGGGTGGGAGATGGACACCGGGCGGAGGCGCTCCAGGCGGGCGCCGAGGGCTGCCAGGGTCCGGGCCTTCTCAACAGCGGCGTCGTCGGGGATGCACACGTGGCACTCGACCCCCAGCGCGGGGGCGATGGTGGCCAGGGAAACGCCGGTGCTGCCGACCGTGCCCTCCGTCACGAGCCCCCCGGGGGCCAGCTGGCCCGAGCGGAGGGCCTCCCGCACGATCTGGAGCGCGACGCGGTCCTTCACGGACCCCCCGGGGTTCAGGAACTCGCACTTGCCCAGGATCTCGCACCCCGTCTCGTCGCTGAGGGACCCGATGCGGAGCAGGGGCGTGTTTCCAATGAGGTCCTCGAGGCCCCGGGCGACGCCCGTGGAGCGGTCGGGGGGCGCGTCCCCGCCCGCGTCCTCGTCATCGCCGGTGGCCGGGGTGTCGGCAAGGGCCCGGAGCACCTTTGACGCCAGGGCCCGGACTGGGGCGGCCAGGGAGAAGCCCTTCTGCACGGTGGCTGCCACCACGAGCTCGGCCGCGATCACTGCGGCCAGGGTGCCGGCAGCGGCGGCAGCCGCAGGCTTCCACATCGCATACCGTGGCTACGCCGCTGTTTGGACGGGTATCTCTCGCCAAAGGCGGCGCCATGTGGAGAAAGGGTGTAGAAACCCAGTGTGGGAGGGGGGGGTCCTGTTTTCTTGTTCGGCCCTTCAGTCCGACGCGTTTTGCGGCGCCATCCCCACCCGATGGGGCAGGGCGCGGGGCGACAAGAAGCGTCCCGGTATCCCCCGGGAGATGACATCGAAAAGATCGGACCAGTCATCGTCTCCACCGCGGGACAATCCGAAAGGTGACCCTTGAATAGTCGACGTGGGGTTGCCGCGGGACCGCGCCCTTTCCAGCGACGAGCCCCCTCGAGAGGGCGCTGTTTGTTTCTCCGCCCGCGGACCTGGGACACCGGTCCCTCGATTGACTGATTGGAGGAGCAGCGGGAGGCCATGGCAGACCCGAGGTGAGAGCCCCCGCGACCGAGGCCCACAGCCCTCGGGGATGTCTCCCTTACGACCGTCGCCCCTGGGCGCCGTGGCTGCCGTTGATCCCTGTGCTTCAAGAAACACGCGACTCAGGGACGTCTCCATTCGTCGGACCGCACGACACCCCCAAACGTCCCCAATCCAGCGCGCCGGGCGTCCTTTCCCCCGCCAGGAGAGGCGGGGGATGCCGCCGGGGCCGGTCCCCCCCACGGCCAGGGCGCCCGCACCGATATGCCCCCCTCCCCCCCCTTCCCAACGTGCCCGCAGCGTGGAGGGGGTGGAGACCGTCCCCGCGGAGGAGGCCGTCCCCGCGGAGGAGGCCGTCCCCGCGGAGGAGGCCGTCCCCGCGGAGGAGGCCGTCCCCGCGGAGGAGGCCGTCCCCGCGGAGGAGGCCGCGGCGCCGCGCTCCGAGTCGGGCGGGGAGGCCCCCCCGCCCCGGGTGCGGCGGGTGCCGCGGGCGCCGGGGGAGGCCCCGGACGAGGCCGGGACGCCGGGCCCGCGGCTCGCCGAGGGGTTCGAGCGGCGCGAGGCGCTGACCGTGGACGAGAAGGCCGTGGAGCACCTGATGCACCACCGCGTGGACCAGATCATCACGCAGACGCACATCGAGCGCGTCCAGGCCGCGAGGCAGGCGCTGGTGGACCGGATCGGCTCCCTCAAGGGGGAGCTCAAGTTCTGGCGCGACAAGCTGACGCGGCAGCTCCGGCAGCAGGACGCCGAAATGCAGGAGCTCCACGAGGGACTCCGGGGGGAGGTCGACCGCCTCAAGGTCGAGTTCCAGGACGTCCGGGGCATCGTCGCCGACCAGCTCGACCGGGCCGGGGTCGGCAACTCGCTCCTGGAGGAGCTCAAGGGGCGGGAGGACCCGCGCGTGGCGGGCATCTCCCTCGCCGACCTCCGCAGCGCCAGCGCCGCCATGGCGAGGGCCTCCTCGCCCCGGGCCCGCGGCGCCGGGGAGGGGCCCGGCGGGGTCCCAGGGGCCAAGTAGCCGGTCAGGGCGGGGCGGAGCGGGGCGGGGGGGGCGGGGGCGGGGGCGGGGGGGACGGGGCCGGCTTGAACGGAGCGGTGGGTTATGTACGTGCCAGCCGGCGTCAGTGGAAGTGCGGCATGGCCTTCCCCGTCAGCTTGAGCCACCCGCTCTCGCGCTGCTTCTTGTCGGCACGCTGCAGGTTCTCGAGGTCCTCCTTCCACTTCTGGGAGGCGGCGGCCTTGCCCTGGCGGAGGAAGGCGAGGTCCTCCCGGTACCGCGAGTCCGAGGGGAGGGCCTGGGCCTCGGGGACGGGGGACCAGCGGTACCCGCGCTCGTCGTTCTCCTCGTGGAGGGACCAGTAGCGGACGCCGTCAAAGTCGCAGTGGCTGAGCCAGTTGCCCGTGACCACCGAGTAGATGCCGTCGCCGCGGGGCTTCATGCCGCGGCGGAACGACTTGGCCTTGCCCAGGGCCCGGCCCTCGTCGTGGAGCTTGTACCACTTCTTGGCCGTCTGGACCCCCATGACGCTGATCCCCCCCCACACGGCGTCCTCCCGGACGAGGAGGGGGTCGCTCGCCTTCTTCACGCTGCCAAAGTGGAACACCCCCTCGATGTTGTTCTGCTTGTCCGAGAAGCCCATGCAGCCCGTGAGGAGGCCCTGGGGGGTCCCCCGGAACACGTTGTTGATCACGTAGCTGGGGAAGGTGACCTCGACCGACGACCCGTCGGCGAAGAGGACCCGCCGGTACCCCGTGGGGATGGTGCTGAGGCTGTTGAGGCGGAAGCTGACCTTGGGGTTGGAGGTCCCGATGAACTGCCACCGGGGCCTCCCCGTCGCCTTGTCCCGGTCCTTGCTCTCCATCGTCCACGCGCTCGTCGGCGGGTGGTGGCTGATCTGCTCGAGCATGATGCGCGACCCGTCAGGGAGGGCCCCCTGCCACGTCTCCCCGAGGATCGGGTTGAAGGGCTTGGCCCACGTGCTGAACACGTGCTGCATCCCCGCCAGGAAGTACGACATGACCCACTTCATCCGCTCCACCGGCTGCTCGCTCAGCCCCGCGGCCCGGTCCAGCATTCCCGGGAAGACCCACGGGTCCGCCAGCTTCTGCAGGTAGGACCGCGGCTCAAAGATCGACACGGGCATGGACACGTTGATCAGGTTCACCGACCCCCGGATGAGCCGGCGCCCGATCTCCTTCATCACGTCCGTCGCCGCCTGCCGCTGCCGCTTCACCACCACCAGGTCGTTGCACGTGATGCCCCCGACCTCGTTCGCGCTCTCGTGCAGGAGGGCGTTGGACGGGTCGTAAAAGTACTCCCCGCCCACGTACGTGTAGTCCTTCGCCGCGCTCGACCCCCACACCATCCTCGCTCCCTTCACTCCCGCCCCCCAGGCAACGCGGCCGGGCCCCGCAGCGAGCTCCCCCTCCTCTCTCCCTCTCGGGCTCTCTCCCCTGCGTGGGGGGGGGGGGTTGGCAGTTTGGTTTCCCCCGCGCCCGATCCCGGCCGCGCCCGGACGGTCCGGGGAACAGTCACGCGAGCGCGCAGCTCCGACAGATCTCCGCTCGTCCAAACCACCCGCGAGACCCCTCGCGTCACGCCCCGGGCGGGTCCTCGGGGGCCGTGCGAAGACGGGCCCTCGGCCTTGATGCCCCGGGGATACCACTCCCGCACCCCGCGTCGAAGGGACACTGGCGGGTGGGGTGTGGGGTGCTGCGACGCGGCGGCGGGCGATGGAAGCGCCGGGGCGCCCCGGGGGATACACGCGGGGGAGAGCGCACCTCGCAAAAGGGGAGGCAGTTTCCAGGGAGGCCGCGGGCGGAACGCGTGCCACGTGTGGCGCTGGCTGCCGAGTATGTGTCCCTAGGAGCGGGGGCGCCCGGCCGAGTACGTCGCCCTCCTCTTCCCCGGCGCCCCGATTCGCCCCGTGCCAAATCGCACTTCCGACAGTGGAACACCAGAGAGGGACATAGGGCCAGAGCTGCTCTGAGCAATTGCGCCCTCGACGCCCCACCAGCCCCACTTGTGCGCGTCCCAGCGCCCCTGTTCCGCCTGTGTCGCGAGCTCTGCGCCCCTGGTCCTGTCTGTCGCGGACGGGCTGCGCGCATAGCGGCAAGTGGTGGCTGGACGGTGGAGACGAGCCCTCCCTTTGCGCCGCCCGCTGCGCTCAAGAGGGCCGATAGCCTGCGTCCGCGGGTCGCAATGGCATCTTCGTCCGTGCCACGACTTGTCCGAGGGGCCGGGCGGGCGGTGGCCCGGGCCGCGGTCGCCTCCCGGCGCGCCGCTCCCTCCCCCCCCTCGCCCGCCGCACGCCCCGGTCCCCCGGCGTCCCCCGGAGGGCGCCCCTGGGGCGGGGGCGCGCCCCCCGCGGGGCCCCGTTCCGCCCGGCGCCTGCCGGCGGCCCCGACGGCGGCCGGGGGCGGGGTCGCGTTCGGGCAGGTGAGGGACCCGGAGGACCCCGGGGGGGGGACCCCCCAGCGGGGGGCGACGGGGACGCCGGCGGCGGGGTACCTCGACGCGAAGGGGATCTCGGTGGCGTCGGAGCTGCTGGCCGGGCCAGTGGCGGTGCGGCTCGCGGGGCCCGGGTCGCGGGGCCCGCACCCGACGCTCCTGTGCCCCGCCTGCGGGCAGCACGCCATCCGCCCGGACAAGCTGCGCAAGCACGTGGCGGCCTGCTGCCCCGACCTCTTTGCCGGGACGGCGTGGGACGCGGCGCGGGACGCCGAGCTGACCGCGCAGGGCCGGAGGGGGGTGGGCGAGTGGGACCTGCGGGAGGTGGAGGGGATGCTCGCGGCCGCGGCCGTGGCCGAGCGCCACCACTGGTTCTGGGCGCTCCACCTCGCCTTCCGCTCGGGGACCGCGCCGACCGCCACGGGGGGCAGCGAGTGCCGGCCGGCGGGGGAGATGGCGGCCGCCATGGGGCTCCCGGAGCCGCGCGTCCGGAACATGCTCCAGCGGGCCATCCGCCACTGGCCCATGCCCATGGACCACGAGCCCCTCGAGGTCCTCTTCGAGGTGCGCCCCGCCCTCCCCCTC
>Ga0181582_10005192_pt1 | contig 10504 bp, 6 predicted proteins | sample 071ome_32_FD_132438 | JGI IMG/M metagenome (GOLD analysis project Ga0181582, IMG submission 132438) | Coastal salt marsh microbial communities from the Groves Creek Marsh, Skidaway Island, Georgia - 071405AT metaG (megahit assembly) | ecosystem: Environmental > Aquatic > Marine > Intertidal zone... | reverse complement strand
GCTCTTAGAAATGGCTTAACCAGAGATAATATGAATGCTTTGGAAGAATACATACGAGTTCTTCTAGATAGTAGAGTAAATTCTCACATTAGAATGGTTGACCTTAATAGGGAACTTATCAAAACCCGGTGATAATAAACAGTATTATATTAAATATAACAATTTATGGATAAGATAGGTATTATCGGACAGGGATTTGTCGGATCATCAGTTAGAGAAAAATTTAGAGAATCGTTCCTTGTTTATGCATATGATAAGTATAATCAAGACAGCTGCGCAATATTTAATAGAGAAACCGTAATCCAAGATGGAGAAAAGGTAAGTGTCTCTATGATTGTTAAAGAGTGCGATATTGTTTTCGTATGTGTCCCTACCCCAATGTATGAAAACGGAGAGTGCGACACTAGAATTGTGGAGTCAGTTATTAAAGATCTTGCAGACGAAGCTGAGTTATATGAACGGGACATCACAGTGGTACTCAAGTCTACTGTTCCTCCTGGAACAACAATGAGCTTAAATGAAATAAGCAACCGAGTTGCAGTTAACTTTAGCCCAGAGTTTTTAACTGAAGCCAACGCTGTTGAGGATTTTAAGAATCAAAAGAGAATAGTTTTAGGTATTGATTGGGCAGAATCAATTAATCCAATCTCCGATATTTTTTCTACTGCTTTTCCAGATGCTGAATTGTACTTGATGAATTCTAATGAAGCTGAGATGGTAAAATACATGACTAATCTTTTCTTAGCAACTAAGGTAAGCTTCTTTAATGATATGTACCAGATCTGTCAAAAATCTGGCATCAACTATGATAATGTAATTGATGCGACAATGGCTGATCCCAGAATTGGAAAGTCTCACTATATGGTACCTGGACCCGATGGAGATCTGGGGTATGGTGGACACTGTTTTCCAAAGGATATGAATGCAATGTTATACTTTGCAGCAACAAAAGGAATTCCAGTTCCTACTTTAGCAGGTGCTCATACTACCAATCAAATCGTTAGAAACGACAGAGACTGGGAGAAAATGGAAGGCAGAGCAGTATCAAAGAGAGAAGAATTACAAGAACCGCAATAAAAATAAAGCAATGTATACTCAAGATGAACTTACAAAAATAGTTTTCTTTGACCTTGAAACCGCGGCCGGAGAAAAAACACTAGACGACTTAACTGCTAAGAATCCTAGAATGTCAGATCTTTGGTCTAGAAGATGTGATCACCTTAGATCTAAGTTTCCAGAGAACGAAGACAAGACAGATGAGGAACTTTATGAAAACATGTCTCCTCTGCAGCCTGAATTTAATCGAATCGTATGTGCCTCATTTGGTAGAATCACATTTAGCGGATCTACCCCAAACATGGTCATTAAGACTTTCTGTTCTGAGGTAGAAACTGAAATTCTAGAAGGGATATCAAAGGTATTCACTAAATTTTCAACACTCAAGTTTTGTGGTCATAATATCAAGAAGTTTGACGTTCCAGTGATGTGCAAGAGGTTAATCATAAATGAAATGGAACTCCCAAAATATTTAAGAGTACATGATATGAAGCCTTGGGAGATGCCATTTATCGATACCCAAGAAATGTGGTCATTTGGTTCATGGAAAGATGCATATACTTCTCTAGATTTACTAACTGCTGCAATTGGCATAGATTCTCCAAAAGATGACATCAAAGGAGAAGATGTAAGCTCAACTTTCTGGAAAGACCAAGATCTAGACAGAATAGCTAGATATTGCGAAAAAGATGTGTACTCTTTAGGTCAAGCCCTCTTAAAAATGTCAGGTCAAAAGAGAATGCATGGATATGAAGGAACAATATAATAGATGATTGAAAAACTAGAATACTTTAAGGATCCTAATTTTAGATTCAGCGAAGACACTCATAGCTACACCTATATAAACCCAGACACTGGATTGCCGACTCAAATATTCGAGTCGGTTTCTGGGTTTATAGACCAGTTTAAAAAACCGTTTGATACTAATATATCTAAATATGTTGCCAAATCCAGAGGAGTAACCCAACAGGAGATATTGAACGAATGGAAAAGCTTAGCAGACGAAGGCAAGAGAGTTGGGACTGCAGTTCACAAATGGATCGAGGACTACTACAATGGGCTGAATCCCGAATTAACCGGAGATGAAACAGTAGATCATCGAATAAATCTATTTTTAGAACTGCACGAAAGCAAATTGAATAAACTGACTTCTATCGAACAGGAGTTCAGAGTATTCTCAAGAGATTGGGGAATCGCTGGGACTGTCGACATAATATTTGAGCTAAATGGAAAATACTATGTTGGAGATTGGAAAACAAATAGGGAATTCAAAGATAATGATCACCCAAAGGGACGCAGAGATCGACTTCTATATCCATTTGATTCCTATTGGAATAATAATTTAACTGGATATAGTCTACAGATCAGCACTTATCGTCTTCTACTAGAAGAAGCCGGATTTGAGACGGATGGCGGGTTTTTGATATCCTTAAGTCAGACTGGATGTAAGTTATATAAGACTCTAGATTTTAGAGAAGAACTTAGAAATCATTTGAAGGAAAACAACTTTAGCTTTTAAAACTAAAGCAAATCTAACTGTATAATAACTAAAAAGAAATAATAAGATATGGGTAACAATTCAAGGGACATCACCTTTAGTTCAAAATCAAGAACTCGTTTAAAAGATGGAGTTGATAAATTAGCAAACTCTGTTAAAGTAACACTGGGTCCTAAAGGTAGGAACGTAGTGTTAGCTAGACAAAATCAATACGCTATTACTAAGGATGGAGTATCTGTCGCAAGAGAAATCTTCCTAAAGGATCCAGTTGAAAACATTGGAGCTCAGATGGTAAAGCAAGTAGCTGCTAATGTAGCTAGAGATGCTGGTGACGGAACTACAACTGCAACTGTTCTATCTCAAGCAATCTTAACAAAAGGCATCAAGATGATTGAAGCCGGATTTGACCCAATGGAAATCAAATCTGGTATTGATAAAACTCTAGTCCAAATCACCAACAATCTAGCACAAAACGCAATCAAAGTAGACGGAGTAGACCAGATTAGACAGGTTGCAACTATCTCAGCAAACGGAGATGGCAACATTGGGGGAATCATAGCAGATGCAATGGCAGAAGTAGGGTTCGATGGTGTTATTACAATTGATGATAGCAAAACTCATGAAACCTATCTAGAAGTAGTTAAGGGAATGCAATTCAAGGCAGGATATCTTTCTCCATACTTTGTAAATAATATTGCCAAGCTAGAAGCTAATCTAGAAAATCCTATGATTTTCATATATGATGGTAAGATTAGAGGCCTAAAGGGTCTAGTTCACATTCTAGAAGCTTCTAACACTACTAAGAGACCTCTATTATTGATTTCAAATAATATAGAAGGTGATGCACTACAAGCTCTCGTAATGAACAAGGCAAATGGTATCATCGATATTGCAGCGGTAAGTTCGCCAGGTCACGGTCAAATAAGAACAGAACAATTAAAAGATATCGCAGCAGTGGTTGGAGCAACTGTTCTATCAGAGGCCGAAGGTCATGATATTCAAAACCTAAACCCTGAGGTAATATCCAATATTATAGGTAGCGCTGAAAGAGTAACCGTCACATCTGATAGTACTACTATTATAAACGGCGGAGGAATAAAAGAAGCAGTTCAGTCCAGAATAGATGAGATGAAATCTCAAATGGAAAACCAAGATAACCAATCTGAAGTTCTAATCCTTAAAGAAAGGCTTTCTAAGCTTGAAGGAGGAGTAGCCATGATCAAAGTTGGCGGATATACAGATGTTGAAATTAAAGAAAAGAAAGATCGAGTAGAGGACGCGTTAGCAGCTACATCCGCTGCCGTAGAAGAAGGAATTCTTCCTGGAGGTGGAATAGCCTTATTTAGAGCCTCTAATAACATCACAGCATCTGCTGATTTAACAGAAGGAGAAAAGATTGGCCAAGATATACTCCTATCCTCGTGTAAAGAACCATTCAATACTATAATGACAAACGCAGGAATTAACCCTGAGGTCATTGCAAAAGATCTTGACTCTAATTATAATTCTGGCTATAATCCTAAAACTGAATCGTATGTTGATATGATTGGCGAAGGAATTATTGACCCGGCTAAAGTAACTAGATGTGCAATAGAGAATGCTGCTTCTATTTGTGGTCTCATGATTACTACCGAATGTGTAGTGATCGAAGAAGCCTCGGAAGCGCAAAAAGAGGGATAATGTCCGATGATCCCGTTCCATTTCTTAAAGCCCTCTTCGGAGGGCTTTTTTACTTAATAGAGCAATTTAAGTTCACAAAATGGGACAAATAAATAAAAATAAAGATAAGCTAATTGTTAGATCGATTAATATCTGAGATCGCCAATCTCTTACAGATATCTGAAGACGAAGTCAGAGCGAACTTTACCCAAGAACAACTGGATCGCTTGCTCGAGGAATCTAAATGCGAGGACCCAGGGGTACTACCTAGTTTTATAGATAGTCTAGATTCTCCATGTCAAGATTCAGGTACAAATTTCGATCCAGATGAAGAGCTCCCAGATTTTGAGTTTCCAGAAATTGAGCAGCCTTTCGATCCAACTGAATGTAAAGACGCGGCAGATCAAGTAAATGAAGAAATAAAGGAGCAATTAGAGGAATACAATGACATAAATCTTCTTCTCAATAAACTCATTGAATTTCAAGATCACTTAAAGATTTTAGGATATTATTACGATGCTAGGGCATATAGAACTTCTGAAGTTTTAAAGGACTTTAGACCTCTCTTAGCAAAAAGAAAAGAGCTCCAAGCAAAATCTGCTAATTATTCGAGCAAAATTGACAAAATTAATGATAAGATATCTGCAACATATGAAGATTATCTAAGTACTGCAATAACATATACCCAGTATTACAGTATTTTAGATGATCTTAATGACAGAAAGGATAATCTTAATGATCTTATAGATTCTACAGAAGACGAGATCGACGAAATAAACAACAGAATTGATCAAAAGTCAGACTCCTATTCGGTACTAAATGTTAATTACTCAAATGATATTACCGGATTAGATCCAAATTCTGGCCTCGCAGCTAGAACTGAGTTCATAGCAGCTGCTCGCAGATATATAACATCATCTGATATAAACTCAGTTGAAAGTAAACTAAAGTCATACTCTGAGCATATAAAACTAACTAGAAATACTGAACTCTCATATGATAGTATACTAAAGAATCCAAGAGTAGAATTTAAGATAAACTTACAAGGTTTAGACTATATTCAAATACAAAAGGAAAACTTTAATGATGAAACCGGAGAACGAACCTCATATGACGCTAGATTTAATGTAGCAACCAATCCTCTTCTTAGATATAATGGATTTAAGGATAATATTCCAGGATACCGGGTAAAACATATTACCCCCAAAGAAGAATCCACCGGGTCTTTATATACGATTTACTATAATAAACTGTCTGATCCTTTAGATAGAATGTTTACTCTGGAAGAAAAAGGATTAACTGACACTATAACCCAGCTTGATCCCGTTTTGTCTGATTCTGAAAACCAAACAAAGAGAGAATCAGGCAAGGACTATTATATTAAAGACTTGAATAGAATGAATTCTTTCTATGATAAGTTTGAACAAAGATTTGAAAAGAAGAAAGAACAACTTAGAAAGCAAGTAGATCAATTCTCCCTAGGAAGCATAAAAACTGCCCTCACTGGCCTTGCTTACAAGGATGTAGACCTACTTTTAGCGACTGCTGGTTTTAATACTAACTTAATTGAAGACAACAGTGAACTCAGAACAGTAGTCGATTCAGTTAAAAAGGCAAACGAGAATTTTTCAAGAATGGTATCATCTCTAGATGATGAAATAGCACGCCTTGAACTAAGAGCTGAAGAATTAAAGCCAACCTCAGAAAAAGTAAAAGCAAGATTAGTTGAATTAAATTCAAAATGTTTTGATGATAAGTCTGAAGAGTCTAATGATGCAAGCTGTGCAGACGTCAAAGATAAGTTAGGATCCGATCCTTTTTACTTAGAAGGAACTGATGGAAGTCTTCCTAATTTTACTCAGCTTTGCTACTGGAAAGAATTTGCAAAAGTTGCAAACATAATGGGACTTGCTCCTATTCCAAATGGTCCAACACAGCTTAGATATTGGCCGGTAGGTCTTGTTATACCTACACCAGCTACTCTGGTAAAAATACCTCTTCCAATAATATGGATACCAATCATATGCATATCTAGTCCACTTGGGGTAATTGTAACATTCCTTACAATAAATGGTCTCTTTATTAGCCCAATAATATTCTTTATATCATCTTCTGGGTATAAGCAGCATATTTTAACAGTCAGAGGTCCAAGCGATCAGTTTGGCTCTGATAAGTATGATGATGTATTCAAGTCTACTATATCAATACCCGTTGGTATAACAGCTAAAGCCAAAGAAGAGATAAGAAAAGCAAAGCAACTTGCTCCACCACAGGCAGATCTAGACAAAATAGAATCTACTAAACAAAAGATCTCTGAACTTGAAGAAGCTGGAAAAACAGACCTAGCTAGAAAAGCAAAAGAAAAACTAGCAGAGCTAGAAAAGAAAAAGGAGGACCTAGGTAAGGAAAGAGCTGAAATAACCAAGGAATTTCTAGATAAGAAAGAGGATGCAAAATCAACAATTAGGCAAGTTAAGTCTGATATAATTAAAAAGATAAACGCAATTGGTCGACCTCAAACCAAGACGATAGAAGATCTAAAGGAAAAAGCGACCAAGAGAAAGGAAAAACTTCAGAGTGATCTAATCAAGGCTTTAGAAAGAGGAGACACTGAAAAAGCTAAAGAAATTAGGGAGCTTCTTAAGGGAGATGGTTTAAATCAAGAGGATAAGATAAACGCTATAGTTGAAGATATTATGGAGTATTTCAATGATCTTGATTTACCTAAGATAACTATACCTAGGGAACAAGCAAAGGTGAACCCGATGCCGAGCGCTGGAGAAAGAAATAAAGCTGATATTGATGTAAAAAGATCTAAATTTCAAACTCGAACATTTTCAAAGAAAGACAAGAATGTGAAGAATATTTTGAAGATGGATCTAGCTAAATACAGAAAGGAAATAGATGCGAGTATAAACATACCAGGTGGTTCAATCGACTTGAATCTTGAAAAAGCCGGAGAAAAAGTATCAGATATAGTTGACAAGATTCTTAAAAAGGTTATAGAGTATAGCACTAAGGTAGAGAATAGACCTGCGCTTGGATTTGATCCACTGGTAATAAGTCAATTATCATCCTTAAAGCTAGATTTAGATCCTTTTGCTCCATGTTGCCCGAAACCAACTGTTGAAATAGATCTTGGTCCATCTGCTGCAATTGTAGCTATATTCAATAGCGTAATGCCACTGGTAAAAGGATATATTGAATCTCTTGATCCTCCATCACTTACTAATTTATTCGGAGGAAAAAGAACTATAACAATTAAAGACATAAGATTGTCCCTAAACTCGGTTATAAATCAAGCGATACCAGAATCATTAGAAATATCAATTCCTGAATTTGGCTTACCTCAGTTTAGCCAAGCATTTAGTCTTCTTACCTCGGCGATTCAAATACCTCAAGCTCCTTTTCCAGCTGCAGTTAAAGCATTCACTATTCCTAAACAGATCACGGTCGACTTTAACACCATAATTAAGAAGCCACTCGCAGATTCTCTTGAGAAATATTTAGTCAATAATGCTAACTCCTTACCTAGAGATATTAGTACTGACTTTGTTAATATGAGCGGTGCCGATCTTAAATCATCGATCATAAGATTTTAGATATAAAAATGACTGAGGTAGAATCTTTACTTGATCCAATATATTCTGCAATAACGTTTGCTAAATCTCCAAAGAACGTAGATCTTAATGTTCTTGAAAAGACAGTTCATTCTTTACCTATATACGGCAAAGCAATCGAAGCAGCATTTACCGCAAAGGCTCTACTTAAGATGAATATTCCTAATTCTATGGCGTACTCTGAGGTAGATTTAGATGCTTTAAACGAAGCGATTAAACTCCTAGTTCCAGTACTTACTCCTATTGTTAAATCTCCAATTGGATATTTACTGGTTGCAGGAGCTGGCGCAACTGGAAACATTGACACGATTCGAAAATTACACCCGATCTTAAACTTTGACGATATACCTGCATGGGAACGCCTAACTGTCGCAAATGTGATGCTTCTACTCTTCTTAGATGAGTTCATATATGAGGCCTCAAACAAGGTAGGATTTTTCAGATCTTATCTATAAAAAATCAAAAACCGTATTAATACACTATAGTATAAAATTATTATAAACCGAAAAAAATGAGCAATAATATAGAATCTGTCCAAGACTTTGACTGGGATCTTTTTGAAGACACTGGAAAGTATAACACCAAAGTTAAACTAACAGCAGAAGATCAAAGAGCTCGAGTTAAAGTTCTATGCAAAGAACCGTACGCTCAAGAGCTTTACGATAAGATGAAAGAATTTGAGAGTAGATCGGGCAAATCAACTCACGTAAACAAAGACCTAATTGAAGGAGGAGTATACGAGGTAACTGCCAAGCAGATTTCTTTCCAAGATCGTATCATCATAGCATACGATAATTTATCAGGCACCCAAGTTGAAGTACCGTTTAAGGAGTTTTCAAGAGACGTCGACTCTTTGGCAAGAGGAGAAGGTTTAGAGTTTAATGTGATGATTACAAAGGGATCAGGTTCTAATGAGTTTGTAGGATCTGAAAGAAAATGCGTATCAATCAATAATAAGTCTGAGCTTGACACTCATCTAGAAAATAACACTTGGTTCGAGGTTAAAGTAACTAAGCTAATCAAGGGAGGTTACATTGCTAAATACAAAGATTCGATTGAATGCTTTATCCCAGGATCTCACGCTGCTGCCAATATAATTAGAGACTTTAATAAGTTAATCGGCCAGACGATCAATGTTATGGTTGATAATTATGATGCTAATAATGATCTCTATATTCTATCTTATAAAAAATACATCGAACATTCCATGCCTCAAAGAATATCTGATCTAGAATTTGGCAGAGAATACACTGGTAACCTTACTACCAATCCTTATGACTTTGGAATATTCGTAGAATTCGAAGATTATTTTACAGGTCTAATACATGCAACTGAATTCGAGGACTATAACAAAATCAAAAAGTCATATAGAACAGGAGACGAAATTAAGTTCTATATCAAGAATGTTACCAAGAAGAAGCAGCAATATCGAATTGTCTTAACTCTAGATCCAGAGTCAATTGATTCAGAAAAAAGACAATGGAGCGATCTAAGAGATAGAACTGAGAATAAGAGTTTTGAATACGACGTTGATTCAAATTCTAACTCAATTAAGATCCATATCGACAAGGAGTCATCATATGAGGTTACCTTGAGAAGAAAAGATCTAGAGAGAAATCTATCCATGTACCCGATGGTTAGAGTATCTAAAGTTGATCCCATCAACAAGAATCTTAAGTTTGAATTTGTAGAAAAAGTAGACTAATTTATTCCTCCAGAGAACCTAATCGAAGTCAGCTCCAGATAAATAAATTAGAATATGAAAGTCTACAAGGTTTACTCTTTACAATAATTGTACACTAACACCTACACTGCCACCTTAGGGTGGCATTGTGGACTTTAAAGAAAAAAAATTAACGAGATGTCTAAACTATTTGACAACAGAATCGAGTATAAGCCATTCGAATATCCTGAATATTACACGGAAGGATGGCTGCCACAGGCTCAGGCCTTTTGGTTACACACTGAAATATCAATGCAAAGCGATCTAAAAGATTGGAATGAAAATCTTGAAGAACACGAAAAAAATTTAGTAGGTAATATATTACTCGGTTTTGCTCAAACAGAATGCGCAGTCTCTGATTACTGGACAACCATGGTAACTAACTGGTTTCCTAAACATGAGATTAAGCAGATGGCAATGATGTTTGGCTCTCAAGAAACAATTCACGCGACAGCATACTCGTATCTAAACGAAACTTTAGGACTAGAGGATTTTGCTGCTTTCTTACATGAACCAGCTATCGCTGAAAAATTTGAACTTTTAACTTCTACAAAAGCTGACTATTCTTATAAAGACTTGAAAAAGGATCCTGCAGCAAGAGAAGATGTCGCAAGATCCTTAGCTATATTTTCAGCTTTTGCCGAAGGAGTATCACTATACTCATCATTTGCTGTTTTGTATAGTTTTCAAATGAGAAATCTTCTGAAAGGGGTCGGCCAACAAATGAAATGGTCAGTTAGAGACGAGTCCCTTCACTCAAAAATGGGATGCAGACTATTTAGACATATGTGTGAAGAATATCCTGAGCTTAAATCAAGTGTAAGAGATAAAGTACATGAAGCCGCTGAGATAATTATAGAATTAGAGCATAAATTTATAGATAAAATGTTTGAGATGGGAGACTTAGATAATCTTAGAGCCTCCGATCTAAAACAATTTATAATAAAG
>Ga0181582_10005183_pt1 | contig 10511 bp, 5 predicted proteins | sample 071ome_32_FD_132438 | JGI IMG/M metagenome (GOLD analysis project Ga0181582, IMG submission 132438) | Coastal salt marsh microbial communities from the Groves Creek Marsh, Skidaway Island, Georgia - 071405AT metaG (megahit assembly) | ecosystem: Environmental > Aquatic > Marine > Intertidal zone... | reverse complement strand
GTGTGTGTTTTTTGACAATATCGAATTCTTCTTCCGTCAGCATTCCCGGTTTGGTCAGGATTTCATTTGGTGTCAGCACTTTAACCACATCATGTAAAAGTGCGGAAATCCCTAATTCTTCAAGTTTTTTGCGTTCCAGTCCAAGCGCTTTACCGAAGGCAATCGAAAGTACAGCGGTATTCATGCTGTGTTGAGCGGTAAGCTGGTCGGTTTCGTCACGAATGCGAGTCAGCATCATCATCGCATCGGGAGTCCGCATGATACTATCTACCGTCTCGGATATAGCATCTTTGGTTTGTACGGTATCGATAACATTGCCTAAACGAATATCATCCATGATGTTTTTGACCAGAGAAGTTGTCTGTCCAAAAACGTTTGTTGCATTATCCAGTTCGGTTTTGGTCGAATTTGCACGACCTTTATAAAAATTGGATTCGTCGTTATCGAAACCTTTACGCTGAATATTTATCTGTTGCGTTTGTTGAAAATCAACAACAACTTCCTTGCACTGTTTGGCGACAGAGTCGACGTCATCCCAGTTTTGTAATTTGAAGCCCTGAAATAGAAAACTACTTTGCTCCCATGGAATATCCAGTTCGGCTATATACATACCCGGGTAAAGCTCATCAACAGGGACTTTACGAAGTTCCGATGACTTTACTTTGATGATTGCCGGTTTATTCTTTTTTTTACGCTTGAAAAACATTCTTAACCGTGAATAAATAATATGAAGTATAGTATGTTAGATTATTAATTGTCATTTAGAACAAACACTCGATTTCGGACATCAATTTAATGATAAATATTTTAGCAGTCGATGATGACAATCTTCACCTGACATTAATTCAGGAAAATTTGTCGGATGATGAATTTAATGTGCGAACCCTGCAAAACAGCGAAAAAACGCTTCAGGCGATGGATTTTTATGGTGCTGATATTGCCCTTGTGGATATTGTGATGCCCGAGAAGGATGGCATAGAAATCATCATGGAAATGCGCAAAAAAATGCCTGATATTCCGATTATCGTCATGTCATCAATGCTTAATTATTTCGATGTTGCGCAGATTTTGGGCGCAACTGAATGTGTATCTAAACCTCTTGATTTTGATGATCTGCGAAGTTTGATCCGTAAGCATGTGAAAAAGCAATAATTCAGGTTAAACAAAAAAGCAGGCATTAGCCTGCTTTTTTGTGTTCTTTAATTAGCGGGAGTTTCCAGTTCAACCAGTTTGGTGATGTCCTGTGCGACGCCAACCACATGATTGACCTGGTTATCCGGGTTACGACCAGCGCTGTGAGCAAGTAGTTTTACCCATCCCAGTGAACCGTTTTTATGGTTAAAGCGAACGCGAATATCGAGTTTTCTCTTATTGCTATTGATGAAATCCCTGTAGGCCTTATCAAAACTCTCTCTGTCATCTTGAATAATGCGTTCTCTTAGCCAATCATGCATGGTTTTTTTGTCACGCGGTAATTCACCTGACTCGTAGCCAAAGATAAGACCAAAATTATCATCCCAATAACAGTCGTTAGTGATAGGTATGGTGTAGTCGAAAACCCCCATTTGGCTAAGTTCCAGTGCGACTTTTAGACGTTTTTCACTGGATTCGATCATGCGCTGAATTTCGGTATAGGCCTTGACCTTTTCTTCTTTTTCATCGAATGTTGCTTTTAGTTCACTGTATGCAGTCTGCAATTCTTCATTAGTAGACTGTAATTCCTCGTTGGTAGTTTCGAGTTCTTCATTGGAAGATTGCAGTTCTTCATTGGAAGATTGCAGTTCTTCGTTAAGACTTTGGGTTTCCTCGTTAGTTGTTTCGAGTTCTTCGATAACTGTTTGCAGGTGCTCTTTGGTTCGTGCCAGTTCATCTTCCAGATAGGTTACCCGGGGCAAAGTCTCGCCATTTTCAACGGTCTCCGGACTGCCGATGAACAAATCTTCCTTTTCTTCCTGAAAACATATCATATAAAGATTTGGAACTTTATTGTCAGGTTGCAGAGACATGATGATCAGGCGAACTTGACGGGTTATATCTTCATACAGTTTGACTTTGATGAAGTTGGTTTTGAGTACGGGACGCGGGTCTTTTTTCAGGTCATGCATGGCAGCACGTAATTCCGTGCTCAATGTCGGGTGAATGTTGCGGTAGATATTATCGTTACGCAGCCCTTCGGAAAAACTGATATAAGGGTTATTTCCCTTGATATAGATGATATTCATCTCGTCATTGATGGTGACACAGGTCGGCAGTATGTGCTTTTCAATCTGCTCGGTCATCAACTCCGGAATAGCCGGTGGACGTAATTGTTTATCTTCGTTTTTGGTTTCTTTGATTCGACGGTGATTGCGCACGATGTTGTAGGTAATCTCGGTCGCCGCCATCGATTTCGGACCGGTATAAATAGCGCTGAAGATTTTCAGGTTTTTATCCAATGTCTTGAAGTGACTGGAATATTGACCAACAGTTTCAGACTTGCCGAGCAGTAACAGGCCATTATCATTGAGCGCATAATGGAACATCGGAAAGATACGACGCTGCAGTTTGGAAGTGAAATAAATCAACAGATTTCGACAGGAAATCAGGTCTAGCTTTAGAAACGGTGGGTCACTGTTGATATTGTGCACCGAGAAGATAACCATTTCCCTGACCGGTTTAATGATTTCGTACTGATCCTTGCGGGGCGTAAAATATTTATTGCGCAAATTTTTGTCTAGGTTGATCAGGGCGCTTTCAGGAAATAGGCCTTTTCGCGCTTGCTGAGTAGCCTCTTCGTCAATGTCTGTTGCAAATATCTGGATTTTATAGTGGCTTGATTCGGAGCCTAGTAGTTCCATGATCAGGATGGCAATTGTGTAAGGCTCTTCACCACTAGAGCAACCTGGAATCCAGACACGCAAACTTTTTTCTTCTTTTTTGGCGAGGTATTCCTGTAAGTAGTCTTTGAGTCTGTCAAAGGCTTCCTGATCACGGAAAAAAGATGTCACTCCGATAAGAATGTCTTTATAGAGCGCAAACACTTCATCGCGGTCTTTTTGCAAGACGTTATTGTAATCAGTCATATTGCCGATTTTCAGAGCGCTCATGCGGCGTTCTATACGGCGCTGAATAGTATTGATTTTATAATCTGAAAAATCGATCTTGGTGGCGGTGAAGAGTTTATGAAAAATGTTTTTCAGTACGTCAAAAGATTCTGGGTTGGCTTCATTGGATATTGTTCTGTCGGCACCACTGAAAATTTCCGGCAGTTCGCCACCGATTTCTTCTGGTTTAAGAATCAGGTCGATATTGCCAGTATTGATAGCAGCAAGCGGCATGCCATCATATTTGGCACTGCCGGGTTCCTGGGCAATAGTGAATCCACCTTCGGCTTTAATGGCGCGAATCCCGCGGGAGCCGTCACTACCAGTGCCCGACAGAATGATGCCGGCGCAGTGGCTGCCTTTGCTACTGGCTAAAGACTCGAACAGAATATCGATAGAAGGCTTGGGACCATACGAGCCGGTAATAGGCTCTTTCAGATAGATAATGTCATTATGAACTGAAATGTTCTTGTTGGGTGGGCAGATGTACATATGACCGGCTAATACCCGGGTACCGTTTTTGGCTTCGATGACACGGTGTTCTGTTTCTTTAGATAGCAATGAAGCCATCAGACTCTTGTAAGTAGGAGACAGATGCTGAGCAACCACATAGGCAATATTGATATCATCCGGCAGATTTTTGACGAATTGCTGCAGGGCCTCAAGGCCTCCGGCAGACGCGCCTACACCGACCAGGTAAAGTTCATTAGGATTATTGTTCATGAGCACCTTGTGATTTAGCCACTTTTACAAGATTAGTTTAACACTTAAGTTTAATATAAATACATGCGTATTATCGCAGAATGATGAGGATTTCTTGACTTAAAACGTAAAAGCGATTTAGCTAGGGCAGGTTGATCGGAATATATCGATGAAAAATAAAAATCCTCTTCAGTTTGCCTCTTTGCAGCGCTTCGAAAAATCTCGACTAGATCTACAGAGTATGGATACTGAGGATCTCATCGTTGAGTACCTGGACTTGCTGGCCTTATCGCAGTCTATTTCGACATCCTATGAGGATTTGCAAAGCGTTCTTGAAGGCCTTGAAATGCAAAATCAGGCTATGAATGATCAGCAAATCAAGGATGGCAATCTGCAAACCCGCTATGACCGACTGTTCTGGTTTTCACCAATTGCCTACTGTATGCTTGATGAAAATCATGTTATTACAGCTTGTAACCGGCGCTTTCAAAAGACCTTTGGCCGGCCAGAGATGGCCTTGAAAGGCATGCCACTTATGATGTTTTGTTGTGACCAATCGCGCGATCAACTATCAAGACGTTTCTTTGGCGGATTAGACGACACGCAAATAAAAAGTTCTCAGCTTCTGGATTTCAAGCATAAAGACGGGCACTGCCTGACGCTGGAAGTCAATTTTGTTGAGTTGCCGTTTGACGAGACTCATTCAGACCGCTGGTTGATCAGCATGCGTGAGCCTGGAAAAATGCTCGATAACCAGTATGTTTCGAGTTTGCCACTCGAGGTTCTAATGCGTTTAAGCCACGATCTTCGTGTGCCCATGACGGACATTATGGGGCTTAGTCAATTACTATTAATTAGCCATTTATCTGCTGAGCAGATGGATATGCTAAAACGTCTCTATCAATCCGGACGCTACCTTTCTATGTTGCTCGATAATATGCTGGATATGGGCAAACTGATGCAGGATAGCTTCGATGAATGTCAGGTTAATTTTTCGCTAAACTTGATGTTAAATGAAATCAGTCGTTTGTTTGTTGCAGAATCCAGCGATCGGGGAATCCAATTCTACTGCCCGCTTAAACCGTTGAGTTCAGACGTTGAATTGCGAGGTGATGTGGGACGGTTACGACAGATTTTGATTAATTTAGTCGCCCATGCGATGAAAAATACCCGTCAGGGAGAGGTCTCGGTTGATATTGATTATGATGATAAGTATTTGCAAACCGGTAGAAAGCTGTCTCTGAGGGTTTCGGTCAAGGATAATGGCCGGGGGCAGGCGCAGAAGCATCTTGAAGCTTTGCTGGCAAATGAACAACCGCTTAGATCACTGCCCTTTCTGAGTGGGGAATTAGCAGGTTATGACACTCTGCAGTTGATTATCAGTGCGGCTTTGCTGAAACAAATGGGATCGGCATTAAAGATCATCAGCCACAATTTCCAGGGTTCCGAATATTCTTTTCAAATAGCGTTGCCGGTGGTTTCTTCACTGCCCTTAAGTTGGGCGGAAAAACCTCTGCAGGGTAATGGCCTGTGTTTGTTTTTGCCTAATCATGCAGGCCATCTTGCCGAGCAGGTTTTACAGCAGATGCAGGCAAAATTTATCAATATTTATGATCCTCAGCGGTTATTGGGGGATAGTAAATTTACGCCTGAAGAATTTGACTGGATGGTTGTTGATGAAGCATTGCTGGCTGCATTGAGTGAGGATGGTTTTCAGCATTTCAGTCAGAAAGTTGCAGCTATTCCATTAACCGTCCTGATCACTAATCCGCCATATCCGTTGGCAGCAAACCGGCAAAAAGATGACGTATTCAGTCATCATTTGCCCCTTGCCTTGTTGTCTGCAGACCTTCCTGCATTGCTTTTGAGAGAATCCGACAGTCTTCAGGGCCCGTTAAATTATTTTCCATCGGGGTTGTTTAAAAATCGCCGTGCGAAGATTCTGGTTGTCGAAGACAGTGAAATGAATGGTCGTTTGATGGATATGATTCTGCATAAGCTAGGCTGTCAGGTCACGGTGGTTCATGATGGTGAACAGGCTTTGGCAAAGATTCATTCACAGAGTTTTGATATGGTACTAATGGATATTGTTATGCCCGGATTGGATGGAATTGAGACGCTGCAACTGATTCGGTCCGATACCAGTCAGTCTTTTGATACCGCTATGCCGGTGATTGCCATGACGGCAAATGTGAGCGATGACAATATTTCTGATTATCTGGATAAAGGTTTTAATGGTTATCTCTTAAAACCTTTTGAGGTTGAAAAAGTTGTCAGTTTACTTCGTAACTGGTTACCGCGTACGGGGACTTTTGCATCAGAACAAAAAATCACTGCTGTCTCGGGTATCGATAAATTCAGACTTCTGCAAAATCTGCAAAACGACAAGCAGCTAATGGATGAAGTGCTGACTTTGTTTTTCAATGAGGCGCCAATAATGATCGACAAGATCGAAGCATTGCTGGTAACCAGGAAAAAAACGCGGCAACTGGGTGTGCTGGTACACCGTTTGAAAAGTATGGCCGTGAATATTGCTGCTGAGCGTTTGCATGGATTGTTACAGAAGATGGAGGATTATCTGCAAGATCAACAGCTGGATTTGGCAATCGAAGTGTGGTCTGTGTTGCTTGAGGAAATGGAATTTTTAAACACTTCCTATCAGCATCCTGCTCAGCCGGTTAAGGACTAGACATGGGCCGGGCAATAGAGTTTTTGCTAATTGAGGATAATCCGGATGATGTCATGTTGATCAGTGAGGCCTTGCTTCAGACTAGCATGAAAAATCATTTGACGGTGTTAAAGGACGGTCAGCAGGCGTTGAATTATTTATTCGACAAGCATCCTGAAGCAGAATTTGTCAGGCCTGATCTGATATTGCTAGATTTAAATCTGCCTGGCATCAATGGCCTGCAGGTTTTGCAAACTATCAAAAATGATGCAGATTTGCAGAATATACCTGTTGTGGTGTTATCTGCATCGGCATCACAAAAAGACATAGAAAAGTCTTATGCCCGTAAAGCCAGTTGGTATGTGGTAAAACCCGGTGATTTTCAGCAATTAGTGCATATTGTTAAAAATATTCAGGAATTCTGGTTTCATCTAGCCAGGAGCCGGTAATAAGGGAACCTGTTAAATATTCGTGAACTTGTGTCTTGCACAGTCTACTGACACTTAGAATACTTCAGAGGCTCCCAAGCTTCAGGACTGAGTTTGTATCGTGCCATTAATGCGGCCGTCACGGCTGATGCTTTTTTCTATGATCATGAAGCTTTGTTGATCTCTGAAAAACTGATATTCAATACTTTGCACCTGATCCGGGTTGGACAATACTTTGACGATATATTGATGATAGGCTTTTACATCTTCGTCATTCAGGTGATTTAGCATGCTTTCCAAAGAGCCTACCGTCTGAGAAAGCGGGTCCATTTGCAGCAATTGGCAGTATTCCTTGCTACGCCAGAAAATTTGTCTTTTCGGGTCAAATTCAAATAAGCCGATATGTTCGATTTCCTGAATCAAGGTGATGTGATCCGAGACTTTTTCCAGTAACTGTTCGCGCAAGGTTTCCTTGGTAATATCCAGCAGCGTACCGGAGATGTAAGCATTCAGATCGTTGCCTTTTTTTTCTGCAAACAGCAGGTACCAGCGCTCACTGCCATCGGGATGTTTGATGGAGGCGCGTTCCCTTAAGTGACTGACGTCATCGTTTTGTAATGCCAGTAAATCATCATGCAGTTGTTGCGAAATATTGAATAGACTGGTGAAGTTTTGCAGACTTATATTGTCCTGATTACTGGCTGAGAGCAGTTTTTTCACCCAGGGAGACAGCGACACCAGTTGAGTGTTTATATCAAAACTCCAGAAAGCGACCTGAAGTTCTCGCTCAACCTGTTTCAGTGAAGCATCTTGTTCTTTGATCGTGTCCTGCTGTTCATGAACCTTGATAAAAAGACTTTTATTGAGTTGTTCAATCTCAGCGCGTTGGGCAATTTCGCTGGTTATGTTAGCAAAAGTGGCGATAAAACGTAGTACCGTGCCATCACTATCTCTGGAAACCGCCTTGGCCTGTTGTTTTATCCAGACCCAGCTACGATTTTTATGCTGACAACGGAAGCTTATATTGAGATCAATGATTTTACCGTCAAGAAACTGGTCTGATTGTTTGAGGTAGTCTGTTAAATGATCGGTATGAATCTGCTCACGAAACCAGGAAAGCATCTTCTCAGGGGCACTTGGCAGTTCTTCAATGTTATAGCCTAACAATTGAGCAAAGCGTGGACTCCAAATATCGCCGGTTTCAGTCGGATTATGCAGGTCGCAGATGCCTAAACCACTTGAGTGCAACGCCATTTCGAGACGTTCGCTGTTTTGTGTGAGTAATTTACGGGTTTTGAAGTGTGAGTCTATTTCGCGTTGTTTGCTGTTATAGGCCATTTGCAGTTCGGCATAAGCCGCATGCAATTCCTCATTGGTTGCCTGGAGTTCCTCGTTGGTTGTTTCCAGTTCTTCATTGGAAGACTGTAATTCTTCATTGGAAACTTCGAGTTCTTCATTCAGGGAGCGCAGGTCTTCCTGAGATTCTTCCATTTGCTCAAGAATGGTTTGAACATTGTGATGAGCGCGGGATAATTGTTTGCGTAACTGATCATCGCAGTCATGACTGTCATTAAGTGCAATCGAATTAATAAACTCTGTAGATTGAGGATGAAAGTAAATCACATATAGCGGCGCTGAATTTTCTTTACGCAACATCGGATATACGCTGAGTTGAACATATTGAGCCTGACCGTATAAATCGACTTGTATCAAGGTACTGTATTGAGGGTTATTGGTTTTGACTAAACGATCCATCATGACATGCAATTCGCTGGACAGTTCCGGCAGTAGATTATTGTACAGGTTGTCATTGCGTTGCCCGCTGCGCGAACTCAGGTATGGATTTTCACCATGTGCGAAAATGATTTTCATTTGTTCATTCACAGCGATATAACTCGGTAGCGCGTTACGGATAAAGAAATCTTCAAGTTCGTTTTGCAGTTCTTTGCTATGGCTGATGGAGTTATTGTTCAGTTGCTGATTTGTTTTTTTGCTTGGTTTGGCGATGCTGGAGCGAAGTAATTGTCGCGGGTTATCAGTGCTGGATTGAAAGATATTATGATTTTTATCGAGCGAGTTAAGCGAATTAATGAAACTGGGGCTTAGTGATGTATCGTTACCAATCACTAACAGGCCATGCTTTTTAAGTGCAAAATGGAATGAGTTTAAAATCTGATCCTGTACCGAGCGATTGAATTTCACAAGATAATTACGACAGGTAATCAAGTCCAATCTTAAAAATGGCGGATCAATGTCGAGGTTGTGTACAGAAAAAATACAGCTGTCTCTTAATGTGCGATTAACAGTGTAACCATCATTCTGAGTTTCAAAATAATTCTCAATGATATTCGCTGGTAATTGATCGACATGCGAGGCCGAGTAATAACCACGGCGGGCAATTTTGATGGCGTCAGCGTTAATGTCAGTAGCAAAAACCTGAAAATCCAGACTCACACCGCGACTTTTGAAAATTTCGTTGATCAGGATGGCATGAGAATAGGCCTCTTCACCGGTGGCACAGCCGGCGACCCAGATGCGTAAATTCTTGTCTGATGATTTTTGTAAATAATCTGAAAGGATTTCATGAATACTGTCGAAATAATTCTGATTTTGGAAAAAATCACTGACATGAACGGGTATTTTACGGGCAAGTTGGCGTAGTTCTTCCGGTTGCTCGTTAAGCACTTTAATGTAATCCTGAAAATCCTTCAGCTCGAGTTGGTTCATACGGTTCTGAAGACTGTATTTGATAGTGCTGATCTTGAATCTTGAGAAATCAATATCACTGGCATCACGCAGCATTTTCATAATCAGGTCCAGTTCCCGGCGTAGCTTTTCATTTTGTAAAAAGCCGGGACGCTCACCCTGATCCGCAAAAACCAAGCGGATTTCACGCATCATTTCGTTAGCGGGCAGCACATTGTCTATCATGCCGCTTTTAATAGCCTGATTGGGCATGCCATCAAACTTGGCATCTGCCGGGTCCTGTACGAGGGTCAATCCACCGCGGGTTTTAACTGCCATGATGCCACGTGAGCCATCCGAACCTGTTCCTGACAACACCACAGCAACGCTAAGGTAGCCATAATGATTGACCATGGATTCAAATAGTAAATCTACCGAAGGCCTGACTAAAAAACGTTCAGGATGTGTCGAATCGAGCAGTAAATGTCCGTTTTGGATTTCAATGTTGGAATCCGGTGGGCATACATAAGCCGTGTTGGCTTCGATGAGCTGACCATTTTCAGCGGTGAGAATTTTTACAGGTGCACCTTTTTCAAGTAACTGACTTAACTGACTGGGATAAGCGGGAGAAAGATGCTGAGCGATTATAAATGCAAAGCCGTCATCCTCCTGGATGCCGGTCATAAATGCCCGGATGGCTTCCAGACCACCTGCACTTGCACCTATGCCAATGACTGCCTTGAGGTTATCCATATCAGAAAACTTTGTTCAAAAATAACATTTTAGTCTATTGTCAGGCTATTACCTAATTTAAGGCTAGTGCCTATCGAGATATTTACTCATCGCTATCAAGACCTATTTCACGGGTCCATAGCAAACTAAGCCCACGCAAGGTGGGCTTGATTCTTATATGGCGCGCCCGAAGAGATTGATTCGGCACTTCCT
>Ga0181582_10005180_pt1 | contig 10514 bp, 8 predicted proteins | sample 071ome_32_FD_132438 | JGI IMG/M metagenome (GOLD analysis project Ga0181582, IMG submission 132438) | Coastal salt marsh microbial communities from the Groves Creek Marsh, Skidaway Island, Georgia - 071405AT metaG (megahit assembly) | ecosystem: Environmental > Aquatic > Marine > Intertidal zone... | reverse complement strand
TAGAAGCAACGACCCCTTCCCTGTGTTCCCACCTGTACCCACCTCCATCGCGGTCTGAGTCCGCAACACGGCCGCGACTTTCGTGTTAAGGAGGAAATAGAGTTCCGGAGATGGTCGGTACACCGACCGATACTGTGTACTGCAAAAACCTTCCCCTCTCCTGGAGGTGAGAATCACGTATCCCTGCGCCCGTGTGTTATCGCTTTGCGCCCGCCCTCGACGCGTTTTTTTAATGTTTAGAATCCAATGGCCCGCGAACTGCCCCCCTAATTTCCCGACGCGTGCCCGCAGGGAGGCGGACCTCGTCGCAGTGTTCTCCACTTTCGGGATGGTCGTGAACTGCAAGCTACTTCCGGTGAGTTCATGCGAATGAAATACTCGAATTTTAAGCGATTTTTAAGACGTCATCGCCCTACTTGCGCGATACCGTCTCCCTCGCGTGGGGGGAAGGTCACTCCTTGGCGATCCTCGTCGAAGGTCTTTATGGGGTACTTTTCGGGAAGCCCGTCAGTCGACTTGCGGGGCGCGGGGATGCACGATGTTATTATCAAAATAATAAAGAATGCGTTCCACTGCCCCGTTTTCGCCCGAGTGGGTGGGTTCGCCCCCCCTCCCCCACGTCGTATAGCGCGCAGCAAGCACGGCGCAGGCGCCCTTCTCGTGCATTGCGCTCTGGTCTGGAGGTTATTTTCCCCCTTAGAAGTACAGGCACCGCCTCTTCATCTCATGCGCGTGCTTCTCCAACCCGCTGCCGCAGGTGAAGGGAGTAGCCCCTGGGTCCTCCGCGTTGGTGCGTATGGGCGGGACGGAGGAGGCGCACATGGCTATCAAGGTGAGAATCTTTTCTGATCACGCCCCCCATCGAGCGAAAGAGGCGGGAACTGTTTCGTCGACTAAGCTCATGCATATCCTCAAACTATCTATGGCTCGCATCAACCGCCAATCCAGCCGCCGCAGCGAGCCTCGCCTTCTTCGCGGGGGCAGTGTACCACGTGACACGATGACGAGACGCGCTGGTCTTCTACTCACCTCCCGCAGAACCTCCACTGCATGGTCCCGGTGGGCGCGGTGCTCCCCCTCATTGTGAGGTTCGCGGACACGCCCCAGGAGAAGGCGCTCAAGCAGCAGCTCCGGAGCCAAGCCAAGGAAGCCCGCTTTCCCATGCTTAACCCGACGTTCGCGCTGTCCCCGGCCGCCGCGAACGGCATCTCGCCCGCGCCCATGCCCAATTACCTGGCCCCTACAGCCTGGCCGCTTCACCCTGGGTGCATCACCAACGCGCTGGCCCCGCATCCGGGGCCCGCCCCCACGCAGACCACCCTGGGCACACACCCGGCGCGCCTCCTCGTCACAGGCCTCCCCAAGTGAGTCGGTCTGCCCCCCCCACCCGCCCCCCCCCGCGCCCCCCACGTTGCGTGACCCATCGGCGAGCGCCCCCCCTTCCCCACCCCGCCCCCTCCGCTCGCAGGGGTACGGACCTACTGGTGCTGTATCAGCTCTTCGCGCCGTTTGGTGCCGTTCTCAAGGTGACCCCCGAGGATGTCTGGAAGGACGTCATGGACGTGGCCACCGTGTGGATGGCCTCAGCGGCCGAGGCGGCCCGTGCGGCCTCCATTGACGGCTCGCAGATCGGGGACTCGATCATTCGGGTGCAGATGATGCCCCTATCGGAAAGGCCGTCGGGGGGGGAGTCTTCGCAGTTGGACTCGGGCGGGTCGTCGAGCCTCGTCACAAACCTTGTGCCCCCCGTGATGGCTCTCCCCTTGCGCGACGGCCACGGGAGCGCCGCGTCGAGGTTGGAGGAGGCGCCGGGCTCTCAGCCCCGGCTGACGATGGATCCACTGGCGATGGACTGGTTGCCCCCGGACGCCAGGGGCATGGGGGGCGCGTGGCCAGGGATGGGCCAGATTGGCTTGCAGCCCCCCGTGAGGGGGAATCTCGAGGGGCAGAGCAGTGCTCCCCCCCCCGAGCCCAGCGGCGGCCAGGCGCACCGGGACAGCGGCAAGGAGTCGGGCGACTTCAGCCTCGCCATCAGCTACCTGCGCGCGAGCCAGGCGCAGGGCTCGCAGGTGCCAGGTGTGCCGCAGCAGATGCAGCTGCCACAGCAGTCCGCGCCCCCGGGCCCCAATATGCAGGGTTCATATCGCGACATCATGTCGACCTTCAACGGCTTGGGCTCGTACTTCGCCCGCGCGGGGCATAAGGTGGACGACGAGTTCGCTGGGCGGACCGGGAACGGCAACACCGGAGCTTTCCCCGGCATCCCGGCATCAGGTGGCTTCAGCACCTTCGACCACGAGTGATCGAGGAGCTCCGCTCACCTGTTGCGTTCAGCGCGGCCCCCGCCATCCGTATTCTTGTCACGAATGCCCATGGTGACCTTATTCTCGAACTTCCCGTTGGTTTGTGCTTTCTTACACGTCAAAAAAGTATACCTACTGCCTACACGTCAAAAAAGTATACTTCCCTGTCTGATGTTCTTTTATCCCTCCCAGTACGTATCGTTCTTGTCGTGGACATGTCTTAGTTGAACCAGGCCGTTTCGACGGCAAGCAAACGCAGCGGGAGACACCCCCTGCTAGCACTCCAGGGGTCCTAGGACCCCTGCTCACCGCCGGTCCGTCTTGCCGTTCCCACGCTTGCCAGAGAAGAGGTGCTTCGGCATCTTCGTGACGATCTTCCTGTCCGACTCCCCCCGCGCGCCCGTTGTGTAGAACATCTTCCTCTGCGAGAGGGGGCGAGAGGCTACGGAGGTCGGCAGGGGCTGACAGGCTTGGCGTGACGCCTGCCCAATCGCGGGGTTCGGGGAAGGAGCAAGCCCTCAAGTAAGCAGGCGTGAGCCCGCCCGTTGTGAGTTTGTCAGCCTGGGTGGATATGGCCGTGCTACCGGCCTCTCAGTTCTCAAAGATTGTTGTTCCATCAGCGGGCGTCCTCCCCTTGGTCTGGCAGGCGGCGGGAGGTGTGGGCGGTGTGAGGGCGCGGGTGTCTGGCTCACCTGGGCGTTGTCCCCGAGCCTGACAGACTTGTTGAGCTGCGCGCTGTCCTTGAGCCCGCTTCCCGGCGACACGGGCGCCTGCGACAGTGACCTCCCCCGGGACATGGAGCGGCTGGGCTTCGAGTGTGTCCGCTTCCGCTTCTCCCCCGCGTCCCCGGCCTCGCTCGCATCGCGGGCCTCACTCCGGTCCCTCTTCCTGGTGCGACCCCTGCAGAAAGCGACCAGGCTTTAACAGGGCTCAGGGTATGCCTGCCAACAGGAGGCGGAGGGGAGGTGAGGAAACAGTGCGGGGGGCGCGGGTGCATGGGAGGGGGGGAGGGCGGTGTCTCGGCGGGCCCGGCTTCTCACCTGGACTGGTCGCGGATGCGCTTCTCCGCGAGGGTCGTGTCCACCCCCCTCCCCCGGAGCTCCTCCCGGGCCTTGTCCAGGCGCTTCTGCTTGTCCCCCCGATCGCCGTACTCGCGCTCGGTGCGGGGCACGATGGCATTGTTGTTCATGATGCGCTTCTTCTCCCGAGAGAGCACCTTGACCTTCTTCTTCTTGTCCCGGATGCGCATGAGCAGTGCGTGCTCCTCCGGGGTCAGGTCCTCCTCCGAGTTGGCGGCGTCCTCCGCCTCCACCTGTCCCTTCCAGGCTGCCAACATTGCCTCCTCCTCTTGCTCGAGCGCCTCGAGCTTGGCGTCGATGTCCGGGTCCACGAAGTCCATGATGTTGTGCCCGTCGAGCGTCTCAGGCATGATGTCGTACTTCCAGTCCTCAGGCAGGTCGTAGATCTTCTTCAGGTCCGCATTGTAGACACCCGCACCGCCGTTCTCCTCCTGGAGGTCGCGCTCAGTCTTGCGCTTGGCGATGAGGCCCTGTTCGATGGCCCGGCGCCGCTCCTCGACGCCCGCGGGGATAACTGCGGGGCGGGCGGTGGTGTCGCGGCCCCGGGGCTGCGCGACGTGGACGCGGTTGGCCACGTCCGACGCCTTGCGGGAGCGCAGCTTGAGCTGCACGCGGCTCGCCAGGAGGCGCTCGCACGCGATGTTCTTCACCTCCTGGATCGAGCTCTCGTCTGTGAGGGTGGACATCGTCAGAAGGTGGGCCTGCGAGCGGGAGGGGGGGAGCAGGGGTCGGACGGGCAGGGGCGGTTGCGGGGGGAGCCAGGCCGGCTGCGGGGGGTCGGGGCGGCGAGGCGGGGGGCGTCAGGGTACGAATACAAATACATTGTGATTCTCATCAGGACCAGTTGATAAGAGAGGCCCTTCTGAAGGTGTCCTAAGAATGTTTGCGTCTTCACCCGCCCCCTGCCGTAGTGCCGCCGAGTCAGGGGGGGCGTTGGCGGGCCTGGCTCACCTCGCGCTGCTCCTCGGGGACGGGCACACCACCGTTGGATATCCGGGAGGCCTCTGCGGCCATCTCGTCGATGAGCGCCCGGTCCTCGGCCCTCAGGGCCTCCAGTGGGGTGACGTCTGTCTTGTTGGCGACAATGAGCACGGGCTTGTTGGCAAAGAGGGGCTTGATGGAGTGGAAGAGCGCGGCCTGCTGCTGGATCGAGTACCCGCAGGCCTCGGAGAGGTCAACGAGGTAGAGCACGCAAGCGCGGAGGTGGGCCATGGCGGTGATGGACTGCATCTCGATGGTGTTGCGCTCCTCAAGGGGGCGGTCGAGGATCCCAGGCGAGTCAACGCACTGCCACCGGAGGTACTTGTAGTCGAGGTGCCCGACGTAGAGCGACTTGGTCGTGAACGCGTACGGCTGCACCTCCACGTCCGCCCGCGTGATCTTGTTCATGAAGCTCGACTTGCCCACGTTGGGATACCCGCAGACAAGCAGCGTCCGCGTGTTGGGGTCGATCGACGGCAGGCGCGACATATGCTGCCGGACCTGCTCCAGGTACGCCAGCGACGGGCCCTGCCGCTTCATGATGGTGCACATCCGCCCCAGAGCCGCACGCTTGAGCGTCTTGCAGCGGTACTGCGAGTCGGCGTACTTGAGCATGCGAACGTAGTCCTGGGTGAGCTTGTCGATCAGGTTGCGCGCCATGTTGATCTGGCCCAGGGCCAGCTTGTAGTGGTCCTTGTCGTACAACACGTTCATGAGGTCAGCGTAGAAGGGGTGGATCTCGTCCACCTGCGGGGTGGGGTGGGGGAGGCAGGGGGGCCAGGGTCACATCCCCGCTGGGGGCGCTTTCCCAGGGCGGCGAAGGCCGCCACTGACGCCTATCCGAGGCGGCTCTGGGCCGATGCGCGTGGTAAGGGGAGTAAAAAAACCCTTTGCACAACAGATGTGCCGCGAGGAGACTTATGTGCGCGCGCAGAGGCTCTTGCCCTAAGGAGGGGCCCCGCGGAGGAGAGGCGGTCGGGGCCTCCTGAGCTTGCAAACACTGGTGCATATCCAGTCAACACGGGAGTAGCGACGATATTCGAGCGGAAAACGTCAATAGAAACCGCAAACAAAGAGTGCATCTTCAGGGAGGGCGCGGACGTCCGAAGGGGAGTGACGGCTGCGTCCTTGTGCCTCCGGCCGGCTCCGAGCCCGGTGATTTGAGAGACAATTCGGGGAATAGTGACCTCTAAATAGCGCAAAAACGCCAATAAGCGCGTATTAGCGTCCCAAAAATAATAAGAGAGGGAGACCCGGTGGCGACTGAGGGCAGCAGGGTTCAGCAGCCGGGCATCGGGGCCGCTACGCACCTTCGGGAAGTCCTCCAGGATCTGTCCGAGGCGGTCATGCCACGACTGCTGGGAGAACTTGACTTTACGCATGTAGAACTGCCGGATACGGGCGATGTGCCACCCGGCGTGGTTCTGAGTGGGCGTCTGCCGCTGCGTCTTAGACAGCACGATGTCGATGAAGTCCTTGGCCGTCGGGACGACCTTCATCTGCTTGAAATTGTAGGTAGGCATCCTCGCAGATTATAGAGGAGCCCTCTGAACCGCCCTGAAAAGGGTCTCGATTGGCGCGAGTCGGCGCTCGCGGCTACCTCTTGGGACAATTGGGCCTCCGGTCCTTGGCTGCGCAGGGTGCGGGGCTGCAGAGGCGCTTTGCCGGAAGCTGGTGAAGTGGGCGGTCTCTCTGCGAGATTTTCACATCGCAGGGATGGTTCGGCGCCACATGTCGGTAGCGGAGGGGGGGGAGGGACGGGGAGGGGCTGCCCGACCCGCGTTTCTGGGTCGTCAGACGCGATCGCGGAAGGTGATCGAGCGCCGGGACGAAGCAGAAGCGGGCAGGAATGCGTCTTGAGGGAGCGTTGTCGCACTCAGCACGCTAAATCAACGCGCCGTCCAGTCAACGTCGCAGCGTGTCGAAGCGAACCTCGGAGCCAACGGCAGCGGGAACGCCACCGGGGAGGGCCGGGCCCCCGGGACGGGACGACATGGAGGACGATGAGGCTCTCTCAGACATAGCAGTGTCCCTCTCGTGGCCCTGGAGTAGCCTGCACGAGGGGGGCAAGCTCGGGGAGCGGGACCTGCGCCTGGCGGTGACCAACTTCCCCCATTTCAAGCCCGTGGTCCGCATGCGCCTCCTCATGGCCATCTGGCACCAGCCCCGGCACATCAAGGACAAGCTCGGGGAGGAGCTCGAGCGGTGAGCACCCGGGACCCCGCCACCCGCCCGCCCCCCGGGCCGGCCCCCGGCCCCTCCCCGCGGTGCCCGCCCCGCATCCCCCCCCGCCTCTGGCGCCCGGCCGCCCGGGGCGCGAGGCCCGAGGCCCCCGCCCCCCCGCCCCGCCCCGCAGCGTCGCCAAGCTGGCCCGGTCGGACGACGACCAGTGGGTCCGCGTGGTGGCCGCCGCCGTTGGCGACTTCCGCGGCCCCCTGTCGATCACGTCGCTCGAGGCCCTGCCCGTGGTCAGGGACACCATCGGCAACATCGAGCGCCTGCTGGAGCATCACGAGGCCGCGGGGGGCGGGGTGGTGGTGCCCGAAGCGGCATACCTGAGCCCGTACGCGGCGCAGTGCGCAGGGCTGCCCCGGTGCCGGGACGAGGAGCGCACGTCGCACTTTGAGGCACGCGAGAGCAGGGTGCCCCCCTTCGTGCCCCTCCTCCCGAGCCGCGGGCCGACGGCGGCGGCGAGCGGGGAGGGCCTGGGGGGCGCGTCCGGGGAGATGGGGAACCGCGGGGGGGTGGCGTCGGGGAGATCGGCCGGGGAGAGCCTGGGGCTCGACGACGACGGCCTCGAGTGGGAGGAGCTGTCCATGGGGGAGGGGGAGGGCGCGGGCAGGATGTCGGGCGCGGAGGGCGGGGCCGGGAACTCGAGTGGCGCCGGGGCGGGGGCGTCGGGGGGGTACGGCGCGGGGCGGGGGTCGTACAACCCGGGGAGTCTGGGCAGCGGGCCCATGGTCAAGCGCCCCCGGCGGTAGCCGGAGAGACGCGGCTCCCCGCTGGCACACACATGCAGGCCCTGGCAGTCGGGAGGTGCTGCCGGCGCCACCCTCGCTCGCGGTGCCGAAAGTCGCCCGATACTCGCCCTCCGCCGGCGCTTTTCTCGGGGACGAAGTAGTCCCCGCTGCGAGGAGGACCGGCGTGGCCGCCTTCGCCCCCTGCAGAGGCCGTTGAAAACCCGGGGCACTGCTCGTGGGCTCCGAGAGGTGACCTGGCGCGACGTGGGAGCCTTGCTGCCTAGCCTATCTAGTAGAGGGACACACCTTGGTGCGACATTTTAGCCAGCTCCCGGGCACGCGTCGTCCACAGGCCTGCGACGAGCTGTGAGACACAGTTCAGCGGGACCCGAGAGTTGGCGGGCGTATCGGCTGCCCTCAGGGGTCTTGCGGGAACGATGCGGGGCTCATCGGGTATTTTCATCGCTGTAATTGCAGTCCAGTGTGCTATAAGAGGCCACCATCATGCGCTTCTCGGCCCTCGCGCTCCTGCTGGTGACCCACCTCGCGGGCTGGGGGCTGGGGGCGGCTGGGCCGCGGCTCCAGCTCCTCGCGGGGACACGTGTCTTCGACGAGAACGGGCAGCAGGTACCCCATCTGCATCCGCTCAGCTCGGACGACGGGCGGGCTGCCAAGGTCATCCCCGTCCTCCCCTCCGGGTCGCCGCTGAGCCACCCCGGCCGCCTGCTCTTTGCCCGTGTCGTCGGTGCCGAGGGCAGCGCGGGGCGGGAGCTGCCCGTGACCTGCGCCGTTCCCGGCCGCGACTTCCCGGGCATCTCCGCCCCGGGCACCGCCGGCGTCGTGGTCGGGCCGGACGGCGCCAGCGACCCCGCGCCTGTCTTCTTTGGCGAGGGCTCGGCCGTCGCCCGCCTCCCCGACGACCGCGCCCGCTACGTCCGCATCGAGTGCCGCCTGCCGGACGGCGGCGCTGGGGCGTCGGTGACGCTGCGCGTGGACCCCCGGGACGCCCCCGGCAAGCCGGCCGAGGTCACCCGGTCGGCCAACCTGAGGGTGGTGGCCGCCCCGGGAGTCCCCATGGCGGACGGGGGGCCCGCTGACGGGGCGCTCCCCATCCACGACACGGCGACGGGGCTCCTGGGGCGCGAGCGGAGCCTCGGCGACGTCGTCGTGCTCCGGGAGGGCGTCGACCTGGGGGCGACGCTCTGGGTCGTCGCCGACGGGCGGATCCCCGGAGCCCTCCCCAGGGGCACCCGGCTCTCCGCCCGGTGCCGGGCCACGCAGGGGACCGCGTTCTCCCTGGTGTCGTCCGACGAGTGGGCCGAGCGGGCGCAGTCGGGCGGCTCGCTGTCGGCTGGGCAGCGCTTGATGGTCGCCCGCGGCACGGTCGCAGCCCCCGCGGTCCCCGGCGCGGTGGAGACGGTCACGTGCGCCTTCGACCAGGTCCCAGCCGGGGACGGGGCCGTGCTGATGCGGAGCGCCGACCACCCGCTCGCCGAGGGCGACACTGTGAGCTTTCGCGCGCTCTTCGTGCCCCGGGGCCGGGAGATCCCCGGGGTGCGGGTCGTCAGCGTGGCGGGCAGCGCCGTGCCCCCTCCCGCCTCTCCCCTCTCGATCCGCGAAGGGGACGCCTTTGCGGCCCGCCTCGCCGTGCAGGGGGCGCTGCCGGCGGAAGCCCTCTCGGGCACCTGGAGCTGCGCATCCCCCCCGCACGTCGGTGTCTCGCTCGGCGGGGACGGGAGGGCCCTGTCCTTCCGGGGCGCCGCCCGGCGCCCGCCGGGCGGGGAGAAGGCCGTCGACACCGTCACGTGCACGCTGGTCTCGGGGGGCTCCGACGCCGCCGCTGTCGGCGACTGGGTGCGGTTCACCGTCGAGACCATCCCCGTCTCCGTCCGCCTCGTCGCTGGCCCCGACGGCCTCATCGTGGCCTCCCAGGGCGGAGGGGTGCGTTCGCTGCCCCCTGGGCGACCGGTCGGAGAGGGGGAGCTCCTTGTGGTGGCTGGGGGCGAAACCCTCGCCGCCGGGGCGGTCGGGGTCTCCATCTCGCCGCCCCCCGAGGCCAACGTGGGCCTGGCGTGCCTCTCCTCCGACCCGGTCGTCCTGGGAGCCGGCAGCCCCGTCGCAGTCCCCGCCGGCGCGGCCGCGCCGGTGGCCCTCTCCCCGGGCCCGGCCGGGCACGTCGCGTCGGACACGGTCGTGACGCTCACGTGCCGCGGGTCCGGTCCCGCCGGGCCCTCCGTGTCTGCGCGCTTCCTGGTCCGCGCCAGCGGCCTGGCCCTCCGCATCGGGGCCGGGAGCCAGGCCCTCGACGCGGCGGCGGCCCTGGTGCCCGAGGGCACCGGCCTGGGAGACGGCGAGGACGGGGCCGTGGTCGAGCTGAAGTCCGGGTCCCCGCTCCCGCCCGGGCACCACGCCCAGGTCGCCGTCGACGGAGCGGGCGCCGGCAGCGCCACGGTGACCTGTCGCTCCCTGGCCCCCGACATCCTCCCCCACCCGACGAGCGTGTCGGTGCCCGTCGGGGGCGGCCCCGTGCCCCTGTCGTTCAGCGCGGGCGCCGTAGCCGACCCCGGCGCGGTGGTGTACGACTCTGTCCGGGTCTCGCTGCTCTGCTCGTTCAGCGGCCTCCGCGCCAGCGCAGACTTCATCGTGGCGTCAGAAAACGTCCCCCCCGTCGCCCACTGCAAGCCCGAGGTCCGGCTGCCGTACCGGGAGGCCCGCGACGGCGTCCCTGCGGCCACCTTCGACGCCGGGTCGTACGACCTCGACGCGCCCGCGGACGCCCGGCCACTGCGCTTCGCCGCCTTCGTCGGGCGCGAGGGCAGCCCGTCCCCCCGGGTCGCCGTGCCGCCCCTGAGCGGCGGCTACGACGTCACCCTGGTCGCGGAGGACGCGGGCGGCCTGACCAACTCGTGCCGCTCGCGCCTCGTCATCGAGCCCCTGGGCGACCCCGTGGCCCGGTGCAGGCCCGCGGCGGTGACCCACGCCCAGGCGCGCGCCGGCGTCCCCGCCGCCGCCTTTGACGGCGGCAGCTTCGACCCCGACGGCGCGCCGGACCTCCTCCTCACCGCCACCTGGGCCCTCCCCGGCGCCGCGCCGCCCGCCCGCCCCCCCCCCGCCGAGGCCCCCTCCCGCGTCCCCCCCCCGGGCCCCATCGCCGTCACCCCGCACGTGGGCGGCCGGGGGGGGGGCCACAG
>Ga0181582_10005176_pt1 | contig 10516 bp, 4 predicted proteins | sample 071ome_32_FD_132438 | JGI IMG/M metagenome (GOLD analysis project Ga0181582, IMG submission 132438) | Coastal salt marsh microbial communities from the Groves Creek Marsh, Skidaway Island, Georgia - 071405AT metaG (megahit assembly) | ecosystem: Environmental > Aquatic > Marine > Intertidal zone... | reverse complement strand
CTCCCCCCCCCCTCCAGCTCAGGGACACGCACCAGTCCGGCCCCGGGCTTGAGCGTCGCCCGGGGGCCCCGGCGGACCCCGGAACCGCGCGGGAGCGGCACCGGCGGGCCATGGAGAAGCTCTCCGCGCCCGCCCCGGACGTGCACATCGGCCTGGGGCTGATCGGCGACCTGACGGTGCGCCAGGAAACGGACTACGACAAGATGGACCGCCTGCTGGTGACGAAGATGAGTCTCGGGATCTACTCTTACGAGGAGGCCGTGCAGTCGTCGTTCCGGGCCTCCACGCAGTCCAGCTTCTTCGTGATGCGCAAGTGACCGCGGTGGGCGTGCGGGGGCCGTTGAAGGGGTCCCGCCGACACTGCACGCGCGCAGTCCCGGGGGACCGTCCGTAGCCTCGGCGGAGGGTCGCGGGTACTGCGCCGGGGCCGGTCTCAGCACCGTGCACGGTGCCCTGCCACCCACGCTTCGACTCCCACGCCACGTCGTCGGCGCAGGGTCCCTCGGGGGGCGGCGGCCTCGCGCTCAGGGCCCCGGGGCGGGCGCCGTGAGGGCCAGGACGGTCCTCAGCGCCGCGGCGAGCTCCTCGGGGCCGTCCCACGACACGACGGACGGGAGGCCGCTCCCCAACTCCCCGCCCTCGGCCCACCGGTCCCGCAGCCACTCGGGGAGGGCGGACGCGTCGCCGCCCCCCGGCGCCGGGCCGGCCGCCCCGCCACGCCCGGGGTCCCCGCCCGCAGCCCGCACCTCGCACCCCTCGGCCGCGAGGCTCGCCAGCATGGGACACGGCCGGGGCGGCCCGCACCCCTTGGCGCTGCCCGGAGGGTACCGCGCCCGCGCCAGGGCGACCGCGCCGCTCCCCGCCCGCAGGCTCGGGCACACGTCGTTCCCCCCGTCCCCGACGTAGCACACCCGGTCGAACCGCCCGCCGCCCAGGAGCTCCCCGAGCACCTCGCCCTTGCAGAGGTTCCCCGGGCACGCCGGGCACCCGTGCGCCGGCCGGTCCTCCCGCGCCGCCTCCGGGTCCCCGCCCCCCGACGCCCGCTGCTCGTCGTCCATCAGGGCGCCGAGGGTGCCGGCGTAGGGCCGGACGCGGAACTCGCCGCCGGGGGCCGCGAACCCGGCCGGGTTCGTGAAGATCCCGGCGGAGAAGAGGCCGCCCAGGCCGCCGTGGCGGAGGACCCGCTCGATGAAGAAGGCGTTGGCGTCGGACGCGACGGCGAGCGCCGACCCCGCCTCGTGCGCGGCGGCGAGGGCGGCCCGCACGGCCGGGTGCACGGACAGGGCCGAGCTGGCGCACGCGGCGTCGAAGTCGCGCTCCGTCCTCCCCCTCCTCGACGCCTCGCGGAAGCACGCGTCCATCACCGTCGTCCACTGCCGCCCCCTGCCCGTCTCCCTCTCGAACACGTCCCGGACCCCGAGGAGGTCGACCAGGGCCGTGTCGCTGTTCTCCTCGATCATCGACCAGTCAAAGTCCCACAGGTACAGGACGCGGTCGGCCCGGATGGCCTTTGGGCCTCCCGCCATGGCGCGGGCGCGGCGCGGGCGCGGGGAGTTCGGGGGGCGGGGCGACGGGCGACGGAGAGCGGCCACCGGCATGGGCGGAGGGAGCCGCTCGAGAGCCCCGGTGCGCCCTTCCGAGGTCACAATTGGGCCGGGATCGGGTGGTCTGCAGTACATCAGGGGGCTCGAAAGGAGGCAGGCCCCCCCTCGGGGCGCGGGGAGGCCTCCCTCTCTGGCGGCACGCGCCGGAAACCAACCCACACCACCCTGCCGACGGGCACCGGTCCCCCCCACGGTCCCCGCGCAGTCGACAGCGACGGCCGGCTCCCCGACCGGCGCAGTGATCGCCGTTCGCCAGAACGATATGAAGGGGGCAAGCTCGACGTACCTCGCGCTCTACAACGGCCTGAGCGCGGCCCTCTGGGCGATCACCTGCGGGGGCCTCCTGTATTCCTCCTTCGCCCGGTGCGTGCCGTAGAGGGACGGACCCCCGGGGACGCGCGGCCCGCCGCGAGAGCCCCCGAGAGCCCGAGAGCCCCCCCCCGCCCCACCCCCCCCACCCTCGCAGGGGGACATCGGCCGCTTGGGCCGCCTGGGGCCCGGCCCTGACGCTGGTGCAGACCCTGGCGGTCCTCGAGGTCGGGCACGCGGCGCTGGGGGTGGTCCGGTCCCCCCCGGGGACCACGGCCCTCCAGGTGGCCTCCCGGCTCTTCGTCGTGTGGGGCGTCCTGCGCACCAGCCCCGCCGCCCCCCTCGCGCGCGTCGGCCCCCTCGGCCTCGAGACGCTCGCCGGGGCCTGGGGGGCCACCGAGGTGGTGCGCTACTCGTTCTACGCCGCCAAGGGCGCCCCCGGGGCCGGCGGCCCCGCCCTGCGCGCCCTCACGGCCCTCCGCTACTCCCTCTTCCTCGTCCTCTACCCCCTCGGCGTGGCCTCGGAGGCCGCCCTCCTCTGGCGCTCCCTCCCGGCGGCCGCGGCGGGGGCCCTCTCCCTCCGCATGCCCAACGCCCTCAACCTCGCGGTCGACTTCCACGCCCTCTGCTGGGCGGCCCTCGCCGCGTACCCCCCGGGGTTCTACTCGCTCTTCTCCCACATGCTGCGGCAGCGCCGCCGGGCCCTCGGGGGTGGGGCGGGGCGCAGCGGCCGGGGGACGGAGCGGCCGGGGGCGGGGGCGGGGGCGGAGGCGGGGGGGAGGGGGCGACTGAGCCCCCCGCGCGATTGAACTCCCCAGGTGCGGGTCACGCGAACCCCTTCCCCCCCCGGGCCCCCTTGGGCCGCCAGTCGGACTGCTCCAGCGAGGCGCCGAGCTTGTCCCCGAGGCCCCCGACCCAGGACTGGTCGAGCTTGGTGAAGCCGCGGACCTGGTTGTGCCCGACGACGAGGACGCCGGCGTCCCCGACGGGCTGCACGAGCGCCGACTGGGTGTTCTCCGGGAGGAAGGCCGTGAGCTCCAGGCGCCCGGGGTAGGGCGCGAGGTTGCTGAAGTAGCTGGCGCGGCCCGAGGCCTGGGCCTGGGCGAGGATGTCGCCGGGGCGGGCCGAGCCCGGGCGGTGGCCCCGGGCCGCGAGGCCCTGGTGCGCCACGCACCGGCCCCCCACCAGCAGCACCAGGGACGTCGCCCCCGCCGCGCCCCGCGCCGCCTCCCACGCCCAGGCCACCTCGTCCCGCAGCCCGGGGGGCATCGAGGGGTCCACGAAGTCCGCCGCCTCCCCCTCCAGCTCCACCGCCTCCCTCGCCTTGGGCTTCAGCGACAGCCACGAGAAGCCCGTGAGGAGCAGCACCGCCGACATCACGATGGCCAGCACGTCCGCGCGGCTCTGCGGGTTCCCGGGGGGCGTGCGCGTGTCGCGGGGGGGTCGGACGCCCCCGGGTCGCCACGCCCGAGGCCTGGCGGGTGGGGGGGGAGTCGAGACCCCGGGCCCGGGCGGCGCCCTCCCCGGCGGCCATCCTCCCCCGGCGGGCCCCCGCCGGGGGGGGGACGCGCCGGGTGCGGGAGGCCGCCGGTGCCGGGGTGGGTGGGTGGGGAGCGTGCCCGTGCAGCGTGCGACCGCGCCCGTCGCCGTCACCTGGGCCGAGGCCGAGTCGAGAACAGGGGACACGTTGGAGAGGGTCCGGTTGGCCAGGGTGAGGGCGAACCCCGCCGAGCCGGCGACGATGGGGAGCGTCCGGAGGAGCTCGGCGCCCGAGTCGCCCTCCGCCCCCTTGGACGCCTCGCGCGCCACGGCCCGCACCTGGCGCGCGGGGCGCCTCCAGCGGGAGCAGGTTGCGCGGGGGAGCAACGCGGAGGTGACCGATGCCGCCATGTTGGCACGCCGGTGGACTCAGCCGGGGGTTTCCTCGCTTTCTCCCGAGCGAATACGCGGGGAGGAGTTGGCATCGCCTCATTCCAGGCGTCGGGGAGAGGGGGGGCTCCCGATGGGGAGTCTGACCGGGGTTCCCCCTCACATCAGCGCCCGATACGACTTCTCCTGGAGCCGGGCGCTCGCTTTGGGGACGCCACGACGTGGTGACGTTCCAGATCCACCCGACGACATCCATTAGAAGCCTGGATACGAGCTCATGGCGACGATACCCGCAGCGTCACTGGTCGCCTCGACTGGTGGCTCCCCGGGGTCGGGGGCCCGTGCGCGGCGGTCCCCCGCCTTTTCGTCCCCGCGGGGCGTCCAACGGACCCTTCATACGTGCAGACGTGGCAACGTAGCGGCCGCGCTGGCCGAGACCCCCGCACCTGCTCCCGAGAAGGAGTCCAAGGGGGTGCGTATCCTGCCGGATCCTCCCCGGGCCTGGGGGGACCCCGGCACCCCCGAACCCGGCACCCCCGAGCCCGACCCGTCCCGCCCCCCCCGCAGAGGGACCACTCGGCCTCGAAGAAGTCGGACACGATCCCCGACACGGTGGACGTGGTGGTGATCGGCGCCGGGATGGGCGGGCTGACGTGCGCCGCCCTCCTGGCCCACTACGGCCTGAGCGTGGCCGTGGTGGAGGCGCACTCCAAGGCGGGCGGGTGCGCCCACACGTGGTCCCGGCGGCACGAGGGGAGGGAGTTCGACTTCGACGTCGGCACGTCCCTCTTCTTCGGGTTCCACGAGCGCCCCAGCGACAACCCCATCGCCGCCGTCATCGACCTGCTCGGGGAGACGGTGGAGGCCGAGCCGTACGCCGAGTCCAAGACGGCCCTGTTCTTCCCGGAGGGGACGTTCCGGACGCAGATCGGGAGCCTCGACTTCGCGGACAACGTGCAGCAGATGTGGGGGAGGAAGGCCCGGCTCGAGTGGGAGGCGCTGCAGGGGGCGTGCCGGGCGCTCGGGGAGGGGGCCACGGCCATCCACCCGATGGCCGTCCGCTTCGACGGCTCCGTGATGCTGACGGCGGGGCTGCGGTCGCCAGTGGGCATGTTCCAGAGCATGCGCGCGATGGGCCGGCTGGGCGACCGCAAGTTCGGGGACGTGGTGCGGGAGCACGTGTCGGACCCCAACGTCCTGACGTTTGTCGACACGCTGTGCAAGGCCACCAGCGGCATCGGGACGGACGACGTCGTGGCGAGCTACATGGTGCGGACGTTCAACCAGCTCTACTCGCCGGGGGCCAAGCTGGAGTTCCCGACGGGGGGGGGGCAGGGGATCGTGGACGCCATCGTCCGGGGGCTGCGCAAGCGGGGGGGGCGGATGGCGCTCGGCAGCCGGGTGGAGCGGGTCCTCAGCGAGGGCGGGCGGGCGACCGGGGTGCTGCTCAAGGGCGGGCGCGCGATCCGGGCGACCCGGGCGGTGGTGTCCGGGGCGACGGTCTGGGACACGCTCTCCCTGGTCGAGGGCCGCCAGGGCCGCGTGCGCGCGGGCGGGGAGTGGACGGACTCGGAGGACGAGTCCGAGGCGGAGGGGGAGGGGGAGCCCGGCCGCGGGCGCGTCTCGGACGCCTACGCCCGGCAGGTCGAGGAGATGGGGGTCCACGACAGCTTCATGCACCTCCACGCCGCCGTGACGGCGCGCGACGGCGAGGACCTCCCCCTCCACAGCTTCTTCTTCGACCCGGAGGCGGTCCGCGGGGCCTCGTCGTGGCCCACCGTGTGCATCCCCAGCGCCGTGGACCCCACCGCGGCGCCCGACGGGTACCACGTGGTGCACAGCTACTTCGCCGAGCCCTTCTCCCCCTGGGACGCCGTGTCCCCGCGCTCCGAGGCCTACGCGCGGATGAAGGCCGACCGGGAGGCGCGGCTGTGGGGCTTCGCCGAGCAGGCCCTCCCGGGGGCCCGGGACCGCTCCGTGCTGGCGCTGACGGGGTCCCCGCTGACCCACGCGCGGTTCCTCAACCGGCACCGCGGGACGTACGGCCCGAAGAACCTGCAAAGGTACGCCGGGATGCCCGAGGCCAACAGCCCCATGCCGGGGCTGTACGTGTGCGGGGACTCGACCTGGCCCGGGATCGGCACCCCGGCCGCCGCCGCGTCGGGCATGTGGGTCGCCAACACGCTCGTGAGCGTGGGGAAGCACTGGGCGGCGCTGGACGAGCTCCGGCTCTGAGGGCGCGCGCCCCGCGGCGCCCCCCCCCGCCCTCCCGTCCCCTGTCCCCCCGCTCCGCGTGTCTGGCGCGGGAGGCGTGCCCGGTTACCGCGGGGCCGTTCAACGCCCCGCCTTCGCCGGCGACGATCCGCCTCCACTGGCGACGGCCGCCACCCGCGCCCGCGCCCGGCTCGGGGCGGCCGCCACCCGCGCCCCGGCTGGTCCCTGCCGTCTCAGTGGGGGCCGGGGTCGCCGGCGCACCCCGCGCACCCGGCCTTGAACGAGTACTTGAGCGCGACCCCGCCCGCCCTCTCCCTCGCCCCCGCCCCGGCGCCGGGCGCCCCGTGGGCCAGGGCCGCGAGGTCCGGGAGGGCCCCCTCGGCATCCACCGAGTCCCGGATCTTGCCGAGGGTCATGACGCTCTGCGTGGTCAGGTCCCCGCGCGGGCGGAACCGCCGCCGGGACGGGTCGGGGAGCTGCCCCCGCTCGGCCGCGCGCCCGACCCGGGTCAGCAGGTCCCGGATGACGTCGCGGCCCCGGAGGAGGTTGACCTGCCTCAGGCGCTCGTTGGGGAGGTGCGTGCTGTCCGAGGCCTGGCCAAAGGGGATGAGCACGGCCGGGGCGTGGAGGAGGTTCTCCAGCTCGGACGTGACGGGCATCGTGCCCCCCTCCCGCACGTGCATCGGCTTCTGCCCCCACACCTCGGCCAGCGAGGCGTCCACCATGCCCACCAGCTCGTCCTCGGCGTCCCGCTCCCACCACGACCCGCTGCTGCGGACGTTCATCGTGACCGTGTTGGCGGACCGGAGCTTGGAGAACTCGTGGGTGAGGTGCCGGTGGAGGCGCCCGATCAGCTGGTTGCTCTTCTGCCCGGGCACGTACCGCACCGACACGTGCCCCGTCGCCGACCGCGGCACGACCGAGTACCTCGTCGGGCCGTACTGCGCGCCGCCGCGGGGGGCGCCGCCCCGGGCCCCCGCCGGAAGGGCGCCCGCCGGGGGCGCGTCGGGGGCCGGGAGGGGGGCGTCGTTGATGCGGACGTCCGAGATGGACAGGGAGGGCATGCACCACCGCCGGTGGAGGACCTCGGCCACCGTGCTCCCCGCGGTGATGGCCGGGACGCCGATGGCGGCGCGGAACTCCTCGACGCTGAACTCGCCGCGGGCCTCGATCTCGCCCTCGATCTCCTCCAGGGAGACCTCGCTGACGTCGTCGTAGAACCCCGGGACGGTCGCGTGGGCCTGGGAGTCGACGAGGGTGGCCAGCAGCTTGGTCAGGTCCGCCATGGGCTCGTTGAAGACGCCCCCCTCGTTCCCGCTGTGCACGTCCCGCTCCGGCCCCGACACCTCCACGCTCACGTTGATCATCCCCCGCATCCCCACCGTCACGCACGGCACCCGCTCCCCGACCCAGAACGTGTTGGACACCACCACCATCGACACGTTCCCCATCCAGTGCTGGTACTTTTGCAGGGCGGCGCTGAAGCCGCGCGACCCCATCTCCTCCTCGCCCTCGAAGATGAAGACGACGTTGACGGGGAGCTCGTCCAGGGACTCGCACGAGTCCAGGAGGTCCTTGACCGCGTACACGAACCCCAGGGACGGGCCCTTGTTGTCGCTCGCCCCGCGGCCGTAGAGGTAGCCGTTCACCAGCGTCAGGTCGAAGGGGGGGTGGCGCCACCCCTCGTTCCAGAGCCCGGGCTGGACGTCGTAGTGCCCGTAGAAGCACACGGTGGGGACGTCCCGGCGGTTGAAGTTGCCCAGGCGCCCCAGCACCACGTGGTTGTGCTCCTCCCCCGTCAAGGGGTCCCGGGAGTTGGACATGGCCACCTCGGCCCCCAGCTCCATCTCGAGGAGCCGCGAGAGGAACTTGGCGGCGACGAAGCAGTCCTCCTTGTGGGACGGGTCGGGGGACACGGAGCGGATCTGCACGAACTGCCGGAGCACCTGCTGGATGCGGTAGTCGCGGGCGGCGCCCCACAGGCGCATGTCGCCCGTCGGGCGCCGCAGCGGCGGGGGGGCGGCCCCCCCGGCCAGGGAGGCCGCCGCGAGCGCGGCCGACAGCCCGGCGGCGGCGGGGGCGGGGCTCAGGGCGCCCGCCGCGTCCGGGACCTCCCCCGCGGCCTCCCGGTCGGCTGACGCGAGCGCCTTGAGGATCCCGAACGAGTGGAAGATCCGGACGTTGCCGTCCTGCGACGCCGTGACGACCGCCGACGGCGCGACGACGGCCGACAGGAACATCCCCTGCTCCTGGGGGTTGGCCACGTCCGTGCAGAGGACGTGGAGGCACGCCCAGGACCGGGCCGACCACACGCGCACGGTGCCGTCCGCCGAGGCGCTCGTGAACAGCCAAGAGTCGTGGCTGGGTGCGGCGCCCGGGGCCCGGCCCGCGTCGGGCGACGACGACAGGGCGCGGGACAGGACGTCGCTCCCGCCGCCCCCGGCGGCCGCTCCCGCGGCGCCGTTGACCCCGGACAGGTGCAGCACGTCGTTCTCGTGCCCCAGGAGGGTTCGCCGGCAGCACATGGCCTCCAGGTCCCACACCCGGATCGAGTTGTCGCGGCCCCCCGACAGCAGCAGGTCCCCGACCACGGCGAGCGTCAGCACGGCGCCCCGGTGCCCCCGCAGCGTTTTGACCGGGGCCAGGTCGTCCTTGCGCCACAGCCGCACCGTGCTGTCCGTCGACGCCGAGGCGATCAGGCCCCGCGCCTCGCGCACGCACATGACGGCCCCGAGGTGGGTCTCGCTCGTCGTGCTGCAAGTGTACACCTGCGGGGCCTGGTTGTCGGCGTGGTTGTCGCTCAGGCCGTCGTCCAGGGGCCCGCCCGGGGCGTCCGCGCCCGCCCCGAGGTCCATCATGTACTTCTCCACCCGGGCGTCGGCCCGCGCCACCCACAGCTCCCCCCGGCCCCCCAGGCACATGGACGTGACCATCGAGCGGCTGGACGGGTCGTCCAGCGACACGATCCGCAGGCACGCGAGTCCCCCGAGGGACCACGTGCGCACGGTCCGCCCCGCGCACGACACGAGCACCCCGGCCGCGGGCTCCACGATCAGCGTCAGCACGGGCAGCGTGTGTCCCCGGAGCACGGCGTCCGGGGTGCACGAGGCCAGGTCCCAGACGCGGATCGTGCAGTCCATGGAGGACGAGAAGAGGCGGTGCCCGTGGAGCGCGAGGCACTGCACGGCCTTGGAGTGGCCCTCCAGCGTCGCGTCCTCCTCCATCGTCACGCTCGGGCCCTCCCCCGCCGACGCGCCCCGGGCGCCCCGCGGATCGGTCCACCGCTCCTCCTCCTCCTCCAACGAGTGCCTGCTGCTGCGCACGCTCTCCGCGTCCCCGCCGTGCCACGCCGCCATGAACGCCCCCCGCTCGTGCGGCACGCTCTCCCCGAGCGCCGAGCTGGAGCGCCCCCGGTTCGGGGCCAGCGCCTGGGTGTCCCGCGAGAGCGAGGCGCGGCCGCCCGCGGGGGCCCCGGCCCCCGAGCGCCGGGCCGCGGCGCCCCCCCTGCGCGCGGGGCCGTGCCCGCCCCGCGCCAGGTGCGGGTGGCGGGAGAGCCACGCCCGGGACGGCGCCAGGTTGGCCTCGGCGAGCGCGTCCAGGCAGAGCAAGGTGTCGCGGCGCCGCGGGGCCTGGGCCTCGCCGCCCGCCAGCGGGTAGTGGGTCACGTCGACGATGCCGTTGGCGTCCTTGGTGACGACGAGGGCGTGGTTCTTCGGGACGGGGATCCAGTCCAGCGAGCTCGCGGTGATGGGCTCGGACGCCACGATGCACATGCGGCTGCACTTGTCCCCGTGGCGGAGGACCGAGTACTCCGACTCCATGGCCGTCGCGTCCTCGCCCCTCCCGCAGGGGGCGCCCCCCCCGGCCCGGGGCGGGCCCTGCTCGTCGGCCCGCCGGAACTCGCTCGCCTCGGTGTAGTACAGCGACGACGCCCGGGCCGACTCGGGCCACACGAAGCGCGTCGCGACCACCGTGCGCCCGTCCGAGGCCACGAAGTTCATCAGCGACAGCTCGTCCCCGACGCCGTGCTCGCGCTGGATGCGCAGGAGCGTCTCGATCGTCGCCTCCATCGCCGCCAGCAGCTCCTTGGGCGCCCGCTCCCGCGACAGGCTGTCGTCCCCGGCGTCGATCCCCAGGTGGTGGAGGAAGAGGGCAAAGGTCACGGCGCTGTCCGAGTGGAACGACTGCACGCTGTCGAAGGCCGCGGGGCCCAGCTCGCCGATGACGGCGCGCTTGATCCGCGAGAACCCTCCCACCACCCCGTTGTGCATGAACATGAACGGGCCGACCTGGAACGGGTGGCAGTTCTGCTCCGACACGGGCATGCCGGGGTAGGCGGCGCGGACGTGCCCGAAGATGAGCGGGGACACGATCTTCCGGGCCAGGCGGTCCAGGTTCAGGTTGTTCCACGCGGGGGTGACCGACGAGAACACGCAAGGGGTGCACGTCTGCGGGGGGGGGGGGCGCGGGGGGCCGGGGGTCGCCGGGGGCCCGCGGGGGGGGGGGCAAGCGGGGGGCCG
>Ga0181582_10005172_pt1 | contig 10520 bp, 11 predicted proteins | sample 071ome_32_FD_132438 | JGI IMG/M metagenome (GOLD analysis project Ga0181582, IMG submission 132438) | Coastal salt marsh microbial communities from the Groves Creek Marsh, Skidaway Island, Georgia - 071405AT metaG (megahit assembly) | ecosystem: Environmental > Aquatic > Marine > Intertidal... | reverse complement strand
TCCTTCGTAGCGCCCTGGTGCTGCTCCTTCAGGGCCTCAATGTCTGCAGACAAGCTCCCGACCTGGCTTTCCAGGGCACTCGACGCCTGCTTGGCTTCGCGCAAGTGCCTCTCGAGTTCTTCTTTGGCCGACCGGCTGCCATCAGCTTCCGCGTCGATCGCATCGCGCTCCTGTCTGAGCTTCGTCGCTTCGTCCACGGCGACCTCGAGCTCACTGCGAAGGTCAGCAGCTTTCTGCTCAAGCACAGGGACGGTTGTCTTCTCAACCGCCCGCAGCTTTTCCTCCAGGGCATGAGCGCCCGCAGTCGCTTCGTGAAGAAGCTTGCGCAGCCTCTGGATCTCTTCAGTGAGCTCGCCCTTGGTGATCTCAAGAACGCGAGCCCCCTCCTGAAGTTCGAGTACCCGCCCTCCCGCGTGCTGGGCCTTCTCCTTCCAATCCGCAAGTTCCCTCAGCAGCTGGTCGCGCTGTGTCTGGACGTCGTCAAACAACTGCTGATTCACCGTGGGCTGCTTGGGTACCTCGCCTTGCTTTCTCAGCCTCTCGAGCTCCTGCTCAAGGTCCTTGATCCGCTGCTGGGCCTTCTCCTTCTGGTGCATGAAGATGGCAACTTGCTTCTCGACTCCTTCCACGACCCGCGTGAGCTTGTTTGCAGTTCTGCCCTGCCTTTCCTTCGCAGTGCTCTCTGCGCCAAGCCTCTTCTCCAAAAGCGCCGCCTCACTCTTGAGCTGCTCGCACTGCTGGGCCTTTCTCTCCCGCTCCTCACTTGCTTCGGCCAAGGCATTCTCGAGCTCTGTCAGCATGCCCTGCAGGCGCGCTAGCTCGTTGTCCCCCGTGGCAAAAGCAGACTGCTGCTCGCGTTGGGCTTCCTCGGCAACTTGTTTGGCGTCCCGAAGCTCAGAGCGCAGGATCTCGTTCTCCACGTTCTGCACGCAGGACGAGAGCTGTCCCCGTCAACCAGTCTCTCTAGACTGGCCGCAGCCAGGGTAGACTAGAGATCCCTTACAGACTAGTAAGATACGCACCATGTCGGCCAGTTTCTTCGCCAGGTCTTTCTCGCGCTCCTTCGCGGGGAGGGCCTGTGCCCTCAGCTCGGCAGCTTCCTGGCGAGCCTCAGCAAGATCGTGCTGCAGGTGCTGAGCCTCCGCTGCTGTCTTCTCAAGCTGATCGCACTTGGTCCGAGCCTCCCTCAACTCCTGCTCTAGCACCGTCTTCTCCTTCTTGAGATCTCCCAGCTTCTTGTCGTACGCACGGACGATCTTCCCATCCTTGACACCTGCAAGCAAGCTCAGGCACACAGATGTCCCCAGTCTCCTGAAGGCCCATCACGGCCCCAAGGTGCTGCCCGAGGAAAGCGGCAACGAAAGCTCGGGATGGGGCACTCACCATCGGGCAGGTGGTTGCCCTTGTCGGGCAAATCGTCCTCGTGGACCGAGACGCGCTTGCTGTCCGGAGGTTCGATGAAGCGCGTTCCGCTGAGATGCCTTGCGTGGGTCTTTCCCAACGGCGACGAGCGCTTCGGCCCCTCCACTGCCAACTTGAGCCGCTTAATCTCTTCGACGTAGCGATCGAGGTCCGCTTTCATCGTCTCCTCGTTCTGCGGGGGACCTTAAAGGGGGCGCATGCGGGGGTCATTCATGTTCGCCCTCGCATGCTGCTTCTGGCACTTGTCGCCCACGCAGCAAGCTGAAGCGGCTCACCTCATAAAGGATCGCAATGGATTCCCCGTCTTCCTCCGTCTGATTGCGAAGCCGCACGATCTCTGCGTCCTTGACCTTCAGCTCCTCCTCGTACACCTTCATCAGGTTCTTGGCCTCCCCCTCCATCTCTTCCACCCTCATCTCGGCCATTTTCTTCTCTCGCTCAGCCTTTTCCGCGCGCGCCTCGGCAGTTACCATGTCTCCGAGCTCCTTTCCGAGGCTCTCCCTCCGCTTCCGCAGCTTAGCCCGGTTCTCCGACCATCGTCCCGGGGTCTCGGCAGGGCCTGGAAGTGGTGCTTTCTTGGCCATCTTAACTTGGTGCTCAAGTCTCACCACTTCCGCCTGCAGCGTGTCTGTCTCCTTCCTGAGGCTGTCGGCTGCAGGAAGAGAACGGGGAAGCTGTCAAAGGGAAGCGACGGCCGAGGGCTGCGAGGGGCGGATGTACCCCCAGTAAGGGCGCACAGGGCGCACTCTGTGCGAAGCAGCTCACCAACTCTGTGCGCCTCCTTTCGCTCGCGGTCGATCTCGTCCATCGCTTCGTAGGCATGTTTCGCGATATCAAGCCACTCGCCGTCACTACCCGACGGGGCGGGCTCGTCCCCATCAAGGAGACCCTTGAGCCTCTTCATTGCCGTCTTTGCCCTCAACGGTGCCTGGAGCGCCGCGACCGTCTGCCCCTGCATCGAGATTCCCTTGCCCGCAAGCTTCCACAGCCCGGCCGTCGCTCGGCCGCCGCTGGCGCCGGGAGATCCCGAGTCAGATGCGAAGAGCGCCGACAAGGACCGTTCAGAGGTCCTCTTCCGCGCCAGGGCAGCCGAGGGCGACGACGGCGACCCAGAGGCGGAACCGAGCAGGTGGCGCGACGTTCTCGACTGCAGAATGTGCCGCCTGTCGCCGCTCTCCCCGCCCGAGGCCGCTCCGACTGACAAACTAGCTTGGGACAGGCGGCGGACAAGCTCGCGCCCGAAAACACCCGGCTTGGTTGCAGCCAAGGGCGACTCGCCCGACTGAGGCATGTCCGCCGTCAGCGAAGCCCTCCTCTTCACAAGGTGCCGGACGTTAGGACTGCCCGCGGGCGTCTCGTCCTGGGCGCCACCGCGAGACGACCCCCGCTGGCCCGGGGGGCTGCTCTCGCCCACCCACGCTCTCCCCCTGCTCATGGAAGAGAGGGGGGATTGCCCCGGGCCGGGCCTCCCCTCTGATCTCCCCCCGCTCCTGCGAAACATGTGTTCTCGATAAAGGCCTCGGACACTCAGTCTAGAAGAAAAGACCCTACCTTGGCGCTAAAACGCGAATGGAGCTCCAGAGTACCCCGGTTACGAAATCACGACGGGGTTGCATGATCCTGCAAAAGCAGATTTGCCGCGATGAAATATACGGTGGAGTTCGGCTCGCCTCATCAAACGACGTCCCCGGAATGGCGCTGAGACCGGCAGGGGAGGGGGCAGGCGGGCCACACTGTGGGGTCGTTAGGGGACCCAGAACCCAAGGCCGATTCTCGCGGAAGGGGAGGTCCCACAACGACGCGTATTTGAATGGCGCCTGAAACGCGTTTCTCGGGGGCAACAGGGCGACGCTGCTCCATCAGGGGGATTCCTTAGGGCCCCCCTGAAGCCGGGCTTCATCACGGCAGCGGAGCCCGTCGGACGTGGGTCCGTCGTCGCGGGCAAACGCGAGACCGCCGCGGAAGAGTCCCCGCTGCAGGTGTGATGAACTTCAGGAGTTACGATGCCTCAGTTTGAGCTACAGATTCCCGGAGGCGAGCCTCCCTCCTCTGCGCCAGCGTCTCCTTGGCCACCGCCCCCTCGCACTTGAGCCAGAGCCACCGCTCCAGCAGCACGCGGTCCCGCACTCGTTGCGCTCCCGGCGAGACGCATGTTGCTCGTCGATCTTTTGAGAGTCGTGCGGCTGCCTCTCCTCCTGGTCCGGGCGCCTTTTCGCACCGCGAAGAAGGTACTGCCCTCCGGGGGGGGTGGCGGTGGCACGGTCGACATCCCCGCTGGTGGGCTCAACATAAAGTCCCGAGCACAACAGGTCCTGTTCGCGCTGAAGGCCGCCGGGAACACGGTCGAGGACGATGAGGTGGCGGAGCTCTGGTTGATGTCTCTCGTCGCGGCCCAGGCAGCAGTCAATGACATCCTTGATGCGTGAGTCCCCCAGGGGCTAGGGTTCGGCTGCGCGCCGGCGAGCACGAGCGCTTTTGCTCGCCGGCGCGTGGATTGGGGGTACCCCGCCTCCCAGCAGCGACACGGAGCGGGTGGAGTCAGAGCCCCGCCGCCCTCCCTCTCGCAGCCTCCAAATGGTCGACCTGGAGCTCCAGTACTGGAAGAAGAAGCTTTCCGCCGCTGGGACTGCGTGGTTCATGGCTGTGCAGCGGGGCCCCAGAGCCTTCGTTCGATTCGTGAAGAGCGCCCTGCACCGGCGCCACCTGGTGTTCGGGGACGACCCGATGCGGAACAAGGGGGTGTCGTCGTCTGACGAGATGCAGCGCCGGGTCGTTCTGCTCAGGGCCCTGCGTTCCTGCCTCGCCGTTGCGCTCGCCAAGGCCTGCAGCGCCGCGGAAGTTCTGCAACTACGGGGCGCCACGGCGGAGACACCTCCTGCTGTCGGACCTGCAGCCTTGTCCCTCGAGGGAAGCAGACTCATGTCAATTGGCCGCGTGTCTCCGACCACCGCCCTGGGCAACACGTCTCGGGGTGGCTCGGCCGCTGAGGATCCGCGCGTCGGGCCTCCTGACGATGACACTGATGGCAACGGAGAGAACATGGTGAAGGTCGAGGACGCTCACTTGGACGTGGGGGCGACGATGGTGGCACGTGGCCTTCAGGCAGCCGAAGAATGTGCCAAGCGAGTGGGGTCGATCGTGGGGGAACTGAAGCGGGAGCTTGACCGTCTTGCTGAGAACGCGGGTGGGGACGGGGCGGAGGAGGGCACAGATCAGGTGAACCAGGCAATCATGTGTCTCTCCTCTGTCCAGGTCACTCGTGGGCAAGTGCAAGTTGAGGACGGGCATTCGTCCCCGGGGGCTGCCCGGAGGAGGGTCAAGACAGTGTTCAAGACGGCGCTTGGGGTCGCCTCGCTTTCGACGGCCACGACACGCATGGAGAAGGCGCGCACAGCAGTGGCTGACGTACTGGAGATGGTAGGAATCACTTTTCGCGGGCACCCAGGGCGGTCGCCAGGGGAGGGCATTCAGGCAATGGCCCGTGCCCTCGCGAGGCGCAGACGTGACCCGCAGCGGCTAGCTCGCCTCCCTTTGTGGGTACGCCGCCCGTCTGCTCTCCAGGAGCACTGGGTGAGGTGGACGCTGGTCGGAGTGGCTGCAGCGATGGGGGGTGAGTGCACGCCCCAACCCTAAAACCCAACCCTAACCCTAACCCTTCCCGAGGTTGCGTCGCACCAACGTGGCCCAGTCGGAGGCGCGGACCACTCAAGTCGCGGTGTGTTCTCCTTCTTGCAGGACGGTGGGTCTACAAGAACTCGAAGCTGTCAGGGTCGGATAACTTCGAGCGCTGGTACCGTGGCGCCTCCAGGATGGTCAAGAGCAGCGTCAGGGAGAACATCCAGCAGCCCATCGAGCACCTTGTGAGGGAGGCAACCACGCAGCTGAAGCGGCCAGAGGCGGTGGTGAAGGAGGCCGACGTGAGGGTCGACCGGGACTCCCTCCATCGCATGCTGCAAGAGTTTGAGGGTGACCATGGCGACAAGGCCCGGCAAGGCGACGGGGACTGGGGGGACGTCTCGGACGAAGACGTTAGGCGGATGGCACTGCTCATGGCGGTCTACGAGAGCGAGCTCAAGCGCCCAGTCAGCAGCCTAGTCAAGGGGAACCTGATGCGTAGTCTGCTTATCCAGATCCAAAAGCTCAAGGTCGACGCGGGCACCGCGATGCTCGAGCTCAACTCGGTGATGAGGTCCCAGGAGCTGACGTTGGCACTGGTGGCAGCTCTCCCTGCCCTCGTGGTGGTTGCATCGGTGACGTCGGCGTTCTACTCCGTCCTCGCGCCGACCCCGCCAGACTTCAAGCGGATGGCGCACTCGGCGAGAATGCAGGCCATCGCCTTGGAGAGGGCTCTCCTGCTGGCTGGCAAGGGGAACGTGAGCCAGGAGGAGGGTGAGGGCATCCTCCTGCTCCTGACGTCGAGGCTCCACTTCAAGCTGGATAAGCTTTTCACGAGGTCGGGACGGATGAGTCATGCCAGGCGGGTGGAGTGGGAAATGATCCAGGAGGACCTGGATCACCTCGAGGACACGGTGTGCCCCCTGGCCACCAAGCTGGCTACCATCCAGCGGATGATGAGGAGCTACGCGGCCCTTGCCGTCTGATTCGCGCTCCTTGGACGGCGTGCACAGAGTTGAACACGCCTCCGCACGGGAGTCCGGCGCGCCGGCGACTTTCTAGGGCGGGAGCAGGGCAGCTACCGTCCCTGCAGCTTCTTCTTGGCGTCGTGGAACCGGAGGATATCTTCGTCGACGTCCCTGTTCCCCGTCAGCACAGGCCCCGCGTCGCTCCACGACTCTCCGCCGCCCCCGCTCCTCACACCGCCGATCACCCCAATGCCCCCGTACACAGCCGAGGGCCCACCGCTCCCGGAGATGGTCAAGTCTGTGGACCCGCCCGGCGCGTTCCCCGGCACAGCCATCCGACTGCTGGGCCCAGGCGCTCCCTCTCCAGCTGCAGCGAACCTCGCCCCCGGAGGTGTCCGGACTCTGCCTTGCTGCACCATTTGCGCGACGTGTTGCGACACGCCGGGGGGGGGCTGCGCCGACGGGAGTGCTGGCCCCCCGCAGTCTGCCTGCTGGCTCTGCGTGTGAGAGCTGGCCTCCCCCAGGGACGCCGTCAGCGCCGGCATCCCGACCTGGCGCGTCATGACAGAGAGCCACTGCTCGAAGTCTCTCTGCACCTGCTGCCTGGACCGGTTTAGCATCATTTGGATGTGCTCGATTTCGTGCTTGAGCCCCTTCAGGGCCTCATACGAGTCGCGGTACACGACTTTCTCCCCCTCGATTGCGTGGCGAATCCGGTCCTCCTCCTCCGTCATGGGCACCTGGGTCGGGTCTATCCCATCTGTCACTGCAGCGGCGCTCGCCCGCATCCGCATCTGCTCGAAGGTCCCCCGCAGCTCCTGGACCTTGCGCTTCGAGGCGTTCACCTGCTGTGCCAAGGCCTTGGCCGCGTCATACTTACCCTTGAGTAGCGCCTTGTTGTCCTCTATCGCTTCGTTCTTACGGTAGCTCTTGCGGAACAGCTCGAATGCCCTGCCCCTGTCGGCCAGGACGGCGGGGTCGATCAACGCGTCCGGGACCTGCGCCTGCGGGTGGGCTGCTCCGCCCCCCGCTGGCTCTGAGCTAACCGCTAGCGGTCTTGCCAGAGCAGGGGGGGCTGCCTCAGCGCCCTTCGTCGCAGCGGCGGCATCCCGCTTGGTGAGCATATTGACCAGGATGTTGATCTCGTGGTCCCTCTCCTGAAGTTGCAGACGGAGTTTCTTCACCATCTCCGCGCCCCCCGGCTGAGCGTCGCTGCCCCCCTGCCCCTCACCGCGTTCCGGCTCCGTCTTGCTCGGCCCCGCGGCTGCCTGCCCCCCACTTCCCCTCTCTGGCACGTCCCCGGTTCCCCCCGTAAGCGATCGCACCATGCCTTTGAACGCATGGAACGCGCCACGGATGAATTCCATCGAGCCGCCGAGGTTGAGGGCCGCAGCGGGGTCCGGGTCCTTGCAGAACGCCTCGACCATCTTTGCCACGTGCTGCTGCTCCTCGCCCGTCAGGGGCCCCCTCTCGTCCCCACCCCTTAGCATACGGACCTCATCCTTCAGATCCCGGACCTCCTGCTTGAGCCTCCGGATCAGCAGCTTGGGGTCCAGGTCCTCGTTCACCTCGACCTTGTTCGAGATCATGGCCACGCGCTGGGCAAAGCGGCAGGTCGAGATGGACTCGCCCATCTGCTGCATCTCCGAGCTGATGGTTGCCACCATGACCGTCTTGCAGTTCCCCCCCAGCGAGTCCCTGAGCGCCATTGTCATCATCGAGTTCCGGTACGGGATGTGCCGGCTGCCCTGTCCCATGGCCTTCTCCTGCAGGGCGATGATGACCATCTCAAGGTGGAAGAGCGACCCGTTGATGTACATGGCCTCCTGCAGGGTCGATCCCTCCGCCCCCGTCTTCCCAACGCGTTCTGACCCGGCCAGGTCCACAAGGTTGAGCTTGGACCGGCGCACGAGGTCCGAGCCCTGCTGGCGCGCCTCGAGGTGGACCGTGAAGAGGCAGTGTGAGCGGGAAGACGCCTGGTTCATTGCTGTGGCCGAGACGGAGCGGTTCACCTCGCCCACGAACAGCAGGTTGAGGGCCTCCTCCACCGTCTGGGCGCGGCGCAGAGAGAGATTGCGGAAGTGGAGGTCCTTGTTTTCGTCCTCCAGGATCTGGACCTTGGGGAGGTCCTCCAGGTCCGCCACCTCCTTGTTCGGGTCGAGCAGGTCGTACCCGCTCTCGTTGTAGAGCTCCAGGTACGACACGGCCACGTCGAACTGCCAGTCTGACCTTTTGTCGATCTCCCCGTAGATCATCGCGAGGGCGCGGGGGATGATCCCGCGGTCCACGTACCGGTCCGCCGCCCCCGAGACGGTGTAGGTCTTGCCCGAGCCCGTCTGCCCGTACGCGAAGACCGTCCCGTTGATCCCGTCTAGAACCTCCGCCACCACGTCTGCGCGGGCGGGCGGGGGGCGCCGGGCCGCGTGAGATCCCCGAGAGGTGGGCGGGCGTGACAAAGCGCGCGGCGCGGGGGCCCGCTCCCGGTTCACCTTTGGCGACGCGGTCGAAGACCTCGTCCTGCTTCGTCTCGGGGCCGAGGACGCCGGAGAACTTGAATTGGTAGTCCTCCCGCTGGTTGTTGACATGGCCCAGCCGCTCGCTCTTGGGGACGTGGAAGCCCACAGTCGACTCGATCGGGTCCCACTCGATGTTGGCCGTGGCGCTGTGCGAGGGACGCAGCCTCAGGAAGATGTCGATGTACGACTGCGGGCAGTGCTCCAAATGGGGGACGCGTCTCGGGGGCCGATATCCACCTCGTCGTTACGGAGATCCACCGCTGGGAAGCGAAGGGCAGCGCGAGCTTTGCAAGCGTCATGGGGGCGCGCGCGCGTCAACGGGACCCTGGGGAGGGCTGGACGAGAGCCCAGACCGGAGGCACCTGCTTCGGTCCCTTCCCCATTTTGTCCCCCCCATTATCGAATCGCGCGCGTCCGGGAAGGCCGGTCTGGGGCGACCCTGCACCATCTACAACCCAAAAGAGCTGGCGCCCGGACAAAGCCCTCACGCCCAGGACAAATAGTTTCGGGGGTGCCCGCCAGTGGGGCTGGTGTCGGGGCTCGAGAGGCCCCTCGACACGCGGAGTTTTTGGGCCGCCCCCTTCTGCAGAGCCTCTCCAAATAGAAAATAAGAAGACCCTCCGGGCACCTACCAGTGGTCCAGCATTCCACCGCGCTGGGTCCACGCTGCGAAGCTGCCCCCGACCGGCTCTCAAACAGCGGGGAATTTTCGGTCCTGTGACACCGGAATCAACCGTAAACGTCTATGTCGTTGTACTTGAGCGCCGGAGCGCTGTCCTGCGGGGGGGTGGGGAGGGCTCGGCAGAGCCTTGACCTCGGTGAGAAGACCGTCCCGCGCTGGGAAATCATGCACCTACCCACCCCTGTCTGTGCGGTGTAGATGAAATGATGAACGAATTCATCCGGCTACCCGAGAGGAATCCGCTGGGGGGTAGTGATCCCATCGGCATGCCTTTCGCACGACCCTTTGGAACGACCTTGTCCCGCTGATTTCCCTGGCGGATCCTGATCATGATCGGGCCACATCCCAACAACCATGAAACCAGCACTGGCGCGGGATCTACACGTCCCGTGATTTCGAGGGAGGTCGCCACAGTGCCGCGCACTCCACTTGGACTATCTCGTCCCGAGCCTGGGCATTCCCCACGGTATACTGTGGCTTTTGAAGGGATCACCGCGCGTTTTGTGCAATTTTGTACTCGTTGAGCTGCTCCTTTCGCACGGATCCTGGTCGTCCCGGCTGTGAGGGTGGTCTCAGTGAAAATGACGTCAAACGCGATTGCACGGCCCTCCAGCGATCGCAGCGACTTAAGCCGTCCCCGGGGCGAAATTTTCTTTTCAACATATCCTTTCCGCGGGTATGGCGGGACGCGCGTTTCCTGGCCGTGGGAACTGCGCCAAGTGCCAACTTTTGTTTCTCAAGAGGGCGTCCGCCCCACGTAGGCGGTGGTCCGTCTCTCGAGACTGCATACCCCGTTACCGCTCGAGTATCGCGCTGTGAGCGCATACGACGCTGCTTTTTCCGCATGACCCGCTCGCCCTAGACGCGCTCCTTCTCGACAGAAGCATGCCCCATTTCCTTGCGCGGGGCCGCGGCGGACTACCCTCCCGCGTGGTGTCCTGGCCAACTTCCCGCTGCCGGCTCTTCGTTACCCGAGTCCACCCCTCCCTACGTTGCGGCGAGTTCGTGGACTTTTCTCGGCTGAAGTGATCGGTTCCCCCCACGGTCTGCAGGGGCTGTGGGGCCCGCTCCCGGGAGCAGGGCGAGCCTGGACACGAGGCGCAGGAGCGCGCAGACGCCGCGCGGTAGCACGCAGCCCGCGGGCGGGCATGGTCGAAAGTCGTGCAGCGTGGTCGCAGCGGTGAGAACTCCCACGTGCCCCTGTTTGACCTGGGCGCCCCCCCCCACACACCCCCCCCCCCCCCCCCCCCCCCCCCCCCCCCCCCCCCCCCCCCCCCCCCCCCCCCCCCCCCCCCCCCCCCCCCCCCCCCCCGCGCC
>Ga0181582_10005166_pt1 | contig 10525 bp, 6 predicted proteins | sample 071ome_32_FD_132438 | JGI IMG/M metagenome (GOLD analysis project Ga0181582, IMG submission 132438) | Coastal salt marsh microbial communities from the Groves Creek Marsh, Skidaway Island, Georgia - 071405AT metaG (megahit assembly) | ecosystem: Environmental > Aquatic > Marine > Intertidal zone... | reverse complement strand
CGCCACCAGTCGATTGGCGGGCGGACAGACACCTGGAAGCAGATGGAGACAGCGAATGTTGACCAGACAGTCGGTACAGGAACAAAATACTAAGTGTCCCCTGCCGAATTCCCCAAGAAATCTAGGCTAAAAATAAGATTCCTGAGCATTTCGGCCTCAAGACCGAAATCAGCCGAGTGTCCGAAAGAAAAGCGTAATCCCTTTCACAGCAAGGACTTACAAACTCTTCCGGATAGACTGTTAGCACCGATTGCACGGACAGTTGGGCAAAAACTCAAGAAAGTCCATTTTTTCGCGAACCGTTTGCTACCGCAGGGCGTATAAAGAAAGCGTCCGCAAGCAAAGGTGTGGAGGGGAGCAAGGATGTTCCCGTGTGCTTGGACGCCAGGGCTGTTTTGGTCTTTATCTGGGGATGGCTGACTCAAACCGAATTCCGAAGCCAATGCCGTTATCCGCTTCATCGGAAACCGGCCGGTCAACGGAATCGCTGCGGTCTGTCATCTTCGCCATGGAGGAGTCTTATGCGTTCCAACGTCTTTCACGTTTCTGGTCCTTCCCTTCGGCTGTTCGGAGAAAATCTGGCCGGCACCGGCTCGCATGCCGCAGGAGGGCAATCCCACCAGTCGGCCGCGACTGAGGAAACCGTTCTTTCCATCGAGGATCTGGCCCGGCGGTTCAATGTCTCAACGAAGACCATCTCTCGCTGGCGAGACCATGGGCTGGTTGCCCAGCGGGTCATGATTGACGGACGGAAACGTGTCGGCTTTCTCGCTAGTGCTGTTGAACAGTTCGTGCGGGAGAATCCGACTCGAGTCCAACGCGGCAGTCGCTTCAGCCAACTCAGCCAGGATGAACACGACCGAATCATCGCCTGGGCACGTCGCCTAGCTGTTGCCGGAGCCTGCCCTGCCGACGTCCATCGGCGGATCGCCCGCCGCCTCAATCGAAGCGTCGAGACCATTCGCTACACAATCAAACGACACGATCAGGAACATCCCGAGGCGGCAGTTTTTCCTGGGTCGGACGGTCGACTAAGACCGGAGAGTTGTGCCCGCATTTTCCAGCACTACCAGCAGGGAGAGCCCGTTGATTCAATCGCCCGCCGCTACCGCAGAAGCAAAGCGAGCATCTATCGGGTCATTCTTGCGGAGCGTGCCGAGGCCATCAGCGAACTGCCGTTGGACTACATGCCAAACGCCCTCTTTGCACGAAAAAGTGCGGAGAAGGTCGTGTTCCAGCCCTACCCCGTGAATGCCGAGGCAACCAAGCGGGTCCGCCGGCCTACGGGCCTGCCAGCCTACCTCGCCAGCCTCTACGAGGTCCCCCTCCTCACCCGGGAGCAGGAAGTCTGGCTGTTCCGAAAGTTCAACTACCTCAAATATCGGGCGACCATCCTGCGTGAGCAGCTGCGGCCGGAGCGACCGAGTGCCCGACTCATGGATCAGATCGAGACGCTCTACAGAGAAATTGTTGAACTGAAAAACCGGATCGTTCGGGCAAACCTCCGGCTGGTCGTTTCAATCGCCAAGCGACGGGTTACCGCTTCCGACAGTTTTTTTGATCTGGTCAGTGATGGGAACATGTCGCTGATGCGGGCCGTTGAAAAGTTTGACTATGCCCGGGGCAACAAGTTCAGCACCTATGCCTCTTGGGCGATCATGAAGAACTACGCCCGCACCATTCCTGACGAGCACAAACGACGAGATCGGTTCCGGGCAGCCGACATGGAACTGCTGCAGACTGCTCCCGATGAACGCGGCGATGAGACACAACGCCGGCTGGCTGAGTCTGACCGGCTCTACCAGATCGAGCAGTTTCTTGACCGGCTGGACTCACGGGAACAGACCATCATCATCCGCCGCTACGGTCTCGATCATGAGCACGATCCGCAGACACTCAAAGAGGTCGGCTCGGCCCTCGGTGTCACCAAAGAACGGGTTCGTCAGATCGAAGCCAAGGCCCTGGAAAAGCTGCGTGAGGCTGCCGAGACCGAGTCGATTCTTCCCGAACTCGGCTAACCGGCACGGCCTTTCGACACGGCTTGACGGCATCTGCGTTAGCCGGCTTGGCCACCGCCACCGGCTGCACGCAGATCACCGCCAATCGCTCGGTTGATCTGTTTGACTGCCTGTCGGATTCGGTTCTCATTCTCAATGAGTGCCAGCCGCAGGAACCCTTCACCCGCAGGCCCGAAGCCTGCCCCTGGGCTGACCGCCACATCGGCTTCCTCAAGCAGTTTCGCAGCAAAGTCCATGCTTCCCATCTGCTCGGCAAAAGGGGAGGGAATGCGGGCCCAGACAAACATGCTGGCTTTGGGGATATCGACCTGCCAGCCGATGCGGGCCAACCCCTCGCAGAGGACATCCCGTCGCCGCTGATAGATCCGAGACTGATTGATTACCTCAGACTCACCATCCCTCAGGGCAACGATCGCGGCAATCTGAATAGGGCGGAACATCCCATAGTCGTAGTAGGTCTTGATCGTCCCCAGGGCTTTGATGATCTGCGGGTTGCCGGCACAAAAACCGACCCGCCAGCCAGCCATGCTGTAGCCCTTACTCATTGTTGTGAACTCGACGGCCAGATCCTTCGCCCCCTCAACCGCCAGAATGCTCGGCGTTTCATACCCGTCAAAGGTGACGTCTGAATACGCCAAATCAGAGATCACTGGAAACTGATGCCGCTTGGCAAGGGCTACAACATCTTCATAAAACGCTGGCTCTACAACCGTGGTTGAGGGGTTGTGGGGAAAGTTCACCACCAGCAACTTCGGCGGACCAGCAGGGCTTTCGCATCGCGCTGCCACCTCTGCCAGGAAACGATCGGGCTGGGTGGTATCGATTGCCAACGGGTTGCCGGAGGCCAAGGCCACCGCGTAGACGTGAGCTGGGTACGACGGTGCTGGCACAATCACGTCATCACCTGGGTCGATCATGGCCAGGCAAAGATGCCCGAAGCCTTCTTTGGACCCGAGCGTGCTAATCACCTCTGTCTCGGGGTCGAGACGAACCCCCCATTTCCGGAGATAGCGAGAGGCAACCTCGCGACGCAAACTGGCAATACCTGCGGCCGGAGCATAGCCATGACTCCGCGGATCGTTCGCCGCCTCAGCGAGTTTGTCGATAATGAACTGGGCGGGGGGATCCGTCGGGTTCCCCATGCTCATATCGATGACATCACAGCCTGCCCGTCGCTTTTCGTACGTCAGCTTATTGATTCGGGCGAACAGATACGGTGGTAATTGCCCAATCCTGCCCGCAACGGGAAACGGCGGTGACGCTTCAGCATTCTGCTGCTGAGGGGCACTTGAAGCGTGATGCGGGATTGACGAGGTCTGTTGGTTCATGGCTGAGGCGTGTCTCTCGAGGTACCTCTATCTTACCGCCGAAAAGGCTCAGCCGGGAGCCAGGGGTAGGCCAACTGCCTATGAAAAATTCTCGATCCCCCGCCTATGCATGCAGGCAAAAGCACGGCCGCTCGGGCAACACCGAGAACGCCAAGGGTTTTCTGGGTTGCCAGTCACTACAGCCGAGTAGCGGCAGACCGTTTCTCCAGTGTGCCAGAGGCCCACTCACCTCCGGACGGGGCACCTACGATAGTTAACGGCCCCGCTGCCCAGCGACGGGAGCCTCATACGTGGCCGGGGCCACCGCAGACGGCTGCTGCCGGCTCCCAACTCGCGGAGCAGCTAGGTCTGCCGCCTCCTGACGGGTCAGCGTCGACGGGGGCAACTCGCTCGCCGCTGGCAGGCGGCTTGGCTTGGGACCTGTCGGAGACTGGCTGGTGCCTGCCACAAAGTTATCGATGGCGGCCGACTCCTGCAGATGAGTGAAGTAGCGGGCCATCTCAATCCGCTGCTTTTTTTCGTGAATATCTCGGAAGAGTTCGTCACGAACCTCTGCAAAACTCACCTCGACGGGCTGGGTGTAGCCTTCGCAGTACAGCACCATGAAGCGGTCTGCCACCTGAATCACGCCTGACAACTCGCCCGGCTTCAAACCAAAGGCCTCGCGTTCAATCGCCGGCTGGCCACCAAATCGCTGAATCGGGGGAACCTCGCCCCGCAAGGCTTTGCTGGTAGGGTCGACCGAGTACTGCTCGGCCAACTCTCCGATTGTTTCGACAGTCGGATTCTGCCGGGCCAACTGCCAGACCTCCTGCGCCCGCCGCTGGCTATCAAGCACAATCACACGACAGCGAACTCGGGGGCCGAAGGTAGCAGCAAATGCCTTATCGAGATCCTCCCGAGTGACCGAGACCGTGCCGACGAGCTGCTTCAATGCCACCGTCGGCCGCACGATGTCGGTGATGTAAAAATCGATCGGCTGCTTCTGTTCCCGCGAAACACGCTCGAGCCAAGCCGGCACATCAGGCTGCCCTGCCGCCGTGACAAAGCCCAGGGTTTCTGCGGCGCGAGCCACTTCTGCATCCAGATCGGCCTGGCTGACCTCGAGGCCCTGCTGGGCCAGTGACTGATCGAGCAACACCTGGGTGATTAAACCGGCGAGCACATCTTTCCCATAGCGTTCGAGACAGACCTCACGCACCCGGGCCAGCGGAATTGGCTGCCCATTCACCCGGGCTGCCACCTCAGGAGACACCGACCGCTGCGTCGGATCATTCAGCACATTCTCGATCGAGGCCGCCTGCTGCAACTGTTCGAAAACCTTCGTCGAAATGAGCCGGGCCTGCTTTTCTCGGAGCGCTTCCGCAAGACGGGGTCGTACATCAGCCAGTCGAACATCGGCTGCGGGCAAATGCCCCTCACACTTGATGATGATGAATTGATCGGCAACCTGAACAACTTCAGAGAGTTCACCCTCCGCAAGGGCAAAGGCGGCTTCTTCAAACGCCGGTGCTCCAGAAAATCGGTGAATCGGTTGAACCCAGCCACCGACACTGGCACTGCCAACATCGACTGACTTTTCCCGGGCAAGCGTGGCGAAGGCCTCCGGATCAGCAAGCAAGTCACTGCGGATCGCCTCAGCCTCAGCCTGAGACTTCGCCACGATAATCCGTGCCTTGACGGTTGGGCCGTACTGGTTTTGAAACTGTTCCTCGATCTGCTGTTCCGTTGGCTCAATACTGCCCCGAGCAAGCCTGCGCAAGGCGATCATCGGCCAGACGATATCACTACGGTATTGCTGGTCAGTCACCCCCCGCTCCCGCTGGATCAAAGCCAGCCACTGCTCGCGTGGGACACTAAACCGCCGTGCCATGGCGTCGATCTCCTGATCGACATCGGCATCAGTGACAACCAGCCCCTGCTGCTGGCAAGCCTGTTCAATAATCAGCTTGTTCACCAGCGTACCGACCACTACTGAGCCGTAGCGAAGCAGGCAGGCCTCAGCCAGTTGTGACTCTGTGATATCAGTGCCGTTGACGACTGCTGCTGGCTTTTCGGCAACGGCTGCCGGTTCGGCAGCGGCCGACGGCAGGCAGAACCCTGCAGCCAGGGTAGCCATGGCAAATACAAGAAGACATCCACAGACGGCTGCCAGCCATTCTGAGACCCGAGATACCATCCTTGTCATCCTGTCGCCCTCCTTGCGGATGTCATGTCCGGTTGCCCGAAAGGCCAATTTCTGGCCCCCTAGGGCTGTGGGGGAGGGAAGGTAGGCCGTTTGGCGAGAAGGATCAAGGACATTTTCAGCCTTCCTTTCGAGGGCCACCGGACAGGCTGCTTGCACTCCCCGCGAAGGAGTGGGGCTAGGCGACTGCTGGGCGGCCGAAATCGGCAGAAAATGCTCCACTTACCCTGATCATCATGCCGATAATGCGGATGATTCCGGTTACAGAGATTGCTCAAGCAGGAGGAGATTGGTCCATGAACGCAACGGTCACGCCAATGGGAATTCGCGACAACATCACGCAGTGCATCGGCCGGACACCGCTGGTTCGGCTGCAGCGGGTGACAGAGGGCTGCCACGCCTCCGTGATCGGCAAGATCGAGAACATGAACCCGCTCTGGAGCGTGAAGGATCGAATCGCCTGCGCGATGATCGATGCGGCGGAACAGAATGGCCTCATCGGCCCTGACTCAATCGTCATTGAGCCGACCAGCGGAAACACCGGCATCGGACTGGCCTATGTCTGCGCCGCTCGGGGCTACAAGCTGCGAGTGACCATGCCGGAAAGCATGAGCCTGGAACGGCGGCGAATGCTCAAGGCACTTGGAGCAGAACTGGTGCTTACGCCCGCAGCCGAGGGGATGCCGGGCGCTGTTCGGCATGCCGAGGACATCGCCGGTTCGGGCAGCCAATTTTTCATGCCGCAGCAGTTCAAAAACCCAGCCAATCCTGACGTCCATCGGCGTACCACCGCAGAAGAAATCTGGGCCGACACGGATGGCCAAGTCGACATTCTCGTCTGTGGTGTTGGCACCGGCGGAACAATCACTGGCTGCGGTGAGGCACTCAAGGCGAAAAAACCAGAACTCAAGGTCGTGGCGGTGGAACCACTCAACAGCCCAGTCATCACTCAAAAAATGGCCGGAGAGGCGATTCAGCCGGGACGGCATACGATCCAGGGAATCGGGGCTGGCTTTATTCCCGACATTCTCAACCTCGACATCATCGACGAGGTGGTCAAGGTCGCCGATCAACATGCGATGGAAACAACACGACAACTGGCCAAACGCGAGGGGCTCATGTGTGGCATCAGTTGTGGTGCTGCTGCCTGGGCAGCCCTTGAGGTAGCCCGCCGTCCAGAAAATGCCGGCAAGATGGTTGTTGTCGTCCTCCCTGATCTCGGGGAACGTTACCTGTCGACCCAGCTCTTTCCCGAATAGTCAGATTTTGGGGAAACCGCTCGTGCGGGACTGCTGATCCCTTGCCTCCGGCATGGGGGCTGGTAGCATCAAATAGTCGGGGCTCGGCCCCCGACTCACCACTTGCCCGAGTGGCGGAATTGGCAGACGCGCAAGATTCAGGTTCTTGTCCAGGTTACTGGGTGGAGGTTCAAGTCCTCTCTCGGGCACTCGATCGATGAGCCGATGGCTTGGCAGAGGCCGGCTGGTTCATCAGCCAAAATTGCAACGGTCGGCTACGGCCGTTCAGAAAGGGCCTCTAACTCAATCGGTTAGAGTAGCGGTCTTTTAAACCGTAAGTTCTGGGTTCGAGTCCCAGGGGGCCCATTTGCCAATGTGGTCAGGTTCTCAAGGGGGCCGCCAATTACCTCGTCAGCTGAAAATCCCGCCTGACGCAGTTCGCGAATCGCCAGCCCACCAGTCCGCTTAGCCAGACGCTTCCCCGATTGATCCCGAACCAGCGGCGTGTGGTAGAAGCGAGGAACGGCCCAACCGAGGGCTTCGTAGAGCAGCAACTGGCGAGCCGTACTGGTCAGTAGATCTTCGCCACGAACCACCTCGGCAATGTTCATGAGGTGATCATCAGCCACCACGGCCAACTCGTATGCCGCCAGATCTTCACGCCGCCAGACCACAAAATCTCCGAAATCGACCCCAGCGATTCTGGTAACCGTCCCGAGTCGCTCGTCAATGAACCGCATGACTCGGCCATCAGGAACTCGAAATCGCCACGGCACACCGGCCGGGGTAGCGGGCAGGTCCCAGTGCTGGGGCCGCAGGGCGGGTGGAAACACCGTCTCACCGTGACCGCTCGGATGCGGTGCAACGGCGGCTGTTTCCAGATCACGGCGAGACTGAGGACTCGGATAGATCAGCCTGGCTTCCGCGAGTTGCTGCCACACCCTGCGGTAGACCGCATCCCGATCTCGTTGGGCATAGGGACCATGTGGCCCCCCGCAGTCGGGACCTTCTGACCATCGCAGCCCAAGCCAGTGAAGGTCTTCAAGGGCCGCTTCAACAAACTCAGAGCGGCAGCGGTCAGCGTCGAGGTCTTCCACTCGCAGCACGAGATCACCGCTGGCCCGGGCTGCCGCGACAGCAAAGGTGCGGGCATGCCCCAGGTGCAACAAGCCGGTGGGAGTCGGTGCAAGGCGTCCTCGGGTGCTCATTGAAACTGGCGGGGAAGGAGGGAGAAAAATGGGTCAACGGGCCAATGGGTCAATAGTTCGGGGGGGCCGAGGGGTCGAGGCCCCATGCGTGTCCAAAGGGGCTGCCGGCGCCGTTCCAGAGGCGGCCAGCGGGGGCTTTGGAGGAGTCTCTGTCACGAACCTCGAACAAGGAGTATATTCCTTGTGGATGGAGTGCCGGTGCTCCGTTCCCTCGCACCCCCAGCCGGCAATTGTCTTCGCTTGTCCCGTCATTCGCCCCTCGAGTGCCGGAACCGAAGCGGCCCTTTCCCTCCACCCCGCACGAAGCCGTCAGGCAAAAGAACGACCATGGACCTCTCCAAGCTCCGCAATATTGGCATCTCGGCCCACATCGACTCTGGCAAGACAACGCTCTCCGAGCGAATTCTTTTCTACGCCGGCCGTATCCATCGCATTCAAGAAGTAAAAGGCGACGGTGACGGGGCAACCATGGACCACATGGATCTGGAACGCGAGCGTGGCATCACGATCACCTCAGCTGCTACAAGCGTTGAGTGGAAGAATCATCCGATCAACCTGATCGACACCCCCGGCCACGTCGACTTCACGGTTGAGGTTGAGCGAAGCCTGCGGGTTCTTGATGGAGCAATCCTGGTGCTCTGCTCCGTGGGTGGCGTGCAGAGCCAGTCAATGACTGTTGACCGTCAGATGAAGCGGTACAAGATTCCGCGGCTAGCATTCATCAACAAAATGGATCGTACCGGCGCCAACTTTGATCGCGTCGTCCAGCAACTTCGTGACAAACTTGAAGTCGATGCGATCCCCATGCAACTGCCGATTGGCAAGGAAGACCATCTGCAGGGCGTGATTGACTTGGTGCGAATGAAGGCAATCTATTTCGATGGCGACAATGGCGAAACCGTCAGGGAAGAAGAAATCCCTGATGAATTGCGGCAGCAGGCCGATGAGCAACGGCATGCCATGCTTGAAAGCCTCGCCATGTACTCAGATAGCCTGATGGAGAAACTTCTCTCCGAAGAGGCAGTGAGTGAAGATGAGATCCATGCCGTGGTGAAGTCGGCCGTCCAGAGCCAGAGCATCACGCCTGTGTTCTGCGGTTCGGCCTACAAGAACAAGGGGGTTCAGCCGCTACTCGACGCCGTCACCCGCTACCTGCCCAGTCCTCTGGAAAGGGCCGTTTATGCGAAAAAATGGGACAATCCGGACGAGACCTTCGAGCTTTCGCCTGATGATGCCCAGCCAACCGTGGCCATGGCCTTCAAGATCGTTGATGATGCCTACGGCCAGTTGACCTTCATGCGGATCTACCAGGGAACGCTGGTCAAAGGCGAGGGCTACTACAACCAGCGGACGCAACAGAAGCAGCGGTTTAGCCGAATCGTACGGATGCACTCCGACAAGCGGGAAGAAATCGACTCAGCTGGTGCTGGCGACATCGTGGCTGTCATGGGTGTCGATGCCGCCAGTGGCGACACGTACTGCGCCGATAATAAATACTGCTCATTGGAAAGCATGTACGTGCCAGAGGCGGTCATCAAAATGGCGGTCTGGCCGACAAAGCGAGACGGCCTCGATCGTCTCAGCAAGGCACTGCAACGATTTACTCGAGAAGACCCCACCTTTAAGGTTTCGACTGACGACGAGACTGGCGAGACGGTCATTGCCGGCATGGGTGAGTTGCACCTCGACATTTACGTGGAGCGAATCCGCCGAGAATATAAGGTTGATGTTGAGGTTGGTGCTCCCAAGGTGAGCTATCGGGAAGCCCCCACGCAGCCGACCGAGTACGACTACAAGCACAAGAAGCAGACGGGTGGTTCCGGTCAGTACGCTCACATCGTGGGCAAACTGGAGCCGTTGCCAGAGGACTCTGAGGAGAACTTTGAGTTCCTCAATGAAGTCGTTGGTGGCCGTATTCCTAAGGAATACATTCCTTCGGTCGAAAAGGGCTTCCGGTTCTCGATGGACAAGGGACCGATTGCTGGCTTTCCTATTGTCCGCGTAAAAGCAACGCTATCAGACGGCTCGTACCACGATGTTGACTCCTCAGACATGGCCTTCCAGGTCTGCGCCCGCACCGGTTTTCGGGAAGCATTCTTGAAAACGAAGCCGGTACTGCTTGAGCCAATCATGAAGCTCGAAGTTGAGGTGCCGGCAGACTTCCAAGGGGCCGTCACCGGCGAACTCAACAAGCGTCGTGGCCTGATTGTTTCGACCGAAACCGTTGGTAACTCGTCGACAATTATCGCCGAGGTTCCGCTGGCCGAGACCTTTGGCTACTCAACCGACCTCCGCAGCCTGACCCAGGGCCAGGGTGTCTTCTCCATGGAATTCTCGAAGTATCGGCCGATGCCGGCCAACGTTCAGCGAGAAGTTGTGGAAGAGCGGAAGCAGGCCGAGTTGGCTGCCGCGAAATAATCGCCGGCAGTCAACAATCGCCGGTGGATGTGGCACGAACGCGGGCTCAGAGAACGATCGCGTTTCAGGCCACAGCGGGCAGCCAGTCACAGCGGGCAGTAAGAGCCGAATACCGTCTTGTTAGCTGCTG
>Ga0181582_10005165_pt1 | contig 10526 bp, 8 predicted proteins | sample 071ome_32_FD_132438 | JGI IMG/M metagenome (GOLD analysis project Ga0181582, IMG submission 132438) | Coastal salt marsh microbial communities from the Groves Creek Marsh, Skidaway Island, Georgia - 071405AT metaG (megahit assembly) | ecosystem: Environmental > Aquatic > Marine > Intertidal zone... | reverse complement strand
GACGAGCGCCAACGTCGTCGATAGATGACCGGCGGCGATCGGTCGGGCTCGCTTCTTGGGATGGTCACGGTCTGATGCGACGTCGCGCACATCGTTCACGAGATAGGTGGCGCTGGAAATCAAACAGAAAGCGACGAACGCTCCGATGCTCGGCAGGAGCACATCTATGTCAAAAAGTTGACCTGCCGCGAGAGGTGCGGCGAAGACGAGAACATTTTTCGCCCATTGACGTGGTCGCATCGCAACGAAAATTGCGCTGAGAGTCGATCGATCGTCGACCGGTTGCTGCGCCGAACGCTCGGGCGTACTGGTCATGTGTAGATCACTTCGCGCTCTTCATGCCGACCCGGTTCGGAATCACCGATGATCCGGGCGATCTGTGGCACGACAAGTGCCCAGGTCACGAGGTGCATGACCGCTAACCAAATTTGCGTAGAGAGCAGAACCTCGGACGGCTGGACAAAAAGTGGGATCAGTGAGGCAGCGGCCACAACCGACCCGATCCAGAAGACGATTCGTCCGGCACCTCTCCATCCACGAACCACGAGCGATGCGACGGCTCCGACCTCGGCGGCAAACAAGGGCAGCAACAGGACCATGAACCACGGCACCACCGTTAGGCCGGCGCCGGTGTCGATCGCCATCGGCACACCTAGGAGCCGAGCGATTCCGTAGAGAGCCAGGCACACCAAGCCCGCCCAGCCGCCGGTGACGGCCGCCGCGTAGGCCATGGTGCGAACACCCGGCCGCGCCGAGGAAGGGGGAGGGATCGGGGTTACCGAATCCGACCAGCCGCTCATGGGGCCCATTGTTGCGGGAAACGTGGTTCCGGGGACCCGCACCCCGCTGTGGGGGCTGCTTGCTCTTGCAATCACCTCGGATCGGGTGCATCATTAAGTTACTGGCCAGTAACTTAGGTGGCCGCAGCAGCGAGATAAGGGGAGTGCCATGTCGCACTACAAGAGCAACGTCCGCGATCTTGAATTCAACCTCTTCGAGGTATTCGGTGCCGGTGAGCGAATGGGAAGTGGCCCGTTCTCCGAGATGGACCCCGACACAGCCAAGGAGATCCTGCACGAGGTGGACCGGCTCGCCGTTGGTCCCCTCGCGGAGACCTTCGCCGAAGCCGATCGCGTGCCCCCCGTCTACGACCCTGCCGCGAAGACCGTCACGATGCCCGAGGGCTTCAAGAAGTCCTTCCAGGCTCTGATGGATTCTGAGTGGTGGCGGCTAGACCTGCCCGAGCATCTCGGTGGCAGTGGCGCACCCCCCTCGCTGCGGTGGGCCGCGAGTGAATTGATGCTCGGCGCAAACCCCGCTGCGTTCCTTTACATGTCCGGTCCGAACTTTGCTGCCGTCATCGATGCCCTCGGCACCGACGAGCAGAAGGAATTCGCGGCCATGATGATCGACAAGGGCTGGGGAGCCACCATGGTGCTCACCGAGCCCGACGCCGGATCCGATGTTGGCGCCGGTCGCGCTAAGGCTTACGACAACGGCGACGGAACCTGGCGCATCGAGGGCACCAAGCGTTTCATCACCTCCGGTGAGCACGACATGGCCGAGAACATCGTGCACATGGTTCTGGCTCGCCCCGAGGGTGCCGGACCGGGCACCAAGGGATTGAGCCTATTTATCGTTCCGAAGTTCCACGTCGATCCGAAGACCGGCGAACTTGGTGACCGCAACGGGGTCTACGCGACCAACGTCGAGAAGAAGATGGGGCTCAAGGCGTCGTCCACCTGTGAAATCACCTTTGGCGAGAAGGAGCCCGCCACCGGCTGGCTGCTCGGCGAAGTTCACGACGGCATCGCGCAGATGTTCAAGGTCATCGAATACGCGCGCATGATGGTCGGCACGAAGGCGATCGCAACGCTCTCGACCGGCTACCTGAACGCACTGGAGTACGCCAAGACGCGTGTGCAGGGTGCAGATCTGACTCAGATGACTGACAAGACCGCGCCGCGCGTGACGATCACACATCACCCGGATGTTCGTCGCTCCCTGATGCTGCAGAAGGCGTACGCCGAGGGTCTGCGCGCGCTCGTGGCCTACACCGCCTACTGGCAAGACATCGTTGCGATGGGCCAGGCCGGTGACGCTGACGTTGACCTTGACATGGCCGAGCGGATGAACGATCTCCTCTTGCCGGTCGTCAAGGGCGTCGGATCCGAGCGCAGCTACGAAATGCTCGCGGTCTCGCTTCAGACATTCGGTGGTTCCGGTTTCTTGCAGGACTACCCACTCGAGCAGTACATCCGCGACGCCAAGATCGACACCCTGTACGAGGGCACCACGGCCATTCAGGGCTTGGACTTCTTCTTCCGCAAGATGGTCCGCGATCAGTTCAAGTCGATCTTCTACCTTGCCGCCCAGATCACCGAAACGGTCAAGGGCGACGAAGGCAAGGGCGCACTTGCCAAGGAGCGCGAGCTTCTCGGTGTTGCACTCGAGGACGTGCAGGCGATCGTCGGCCGGCTCGGCGAGTGGGCGATGGCTTCGCAGCAGAATCCCGAGGAGATCTACAAGGTCGGTCTCAACACCACGCGCCTGCTCATGATGAGTGGCGATCTACTCATCGGTTGGCTCCTGCTGCGTCAGGCCGAGGTCGCAATGGCTGCGCTCGATGCGGGTGCGAGCGATCGCGACAAGGCCTTCTACGAAGGCAAGGTCGAGACCGCCAAGTGGTTTGCGCGCAACCGGCTCCCGCTCCTCACTGCAGAGCGGGCCGTTGCCGAAGCCACCGACGACGACATCATGCGACTGCCGGAAGAAGCCTTCTAGTCACTGAGCTCGTGAGGTCGAACGGCCATTAACGAGCATCCCGAAACATTCACCTGAGAAGATCAGTAGGTGATTTTGGGGGCGGTACACGTAGCCACGGGCATCGACGTGCCCGCGTTGGTCGTGCCCGCCGCGTCGTCGAGCAGCGAACTGAGCACTCTCTTCCTGGAATTCGGGCTGCTCATCCTCGGCCTCGGCATCATCGCTCGCCTCGCGCGGCGCTGGGAGATGTCCGCCGTTCCGTTCTATTTGATCGCTGGTCTTCTTGTTGGCGAAGGTGGCTTCGGTGCTGTCGACGCCAGCGACACCCTCGTTCCGACTCTCGCCGAGCTCGGCGTCATTTTGCTGCTGCTGCTGCTCGGCTTGGAGTACTCCGGTGACGAACTCGTGCAGACTGCACAACGCCAGTCGCGTTCGGGACTCATCGATCTGGTCGCGAACTCGATTCCCGGAGCACTCGTCGGCTTCGCCTTCGGTTGGGGAGTCCCGGGTGCTCTCGCACTTGCTGGCGTCACCTACATCTCATCCTCCGGCATCGTGGCTCAAGTGGTCCGCGACCTTCGCTGGCGCCGAAACCCCGAAACCAAACCCGTGGTGTCCGTGCTCGTCCTCGAGGACTTGGTCATGGCTCCGTACCTTCCGATCCTCACCGTTGTTCTCACCGGAACAGGACTCGTCACCGGTTTGATCAGCGTGAGCGTCGCTCTCGTCGTCGTTGCCGTCGTCATCGTCATCACACTCAAAGGCGACACGAGCTTCAAGCGATTCTTCGATGCGAGCGAGCCGGTGGGGCTACTGCTGGTTGTCTTCGGCGCTGCCGTGGCCGCCGCAGGCCTTGCGGGCTTGGTCCAGTTCTCCCCCGCGGTCGCCGCCTTCCTTGTCGGCCTGTTGCTCACCGGTGAGCTCGCTGAAGTCGCACGCCGTCGCCTCGACCCCTTGCGTGAACTTCTCGCCGCCGTCTTCTTCGTCTACTTCGGACTGTCCACCAACGCGGCTGATCTGCCCGCAGTCCTTCTCCCCGCCGCCGGTCTGGCGCTCGTCACCATCGGAACGAAGTTCGTCACCGGCTGGTTCGCGGCCGGGACCGTGGAGGGCGGGACCATCTCGAAACTGCGCGCCGGCGCTCTTCTGAGCGCCCGCGGTGAGTTCAGCGTCATCATCGCCGGGCTGGTTGCCGTGAGCGGTGTCCTGCCGCCGACTTTCCAGGCATTCGTCGCCGCCTACGTCCTCATCACCGCCACCGCCGCACCCTTCCTTGCCAGGTGGGCCGAGCCCCTCGGTTGGTGGTGGGAGCAAAGACCCGGACGCGTACGCTCATAACCGTGACAAACCTCCTACGGCTTCTCGCTGCCGCATGTCTGGTTCTAGTAAGCCCACTGGCATTCGCAACCGGCGCAAGTGCGCACGCAAACTTGGTCTACAGCACCCCCGAGGACGGCGCTGTCTTGGAGATGGCGCCCGAGGATGTGCGCTTCACCTTCAGCGAGGAGTTGTTCGCCGAGTTGATCGAAGTGTCGGTTCTCGACGCTGAGGGTGAACTCGTGCTGGCGACCGAAGCCGAGCAGACTCCACCGCCCGGCACCGATGTGATCGTGCCGTGGCCGAGCGATCTGCCCCCCGGTGAATACTCCGTTGCTTTCCGAGTCGTCTCCGCCGATGGTCACCCCGTCACCGGACAGATCACGTTCTCCTATGACGCTGTCGCCGACACCGTGGATGAGACGCCAGCGGAGCCCACCGCCGAGCCGACGCCGGAACTCTTCGAGGAGACCGTCGAGCCGAGTCCCGAGGCGGCAACGTCCGCCGACGACGCTCCTTCTTCGACCGAGACCGAGGTAGTCATCGGAGAGGACCCGACCACGCGTGGTGAACCGAACTCCTCGCTCATCGGACCCCTACTGATCGCCGCGGCCGTAATCGTCGGTATCGGCGTGGTCTTCTCGATCATCATGTTGGCCCGGCAACGGAACTGACGTTCCATGAAGCCGACTGTCCAGGAAGCCCCGACCGGGTCGACTAGATCACTACCGCTCGCCTCGATCTCGCTTGGGCTTATTGCCGTAGCGATCTCGGCGGCCGCATTCGGCCTGGTGCTAGCCGGTGGCACCTACGAGGCGTTGCCGGGCATCGCCGATCCAGGGCCGCTGGTCACCTGGGGCGCTCCCATCATGCGGGTACTCACCGATATCGCGGCCATAACCACCGTCGGACTACTGCTGTCTGCCACCGCGCTTGCACCATCGGGTAAGGACGGTGTTCTTTCTCGAACCGGACGTCGAGATTCGTTGCGTGCATCCTGGGCAGCAGGGGTTTGGGCTGTTCTGGCCGCCACCCAATTGTTCTTCCTGCTTGCCCTGGTGCTCGGTGTGCCACTTTCCGACGCCGTCAGCCCTGAAGTCGTCTCGACCTACGCAAACGAACTCGACACCACGCGCGCTCTGCTGACCATGTCGATACTCGCCATCGTCGTCGCCATCGGCGCGATCACGTCTGCCACCACGGGAGCGACTGGCGCATGGCTGGTGGTCGCGATTGTCGCCGCAGCACTCCCCGGTCTGGCGGGACACAGTTCTTCCCTCGGAGACCACGAGCTCGCCACGACCGCCGGCGTCACCCACATGGTGTCTGCGGTGTTGTGGATCGGCGGGCTTCTCGCTTTGACTCTGCACGCCCTTCGACGTGATGTTCCGCTCAAGCGGGCAGTTCAACGCTTCTCCGTGATCGCGCTGACCGCAATTATCCTGCTGGCAGTAAGCGGTCTAGCCAACGCCTACACCCGCGTGGATGGCCTCGAACAGTTACTGACGACCGGCTACGGCCAGGTCACACTGATGAAAGTCGGACTCATCGTCGGCCTCGCGGTGATCGGCTACCTGATGCGCCGCCGGATCCTGCCGTCGCTGGATGCCGCTTCTCGAGTTCGCTCCTTCGCACGAGTGGCCGCCATCGAATTGACCATCATGGCCATCGCGATCGGCCTGGGAGTCTCGCTCGCTTCGAGCCCATACCCGCGCGAGGAGCAACTGCTGCCAACGTACGGGGAATCGCTTCTCGGATTCACCTATCCTCCACCGCCCACTTTCGAATCAGTGATCTTCGGTTTCCGAGTCGACCCGTTGTTCTTCACTGCGAGCCTGATCGCCGCCGCGCTCTACATCGCTGGGTACATCCGGATTCGCCGAGCAGGAATCGTCTGGCCGGTAATGCGGCTGGTGTCGTGGCTCGGTGGCATCTCGATCGTGATCTGGTCCACGAGCGCGGGTATCGCGACATACGCTCAGGTCTCCGTGGGCCTGCATATGACCCAACACATGATCCTGACGATGCTCGGACCGATCTTGCTCGTCATGGGCGCTCCCGCCACGCTTGCGCTGCGAGCGTTGAAGCCCGCGACTGGCAACGAACGGGGTCCCCGCGAATGGCTCGTGTGGTTCCTGCACAGCCCCATCACACGAGTCCTCACCAATCCCTTCTACGTTTTTGTCGTCTACGTCCTCGGGCTGTACGGCCTCTACATGACACCGCTCTTCGGCTGGCTCATGGGCTCGCACGTCGGACACGTAGTCATGCAAACCCACTTCATCGTTTCGGGTTACCTCTTCTACTGGGTGCTCATTGGCATCGATCCCAGACCTCGGCCCCTTCCCTACTGGGGACGACTCCTCTTGCTGCTCTTGGCTCTGGCTGTGCACGGTTTCTTTGCGGTCGCGCTGATGATGGGCACCACCCCGATGGCGGTCGAGTGGTACGGAATCGTCAGGCCAGAGTGGGTCACCGATCCCCTCCGCGACACGTTGCTCGGTGGCCAAGTTACGTGGGGGTTGTCAGAGATTCCCAGCCTGATCGTTCTCATCGCGATCGCCGTCCAGTGGTCACGCAGTGACGAACGCGAAGCCAAGCGCAAGGATCGTCAAGCCGAACGCGACGGCGACGCCGAGCTAGACGCCTACAACGCCTATCTCGAGTCATTGAACTCACGCTCGCGATAGTTGATGATCATCGCCGGTCTGACACTTATGGCGATTGTGGCCATCTGGACGTAAAGGAGCCGACTTCATCTAGGTCGTAGCCCGCGTGCAGACGCACCCACGGGTAGGCCTTGCTATCCACCTGCATGCTGCGGCCGTTCACTTTCCACGCACCAGCCCACCAGGCCAGGGACAACTGCTGCAGCGCGTACTCCTCTTTCCCGAGTCGGTAGGACTCCTCTTCTCGCCCGGGTGCATATATCTGTCCGGTTCGATACCGAAGTTGCAGCGCGCGAGTGTCGTATGCGTGTGCAGCGAGGAAGGCCCCCGCATTGGTATCGGGTGCGGCGTACACATTTGCAAACGCGTCGACCCCGACGAATGTCGCCGGACGACGAATTCCCCAACTCACGCCCATGGGGTAGTAGATCTGACCACCCGGTGCGTAGACGGTGCCGCCGGGGGCGGCATACGGAGGACTGGGGAAATCGACGACGGCCAACGCGCGGTAGACGATGTCCGCGTTGAGGAACAGCGCCTCGGGAACGGCTTGGCGGCCTGCCCGCAAGAGCGTCGCCGCCCACCACAGGTGCTGGACGTTCTGGGTGTAGTCGGGGTTGACGATGCCGTGATTAGTGACCGTGCCGTCTTCGTTCGCATTGGTTCCGGGCAAGCGGACGCTCACACTGATTCCGTTAACGAACGTGTTGTTGCGCAAGTTGCTCGGTCGGGCAAACGACGCAATGGCCATTGCAATCATGGAACTGCGCCACTTATCCGACTTCTCGTGGTCCGGAAACATGGCGAATGCGAGCGCCGGGGCTAAGAGGTCCCACGAAACCTCGTCAGACATCGAATTTCCCGGGGTGAGTTCAAGGCCAATCCGATCCCGGAAGTAGCGCGGTCCGCGCAAGGCCGCGTACTCGGCTTCACTGATGACCATGGCGGCGACATACGCGCGCTCCTGCACTGTGAGCTCATCCCAGAGCATCCAGCCGGCTTGACCCGCAACGACCGCCCACAGTGAACTTTGCCAACCGTTACCCCAGCCCCCGGGGGAGATAGCGCCGTGGGCGCACGCAATCGACCGGATGTGCCATCGCGCGTAATCGAGCAACATCGTGCGGGTAATCCGGTTGTCCTTGATGTAGCCGCTTGTGCTGTACAAGATCGCTGCACTCAGTGCGGCATTGGCCGAACGACGAATGGATTCCTCGGTCGAGGGCTCACTGCTGAGTGGGTCGTAGTACGGCATCATCGAACGCGAACGCAATCGGCTGGTGAGGTCCGTGACCATCACTCCACGCATTCCGTCGCGCATCGTCGCGTTGATTTCCTGATAGCCGGGGATCAGCCTCGTTCCCTGGGGCAGCAAGGGTGCTCGCACTTTGCGCTGCTCGACTTTGCCAAAACGTTCGGCTTCAGCGGTAGCCGTCGGGCAGGCGCCCGGTGCACTCGACTGCAATCCGACCAGCGCCGCCTCGCCTTCGGAGATCCGAAAGACGACTTCGCTGACGTCGTCTAGCCGCGTGACACTCCTGGCCATGAACCAACGTTGATTGCCGCGCACAACCCCGGGGCCGTCCTTGCCGTCACCATCCCAGTCCCCGGCAATCGGGGTGTCTCCCGGCTGACCAAAGGTAAATGACCTTGTTCCCTCACCACTCGGCTTAGGGACGATCCAGGTCGACCCGCGGACCACGCCGGGTTCATCGATGCCGTCGCCATTCCAGTCCCCCACGACCGGAAGATCACCCGGATCCCCGAAGACGAACGTCTCCTGACGTCCGGTGGAGTCACGCCAATTCCAAATGCCATCGCGGAACGCCGCGATGTCGGCCTTGCCGTCGCCGTCGCGGTTTCCCGTCAACGGAATATCACCTGCCGAGCCCAACGAAGCGAACCCTTCCCACGACGCCGAATCGACTGCGGCATTGGTGACCAGCCATTGCCCATCACTGAAGACGCCCGGCGTCGCTACTCCGTCGCCGTTCCAGTCCGCGAGCAGTGGCGTGCCCTGGGCGGGAGGCATCTTGACCCGGGTGCGCGAGTTGCCGGTCCGGCTCCGACTCAGCGTGATCCACAGCCCCGATGCTGCGCTGCCGAGCCCTGGAATCGAGCGAGATTGATCCACGCCAAGATCCGCCCGGCCCGGGGTGGGAAGGTCCGGAAGGTTGGGGGCCTTATTGATCCTGTCCGGCGCTGCGGCAACAGGGGTAATGAGACCGGCGGTCAGGGCCACCACCGACCCCACGGCCACGCACGCGACCAAAGGCCCTCGGGGAACCCGGGCTTGAATCACGTGAGAACTCGCTGACACTCGACTACGGGAAGACTTGGACTGTGGCTCCCATGGTAAGTCGACAGTTGTCCGGTCCTGGCCGGACAACACCGCAGGCCCCCTCACGCTCGACACAACTCCAACGTCATATCCCCTAGGGGGTATGAACTCGCATCGTCGCCGTTCCCTCGTTGCCCTCGCCGGCGCAGCCGGTCTTGCACTCTCCATCGGCCTGTCGGGCTGCTCGTCGGATTCCGGAGCCGAGCCAGCGGCGGCTGCCGAGCAAGGCCAGGTGCAGGGCCCGGGTGCCGACGTTCAAGCTCCCGAGTCCCCGGTTCGAGTCGGCGTTCAGGAATTCGCCGACGTTATTGCGTCCCCGGGTGTCACGATCGTCGATGTCCGCACTGCGGAGGAATACGCCCAGGGCCACATTGAGGGCGCGGTCAATATCCCGGTCGAGAATTCCGACTTCATCGATCAGGTAAGCCAGCTCGACCCGAACGGCACCTACGCGGTTTATTGCCGAAGCGGAAATCGATCTCAAGCCGCCGTCGCAGGCATGTCCGACGTTGGCATCAACGGGATCTTCGAGCTCGAGAGCGGTACCAACGGCTGGAGCGGTGAAGGACAACCGCTCGTCCAGTAGTTAACCTGCTGATGTGCGCATCGCAGTAACTGTCTTCGCAGCACTCTTCTCGCTGGCTGTGATTCCGTCTGCCCACGCAACGTCGGTACCAGATTCGCGGATCGGTGATGCTCGCCAGGTCATCGTGGTGGAGGCCCCGAAGTGGTCTGCCACCGAAGGGACGCTGACGGCTTTCGAGAAGCGAGGTGGCACCTGGCAGGTCGTCCAGCCGACGGTTCGAGCGCAGCTCGGATACGGCGGACTGGTCAGGGGCAACAAGCGCCGACAGGGCACGGGGAAAGTGCCGACCGGTGTCTTCGAAGTCCTCAGCGGCTTTGGTCGTAAGGCCGATCCTGGAACCTCTCTCGACTACATCCAGGTCGATCGCAACGACGCGTGGACCTACAACCCGCGCGTCCCAAGCACCTACAACGTGTTTCAAACCGTCGACCGCTCGTGGAAGTCCTACGGCGGTTACGTCGAGGACCTGTGGGACATGGGCTACCAGTACGACTACGTAGCGGTGTTGGACTACAACCTGCCCGAGGGTCCCATCACCACCGGCGCGAAAGGAGTTCGGCGCAGCTCGAATCCGCCAGATACCTCGCGCGGAGGTGGGATCTTCCTGCACGTTGATAACGGCAATAAGACCGCCGGATGCATCGCGGTCAAGAAGAAAGTCATGCGCGATCTCATGATATGGATGGATCCCAAGAGGAATCCGGTGATCGTGATACGAGTTGCCTAGGGCCGGCTGACTGAGAAGTCCACACGATCGCGCAGTGCCGGGAACTCCGCACGCCATTGGTCGACTTCACCGGGATCAACGGTTGCCATCAACGTGGTCTCCTCCGCAGCCGCGCGCGAG
>Ga0181582_10005161_pt1 | contig 10532 bp, 8 predicted proteins | sample 071ome_32_FD_132438 | JGI IMG/M metagenome (GOLD analysis project Ga0181582, IMG submission 132438) | Coastal salt marsh microbial communities from the Groves Creek Marsh, Skidaway Island, Georgia - 071405AT metaG (megahit assembly) | ecosystem: Environmental > Aquatic > Marine > Intertidal zone... | reverse complement strand
CTCAAAGGCATCGACAGTCTCCGGGTCGAGCGGCGGGCTAGTGCTACCTGTATTAATCACGCCCGACTTAAACGCCTCTGTATAAGTCGCATAAAGAAGCATGTTGTCGTTTGGAGAGTATTGCAGCGTAATTCTGGGGGTTAGATCATTCCAACTCTCTCGCTGGTTGGTCGGAACATTGAGAGAGATCGCATCAAAAATGAAAGAGCCAGTCCCATCTCTCTCCTCATAGTTGTAGCGCAGACCAGCAATCACTGACCATTTATCAGAGATACTGTAGTTCGCTTCGACATAAGCACCCCAGGCTTCAATATCCACATCGCCATCTTGCAGGTAATTGCCTCCATTGAGGAAATCGCCAACCGGGGTCCCGCAGGCTGCAGGCGCCAGCAAGAAACACAAATTAGTCAGAGGAACTCTGACCTCGCCATACAGATCCTCTTCAAAATACATCACCCCACCCAGCACATCGATCCGGTCTGACGAGTAATTGAGGATCAGCTCCTGTCCAAACGAGTCGCTTTCTTCGGTGTAGTTATTCTGACCAAACAGGTTGGCATCTGTTGAGTCAAGATCGTCCCTCAGAAAGCGATCCATACTCTGAGAGGAGGTAATGGATTTGAGACTCCAGCGGTCATTGAAAGCATAATCAATAGTCAGGTTGATCAATTGCCCGTCGCGATCGTTAATAGGCTCCTGGTCGGAGTTGATATCGTAAAATCCACCTCCCACCATACCCACGGTATTGCCGCCGAGAATGGGCACGCCAAAGGGCACAGGTATGCTCGAACCCTCGGACTGGCCGAAATAACTGAAGGCGTAGTTATTGTCGTCTTCTTCATAGTATTGGGCAGAGAGGGTTGCCGTTAGGGGCCCACCGGCGTCATAGACGAACGTTGCGCGGTAGGCACTGGCATCCCGATCATTGATGTCTGACCCGGTGAAGATGTTATTCCCGTAGCCATCCCTGCTGTCCAGACTTCCCGCCAGTCGCATCGACAGCGCATCGCCCATCGGCACATCAATGGCGCCCTTGAACTGCGCAAGGCTGTAGTTACCCGCCGTCACACTCAAGTATCCGCCAAGCTCTTTGCCGGGCTTGGCCGTCACCATATTAATTGCGCCCGCTGTAGCACCACGACCGTAAAGCGTCCCTTGCGGACCACGCAGCACCTCGACCTGATCGAGGTCAAACATGCCCATTAACTGAGCTGCTGGGCGAGGAACAATCGCGCCGTCCTGTAGGAATGCCACTGCGCCCTCGCCGCCAATGTCGATACTGGTCATGCCGATGCCACGCATAAACACTCGAGCGAAACCAAATTGATCGCCCAAAGACAGGTTCGGTATATCAACCTGCATGTCACGCACTTCCTGAATACCGCCGGGACCTAACCTATCTGCGCCCAAAACGTTGGCAGATCCCGCGAGATCTTGGAGCGCAACAGAGCGTTTGGTGGCGGTCACTACCACTTCCTCTAGAGCGTTGTCCTGCGCGAGAACGCTCACAGAGCCGGTTAACAACATCGCCCCTAAACCAAGTATCTGCGCCTGATTTTTCTTTCTCATGGTCACTCCCCTTTCACATCGATTAGATAGTTTTAGAATAGTTAGCTAACTTTTTTCTCTCTTTTAAAACTGATGTTGTGCTGTTCACGATCCCAAGTATCCGTTGTGACACCCTCAGATCTCAGGACGTGCTTCATAACTTTAGATGACGGCGTTTTAGGCAATTCCTCAAGAACCCTGATGTACCTCGGCACCATGAAATAAGGCATTCTGTCCCCCAAAAAATTCATGAGGGTAGTCTGGTCAATATCTTTGCCCGCTACAGGAGCGACAGAAATCATTACATCATCTTCGCCTAGGTCACTCGGTACAGCGTAGGCGGCAGCTTCCCGGACATCGGGGTAGGCAACGACCTCAGCCTCTACCTCAAAAGATGAAATGTTCTCTCCGCGACGACGCATCGCATCTTTCATCCGGTCAACGAAGTAAAAGTAGCCCTCTTCGTCCTGCCGAAAGCAATCTCCAGTGTGAAACCACCCGTTGCGCCACGCCTCTGCCGTAGCCACCGGATTTTTGTAGTAACCGCTATTCATACCCCACGGTCGATCGGTTCTGACAATCATTTCACCGATCTCGCCAAGCGCTACCTCGCAGTCATTTTCATCAACAAGCCTGACGTCTACACCATCCCTTTTCTTACCACAGGTTCCGCGCTTGGTCGGATTGGGCTCGGAGACAATGGGCGACGAAATTTCGGTCATATTAAAAATTGTGTAGACGTCAATCCCAAACCGCTCATAAAACTCGGTGCAGGTCTCAGTTAACGGCACCATGAATGCCAGCCGGACACTATGGTCCTTGTCATGCTCGGAGGGTTCCTGTTTCAACAAAAACGTGGTCATCACTCCGAGCAGGAAAAAGGCACTGGTGCGGCTGTCCCTGACAAAAGGCCAAAACTTTTCGGTGTCGAAACCGTCCATTACAGCGATCGATCCGCCTCGGCATAGCATGACAAAGATCACACCCATGCCACCTATGTGAAAGATAGGCATATTGATGAGAAAACGATCCTCGCCAGTTACAAAATGCCACGTTTCCGGCCCGGCGTTAGTAAAGATGTGGAGGTAAGACGACAGTACACCCTTGGACGGGCCCGTCGTCCCGGAGGTAAAGATGATCGACTGCGTATCCCACGGCTCAATAGGCTTGAGTAATTCGGGGGGCTCAGCCGCATCGCTGGTGACGGCTGAGAAATCTACAAACTCATAATCGGTTGCGGCCGTGCTGTCGCCTAAGTGAATGACTTTGGCAATCTGCGCTGTTTCGACTGCATCAAGGCGCTCCAGTAATTGACCATGGGCAACCATCACGGTCGCGTCTGAAACATCTAAAACATGACTGAGCACCTGCCCCTTATAAGCGGTATTGAGGGGAACAAATACAGCGCCAAGATAGTTGATAGCAAAGAAAGTCAGAATGGCTTCCTTACTATCAAACATCCATACGGCAACATGGTCACCCTGCTTGACGCCATGCGCGGCGAAGCCCGCCGCCAAGGTCCTGACTTTCCTTCTGACCGCCTCGTAAGACCAGGCCTCTCCGTCCTCGAATACGGCAAATTCTTTTGCTGGCTGCGTTTTCGCAAGGTCGTCCAGTAAATAACGGGTAACACAACGCTCCCTTGGCAGCACTCTGGGATCTGTGGTCACAGCTTGCTCACCGCTCATCGTGCTTGCCTCCCACGGGGCTAATGGACCTTATAGACGGGACATCTCCAAGTTGGCCAACCAAACCACCCGATGGGCGAAAAGCCTTTTTTGAGGCAACGATCTCGAAGATCATCTCCAATACATGTGTCAGTATTTCCAGCTTCGATCGTTTGCCATCCGGTGAATACCAGAGCGAAACCCAGGTGACTACTCCGCCAATGGTGTTAGCGGTTAACAGAGGGTCAGAGACCTGAAACTCACCTGTTTGATCGCCCTCGTGAAGCAACTCAGCTAACTGATGATCGAACAGCTTTCGCTGCTCTCTGATCTCTCTCGCCTCCTCGGGCCGCAGATTCTTCTCCTCTCTCGTGTAGACCACGATAAATTTTTGATACTCGAAAATGACCTCCAGTACCGATTCTGCGAGGCACTGCAATCTCTCAGTAGAGGGTCGCGGCTGGGAGCATGCAGCACTCACAGCATCAAGAGAGAGCGCGATACCGGTGCGGCAAATATCGAAGAGTAGCTCTCCCTTGTTGTCATAGTGCTTATATAGAAAGGGTTTGGTTACCTTGAGGCGCTTCGCTATGGCGTCGAGCGTCGTGCTCTCGTAACCCAACTCGTAGAACAGGTTGCAAGCTTCCTCACGAATTCTTTTCTTCTTGAAGTCCGACACTTCATCTTTCAGATCAAAGTCAGGCTGGAGGGTTGCGTTAATCATGCTTTAGAGCGCCATCTCCAGAATACCGCGCACATCCTCGGGTCCACTTATTTCTCTGGGGTTGGTACGAGACCAAAAATCCAGCATGGTGTACTCAGCGATCAGGTCCAGTTGATCTTCAGTGATGCCCACAGCGGTCAGACTTCGCGGCATTCCCAGACCCGTAATGAATTCATCGACAATCTCACTAGCTGCACGGTCAGGCTGGCCCAGACAGGCACTGATTTGCTTCTGCTTCTCACCGTTAACGGATTGATTGAAAGCAAGCACCGAGGGAGCCATTACGCAAGAGCAATAACCGTGAGGGACGTCAGCCGTGCCGCCCAGTACGTGCCCGATGGCATGACTCGCGCCCATAGGCACACCGCCAATAATAGGAATCATCGATTGCCAAGCGCCTACCTGGCAGCGTAGGCGGGCGTCCAAATCAGCACCATCAGCCTTCACCTCAGGCAGTGCGCTACTTAATAAGCGGATCGCACTGCCTGCAACACCATCGCAAAAATAGTTCGAGTGAGTAGAACCGAGCGCCTCAAGCGCGTGATCTAATGCCCTGACACCCGTTGAAAACCATAGCCACTCTGGGGTATGAACAGTCAACGCAGGATCGAGAACGATAGCAACGGGCGCCATCATCCTATGGGTGTAGCCTTGTTTTTTGTTTTCTCTGTCGTCTGTCACACCACCCATCGTGTTGAACTCACCCCCGGAAAGCGTGGTCGGGCAACAAATCACACGTATTTCAGGGGCATCGAAATCGGGCACAACGGTTTCCCCATCGTCATCTACGTAAACGTAAAATCCCTCAAAATCCTCGTGCTTTTGAATACCGTGCTTCAAGCCAAGCGCTATAACCTTGCCGGCATCGGTTACCGAGCCGCCGCCTACCGTGATAATTAAATCGGCATCACAAGCTCTTGCCTCTTCCATGGCCTTGAGCACGTCAGAGCGGGGCCCGTGAGGCGCTATGCCGTCAAAAACAGCCGCAACGGAATCGCCCAGAGCAGACTCAATCAACGCAATTTCATCGGTTTGAGTTCGTAGCGTGGAACTTACAAGCAGAAAAACTCTCTTCGCGTTATGGGTAGCTACCTCCTCCGCGAGTGCATCGGCAGCGCGACGCCCTATATGAACGCGCTCAGTCGCTGTGAGGCCAAGAGTGGCACTGTCTACCGAAAACATAACGAAACCTTTTTTGTAGTTATGGCTGGAGAGTATCAATGTGATACTGATAAGTAAATTGGGGTATGCTTCCAGCGCGTTAGGCCCAAAAACCGATAAATAAAGTGGCAATCAGATGCAAAAAAAATCCACCGACAAGGCGGTCTTCTCTCGCTCCGGAATAGAGCTCAAATCATTTTATACCGGTGATGATATTCCTTATGAACACAGGCATCGGGCCGCGGCTGCACCTGGCGAGGCGCCTTACCATCGGGGCTTTCACCCATCCGGATATCGCAGTAAGCCCTGGAGGATCTTTCAACTCAGCGGCTTCGGTAAACCCGAAGACGAGAATGAACGCATTAAGTTTCTTCTGAAAAATGGCGAGACGGGATTCATCATGGAGCATGATCGCAACACCGCCGATCACTGCTACAACGTCGACCACCCAGAAGTTGTGGCGCGGCGCGAAGATGTTGGATTAACCGGGGCGGTCATGCAAAGTGTTCGCGACACAGCCATCTGTATGGACGGCTTGCCTGTGGACAGCAGCTTCGGCCACGCGGGGGGCGCCGTTGTTCAACACGCGCCCTTCGCCCTTGCCGCCTACTGGACCGTTGCCAAACAGCGAGGATTTGACCTAGGAAAATTACCCGGCACAGGTCAGAGCGACTTTAATCTGACGTACTTGGGATGTGTGACCAAGGAGCAGATCCCCACGCAACCGGGTCTCCGATTCAATGCCGATATTATCGAATTCTGCGATCGCTACCTGCCTTACTGGGTACCAGTGTCAATAGCCGGCTATAACGCGGCCGACACTGGTCTCAGTCCAGATCAGGAGTTGGGCGTACTGTTTGCCAATGCCGTTGAATATCTCGATGAAATCAAGAGAAGGGGGAGCGTAGATCTGACCAAAGCCGCCAAGGCCTGCGGCGGTGTGAGCTTCAGGGCCTCGATCGAATTTATCGAGGAGGCCTGCAAAATGAGGGCCGCCAGACTGATGTGGGCTGACCTCCTGCGAGAGCGCTACGGCATAACCGACCCCAAAGTGGCCAATCTGCGAATCCACTGCGTTACCGCGGGATCAAAAATGACCTACCAACAGCCGCTGAACAATATTGTCAGAGGCACCTTGATGGCCCTTGGAGCAGTTTTTGGCGGAGTGCAGTCACTCGGCGTGTCGGGTTACGACGAAGCCCTGTCAATTCCCTCAGAACATGCGCATCAAATGTCTGTGAGGATTCAGCAGATCCTTCAGGAAGAAACAGGTATAGCCAACGTTACCGACCCGTTGGGCGGTTCGTACTATGTCGAGACACTCACTGCTCAGCTAGCTGAGAAGGCTTGGGAGTTTTTTGAGGAAATTCAGAATCAGGGCGGCTATCTGGCCACTTTGGATTCAGGATGGTTGCACGCGCGCGCCGCAGAGAATCAGTATCAAGAGTTCATGGACATGGAAAACGGCGACCAACAGGTGATCGGCGTGAATTGCTTCCAGGACGACGAGTCACCCTTCGAGGTGGATGGCTTTATGGGAACCGATGACGCCTTTGATGTGGCAACAGCGCGTCTTAATGACGTTCTCAGAACCCGTCATGAGAAGGCTGCAAACTCGGCCCTGAAGCAGCTCGAGGCTGATTGCCGCAGTGATACAAATATCATGCCCGCGATGTTGGAAGCGATGTCGGCTGAAGTCACATTGGGCGAAATCGGTAACGTCTACAGAGAAGTTTTCGGCAACTGGAATACGCCGATTCAGACGTGATTGAGCGCTGGGGAGATTAGGGTGCAAAAGCGAATACTGATGGCCAAAACCGGCCTCGACGGCCACTGGCGCGGCCCCACTATCGTCGCCAGAGCACTTCGTGATGCAGGCTTTGAAGTGATAATGATCGGCATGGCCAACACCGATGACATCGTCACATCGGCGGTAGATGAAGACGTTGACCTCGTAGGCCTCAATGTCGGCGGTCACATTGATGTGGCAATCAGAGCGATCGAGAGCGTGCAGCGTGCCCGCCCCGAACTACCGATATTTGCCGGCGGCACAATTACTCCCCGAGCTGCCAAACAACTTGAGACCTTGGGAGTAGAGGTTTACCCGCCCGGATCTCAATTAACGGATATCGTAGACGCCGCCGAGCGTCTTACCGGCACAAAGTAAGAACGATGACCGAGGCAACGGCGCAGACGTTACTCGCGTCTGCTCTAAATGGAGATCGCTCCAGCCTGGCCCGCCTTCTCAGCCACGTAGAACGAGACCCGAGCGCGGAAGCCGAGATACGTACCAGTCTCGCCAGCATGAAGGCTGATTCGGTAGTGATCGGGGTTACTGGGCCGCCAGGTGCAGGCAAGTCTTCTCTCATTAGCGCGCTGCTGCCTCACACAACCAAATCCTTTGACAGGACCGCCGTGCTGGCCGTGGACCCCTCATCGCCCTTCTCAGGGGGTGCATTACTCGGTGATCGTGTCCGCATGCAGAACCACGGTTTAGGTGATCGGGTACTCATCCGCTCAATGGCTTCAAAAGGCGAGAGCGGCGGACTGGCTAGGGCTGCGGCAACGGCGATTCAGGTGCTGGCAGCCTGTGGTTGGCCGCTAATACTGGTAGAAACCTTGGGCATTGGTCAGGTAGAACTGGACGTGATGGATTTGGCGACGGTGGTAGCCGTGGTGCTCAACCCCGGTTGGGGAGATACCTTCCAGGCAAACAAAGCGGGCCTCACTGAAGCGGGCGACGTCTTCGTTATTAACAAAGCTGACAAAGATGGCGTTCAACAGACCCGTGCCGACCTGCAAGATTCTCTATCATTATTGCAGTCTCCAGTGCCTATCCAGATTTTCGAAACCATAGCTGTGAATGAAGGCGGTGTCGCTGCGCTGTGGCAGGGGATCGAGACATATTTAGCTGACGCGCAGACGACCGGGCTTCAAGAACAAAAGCAACGCATCAGACGTCGCCGCTTGTTAATGAGAATATTACAAAGCGGTTGTGAAGCTCGAATAGACGCCTACTGTCGCAGTGACCACGGCAGCGCTCAAGTCGAGAGAGCGCTAGCGGGTGAAATGTCCATTGAGGCGCTGCAAGCGGATCTTTTTGCAAACATATCTCAACCCGGATGAACCCTTTTAATAATGGAATAGCCCATGCTCGCGCAAAATGACGAAGCTCTTACGATTTTTCAGAATAGCCTCGCTGCGTTTCTGGACACGACTGCGCCACCTGAGACCATCGAACGCTGGAATCAGAACAAGCAGGTCGATCGTGATGCCTGGTTGGCTGCTGGTGAGTTTGGGATGCTCGGCGTTCTGGTACCGGAAGAACATGGCGGTCTGGGCGTGGATTTTCGCTACGAGCGAGCAATTATGGAAGCCTTTGCCGAGCGTGGCCTTGAGGGATGGGGCGTGCCAGTGCATAACATGATCGCAGCGCCTTACCTGATCGAGCATGGGACACCAGACCAAAAAAACCAGTGGCTGCCCAAGGTTGTCTCCGGCGAGACGATCTTGGCGATCGCGATGACCGAGCCTGCCGCAGGGTCCGACCTGCAAGGCATGCGTACCCGTGCGGTTCGCGATGGCGACGAGTGGGTTATCAACGGCAGCAAAGTGTTTATCTCGAATGGTCAGATGTCTGATTTGGTATTGCTGTGTGCAAAAACCGAAATGGAGGACGGCCCAGACAAGATTTCGATTTTTTTGGTCGAGGGCGACCGACCGGGGTTCAAGCGGGGAAAAAATCTCGACAAGGTTGGGCGCGATGCGCAGGACACGTCCGAGCTCTTTTTCGAAGATGTCCGACTTCCAATAAGCAATGTGCTGGGAGGAGTTCCCGGGAAAGGTTTTGCCCAACTGATGGAGTTGTTACCCCAAGAACGACTGGGCATTGCGGTGATGGGGCTGGGCATGCTTGAGCGTGCCCTCAATCTTACCGTTGAATACACCAAGGAACGGCAGGCTTTTGGGCAATCATTATTCGACTTTCAAAATACTGCATTTTCACTAGCTGACATTAAAACGGAGGTCACCATTGGCAAGGCCTTCATAGACCACTGCACTGAATTGCTGATCAAAGGTGAGTTGGATGCGGCAACTGCGTCGATGGCAAAACTCTGGATCACCGAACGCGAGATAGACGGCATAAATCGATGCGTGCAGTTTTTCGGTGGTTATGGCTGGATGAATGAGTACCCTATCGCCCAACTCTATAAAGACGCGCGCATCGACACCATTCACGGAGGCACGTCTGAGATCATGCGACTACTGATAGCGCGCTCACTGTAATCTCGTCCCACTGAATCAAACATTTGCCACCAAAGATGGAAGCTACACTGTGACCGACGCACTGCTACAAGAGCTGAGAGGTGAAACACTCTGGTTAACTCTCAACCGACCCAACGAACTTAACGCAATGAATAAGGCTTTGGTGAGCGCTCTGAGCGATACGTTTGAGGCTCTCAAAGGCCGACACGACGTGCGTGTCGTCGTGCTTCAAGCAAAAGGCAAAGCTTTTTGTGCAGGGCTAGACTTGCAGTCAGAAAGTTGGGGAGATGATGCCTCACCGCAGGCTCTGCTCGCTATGCAACGTGACATATCTGATATCTATCGGGCAATGCGCCGCTGTCCGCAGCCCATCATCGCTCTGATCCAAGGCGCTGCCTGCGGGGGTGGATTTAGCTTAGCGCTCGCATCAGACATACGGATAGCCGCAACGACTGCAAAAATGAATGCCGCCTTCATACGCGCGGGGTTAACCGCGTGCGATATGGGTTGCAGTTACTTATTACCCAGACTCGTCGGCTTGTCAGTGGCCAGCGAGCTGATGATGACCGGGAAATTCATCAGCGCTGAAAGAGCACTGAAAGTAAATTTAGTCTCCAAGGTGGTCAGCGAGCAGGAGCTAGCCAATACCGCCGAGCAGTACGTCGCGGACATGCTGGCAACGTCGCCAATGGGCCTGCGGTTAACCAAGGATGGGTTGAACTTGAGTGTCGATGCGCCCTCTCTGGATGCCGCTATGGCGCTGGAAGACCGGCAGCAAGCGCTCGTTGCCGGTTCGGCTGACGCGAGAGAGGCTATCAATGCGTTTTTGGAAAAAAGAGCACCCATTTGGAAAAACCAATAGCCACAGGAGCTTCTCAAATTTTTGCCGCTGACTCATTACCTCTAAGATGCCGTTCAACAGTTGGGCGAGGCGCAACCAGGCGAATTGGTTTAGCGCCGCTGAATCGCGCTTTTCTGCAGGCCACGTGCGTTTTTGACACAATCAGGGGTGAATCAAGGAGCCCGCCATGCCTGTACTCACCCTCGATCAAATTGAATCCCTGTGTGCTGATGCGCTGCAGCGCGCCGGTGCCAGCGACGAGCAAGCCGCCATCGTCGCCGAGGAGATCATGGACGCCGAGGCCGAGGGCATTCGCAATGTCGGG
>Ga0181582_10005155_pt1 | contig 10536 bp, 6 predicted proteins | sample 071ome_32_FD_132438 | JGI IMG/M metagenome (GOLD analysis project Ga0181582, IMG submission 132438) | Coastal salt marsh microbial communities from the Groves Creek Marsh, Skidaway Island, Georgia - 071405AT metaG (megahit assembly) | ecosystem: Environmental > Aquatic > Marine > Intertidal zone... | reverse complement strand
TGGACAGTGTATCTACATCCGTGGTGGCGATGTATCGGGACAATCCTCTGTACGGGTGCGCTGTGGACGATCAGAGCGATGACCAGGACTCTACGGACTTTGTCAAGTGCCTGAGGGCAATCGTGAAACATCGACCGGATGTCAAACGTGTTTTCACACTAGGTGCACTCGGGGGACGCCTTGATCACATTTTGTACAATATGAAGACTTTGTTCGACTTCCCGGCGCTGGAAATCGTATTGATTGGGGATCACTCTGTTGCCTGGGCCTTGGCTGCGGGAAGATCTGTCATCAAGCGTGACACTCAATACAAGACGACGCATTGCGGTTTGGTTCCGCTACAAGGCGACGCGCGGGTCTCCACGAGAGGCCTCAAATGGGATTTAAACGATCAGGTCATGTCTTTTAACGCTGGAGGATTGATCTCGACAAGCAACCTCTTCGTAAACGATGAGGTTGTGATTGACACAGATGTGCCGCTGTTGTGGACTTCTTCTAGTCTTTCTTGACGCCGAGCGATCGAGATGGCAACATCAGGGATGAATTTCATTAGATTTAGCAAATCTTAGGAACATGTAGAACGAATAAAGCTTTGGGGGCCTACGAAGAAGTTTCTTTACTTCACTCCTAGAAGCTATTGCCATCCAACGCAAGAATCAGATGGGCTTGATCTTCATGTGCAAATTGATAAGCGAGAGCACGAAGCACTTCAGATCCTGAACAAGATAATAAAAGTTCCTAAATCCGTCCGGATCTTTGCTTTTTTGCACGTCCAGCAGCGAGCCAATTTTTGATGTCGTGAACTCGACGTGCTCATCCCCGAACACAATTTCCAGTTCCTGTCTTCCCTCTATATCAGGCTCCGGCCAATTTTTATCGTCCTCCTTCATAACCTCGCTCTCTTTAATTATTCTCGCTATCTCTCTCAGAACCTCCTTCGATACAACCATCTCCTTTCGGATACATGTATCGTTCTTGTAGTTTGAGTTGTTCGCGTACCGCAGCTTTCCATCCGGCCTGAACTCGTACTCCAGGAACTCGTGCCCAAACCGCCCCTTATGACCCTACGCGCGGAAATTCCATCGTCAGCAATCGTCGCTCTCACCCGTGAGGTTCCAATCCTCCGCTCGCGCGCGTCGTCGCACCAAACTCTCTCGAACACGTCTTTCGTCGGTCGCGCGCCTCCGTCCTCCTCGGCGTCCGCGCTCGAGCGCCCGCGCTCGTCGTTCAACGCACCACGTAGTACCGCACGTAAAAGTCATCCATCTCTCGCTCGATCCACGCTCGATCGCGCGCGCGCGAGGCGTGGCTGTCTGTCGTCCGCGGCTCGCGCGATTCTCACGCCTCGGCGTCGCGCGCCCGAGAGCTGCGCGCGTCACACGCTCCCGCGACGCCGCGGCGTGACGACCGCGTCGCAGCGCCGCGGTGATGGACGACGACGACGAGCGTCCGCGCGCTGAGCTTCGCCCGGGTGAATGTCGCGTCCTTCTCCTCGGTGCCGCCGCGGACGGCGTCGAACCGTCGCTCCTGGTGACCGCGCACTCGGGGGCGCAGTACGCGTTCGACGTTCCCGAGGGCTTCTCCAGGCTCGCCCTGGAGTCTCGAGCGCGACCGACGTCAAAACTTCGGGCGTGTTTCTCTCGCGGTGGCTCTTCAGGCGCTCTGGGAGGCCTCGTTGGATTGATTCTGAGACTGGCGGCGGATGGACACGAGCGGTTAGCGGTGGTCGGTCCGCGCGGGACGATCGGCGAGGTCAATGGGGCGCGAAAGTGCGCGCGCTGGCTCCATCCCGAAGTTCAGGGCGTCGATTTATGTTCGAATTCGAAGAGAAACGGAGGCATCGGGTGTTACGCCGATAACGCCATAACGGTGTGGCCGTTGTTTCTCGACGACACATGCCAGTGTCTCGTGTGCGAATGGGAAGAGTACAGGGGCGGACGGGATGATTCGAGCGACGAATGCGAATCGAGCGAAGATCACAAATGTGTTCCGTTTGATCAACCTGCAGAGTGTAAAGATCGTCATGAGGATGTGAGCCCGACAGACTCGTCAACTTGTGTCGGTTACGCGTTCGAGCTGAAAGCTGAAGATGACACACCAGGCGTACGAGTCGCTATCATCAATGTACAAAGCTCGAGCGTGATCGACAAGTTGAATTCAAATCCGACCTTAAAGTGTTTCGTGTCGGAAGGTTCGCACACTTTCGATGCCATCTTTCACTGCACGCCAAATGAAGTGGCATGTAACCCATCATACAAGATGTGGAAAGAGTCGTTGAATTGTGAACACTTTTCCTGTCGAGCACCGAATGAGTTAGGATTTCGAGCGAGCGCTCGGATGTCATTGAGATTGAATTGCGTCGATCCAGAGTCCTTTCCGGTTCCAAAAGCTCTCGTAGGTAACGAGAAAGTGAGGCACACACACAACAGTCTTCGACTTTGTTCGTCTGTTTGCGTGAGAAAATATGGTCCGAAGAAGTGCGAAGTGGATCATCAGAGCGTTCGAAGTGATGATGTGCAGCCTTGTTCAGTGCTGAAAGAACTTGCTGTGCTTCGCCCAGAGCTTGCTTCGGCATCTGCAGATGCTCTGGAGCGAACTCGTCCTAAGCATGATGAAGGGAGTCCTGAAGACAGAACTGAAGGCAGCCAAAAAGTTGCACGTGAACTAAAATCACGATTGATGCAAGGCTTGATTGGATCAAAAAGAATGCGAACTGGTTATGACACTGAAATCATATTTCTTGGCACTGGTTCAGCTGAGCCGAACAAATATCGTGGAAGCACCGGCATCCTTGTCAAGCTCTTGACCGCCGACGGTGAATCATGGATGATGCTCGATTGCGGTGAGGGCAGTGTTGGCTCGATCCAAAGATTGCTTGGACGTAGCGAGATGCTGAAAATAGTGAAAAACTTGAAGGTGGTATGGATCTCTCATCATCACGCAGATCACATGCTTGGTGTTCGCGGTTTATTAGCAGTGCGAGCTGAAGTTTGTGCCAGCAGCCCACTGGTTCTAGTCGGTCCGAACCTGCTGCGGGATTGGCTCGAGACTTGCGGAGTGATATCTAATTCCTACGAATTCATTCGCTCGCGCGATCTGTTTGCAGGTCCTTTTGGACGTTTGCCACCACCTCCACCTCCACTGCACATGTCACAAAAGCCTCAACGAGTGTCAGTGGCTGAGATGCCACCAACAGCGTCAGCGCAAATGCATTCGACGATGAATCTGCGAAGCAGTAAGCTAATAGAAAGCAGAATCATGGGCATTACAGGTTTGAGTCGATTCGAAGCCATCCCAGTGGATCACTGTCGCGATGCTGCCGCACTTGTTCTCGGATCCTCATCAGGTTGGAGTTTGGCTTACTCAGGTGATTGCAGACCATCTCGTGAGTTCGCTCGCGCGGCTAAGGGCTGTCAAGTGATGATCCACGAAGCAACATTCGACAATAATCTGTGCGATCACGCCGTGAGAAAGCGTCATTCAACTACTGCCGAAGCACTTGATATCGCCACAACTGCAGAGGTGAAATACGTTATACTGACGCATTTCAGCCAGCGATATCCGAAAGCAATCAACGTGGAAGACGTTGAAATTCAACCCATCATCGCATACGACGGTTTTCGGGTGCGTTTCAGCGAGCTCGAAAGAGTTCAAGGGCTGCAAACCGCCGTTGCTTCGGTAATCGCCCTCGTCACCTCTTCCGATGGTGACGTGTAGGAAACACACTAGCCACTAGCGAGTAGCTTTTAGAAGTTGACGCACGTCGTACATGCTCCGTCATAAGTTTCTTTGCGAAATATTCTCACAGCAATCTCGAAACTACACTGCGAAAGCTTCGGGTGATAGCTGCACTTTTCTCCTCGCTGACGCGTGCCATGGGACCGCGGGCGTTACTCTCGCAAAAACGCTGCTGACAACATGCTCGAATAAGATTGCGGCAATAACGCAGTCGAGCGCATGCGCTGCTGAATTTCGCCAGGAAACATGGGAAGGTGATAGACTCCTCACTTCTTCGCTAGATCTGACCTCTGAGAGCTGCATTAAAAATTTCCTTGAGAAAACACAATACACTCTTGGTCCAGATATCGATGTTTTATTCGCCAACGTGGGCGACGTTCCCTCACGATGGCGATCGGCGTTCAGTACGACGCCTTTGATTCAAGAGACACGTGCCAGTGAGTGGATTCGCCTATCCAAGGATGTCGCAGCCGTCGGGATACTCGTCAGCCAAGTCCTTCCGATAATGTTGCAAACCAAAAATTATCGACGGAAAGTCATCTGTGTGTTCTCGCATTCATCCCCGTCGCATGCGAGCGATGCGGTTGCACTAAAATGCTCAGCCGCAGCTCTTGACGAGTTAGTTGCTTCTACAAGCTTGGAACTGTCCCGGATCAAGTCTGGAGGGTCCACTTCCGCAGTACGAGTGCACACTCCCAACCTTGAATCAGAGTCAACCGATGCTCGTATGTGGACACAAGCCGTCGTGCGCCAGATTGATCGACTCCGATCGGAAGAAGAATTTGCACTTCGGTACGATGGGAAAACGCTGCCCATCCCCGGTCTCCCCGACACAGTCGACACGTTTTAGTACAGTTCTACAGTTTGGGAGCTTGATGCTAAATACAAAATCGAGAGCATATGCAACTCCGCGACTACGTGTAAGGCTGCCAGTGGAAGACGATATCTAGCTCACCTGATTTCGCATTGCCGACTTTGAATCTCGCCTCCATAGAACCTCCATGTTCTTTTACCACAGAAATGGGCACTTCGAGGTTTCCCATAAACTTGTTCTTTGTCCCTAGTGGAAACGTTGAATCAACATCGTAGAGCTCAATCAACACTTTGGAGTCTTCGCTCGCGGGCGAAAACTCAAAAAGGGCGTTGAACTCGGGGTTCAAAGTTTTGTAGTGCACCTTTGAGCTATACACCGTGTACGCTGCATTTTCGTCGTTCTTTTTCTTGCTCTTTGCCTTCACCGGTTTTGTATTGGGTTTAGCTCCTGATTCTGCCTCTACACTCATTAGTGTCTGCTTGGGTACCTTCACTTTCACATATGGGTCTGATAAACCGTTCGAATCCATCGGTTGTAATTTGATTCCACGGATCACGTGGACCGTCAATAGCCCAAGCCCAGAGAACATAGTTCGCGCAGCATCACTGCCAAACGCAATGTACTGCGATCTAAGCAAAAGGCGCATGGGAGGTTTGGCAACATTTCCCTTGACTTGCTCAGGGAAATCAAGCCACAGCTCCGTTTCACTTCCATCAGCCGTCGCATCTTTTATTTTATCGATCCGAACTTCCGCGGCCCCCAACTTCTCATCACTACTCAGAGGATCGGAGTCATGATCGTAGACAATAACTTTCAGGTGTCTCAAATCAACGTCATCAACCGGAACGTAAAACGTTTCCTCCCAGACTGGATCTTCATCGTTCATCATGGTCGTCGTTTGTGCTTGCAACCCATGCTTCTTTGTGAACATTTTCACGAAAGGATCGCTCTTAGATAGAATATCGGTTCTCGGAACATTTTCTGCTCTAACAACAGTTACCCGAAGAACACCCGTGTTGCGCAACTGCAGCACATTTTCATCATACCACTTGAAAGGTTTCACTTCACCATCGGGCATGACGATTGGATCGTAGTTGAAGCTCAAAGGTATCACCAAACGCTCGGGCTGAATGAACATATCCCCAAGAAGTTCTACAACAAACTCTTGCAACCACTGATCGATCAAGTTGTACATCATTTCCAATCCAGTGGGTAACTCAACTTGGAACTCCACCATTGGACGCTCTGTCATCGATATCAGGAGACCACCGAGCGGACTTGGAAGTGGCACCAAAGGGCTTATTTGTACCCGCAGCTTCGAGTATATCTCGAGATCCTTCACAGCGATGTTGATGTCCGCACCAATATGAGTTCTTGCCGCAAGAACAATATTTGTTTTCCCAGCCCAAGCAAAATCCACGTCTATGCTCACAGCCTTGCCTGCCGACTTTGTACCAACGTATGCCACATTTCTAATGACAAACGGGTTTTCACCAAAATCGAGCTCCTTGAACGAAAGTCGCTTTAAGACAGATGGACGAGCCGCCTCCATAAGCGGTTCAACGATCTCGCGCACCAATTCACTCACTGCTTTATTGTAGAAGGGCCACACCTGGGTCAGAAACTTGTTCAACCACGGCGTGAGCTCGTCTGATCGATATCTCGCCCAGATTGGTGCCGCGTTTGCAAACTGTATTTCATTCGTACGAACTACAGGTAGACCCAAGAGTTCTGCCATTCGCAAAGGATCTTTTTCCAACGCCAAGAAGTTGGCAAGCACCGTGGCGATCCCTGTGCGCTCTTCATGTCGTTTTTCGTGCGTTCGCACGACTGTCGCACCTACAAACATGGCGCCCACGAAGTAAAAGACGCCTTGATTATCACTCAACCAAGAAAAAGTGAGAATAACCACAGTTTGCCACGCAAAGCACACCATGCCTAGGAGAGCGCAAATGACCTGCGCACTCACCACTGAGCCTCGCCAAAACATGCGACGGAATTCCATTTTCGAGTTAAGCACGTAAAACGTCGTTAAAGAGCTGGAACCAAGGGCAGCCGACCATCGCAAAAATCTCTGAGCAGAACCGTCTGGACGCAATCTGCTGTATAATAGAAGATTCGGCGCCCAGGACAGTGCAAGGATAGCAAGCAGCCCAAATTTGCCGAAAAACAACCCTCGCTTTTTGGCTGCAGAGCTCATTACACTCGGCGCCGGTCCATTAAAGAGTGGGCCGTTGCCGGGAGTGTAGGCAGAGAAATCATTCTTGTCGAACAACTTCGGTTGTTGAAACTTGTGGTCACCTCGATTCAGCTCAGCCAAAGAGTAAGGAGAGGGTGTTTGAACAGTTTCCTCCCGCTTCACATCCGGCGGCATCAGCCACGCAGGGCCATCGACGGTTGGTAACACGTTTGGATCTAATTTTGGTTCGTCTTCGTAGCGCTTGAGACGATCGCTCACCTCAACTTGAGTTTCAGCCGGTGCTGCTGGCTCGTTTGATCGTTCCATCGCTTTCAGTGTGGGTTCCACCGTGGTAGCTTCGCGACCGTGTTCCGACATCGAGGCAGAGTATTGTGAAAACGAGTCATCCAGGATCTCGTCGTCATCTTCCACGGAAGCGAAGCCGGACTTCATCGACTTGGACTTGTCCGTCTGTTTCACCACCTTAGCAGGCGCCGGGGAACTAGGCGCTGCCAACGAGTTCCCCTCGCTGTTATCCGCCAGCGGATCATCTAAGCCTTGTGCCGAAAAGGACGCCAAGTTCGCGCTCGACTGGATCTCCAACCGTCTACCATCGGCCGTCTTTCGAAGTCGAAAATCCGTCTCCACGGCATCCGGTAACGGCGCAGCTTTTTTCGAGCACGCTGCGCCCATGTCGCGCGCGAGTGGGCGATCCGCGCTCGAACAGACTACAATACGTTCTTGACGCCTGTTCTGAAGCGACCTGGCGCGATTGGATGCGACCAAGAATGCGGTGCGCGACGATCGATCGATAGTTCTTGTTAATCGGCGATTGATCAGGAAGTCCTTTATCAAGAAATTATTGCAACACTTGCATCGTCCGACCTTTTGACCAGAGTGCTTGCGGGGGTATCAATAGAGCTATATAAATGACAATACTAAGGTTTAGAGAATGTTTGCTAAAAGTTGCAACAACTTGGTCAATGCTCCGCTGCGAAACGCGCAAGTCGCTTGAGTGCTGGAAACCAATAAGATACCTCTTCCCAGTGTTTCTGAGACAGATGCAACAACCAAGAGTTAGTCACATGCGTTTCTCTTGCGGCGATCGCCTCCGACAGCTTCACTAGCGCCTCTACGACGGGATCCGTGATGGTGTTTTCATCATCCGAGTTCGCGGCAACTCCCGTGTTGTTCAAGAATACGAAAAGACCACCGAGCTTATTTGATATACCCTCAAGCTCCTTCAAACGCGCTGCCGGCGCATCAAGCATAGATTCTTGATATTTGTCACGAAGAACGTTCACGATAATGCGATGAGCCTGTTTCACACTGGAGACATCCGCGTTCTCTATCGTGGCTGTTGCCGGGGGCTTGGGCCAACCAGGGGCGGGCCCAACCCAGGCACCACCGCTGCAATATCGTTCTCTACCTCTGAGAGTAGTCGAACTTGATCCGCTCGGCGACGCTGCGGGCACGTGAGGACCGTCGTACGCGCGCTGTGGCAGAGGTGTGCAACCGGTCGTGGTGGCCGGCGGCGGTGCGCTGTGCATCGGAACAGCTGGAGCGACCGTCGTCGGTGAAACCGAGGGAATGACCGCACCCGGATTGAACATCATCACGTTTTGGGAGGTGGTGATGTGCGTTGGCAGCGACGGGGCAGCGGGCGGCGTCAGCGCGGGCGGGACGAAAGTGACCGGGGCCACGGGTGGTGCGTGCGCGAAGACGGGCGGCGAAGTCAGCGGCTTTTCCTCACGCCACGCGAGCGGAGCGGTGGGAGGAGGCGCCCCGGGAGTGAAACTGCCACCTGCACCGAGCGAGCTGAGTGGCGGCTGTTTAGAGAACCCCATCAAGCGAGCAAGCAACGAGTGAGGCGATCGGGTGAAGTAATCTTCTGCAAAGGGGAGTTTATATTTCATGTACCGCATGAAAAGAGAAAAAGATAATTCATTCTTCAATTCCTCTACCTACAATTCTAAGGAGTTGTTAGCTCAATCTAATCGCTATGCCAAGCTCGTCTGGTTAAGCTCACTATGGTGAGCGTGTCTCATACAAAACTGAAGACCATGTCCACTTCACCATGGACGAGGTGTAACTGACGAGATTTCACAAATTTCAACGAGCACTCGATCGATGCGTCACTAGATCCAGCAGACTGTGTATCGTGCAATGGTGCTTCGGAAGGCACACACGGCATGTAGTGTGAAGTCCCCAAAGGCAGAGCTCCGCGAGTGAACGTTTGCCGCCAAGAAGGCGTCAGGTCCCACACATACACGAATGATAACTTATCCAAATACGCAGCGATCTGATTACCTTCTGCATCGAATGAAACTGCTTTCACGGAAAGTTCACCTGAATCATATTCGCCTGCGGATTTTGATCTCGTGTGGTCCACCAGAACATTTGAAGAATGCTTGACATGCTTCTCTGGTGATACGAGGAGACCAAGTGGATCTGTCCAGTCTGTAGAAGGCGCCTCCACGGCTCTATCGGACGAATCCGTATGGTTATCTTCTAGTGTTCGCCATTTTGTAGCGGTTTGTAAATCGTAGACAACAATGACGGTGCCATTCTTCACGGCGCCATGTATTGCTGCTGCAAAACGTTGCGTCTCATGATGGAACGCCATCGATGAAGATTTACCAAGTTCGGTCAGCAATGCATACACGCTCTGCTGAGAGCTTTTCCGAAATGATGGGTTTGATGGATTCAGTGCCAGCATGACGGTTTCCATGAGGTATGCGGTGTGTATTTGCAACGTTCTTACGTGAGTTTGAGCCACACGAGTGAGGGCTGTGAAGGCGAGCACATGAGCCGGATGTTCAGGACCCAACGTACGAATACGCTCATTCATGTGCGAGAAGAAGAACGGTGGACTGACCAAAGCAAATGCAGATAATAAATCACTCAGAGCCTCTCTGTTCATCATAGATTCGGTGGGATTCGTGGATGTGTTCACAATGGTAGAACATACGCTGAAGACCTCCTCCACTGTCTGGTTTGGATCAGTCAAAAAAGATGACCAGTTAGCTCGCTTGATACCCTCAGTCAGCAAAGAAGCGGCAGTGAAGACAACTTTCTTGTCACTCGACTTTAATTCATCGAGAAGAGTGCGCGATAATCTCACATGCCAGCTGCTATGCGCGCTGTTGTTTGGAGCAAAGCATGCGGCACTTGAGATTATCAATCCAAGCAAACCTTTCGTGAAAGTGCCATCAGACGTCATTAGATCCCATTTAGCGTATTGTTCACAACTAGTCAGACATTCTGGAGCAGGGAGCTTGAATACAGACGGTAAGGAATTCTCCAAACTGGCAGATAACAATCGCTTGGATGCTTGTCGAATGCACTCCACCTGATCCACGCAACGGCACGCGAAATGAACAAAGTCTATATCGCCCAACTGCCCGACATTTTGCTCGATCGACTTGATCAGCGCGTAGTAAGGCGAGAAGTTCAACCCGTCACTCACTTGAATTATTCTTATGACGATTGCGGCCGTCATAAGCAAAATTTCACGGTCCGCAGTCACACCGAGTGAAGCTCTACTGCCTGGCAGGTCAAAAGTTGCAGCGCCATCAAAACGATCAAAACTTACACTCGAATATCTCAATTTGTGCAGGGAAAACGTATCCAAAATACTAGGATCAACGTTATCGCTTGCGCACAGTAAGAGTCCAAGCAGTAGATGAAGCGCCCGTACCTCCTCGTGGACAAACGTGTCAGCAAGTGGAGACACCCCGGATTGGGACAAGTCAAGAGTCACTCTTCGCTTGACTCCGCGCGAAGGGAGACCTGACCTTGCGGG
>Ga0181582_10005153_pt1 | contig 10537 bp, 7 predicted proteins | sample 071ome_32_FD_132438 | JGI IMG/M metagenome (GOLD analysis project Ga0181582, IMG submission 132438) | Coastal salt marsh microbial communities from the Groves Creek Marsh, Skidaway Island, Georgia - 071405AT metaG (megahit assembly) | ecosystem: Environmental > Aquatic > Marine > Intertidal zone... | reverse complement strand
GCTGACGCTGACGCTGACGCTGACGCTGAGCTGTCTATTACGTTTAGAGCGCTCACCAGAATGGGCAAGGTGCTCTGGCTCAAGACGACTGCTCGTAATGTGCTGCTTGATGATGAGCAATTTATTATCAGTACCTGGCAAGATGTTTCAGAGTTTATTGAAACTGAGCAGGCACTGATTAGCAGCAAGCAGACACTTGACGCTGCGATTGATGTCTCGGGGTTGGGAATATTTAGGTTCAACTCTGTCACTGGAGAAATCATTGCCAATAGCCGCTGTTACGATATCTACGGTATCAGTAAGCGCAGTTCGCTTTCGCTAGATGATCTTTGGCACGCTATACATCCTGATGACCTCGAGTGGGTGCAGCAGTATGTCGATGAACATCTGCAACAGCTTGGCGAGGATAGTGTCGACTATCGTCTTCTTATCAATGGAGAGGTCCGCTGGATACGCGCAGCCGCTCGATATAAGAAAAATGAGGCGGGCGAGACTATTGCCTACGTCTCTGTGCTCGATATAACAGCTGACAAAGCTCGCGAGGGCGCGTTGCAATCGGCAGTAGCAGCGCTTAAGGACGGTCGTGATAAACAAGCACAGATGCTATCGATCGTCAGTCATGAACTCAGAACACCGCTCGCGTCGAGCAATATGATTTATAACGAATTAGAGCGCGATAACCTCGATCAGTATTTACCAATACTGAAGGCCAATAGTGAAACAGTGCTTTCGATTATGGATGACTTGCGCATGGTCATCCGTCCAGACGATGTACAAAAGGATAATCGGAGTGTTGATTCGCCAGCGGCAGTGATCGAGAACACCTTGTCTTCCTTAACTAACCTAGCAGAGCAGCACCAGGTTGCTATCCACCTCTCGCTCGATGAACTAGCGGGCGAAAAATACCTCTTCAATACTGCCGCACTGCGCCAGATTGTTACGAATTTAACTAAGAATGTATTTTTGCACGCTGACGCCTCGAATGTTTGGGTTGGCGCGAGAGTCACTTCGAGTGGAACCTCGTCTCCCGTTCTCAAGCTGAGGGTAGAAGATGATGGCAAAGGGGTATCCGAAGCGTTCCAGAAAGTGATGTTTGAAGCATTCAGCCGCGGAGAAACTTCAGGTGAAGGGACAGGTTTGGGCCTTTACATCATCAAGCAGTTGGCCGATTCATTGAGCGGTGAGGTGGTCTATTTCAGCAGCGAGAAAGGGGGAGCAGGCTTCGAGCTGACGGCGACACTGTTGCCTGCCAGCGAGCAAGTTAGTTCGAAGAGATCAAACTATAGCGAAGAGCAGCTTGCTAAAACCCTACAGGATAAGGCGGTGCTTTTTGCAGAAGATCAACTCACCCTTCAGGTCTTAACGAAAGGTATTTTGTCTAAAGCAGGAGCACAGGTCACCCTGGCTTCAAATGGGGTGCTTGCGATGTCAGCGTTTTCCCAGCTGCGCCCAGATATAGTTATCACCGACGCGATGATGCCAGAGATGGACGGTTACGAGTTGTCTGCGCAACTACGGAGGTCTGGGTATGCAGGACCCATAGTCGCTGTCACCGCCGCAACAGTCGGGGACGAGCGCGATCGGCTGTTAGAGGCTGGAGCCGATGCTGTATTGCCGAAGCCGATAAATCTTGATGACTTAAAACTCGCATTAGCCCAGTGGAAACCTAAGCAGCGTCGACGCTGAAAACCCCAGTTTTAACGCCACTGGGTGTAAGGGCGTGTTTTTAGCCTTTTGCGTTGCATTTTGCATTGCGTTTTGACTCTGGTTTTGTCATTAGGTAGGGCTTGGGTTAGCGGTCATTGTCACAGCTAGCTGTGCAGCAAGTTCTATAGCGTCCCTAATTTAGGGGGTGCTTAGAATCTGTCTAATCTCAGAACCTCAACGGTGTCCAAATAAGTAATTCCGGCGTGGTCGGTAAAATATTTTTTGGCGATAGTCCTCATCAGCGTCTCAGCTCTGCTTCTATCTTGCATTATTACTTCAATACGAATGTCTGAAAAATCATCGATAACAGCCGCTTGGTCTGAAATATTGCGAATGCCGTGTCTGCCTTTTCCCCCTGCAGCCATAAGGGTATAACCGGAAGCCCCCTCGTGATCGATAATGTCACAAACGCCTTTGACTATTAGTTTTTCAGTAATGATGACTACTTTAATTACTGGGTGTAAGGTCATGAGACGCTCCTCTTAGATTGGAAAAACACGTTCGCCTAAGGCGATGAATAATGGAATACAGATGGCAATTGCTACAGGTGTTCCGACACTGGTGGAAGCACCAATATACGATGATGGATTTGCCGAGGGGATTCCCGCACGCAAAGTGGGCGGACCCGATATGTCTGAATTTGACGCCGCAATCACCGCAAATAGGATCACCCCGCCTGGGCTGAAACCAACCCAAAGGTGAGCAATATAACCTAAACCAAATGCCATTAAACCGTGGACAATCGGTGCGATAAACGCGTATGCAGCGTACCAATGAGCTACTTTTCTTAGCTCGTTTAAGCGTGCGTACGCCTCCATGCCCATGACTAACATGAGTATGGAAAGAAATCCTCGAAACAAAGGATCATAGAAGCTAGCTAACACAGGCTCTGGTTTGGCCAACAAACCCAGCGCCAAACCAAGAAGCAATGCCGACAGTGCAGAGCCCTGTAAACTCTCTTTAATAATGCTGCCAACATCCACTTTGTTGATAGCTTGGTCATCTTGTTTTTGGCGATGAATGTTGGCCAGAACAATGGCTAGTATTAAAGCTGGAATGTCCATAAAAGGGTAGAGCGCAGGTACCCAAGCTTCAAAGTGGATGGACTCTTCTTCAAGCATAACCATGGCTGCTGCAAGGGTGGATGCGCTGACCGCACCAAATAAACCTGCTGTGGCAAAGCCATCTTCCCGATTAATGCCGGGTAGACGGGAAAATAGCAAGCTACCCATAAGGACAATAGAGACACCCAATACCAAGGCAAACAGTGCCGGTAGGGCCATAGCAGCGATGTCTGCCTCGCGGATCTCGATACCCCCTTTAAGACCGATTTTCATCAAAAGAAAGAATACAATGAACTGATAAACCGCATTAGGTATCTTCAGATTACTGCCCATTGCCGCTACTAGCATGCCGCCGATAAGGAATCCTAGTGTAGGTGTTTGGAACTGCGTCAGCAGTCTTACAAAAAAATCTGCTATGAACTCCACTCTGTTGCCCTCTGATGAAGTGTCTTAATAAGAGAGGTCATGATAGCGATTGAATAATGATTAGAAAAACTGTATTTTCTTATTTTTAAAATTAGAAAACCTAATATGTCGTTCGACGCATTGACTTTGGAATGTTTCTTGGCGGTTGCCGAAACGGGCAGTTTTACCCGCGCTGCGCACAAGGTTTCCCGCACGCAATCCGCTGTTAGTCAGCAAATTGCAAAACTTGAAAAACAGGTAGACAGCGAGTTATTTCGGCGCGGTAAACAGCTGACACTGACTAGCCATGGGGAGCTTCTGGTCAGTTACGCCAAACAAATTATTCAGCTAAATCGGGAGGCCATGGATCGCTTTCGTTCTCCAGAGTTAGCTGGTGAAGTGCGTTTTGGTTTACCAGAAGACTTTGCTGCTGTTTTTTTATCAGAAGTACTTTCAGACTATGCGGCACAACATCCACGGGTTTTGTTACATATTGAATGCGACCTGACTCTTCGACTGTTTGAACGGTTTAAGAAGAAGGAGTTTGATTTAGTGCTGGTTAAAATCAACCGCCCTGAGGATTTTCCTAATGGCGTTGATGTATGGTCGGAAGCCTTGGAATGGGTAGGGGACCAGGCGTTGTTTGATCATCCCGAGAAGACATTGCCTTTGGTGTTGTCGCCACAGCCATGTGTCTATCGAGCGCGCGCTATTCAAGCTCTAAATAAATTAAAACGGCCCTGGCGCATAGTTTTCTCCAGTCCCAGTTATGCTGGCACAGTTGCTGCTGTACAGGCGGGTATGGGTATCACTGTGATGCCTCGTAATATGGTTCCCAGAAACCTTAACATAATTCGCACCAAGCACTCGGACGAAACTCTGGATAACACACATATTTCCCTGCTAAAACATCATAATCGTAACTCAGCAGTGAACGACCTTGAGGCTTTTGTAGATGCCAAACTGAAACTATGAGCAGGTTTGATGAACCTTATCTACCCCGCAACAGCTGTAATTCGTAATCTCCATCAGCGACCGACAACTGTCATGGCCAGTTCCCTGGGATTGAATGACCCTTAAGGGTCAACATTTCGCGGTACATTATTTTTGTGCACTCCTAAGAGTTTTTCTTACATACAGGTAGGGTTTTGTAAACTAGGCTTAAAAGAGTGAGCGTTCTAAATTTGGCATAGTGTTTGCTTGGTTTCTGGTGCTTATCCGTATAACGCTTGCAAGGATAGACGCATGGCAGAGAGTAATTCGAAGAAACCCAATAAACCGCGTGCTCAGAGTGATGCTGCGGAGCTCAACGGGTCTGCGCGGGACAGTGTGGATGTGATAGCGACGATTTCGCATGAGATTCGCACGCCCCTGCATGCAGTTATGGGGCTCTGTGAGCTGTTGCGAGACGAGATTAGCAGTGACGCAGGGCATCGCCACCTGGATAAGATACTGGGTGCATCATCCGCGCTGCTTCAGACGCTGAACACCACGATTGATGCTGCCCGTGCTCAACAGGGTGACCTTAGTGTCAACCTTGTGCCCGTCAATTTGCAGTTTTTGCTTGAGTCTGTCACTAAGATGTTCGCGTTAAATGCAGAACATAAGCAGGTGCAGCTTACCCTCAGAATGGACCCCAAACTTCTAGGTCTCACAGTTGTCTCTGATCCTGGTCGCCTGTTGCAGATCCTATCTAACCTCCTTAACAACTCGGTTAAATTCACCGACGAGGGCAGCATTGCACTCTGGGCCGTGGTTCATCGCTCAGAGGAGGAGAGGGTAAGTGTTCGATTTATTGTTGAGGACACAGGGATTGGTATTCCCCCTGACAAACAAGAGGCTGTCCTGGAGCCCTTTCAACAGATCTCTTCAAGTCAGAGTGGAAGACCGTCCGGTTCGGGTTTAGGCTTATCCATCTGCAATCAGCTAGTGGCGTTGATGGGTGGAAAGCTGAAGTTACGCTCTACTCTGGGGAGTGGCAGTCGCTTCGAATTCGAGCTCGATTTTCAAAAAGAGAGCAGTGCTTGCACCCCCGCGCCAGAAGTTAATCCCACCGAATCCGTCGCAGTAGTTGATTATCCTGGCGTTAATGCTGAGATGCTTCTTGGTTTTGCGGAGAGCTTAGGCGCGCGGGTGGACTATTTCCAGCAGATTAGCCTTGATGTACTCAACCGGCCTTATGCACTCACGATTGTTGGTTGTGAGGTTGCTGCGGCTAACCCAGTCGCCTGGAATCGGTTGAATCAGTGGCGCGGTACAGGTCAAGTTGTGATGCAGTGCAACGAGCTTGATCCTCCACCGATTTTCCTAGAGTCTCAGTGCATAAAGTGGTACGCACCGTACCTACCCAGCCAGTTTATTGATTATGCCCGTAATGCAGGGCTCTTAGTCGGTGATACTTCAAAGAGTGCACAATTCACAGCAAAGTCTGATGCTAGCCCGGATACCGGCATCAAATTGCTGTGCGTGGATGATAGCCCGACGAACCTCATCGTATTGCGTGGCGCGCTTGGAAAACTGGGCTACACACATATCGAGCAAGCGCGCGATGGCGAGCATGCTGTAGAACAATGGCGTATGCACCCCGATGTTGATTGCGTCATCATCGATTTTAACATGCCCAAAATGAATGGTATGGAGGCTGCGCGAGTGATGCGCGCCGAGGGTGCAGAGTGTTGCATCATCTGCCTGACAGCACTCTCGGGTGATGAGCTTGAGCAAGCGATGGCGGCTCAGGTTTTCGACGAGATCATAACAAAGCCAGCTGGATCGCAGACGTTGCGCGACTCTCTAACTAAGTGGTTCCCAGCTAATAAGGACGATAATAATGTCGAGTGACAATCAAACTACCCTGGCCACAGAGTATGATCTGACAAACTGTGAACGCGAGCCAATTCATCTTCTTGGGCGGGTGCAACACGGCTCAACGCTGATGGTGTTTAGCTCTGATTGGCTGCTGACGGCATTTTCAGAAAATCTCGTTGAGTATTTCAAAAAAGAGAAGTCAGAACTTATCGGACTACCCTCGTCCAAGCTTCTATCGGTAAGCGCTTCAGAGCGCATACTTGATGCGGTTTCAAATCTCACCTTGCCTGATCAGGTAGAACGCATTCATCAGGTCGCCCTGTTTGGCGGTCAAAACCTGTTCGATGTTGCAATACACTTCAGTGGCGCCAACCTGATTGTTGAGTTCGAGCTAGCGGAGGCTGCATTAACCAGTGACCGCATACAGGCACTGCGTCGATCGATGCAGTCGTTCGGGCAAAGCGATGGCGTTAACGGACTCTGCCAGAGCGCTGCACAAAGTATTGGTCAGATGACTCAATTTGATCGTGTAATGGTCTACAGGTTTCATGGAGATGACTCAGGCGAAGTGATTGCCGAGCATCGCAACAGTGACGTCGACTCGTTTCTTGGGCTTAGGTATCCTGCGTCTGATATTCCTGCGCAGGCTCGAGCGCTCTACAAGCGCAGCCTAACCCGGTTAATCAGTGACGTTCAGGCGACGGGTATACCGATATTTCCCGTCACCACCGAGTTAGATCTTTCGCTGAGTATGTCACGCGCCGTCTCACCCATTCACCTTGAGTACCTCAAGAATATGGGTATCGGTGCATCATTCTCGATCAGTATTTTAGTGGAGGGAAAGCTCTGGGGGTTATTCGCCTGTCATCACCACAGTCCAAAGCATCTTGGATTTGAATTACGCGCATTCTGCGAACTGTTCGCCGAGTCCTTTTCGTTCGAGCTCTCCAGCCGTTTACGGGACCAGAACTACATCGCAAGCGATGCGGTAGGACAGCTGAATCGCTTAATGATGGCCAGCCTAAACACTAGTAAGCCGCTATTTGATAACTTGAAGCAGCACGCCACTTACCTGAAGTCACTGATCAGTTGTGATGCGTTAGTCATCTCAATGGAGGGCGCGCGCTACTGTATTGGCGACCAGATCAGCAGCGAAGATATCTCCTTGGTGCTTGCGCAGTTAAACAGTCAATCGACGCCGTCAGTTGTCGCTATCCCGTCGTTGCGAGAGTGGCTGCCGTCAGGTCTTACGGTCGGCGAGCGCTTCGCTGGGGTGCTAGCCATACCCATCTCGCGCCGCCCAAGAGATATGCTGCTCTATGTCCGGAGGGAGGAGGCACAAACGATCACATGGGCCGGAAACCCGGAAAAACCGGTTGAGCTTGGGCCGAATGGATCGCGCTTAACGCCCCGTAAGAGTTTTGCCGCGTGGGAGTTGCTTCAACGCGGGCACTGCCGAGAGTGGTTGCCAAGCGAAATTGCGCTCGCCGAGAAGCTCAAGCAGCTCTTGTTGGAGCTGATAGTGCGAAATCTGGATGAGCGAAATCGTATCATTCGAGAAGGGCAGGAGCAGCAGGACATACTGATACACGAACTGAATCATCGGGTACGCAATATGCTAGGGCTGATCAACAGTATCATCCTTCAGACGAAAACGGATGATGGCGTTGAGGTGTTCAAAGATGTTCTCAGCGGTCGGGTGAAGGCACTCGCTGTAGCGCAAACGATGCTCACCGAGCGCAACTGGGACTCCCCTCCGTTCGAACTCATTTTGGAGAATGAATTCGATGCCATGGTGAGTGATATGGGACGAGTAAACTACGCGGGACCCAAAATTACGCTGACCCCCAAGGCGTTTACATCGCTGACACTGCTATTCCACGAGTTGATCACGAATGCGGCCAAGTACGGCGCACTCAGTGTGACAGGGGGGCGTGTTAATGTTCGTTGGCATCTCGACCGTTTCGATGACTTGATTATTGATTGGGAGGAGTCGGGGGTAACAATCGATTCAAGCCCAACGCGTAAAGGGTTTGGGAGTCTAATTATAGAGCGAACGGTGCCGTTTGATCTTGGTGGCGAGGCGAAGCGTGAATTCGCTCGTCATGGCTTCAACGCACACTTTGTTGTTCCCAAAGAGCACTTTCATACGGATGAAACAGGCGAGGGTATTTCCCACGGGGAGCCGGCAGTTGTCGCTCCAGAGGAGACACTTGAGGAGCGACCGAGTTCCAATCCGATGGGTAAAGCGCTGGTCGTTGAGGATAATATGCTAATCGCTGTCGACATAGAGCAAACGCTCCTAGACTACCCGTTTGAGACGGTAGAGATCTGCTCCTCTGTCTCGATGGCGTTGGAAGTTATAGCCAACAACGAGATTAACTTCGCCGTGCTTGATGTCAATCTTGGGCGTGAAACTTCTGAGGAGATCGCCATTGAGCTTAAAAAGCGTGAGGTGCCGTTCATCTTTGCTACGGGGTATCGTGACAGTTATTCAGGCTTAGCGGACAGGTTTCCGGGTGTTGAGTTCGCGTCGAAACCGGTAACGCGCCGCACGATGGTTGAGATGATAGATAGATGTTTTGAGGGCTTGGAGTAATCGTGGGTATGCAATGTCAAGCTGCGCGGGGTCTCGTATCGGAGGTCAGCGTGAGAATATCGCCGCGGGAACGCCTCAAGCATGAGACGAAAGCGCTGCATAAGCGACTGGATTCACTGCCGCTGATGCATAGTTTGACGCAAAAAGATTTGGATGTTTCTCGGTACACTGAAACACTCAAGGTCATGTTCCAGTGGTTGCTGATGGTTGCACCGAAGTTAGCACAGCTCGATCTGCCTAACTACGCTCGGCCTGAGAGAAAAATAGAGGCATTGAGCCGAGATCTTCACCATCTTGGTCAACCGGCCTCACTCCACCCTGTGTCGTCAGATGTTCACGGGCTTCACTTCGCGATGGGCATTCACTATGTTCTGGAGGGTTCTTCAATGGGTGCGAGGCTTCTAGCACCTCGTATAGAAGCGTCCTTGGGCAGGTCAGACGTGACTCAGTTTTACAGGCTGTACGGTGAGCATACTTTTGACTACTGGCAGAGAACACTGTCGCTTATCGACGAAACACTGGACGATGAGCAAGCTGTCGTGGACGCATGTGAGGGTGCTTGTTGGGCGTTTATCTCTTTGATTGAGCGTGTTGAGTCTGCAGAGGCTCGCCATTCTGGGTCGAGCGCTAGCGAGTAGCGTAGTTGTGACTCTAAAAAGGTCTCTAAAAAGGTCATAGTAGCGAGACTCTGATTAGGGTTTAGATAGAAAGGGTTCTCACTAAGGTGTCTAATTTTATTTGATCTAGACCAGCCAGATTAATGCTTCTCCCTCTCAATCCAGCTGGTAGAATTGCGCTATTGGAACTTACCCTGGGGGATATCCGTGACTCAACGCCTATCAACACTGTTCACGCTTCTGTTGTTAACCAGCTATCTAAGCGGATGTGCTGCGCCTCAGCCTAGCGGTGGTGCACCTTCAACCGCGACTGGGAATTCATTGGAGCCTGTGCCTAACACTGCTCCTGCAGCGGCTACAGTACCAACAGCAGCGGGTGAGGTGGTAGAGGAACGCAGTGTTGAGCAGGTCGTATTGGAGCGCGAGTCGACTAGCTTAGAGAATCAGGTTGATCAACTTATGGGGCGCCTCACGCTTCTGCAAGAGCAGGTTATTAACCAGCGAGCGCTGCAACAGCAGCAGCTCGAGTTGAGCCAGGCAATCCTCCAACGCGTGCAGCTCATGACCAACACAGCGCTAATCGATGAGACCAAGCCAGAACAGAACCCGGCTCAAGACTCTCTGCAGTCAGAGCAACTGGATGCGGCACTTAACCAGCTTTTGCAGATCGCTAATGAGATGCAGGTGAATAGCAGTAGTTCGGTTAATAGTGCCAACAGTTGGGGTGTAGCGAGTGCTGTCACTGCAAAGGGGTGGATTCTGATCCGTTACCGTATGGACACGGGGGAGAGTTGGATAGCAGAGCAGGGTAGTTGGACAGCGTTAAACGAGGAGAGTGGTGCCACAACGGGGGACTACGCTATTCAGATTGAGCGCCGTGACTCCGACTCCAAAGGCTATGTGGCAGTGCGTCTGAACCGTGCCACGGGTGCTACCTGGTGGCTCAATGATCGTACCTGGCAGGCCTACTAATGAATGAAACGCATCAGGCGAGCGATCTGATTCAACTCTTCAACCACCTGTTTCTAGAGTCGCTCAATACTGAGCTTGTTGCCGGTGAAGACGAGCCTATCTATCTGCCGGCGAGTCAGAGCTACCCCCATCATCGCGTTATTTTTGCGCACGGATTTTTCGCCAGTGCGTTGCATGAGATTTCGCATTGGTGTGTTGCGGGTCCCGAGCGGCGTCTGCTGGAAGACTTTGGTTACTGGTACAAGCCTGATGGTCGTAACGCCGCTGAACAGGCCGAATTTGAGCGTGTAGAACAGCGTCCACAGGCGTATGAGTGGATCCTCTCCGTCTCGGCGGGTAAGCGCTTTCACTTCAGTGCTGATAACCTC
>Ga0181582_10005140_pt1 | contig 10551 bp, 6 predicted proteins | sample 071ome_32_FD_132438 | JGI IMG/M metagenome (GOLD analysis project Ga0181582, IMG submission 132438) | Coastal salt marsh microbial communities from the Groves Creek Marsh, Skidaway Island, Georgia - 071405AT metaG (megahit assembly) | ecosystem: Environmental > Aquatic > Marine > Intertidal zone... | reverse complement strand
ATTCACAACGCCCTTGAAATTATCTTCTGCTCCTATTGGGACTTGTAAGGGTACCGGTTTGGAGCCTAATCTTGTTTTGATTTGGTCTACTACTCTAAAGAAGTCAGCTCCAGCTCTATCCATTTTATTCACAAAAGCCATTCTAGGTACACTGTATTTATTAGCTTGTCTCCACACTGTCTCTGATTGAGGTTCTACTCCTCCTACGGCGCAAAAAACAGATACTGCTCCATCAAGTACTCTCAAAGATCTCTCAACTTCAATAGTAAAATCTACGTGACCAGGGGTATCGATAATATTTATTCTATGTTCATCATATTGATTAGTGCTCCCTCTCCAAAAACATGTCGTTGCAGCAGAAGTTATTGTAATACCTCTTTCTTGTTCTTGTTCCATCCAATCCATCGTTGCGGCACCATCATGTACTTCACCTATTTTATGGGACACTCCTGTATAGTATAGAATCCTCTCAGTAGTAGTTGTTTTACCAGCATCGATATGGGCCATGATTCCAATGTTTCTGTAATAGGGAAGTTGTGTTTCTCTAGCCATTAGTTACCACCTGTAATGTGCGAATGCTTTATTTGCTTCGGCCATTTTATGAGTATCTTCTCTTTTTTTAACGGCTGACCCTTTATTTGATATGGCATCAGCTATTTCTGATGCGAGTTTTTCCTTCATTGAGTTTTCATTTCTCTTGCTTGCTGCTTCGATAATCCATTTCATCGCTAAGGATATCTTTCTTTTTGAGTTGACTTCAATTGGGACTTGATAGTTAGAGCCGCCGACTCTTCTTGATTTGACCTCAACACTTGGGCCAACATTTTGAAGCGCTTTTTCAAGAGCTGCCAATGGTTCCTCTTTTGTTTTTTTAGAGGAGATTGTGAGTGCGTTATAAACAATTTTTTCAGCTGTTCTTTTTTTCCCATCTTGCATAATCATGTTAGTCAAGCGAGTTACATTAGTGCTTTTATAAATCGGATCAGGTATGATTTTCTTTTTCGGTATATCTCTTTTTCTAGGCATTTCTAACTCTTAGGTCTCTTTGTTCCGTATTTTGATCTTCCTTGTTTTCTATTCTCAACGCCTTGGGTATCTAGGCTACCTCTTACAATATGATATCTAACTCCAGGTAGATCTTTTACTCTACCGCCTCTTATAACTACCACAGAATGTTCTTGTAAGTTATGTCCTTCGCCACCTATGTAAGATGTTACTTCTTGACCATTTGTAAGTCTTACTCTTGCCACTTTTCTAAGTGCTGAGTTTGGTTTTTTTGGGGTAGTCGTATAAACGCGCGTACAAACGCCACGTCTTTGTGGACACGCTTCTAATGCGGGAACCGCAGATTTTACAAGCTTTGTTTTCCTAGGGTTCCTAACCAGCTGATTAATTGTTGTCATATTTTCCTCTATAAGTAGGCGGAATTCTATTAGTACAGCTAGTTGCTGTCAAGAAGTGTTTAAGCATAAAGGAAAAAAACATAATATTAGTCTTTGAAAAGATCTTCAGCAGATCTCTCTGGTGACTTTTCAGGTATTATATTCATCTCGCTTGCAATCTCTTTTTCCAACATTTCTTCAAATGACTCATTGTCATTAGTTTGAGATGATAGGCCGGTTCCGCAAGGAAGTAATCGTCCAACTACTACATTTTCTTTAAGGCCTCTAAGTTTATCTTTTCTTCCATTAACCGCTGCGTCAGTTAGTACTCGTGTAGTTTCTTGGAAAGAAGCAGCTGATATAAATGATTCTGTTACAAGTGATGCTTTGGTAATACCTAGTAACATTGGTTTATAAGTAGGTAACAATGCATCTGGATTTTTTGATTTAAGATTATCAATAATTTCTAGTACTTGAGTTTTTTCCATCTGCTCACCTGGCATTAATGTCGTGTCTCCAGCAAATGTTATCTCAACTTTTCTCAGCATCTGCCTTAATATAACTTCAATATGTTTATCATTTATTGCTACACCCTGTAGTCTGTAGACATCTTGAACCTCTTTTACTAAATGTTCTGCTAAATCTGGCACTCCTCGATAAGCAAGAATATCATGAGGATCTAGTTCTCCGTCAGATATAATCTCACCCTGTGTGACACTTGCGCCTTCGAACACATTTAATAATTTTGTTTTATTAAGCATTTGTACATGCTCATTTCCATCGTTATCAGTGATGATTAGCCTTCTTTTACCTTTAGTCTCTTTACCGAATGAAACTACACCAGTGGTTTCTGCAAGCTCCGCTTTTTCTTTTGGTTCTCTAGCTTCAAAAAGATCTGCTACTCTAGGTAAACCTCCAGTGATATCTCTTGTTCCGGATGTTTCCCTTGGAGTGCGAGCAATAACATCTCCTATTCCAACTTTTGTTCCAGAACCAATATTTACTGTCGAATTAGATGGCAATAAAAAGTGTGCGGGTAGTTTTGAGTTTGTAATAAGTAAATCATTACCTTTTGAATCAACAAGCTTTATCATAGGCTTAAGATTTTTATCAAAAGAAACACTGCTAGTGTCTTTCACCTTGATAGAGGTTATTCCTGTAAGTTCATCAACAATATTTTCAACACTAATACCGTCTTCAAAATCCTCAAACTCAATAATACCAGCTGTTTCAGTAATAATAGGTGTAGTATGAGGGTCCCATGTAACAATATTTTGTCCCCTGTCTACAGACTTTCCGTCTTCAAGCTTTATGATAGCGCCATATGGTATTTTGTATCTTTCCTTTTCTCTCCCGCTGTCATCTAGGATTCCTAACTCTCCTGATCTGGAAACAGTAACAATTTCTTTTTGGCTATTAATCACAGTTTTAAGATTATGGTAACGAACAGTCCCAGAATTTTTTACTTCAATACTATTTGCGGCAACTGCCCTTGATGCAGCTCCCCCAATATGGAAAGTTCTCATGGTAAGCTGAGTACCAGGTTCACCTATTGATTGTGCTGCAACAACACCGACTGCCTCACCTTTACTAACTTTTTTTCCTTTTGCTAAATCTCTACCATAACACTTAGCACAAACACCATGTCTTACATCACAAGTGATTGCTGATCTTACCCACACTTCATCAATTGCATTTTTCTCTAAAAGTACAACATTATTTTCATCCAGCAATGTACCTTTTGATAATATTATTCAGTTAGTTTTTGGTTCAACTAAATCATTAAGTAATGTTCTACCAAGCACTCTTTCATTAAGAGGCTCTACAATGTCTCCACCTTCAATTAATGGTTTCATTAAGATTCCATTTTCGGTACCACAATCATCTTCAGTTACAACTAAATCTTGTGCAACATCCACTAGTCTTCGGGTAAGGTATCCTGAGTTTGCAGTCTTAAGAGCTGTATCAGCTAATCCTTTTCTAGCACCATGAGTAGAAATAAAATATTGCATCACGTCTAGCCCTTCTCTAAAGTTTGCAGTTATTGGGGTTTCAATGATTGAGCCGTCTGGTTTTGCCATTAAACCTCTCATTCCTGATAGCTGTCTTATCTGAGCAGCTGAGCCACGAGCGCCAGAATCTGCCATCATATAAATTGAATTGAATGATTTATGTTCAACTTTTTCACCAGAAGCTGTTTTTGTAACTTCTGTTCCTAGCTGCTTCATCATTGCCTGAGAAACTTGGTCGTTTGTGTGTGACCATATATCAACTACTTTATTGTATCTTTCGCCAGCCGTTAGTAGACCTGAGTTATATTGTTTCTCAATCTCTTTAACTTCTTTTTCAGCTTTGGCTGTAATTGTTGTTTTTTCTTTTGGTATCACCATATCATCGACACCAATTGATACACCTGCAATTGTGGAATATTTAAATCCCATATTTTTTATTTTATCTGCAAACAGAACAGTTTCTTTCAATCCTGCTAATCTGTATGAGACATCAAATAATTTAGAAATTGCTTTTTTATTTAAATCTTGATCTATATATGAGTATGGAATATTTTTAGGGAGGATTTCAGAAATCAACGCTCTTCCAGTTGTTGTGTCGACGATTTTTATCACCTGCTTAAATTGATCACCGTCCAGTTGAGTTATTTTCATTCTTACTTTAATTTTTGCGTGAATATCTAATAATTTAGATTGATAAGCTCTAGAAACTTCATCAATATCACTAAACATCATGCCTTCGCCTTTTGAGTTAGGTTTTTCTCTAGACATATAATAAATCCCCAAGACCATATCTTGAGATGGAACAATAATTGGGCTGCCATTTGATGGAGATAATATATTATTGCTTGCCATCATAAGAACACGGGCTTCTGTTTGTGCTTCAACAGACAACGGCACATGAACTGCCATTTGGTCACCATCAAAATCAGCATTAAATGCAGCGCACACTAGTGGGTGTAATTGTATAGCTTTACCTTCAATAAGAACTGGCTCAAAAGCCTGTATACCAAGTCTATGAAGAGTTGGTGCTCTGTTTAGCATAACTGGATATTCTTTTATAATCTCTTCGAGAATATCCCATACTTCTTCACCTTCTTTTTCTACAACTTTTTTTGCAGATTTAATTGTCGTTGTGATACCACGAGCTTGTAGTTTGCCAAATATATGAGGTTTGAATAACTCTAAGGCCATTTTTTTAGGGAGACCACATTGATGTAATCTCAGTGTGGGACCCACTACGATGACGGATCTACCAGAGTAATCTACTCTTTTACCGAGAAGGTTCTGTCTAAATCTTCCGCCTTTGCCTTTAATCATATCTGCAAGAGACTTTAGTGGTCTCTTATTTGTTCCGGTTATAGCTCTTCCTCTTCTTCCGTTATCAAGTAACGCATCAACAGATTCTTGAAGCATTCTTTTTTCATTTCTTACAATAATATCGGGAGCTTTCAATTCCAGTAATCTTTTTAATCTGTTATTTCTGTTGATAACACGTCTATATAAATCATTTAAATCTGAAGTTGCAAATCTTCCGCCTTCTAGAGGAACAAGAGGTCTTAGGTCAGGTGGTAATATCGGTAATACATCAAGAATCATCCATTCTGGTTTATTGCCTGATTTAATAAATGATTCTAAAAGTTTAAGCCTTTTTATGTTTCTTTTATTTTTTGCTTGTGATTTAGTTACCTTAATTTCTTCAGACAACTCTTCATATGTTTTTTCAAGGTCAATTTCTTGAAGTAATTCTTTTATGGCTTCAGCGCCCATTCCTACTTTTATTTCATTTCCATACTCTTCAATAGCCTGATTGTACATTTCTTCATTAAGCAAGCTTCCTGTTTCGTAAGGTGTTAAACCTCCATCGATAACGATAAACGCTTCAAAATAGAGAACTTTTTCTATTTGTCTCAATGTCATATCCATCATTAAGCCAATTCTTGATGGTAGAGATCTTAAAAACCAAATATGAGCAACGGGAGCTGCAAGCTCAATATGTCCCATGCGATCTCTACGAACCTTAGATAGCGTTACCTCTACGCCACACTTTTCGCACACCACTCCTCGGTGTTTAAGTCTTTTATACTTTCCGCATAAGCACTCATAATCTTTTACAGGGCCAAATATTTTTGCACAAAATAACCCGTCTCTTTCTGGTTTAAAAGTTCTGTAGTTAATGGTTTCAGGTTTTTTAACTTCTCCATAAGACCATGATCTCATTAGATCGGGAGATGCTAGAGAAATTTTAATATGATCAAATTTCTTATCATTATTATTTTTTTTAAACATATTTAATATCTCTTGCATAATAGTTCCTAGTTAGTTTTATTTTCAGATTCTAAATCAATATTAATACTTAATGATCTAATCTCTTTAAGCAGTACATTAAAAGATTCTGGCACATGAGCTTCAGTGGCATATTCTCCATCTACGATATTCTTATAAACTTTGTTTCTTCCTGCAATATCATCAGATTTTACTGTAAGAATTTCTTGTAATACATTTGTTGCCCCATAAGCTTGTAATGCCCACACTTCCATTTCACCAAATCTTTGGCCGCCAAATTGCGCTTTACCACCCAAAGGCTGTTGTGTAACAAGACTATATGGACCTGTTGATCTAGCATGCATTTTATCGTCAACTAAATGATTTAGCTTAATAATGTACATATACCCTATTGTGACAGGTCTCTCAAACTGTTCTCCGGTTCTTCCATCAAACAAAATTGATTGTCCACTAGTTGGTAAATCAGCAAGCTCTAACATTTTCTTTATTTCTTCTTCAGAAGCGCCATCAAAAACAGGTGTAGCCATAGGTACGCCATTTTTTAAATTATTTGCCAAAGTCAAAATTTCTTCATCTGAGAATTTATCTATAGAATATTTGGTAAACCCTGGACATTCTTTATAAACTTTCGTAATAAACTGCTTTAACTTTTTAATATCCTGCTGCTCTTTAAGCATATCATTGATCTTATCTCCAATTCCTCGGGCTGCCCATCCTAAGTGTGTCTCTAAGACCTGCCCAACATTCATTCTCGAAGGTACACCAAGTGGATTAAGAACTATATCAACAGGCGTCCCATCCTCTCTATGTGGCATATCTTCTACAGGGACTATCTGTGATATTACACCTTTGTTACCGTGCCTACCTGCCATCTTATCGCCTGGCTGAAGAGTTCTTTTAACAGCGAGATACACTTTAATTTTCTTTTGAACGCCAGGTCCAAGGTCATCAGGCATTGTAATTTTTTTTGTAACTTCCTCTAAATCCTGATTAAATTTATTTATCTGGCTATCAATACTATTGGATAGACTAGCTAAACTAATATTCACTTTTTCTAACTTAGTTTGAATTTTAAAGATATCTTCGTTAGGTATTGATTCTAAGACAGAACTTGTAAGTTTACTCTCTGATTTCAGACCAAGAACAGGTTTTGCTACTGTTTTATTTAAAAGAAGCTTTCTTGCTCTAATATAGACTGTATCTTGATTAATCCTGAGTTCATCTACTAAGTTCTTTTTGACTTCCTCAATCTGATGCTCTTCAATTTCTTTTGCTCTTTTGTCTTTATCTATGCCATCTCTGGTAAATACTCGTACATCTATTACTGTTCCATCCATGCCAGAAGGGACTTTTAGTGATGAGTCTTTAACATCTGATGCTTTTTCACCGAATATTGCTCTGAGAAGTTTTTCTTCAGGAGTGAGCTGCGTTTCTCCTTTAGGTGTGACTTTACCAACAAGTATGTCGCCTGATTTCACCTCAGCTCCAACATATACAATACCCGATGTATCAAGTTTATTAAGTAAATTTTCACTAACATTAGGTATATCTGAAGTTATTTCTTCAGAGCCAAGCTTCGTATCTCTTGCTACACACTCCAATTCCTCTATATGGATTGATGTAAACCTGTCTTCACGTACAACTTTTTCTGATACTAATATTGAATCTTCGTAGTTGTATCCATTCCATGGCATAAAAGCTATTAGTAGATTTTGTCCTAATGCTAATTCGCCTAAATCAGTTGATGGTCCATCAGCTATCGCATCTCCTGCAACAACTGCATCGCCGGGTTTGACAAGTGGTCTTTGGTTTATGCATGTATTCTGATTAGTACGTGTGTATTTGGTTAATGGGTAGATATCAACACCAGTATCTGTATCATCGCCAACGTATTTCTCATCAACATTCACTATAATACGAGATGCGTCAACATAATCTACAACACCATCTCTTTTTACTTTTACCGATGCTCCTGAATCAACAGCGACTGTCTTTTCCATACCTGTGCCAACAAGAGGTTTATCTGGTATTAACAATGGTACTGCCTGTCTTTGCATATTTGAACCCATTAGAGCTCTGTTTGCATCGTCATGCTCGAGAAATGGTATTAATGCTGCAGCAACAGATACAACCTGCCTTGGAGAAACGTCCATTAATTCAACTCTATCAGGTGATGAAATTGTGAATTCATTATTAAATCTACAAGATATTAAATCACCTTGAATATTTCCTTTAGAATCAAGGGCAGTATTAGCTTGTGCTATGGTATATTTGCTTTCTTCTATAGCAGAAAGCCATTTAATTTCATCTCTCACTTTATTTTTTTTAACTACACGATATGGTGTTTCTAAAAATCCATAAGAGTTAGTTCTAGAGTAAGTTGCGAGAGAATTAATCAAGCCGATATTAGGGCCTTCAGGTGTTTCAATAGGACATACTCTTCCATAGTGAGTTGGATGTACATCACGAACTTCAAAACCAGCTCTCTCTCTCGTCAAGCCACCAGGTCCAAGTGCAGAAATTCTTCGTTTATGTGTGATTTCAGCAAGTGGATTATTTTGATCCATGAATTGAGATAATTGACTTGTACCAAAAAACTCCTTTAGAGTTGCTGTTATAGGCTTAGAGTTGACAATATCTTTTGGTTGAAGCTTTTCTGCAAGCTCCATAGTTGTCATTCTTTCTTTTACAGCTTTTTCAACTCTAACAAGTCCGACTCTAAATACATTTTCTACCATTTCACCTACGCATTTAACTCTTCTGTTTCCAAGATGATCAATATCATCAACTGAGTCAGATCCATTTCTAATATTTATGAGGGTTTTTAGAACATCAAGTATATCTTCATTTGATAGTGTGGTCTCGCCTTCGACATTATCTCTTCCAACTCTAGAGTTAAATTTCATTCTCCCAACATCAGACAAATCATATCTATCTGGTGACTGGAATAAATTTGTAAATAGCTGATTTGATGCATCAGCTGTGGGAGGCTCTCCAGGTCTCATCATTCTATATATTTCTATTAATGCTGAATTCTGGTCATGTGTCGGATCCACGTCTAATGTATTACAAATGAAAGAACCTCTATCAAGATCATTAGTATGAAGAATAGTAAAATTAGATATATTTAATTCATGAATCAACGCAACAGTATCTATATCTATCTCTTGATTACATGACAGTATATTTATTGCTACTTTTTTAGACTCAGCAAGCTTCTCTTTAGTAGCTTTATCAATTTTTTGATTAGCCTCGCAAATTAATTCTCCCGTTTCAGGATCAATAATCTGTTTTGAAGAAATCATGTCAACCCTAATCTCAGAGCCTTTAAGATTCATGGACACGTCTTCAGCAATGCGTTTTCCAAGAAGAAAATCATCCGGAACTTGGAAGGCTTTCATCTTGCTTTTATTTGCAGCCTCTATATGGCGTACAGTAATTCTCTTGCCCTTTGCAACAATAAGCTTTTTGTTATGATAAATATCGAAAGAAGCAATACTTCCCTTTAAATCCTCTAATTTTTGATCAATGAAAATTTGACCATCATCAATTGAGATTTTATTATAATCATAGAATTGATTAATAATTTCCTGAGTAGAATAGCCTAGAGCTCTAAGTATTATTGTGGAAGCTATTTTTCTTCTTCTATCTATTCTTGCAAAAATTATATCCTTTTGGTCAAACTCAAAATCTAACCAAGACCCTCTGTACGGGATGACTCTTGCAGAAAATAAGAGTTTACCTGACGAGTGAGTTCTTCCTCTGTCATGATCAAAAAAGACTCCTGGAGATCTATGTAATTGAGATACAACTACTCTTTCGGTCCCATTAACAATGAATGTACCGTATTTAGTCATTATAGGTAATTCACCTAGAAAGACTTCTTCGTTTTCAAATATTTCTATTTTTTCAGAGTTTTTCTCATCAATATTCGTATATAGCTTGAAGTTAACTTTTATTGGCACTGAATATGTTTTACTACTGATCCTACACTCTTCTTCAGTAAATTCGGGTTTATCAAGTTTAAAGCTTGTATATTCAAGTTTACAGTTATTTGAATAGTCATAAATCGGGAAAACAGATTCAAATACTTTATGAAGACCTGACTTTTTAAGATCAAAGTTGCCATCTAACATACCTAAAAATTCGTTATATGAATTAATTTGAAGATCTATCAGATTTGGTGTCTGTATGACATCACTTGTCTTGCCAAAGCTTTTACGAATACGTTTTTTTTCTGTATAGGAATACATCATAGCCAAAAGTTCCTTTTGGTTCTTACCAAATTAGTTATCTCAACGTAAGTGTGAGTTGTGATTGATTGTCTAAATTTATTTAAGTTCAACAGTTGCTCCAGCTTCTTCCAATTGCTTTTTAAAATCATCTGCTTCTTCTTTAGAAGCACCTTCTTTTAAAACACATGGTGCTGATTCAACTTTGTCTTTAGCTTCTTTCAATCCTAGACCTGTTATAGCTCTAACAGCTTTAATAACTGCAACTTTGTTTCCACCCATGTCTGCAAGAGTGACATCAAAGTCAGTTTTTTCTGCCGCTGCCTCACCGCCAACTGCTGCTGCAGGTGCTGCTGCAACTGCGGCCGCTGCTGTTACGCCAAATTTTTCTTCCATATCTGATATAAGATCAACAACTTCCATTACTGTCATGTTGGAAATGCTCTCTAAAATATCCTCTTTAGTTACTGCCATTATTTTCTCCCGATTAAATTAATTCTTTGATGCTTTTACAGCATCGATTGTTCTAACTAGTTTGCCTGGTACAGCTTGCATGGTTCCCATAAGTTTTTTAATAGGTCCTTGCATCACAGATAGTAATTTTGATATTGCTTCCTCATACGTAGGTAAGGAAGCGAGTTT
>Ga0181582_10005132_pt1 | contig 10559 bp, 4 predicted proteins | sample 071ome_32_FD_132438 | JGI IMG/M metagenome (GOLD analysis project Ga0181582, IMG submission 132438) | Coastal salt marsh microbial communities from the Groves Creek Marsh, Skidaway Island, Georgia - 071405AT metaG (megahit assembly) | ecosystem: Environmental > Aquatic > Marine > Intertidal zone... | reverse complement strand
CGTTGGCCTTGACGCTCGACGGATTCAAGGAGGACTCTTCCCGGGCACGGAATCAACGGCGTCCGGTATGGATTTGAGAGAGATCGCGACGCGTTACCTCAACTTTATGACGCACGGGACGCGATACTTGGTCGACGTCGTGGAGAACGACGCATCGTTTGAGGCGAGCGATATCGTCTTCACCGGCAGAATTGGAATCGTCGGATTTTCCGTCGGAGGTGCCATGGCGCAATATCTCTCTCAGACTCTGGATATGACCGTATTGCCCGGACGCGTCTCCACCGTCGTCGCTCTCGCGCCGACGATCGGTTCTGAGGCACCGTTTTCTGGAGACGACATCGGCGCGGAGCTGTTCCAGACGTACTGGCTCAACAGACGAATCAATCAAGTGCCGACGTTCTACATCGCCGGCGAAAACGATGGCATGGGCGGTTTGAGCAACTCGGAGTTGTATTATAGTCGATCGACGGCGCCTCGCGTTCGAATCATCGCTGGTAATGGCGCGACACACTGTCACGCAATCGTTCCGATGAGCGAGTGCGATTTGCTCTCTGGAACGCGAGGCATACACGTGCTTGACGCCGTCGTAACGCACGCGGCGATGACGTACTACCTACTCCCAGACGCTTCGTACTGGCGAGAGAAGCGTTCGCGCGCGCTCGACATCTTGTGGCGCGATGGTCTGCGAGACCTGGCGAGCGGTTTACCAATCACCACACCTCTGGGCTCGCGATGGGACATCGCGACCATCGAGCGCATGCCCGAGATCTCACTGGCGTTGAACCAGTATTCGATCAAGGCGCCATTGGCGCCGAGTTCGTTCGAACTCATCGCGATCGTCACATCGTCACTCGTCAATGAATGCGAAGAGGTCGACGTTTTCATCGTCGACGCGCCAGTCGGAATCCAGGCAAACGCAAGACGGGTCAGCAAACGAGAGTTCGCTGTGGACGTGTCGTGGACGACGGTCCCGCCTCGTCCGAGGCCGACGCTCCTCGATCGTGCGTTCGGGCGTCGTCGTCTGCTCTGGGGACGCTCGCCGTGGGGTTCGATGGGATCTTCGTCCGCCTTCACCGGCGTCGGTTTGCCCGCAGTCTCGCTGCCGACGCTGCCACGCGCGGATACCATCGCGGGCCAAGGTTCGCGCGCACCGCCGCGCGCCGCCGTCACAATCGGCGCGCGACACGCGTGCGTTCGTGCGGGTCACGCGTTCGCAACGGTATTCGTGAACATGCCGTACTAAGGGTGCAATACAATACTACGTGTCCACGCCGACGCGACCATCGAAACCGTCCAACGCGCCGCCCCAACCGTCAACCGGAGGAAGCTCCACGGCGAATCGCGCGAACGGCACCCGCCCCGTCCCCGAACTGCGCACGCGGCCGTCCATGCGCAGGCCGACGTACACGCCGACGTCATCGCCAACCTTGGCCATTTTCTTTTGTTCCGCGAGCCATTCCAACCACTCGCCGACGCGCGTGGGCGTCGCGCGAAACTTTCTGTCTTCATCCGTCGGAGGCTCCAGCGCGGCGTCGCCCGCGGACGTGACCACGGGTACGATGAGCACGCCGCGTTTCATAAGTTCCTCACGACACGCCTCCGCGTCCTCCATCGCCAGTCGCACGTACTCCGCGTTCCCGCTCACCACCACCACTCGACTGAACCCGCGAAGCTGCTCCAACCGCACACCTTTCCCACCCGCGAGTTCGCAACGCAACCGCCCCAATCGCTCCTCCCGACCGATCCGCGCCATCTGCCGCTCCCTCGCCTCGTCCTCCCGTTTATACAGAAACCCAAACGTCGCCAACGCGACGAAATCCACCCCCACGTTTTGCGCCGACTCATTCACCGGCGGCGCCGCCGGCGCACCCATCGCCCCCGTGACCAACTGAATCGTCGCCACACCCAATCCAATCGTCGCCGACGCGCACAGAGCGCCGTAGAGAAACTGTCGCGCCACGCGAAACGGCGCCTGCGCCTCGCTTCGCAGCTTGGTCTCGTTCGAGTACTTTTCCCGCGTCTCATCGCTCGCGCGCGGCGTCACCGCGCGTCGCGCCGCGCGCGTCGACGCGCATCGTCGCCGCGCATCGCGCGTCGTCACGCGCGGCGTCACCGCGCGCGTCGTCGCGCGCATCGTCGTCGCGCGATGACGCGCACGGCGCGACGTCACGCCTCGTCGACGACGCGCGAGATCGCACGACGCACCCACACGGCGCTCAGATGCGCGATGTATGTGTTTTGAGGGTTCAGACGACCCCGCGCGAGATCGCGCGATGCACCCACACGGCGCTCGGATGCACGATGTATGTGTTTTAAGGGTTCAGGCATGCGTCCGCGTCAGCGATCGCGCGATCGTCCCGCGCGCGCGTCGTTCGTCGACGCGCGAGGACGCTCGCGCGCGTACACCGCGTCGTTCGTCGACGCGACGACGCGACGCATGTCGGTGCGCGTCGTCGCGGCGTCGCGCGGTGCGACGGGCTCGGAACGACGCGCGCGCGCGCGTCGAGGGGTGGATAATGCGCGCGCGATGCGGTCGGGATCGCATCCGCGGCGCGTCGGTGATCGTGCGATCGCGCGCGCGACGTTGGACGCGGATGCGGATGCGGATGGTGAGGCGTCGCGAGCGGCGCGGTTGCGAGAATTGCGAGAAAAGTCGTTGGAGTTGTTGGAGAAGCAGCGGGAGTTGACGGAGCGGCTGGAGCGGCGACGGGCGGAGCGCGGAGAGGCGCCGAGAGGTGAGAGCGTCGGGGGAGGGAGGCCGGTGATGGCGGATGTGATATCGTTTGCGAGCTCGTCGGTTGAGGCGGTGGTGGAGCCGTTGGAGCGGGTGTCGGTGGCGCCGAAGGCGGCGCCGAAGGCGGCGCCGAGCGCGACGCCGAGCGCGCCGAGCGCGCGCGCGGAGGTCGTCGCGGCGGCGGCGGCGAAAGAGGAGGCACCGGCGTCCAAGTGCCGTGAAAAATTGAACATCGTCATGGTCGCCAGCGAGTGCGCGCCGTTCAGTAAGACCGGAGGGCTCGGGGACGTCATGCAGTCGCTCCCCAAGGCGCTCGCCGAGCGAGGGCATCGAGTCATGGTCGTCGTGCCGAGATACAAGGAGTATCCGGAGGCGTTCGACACGGGGGTTCGCATGACGTTCAACGTTCTCGGACATCCCACTGAGGTTGGATATTTTCACTCCTACGCCGACGGGGTGGATTACGTGTTCGTCGATCACGGGGCGTATCACCACGTTCGAGACTCGATTTACGCGGGCGATAGCTCCGACGCGATGTTCCGTAACGCGATGCTGTGCCAAGCCGCCCTGGAGGCGGTGTGGCACGTGCCGTGCGGTGGTATTACGTACGGTGAAGATAATTTAATCTTTGTCGCCAACGATTGGCACGCGGCGCTGCTGCCCGTGTACTTGCAGGCGTATTATCGCGATCACGGCAAGTTCACGTTCGCTCGCTCGTGCTTCGTCGTGCACAACATGGCACACCAAGGGCGAGGACCTCTGGCGGAGTTCGACAAGTTGCAATTGCCGGGACAGTACAAGGAGACGTTCCGTCTGTACGATCCAGTCGGAGGTGAGTGCATGAACATCATGAAGGCGGGCCTGTCCCTCGCCACCAAGGTAATCGCCGTGAGCGAGGGGTACGCGTGGGAAATCACGACGGACATGGGCGGCTGGGGATTGGCGCCCACCATTCGTGATTTCGGCGAGGGTAAGTTAAGTGGGATCGTCAACGGCATAGACCTGAACGAGTGGTCGCCGGACGTCGATCACCATCTCGATGAAGACGGCTACTCGAGGTACGAGCCGCGCGCCGGGGCGTTTGAAGAGGGTAAGCGTGCGTGCAAGCTCGCACTTCAGCGCCAGCTCGGCCTGCCTGAGCGCGACGACGTCCCCATTTTGGCCTTCATTGGGCGTCTGGACGATCAAAAGGGCGTCGACTTGATCACTCAGGCCGAGGGCTGGTTGATGAGTCAAGACGTGCAGCTCATCATGCTCGGTAGCGGTCGCGCGGATCTGGAGGACGCGCTTCGCGGCATGGAGGGCCGCAATCGCGACAAATGCCGATGTTGGGTGGGATTTTCGGTGCAAATGGCGCATAGAATCACCGCCGGCGCGGATATTTTGCTCATGCCGTCGAGATTTGAGCCGTGTGGATTGAACCAACTGTACGCTTTGCGCTACGGCACCGTTCCCGTCGTGCACTCTGTCGGCGGTTTGCGCGACACTGTACAGCAGTACGATCCGTTCAACAACGTAGGAACGGGGTGGACGTTCGACAGCGCGGAGACTCACAAGCTCATCGACGCCATGGGACACGCGATCGGGACCTACCGCGACCACAGAGATTCTTTCCGAGGTATTCAAGCGCGCGGTTTCGAGCGCGACCTCAGCTGGGACCACGCCGCCGAGCTCTACGAAGATCGTTTCATCGACGCCAAGTATTGCTGGTGAGCGAACGCCGGTGCCGCTGCGGCAACTATTCGTTCAATAAATAAGCTTGAGCACGACGACCAGCCAACCGACCGCGCCGCCGCGTCGCCGAACCCTGCCCCGCGCGCCGCGGCCCCAACCTCTCCTCAAAAGTCACCGCTCGTCGCCCGCGCGCGTCCGCGTCATGGATGCTCGAGCGGTAGACGAGCTCCGAGCCGCGCTCGCTGGCTCCGTGTCCCATGACGCCGCGATTCGAGCGCGCGCCGACGAGTTCCTCAAGTCGGCGGCGGCCGTCCCCGGCGCCGCTCTCGGGCTTCTCGCGCTCGCGAGCGACGGCGGCACGGAGATCGGCACGCGTCAGAGCGCGAGTATCTACTTCAAACACCTGTGCGCCAAGTCGTGGCATCGATACGATCGCGAGGGCGGAGAGAACAAGGTGATGCTGGACGAGGGCGAAAAGGCGAGCGTGCGCTCTGTCGCGCTGCAGGCGATCACGTCGACGCCGAGCAAGGTTCGAAGTCAGCTGGTGGAGGCGGTGCGAGTGATGGTACATCACGATTTTCCGGAGCGCTGGCCGGAGATCGCGAGTCAGGTGCTGGGATCACTGAACGAGGCTTCGGCGAGCGAGAGCGGACGGCTGTGCGGGACGGTGTTGGTGCTGCATGCGCTGTGCCGAAAGTACGAATTCAGAGACCCGAGCGAGCGAGCTGACGTCGAAGAAATCATACGTGTCGTCTTCCCGAGGCTTTTAGAGATCTTCAAGGCGCTTATCGCGTACCAAGGACCGCCCAACGCTGAGTTGGAAGAGCTGAAGAAGGCTATATGCAAGACTTTCTGGAGTGCGACATACCTCCATGTTGGCCCGGCTCTGAGAGAGGAGGCGACGTTCCGAGAGTGGATGACGGCACTGCACGCAATTATCATTGCTCCGGTGCCGACAGAGGGGATGCCCACCGACGATAAGACGGAGTTGAAGCACTGGCCCTGGTGGAAGACGAAAAAGTGGGCCCTACATGTCGTCAACCGCATGTTCACCAGATACGGCAACCTGAAGGCGTGTAGGATCGAAGACAAGCCACTCGCTAATATGTATCGCGACAACTATGCCACTCATTTCTTGGGAGTTTACATCGATCTCATGAGCAAGCTCGCGGCGGGGGCGGTGATCCCTGACCGTGTGGTGAACCTCGCGTTGCAGCATCTCTCGCACGCGCTATCCGTGCCACTGACGTACAAAACGATGGAACCTCATCTTGATGAGATCTTCCAGCGCGTCATCTTCCCCGTTCTCTCGTTCAACGCCGAGGACGACGAACTCTTTGCGGATGATCCGAACGAGTACGTGCGAAAGAGCCAAGACTACGTGGAGGACATGTACTCTCCACGCATGGCTGCGCTGAGCTACCTCAACGAATTGTGCAAGACCAAAAAGCGTATGGCAGTCAACTTGCCTAAGATTTTGGGGTTGGTAGTTCGAATCTTCACCTCGCATGCGCAAGCCGTGGCGAGTCGCTCGCAGATGCAGGCGCAAGCGCGTTATGAGCTCGATGGAGCGCTGCTCATCGTCACGAACCTGTCGCACATTTTACCGGAACACGAAGTCTATGGTAAAGAGCTCGAGGGTATGCTCGTGACGCACGTTCACCCCGCATTCAGCTGCGCACACGGTCACATTCGCGCCAAGGCTGTGGCTTGCGCTGCGAAGTACTCAAGTATCTCTTTCACTTCCAAGGGCAACTTCTTCACTCTCTTCGAGAGCGTGGTGAACGCCATGAAAGATCCGGAGCTCCCTGTTCGCGTTGAGGCCGTCGTCGCCCTTGGATTGTTCATTCAAGAAACGGAGGATGTGTCCGCTCTCAAGGCCATCTTGCCTCAGTTGTTGGATGACTTCTTCAAGCTCATGAACGAAGTTGAGTCGGAGGACGTGGTGTACACTCTGGAGACCATCACGGAAAAGTTTGGAGAAGACATAGCCCCTTTCGCTCTCGGTATGACGCAAAACCTCGCCGCGGCTTTCTGGAAGGTGATTCAAGACTCTGAAAGCAAGGAAGATGACGACTACGGCGTGATGGCGAGCATGGGTTGCCTCAGGGCCATGTCAACTATTCTCGAATCCATCTCGGGTCTGCCTCACATGTACCCTGAGCTCGAAGAAGCAGTGTTCCCGATTCTAAAAAAGATGATTAGCGAACAAGGTTTCGACGTCATCGAAGAGATTTTGGAGATTCTGTCGTATCTCACATACTTCACTCCTCAAGTGACGCCGCGCATGTGGGAACTCTGGCCATTGATGATCGACCTCATGGACGACTGGGCGCTGCAATACTTCGAGAACATGCTCATCCCTCTCGACAACTACATCAGCCGGGGAACTGAGCACTTCCTCACTCCAGGCTCACGATACGTCGAAGATACGTATAAACTCTGCGCCAAGGTATTGAAGGAGGACGCTCCGGAGCCCGATTGCTTACCGGCACCCAAACTCATGGAGTGCGTCATGACCAACTGCCGTGGACGAGTCGACATTATCATTGAGCCGTACGTGAACCTCGCGCTCAGTCGAATTGAGACCGCGCAGATGCCGCACTTCAAGGATCTTCTCATGATGACGTTTGCCCATGCACTGTATTACAATCCTGTCCTAGCTCTGACGGCGACGAATCGCACCGGGAAGACGAATGAGGTGTTCGCGAGATGGTCGTCGATGCTCGCCGCTCGTAAGAAGTCGGGTGAGCGAGCGTGCTTCACATCCGAGCACTCGAAGAAGGTGTGCGCTCTGGGGCTTATGTCACTGCTGACAGCACCGTCGGAGGTGTTGACTCCCGAAATTCGTAGCGCCATGGGAGTTATTCTAGACAATCTTGTCTCGTTGCTCGATGATTTGAAGACGCAAACTGCTGAGCGCGAATCGGGTGAGGCCTCCGGTAGGCGCAGGTACCCATGGGAAGGAAGCGACGACGACGACGACGATTACGATGACGCTGACTTTGACGACGACGATGAAAACGAAGACCTGCATTTCGATGAATCGACGCTTCGCACTCTGGCGAAGAAGGCGCAAGACGCCAATCCATTTGGGCGACATGGCGATATCGATGACTCTGATGATGACTTTTGGTTTGATGATGACGATGAAGGTTGCACGAGCCCCTTGGACGATGTCGACACGTTCATAGCATTCTCCGACTTCATGAACGCCTTGCAGTCGAGCGGTTCCTCCGTGAACGCCAGCACGGAGTCGGTGGCTAAGATTATGGAGTTGATGCAGCACGCGCAACACAGGAGAGCTGTGTTCCCTGAAGAACGAGCAAAAGCCAAGGCGAAACAGTAGAAAGAAAATGTGATGATCACAAATAGATGTACTAGTAGCAGCGCGAATCAAATCGTTTTATTTACACACTACTCCTCCACACCGACGTAAGATGTGAGGATGGTAGACATTTCATCCGGGATGAGAGTATGCTTCAACATCGGTACCTTAATGTTGTGAACATCATCCCTCGCGACAGGCTGTAAGCCCGCCAAACCTAATGTTGTGTCGACGCTTTTGAGTCTGTAAAAGAACATTAGCATCCAATCATCAGGCGAGTAGACGTTCACCAGTCGACCTGAGACCACCTCGCGCATTGGAGCCCAAGTCTCAGCTGAATTTGAGAGCGGCGCGGAGATGAGTACGACGCTGTCGATGATGTCCATGCCCGCTGGCCCGGCGGCGTGCAGCTTCATGAGAGTGCTCTGCACAACGTACGCTCCGGCGCTGTACGCCACCAGTGTCACGGGCCTCTGACCATGTTGCTTATTGAGCAACGCCCTCGCGATTTCAGCTCCGGCTATTTCAGCCTTGTTACGAGCAATCTGCCAAGGATTATCCAAGAAATTTGCCATGCTGAGTAGCGTGACAGGCCACATGATGGCACTCGCGATGGACGCTAGCGCTGTCTGCGCGAGTATGCTCGGCGCCGCGATCTGCGCGGCGAATTTACCACCCATGAAATCCATCGCCGCTCCCAGTTCGGCGAGCGTTGATGGCTCCCAGTCCAAAACGTATTGCTCACCCGAGGAGTGACTCCACTTCTTCTTCGACTTTTCCTTTTGTTGAGCCTCGTTTTCATTTGTCGATTGCGTCTCATCGATCGCCTCTCTCATCTCGACGATCATGGAATCCACCTTATTGCTGAACTCGTCTCGCGACGCGAGCGCCAGTCGCAGCTCGAGCGGCCGTTGCAAAGCCTCCATCTCCTCCAACACGAGAGCGGGCACTTTATTCATACACGAGAAACTCTTCTGACGAGTGCGAATTCCTAATGACGGTCGGCGCGAGCGGTACGATATCAGGCGGCTTCCCGCGAGCACGCCCGCCTCCTTTGCTTTGGAGCTCGCGCTTTCGGAGAACGATTCAATGATGACGTTTCCTTCGCCATCGAGAGCCAGCGTCATCCCGAGTGCGCCCTTCTCGTTGATGACGACGACGTACTCGTTCGCCTCGGATCCCCACGTGGAGAGTAAATCTTTTTCGCTGCGTAGAAATCCCGGAACGTAAATGTGCAACGCGAACGCCCTTCCCGCGCCGCGAATCGGTATGAACTGAAACCGCTCCAGCTCGGTCGACGTCCGCCGCGCCATGGCGTATCCCGCCAATCCCGCGCCCGTGGCACCGAACACCGCGGAAACACCACCGAGAACGCCAACCATACCCGCCGCGCCCGCGCCCAACGCGCCCATCCCGCCGAGCGCCGAAAGCACCGCCGGCGCCGCCATCCCACCCGACAGAAACAGCGCCGTCCCACCCATAAACGCCCCCGCGCCCACGGCCCCGATTCTCGACCACGACCACGCGTCTTTCGCCTCGTTCTCACCCTCGCTCGACTCAACCTCCCGCTCGCCCGCGCGCGCCGCCTCCGCGCACGCGTCCTCCGCCCGCGCCACCGCCCGCCAGCTCCACCCTTTCGCCCGCGTCCGCGCTTTCACCGCCGCCCGCACATCCGCCCCGTACTCACCGCTCAGCACCAGCGCGTTCGCCAGTTCCTCGGACGTCGTCGCGCGCGCGTCCGCCGGCGGACATCGCGCCAGCGCGCGCGCGATGATCTCCCCGACCCGTTTCCCACGCTCTTCGCTCCACCACGGCTGGCGAAAATCTCCCTCAAAATCAACGCGCTCGTAATCGTGCGTCGACGCGTCCGCACTCGCGCTCGAGCTCACCGAACTCGGCGAAGATCCGCGCGGCGGTTGCGACGCGTGCGTCATTCAAAGACGCGATGCGCGACGACGCGGACGCGCGACGCGTCGCGAGCGCGATGGCGTACCCGGAACGGTGCGTACCGATCGATCGACCGCGCTCGACGCGCGCGAACGCGACGCGCGCGCGCGTGTGAAGGCGCGATGATGCCGTCTCGGAGGAGGCGCGCGCGCGCGGACGCGACGACGACGACGCGCGACGACGACGACGCGCGCACACGCGCCGTGAATCGCGTGAGACGAGCGTCTGACGATGGTTCGATGACGTGGACGACGCGCAGGTTCCACGCGGCGTGTCGGGCGACGCGCGGGACGGCGATCGCGCGCGCGCTGGACGACGAGACGAGACTGGTTTTGCACGCGCTGGAGCGGCAGGCGAATCACGGACCGCGTGAGAGCGCGAGCGAGGACGCGCTGCGAGAGGAGCGAATGCTGGCGGATGGTGATGGGCGGGCGGAGCGGGCGATGGCGATGGCGTGGGGTGGGTTAGGGAAGATGCACGCGGCGAAGGCGATGCGATTGTTCGTGCGCACGCTCGAGGAAGATTTTCCAGAGTGGTGGAATCCGGATGCGATGCGGCGCACGAACGCGGGAATGCACGCAGATAGTGGGTTGGAAGAGATTCCGAGCGCGCTGGATCGCGTAGAGCGCGGAAGGTGGGAATTTTTGGAGTACCGAGGAAAGCGGCCGTTGCCTCGTTTTCAGCACGGCGCGTGCGTCATGGACGACAAGATGTACGTCGTGGGAGGGTCGTATCGCGGGCGCTTCATGAGCGATGCGCACGAGTTAGATTTGGAGACGGGCGAGTGGCGGCAGCTTGAGGCGCCGGAGTCAAGTCGGAAGGGAGGAGCGCTGCCGCCGTGCGCGGGACATCGGCTCGTGTCGTGCTCCGGCTCCG
>Ga0181582_10005120_pt1 | contig 10571 bp, 12 predicted proteins | sample 071ome_32_FD_132438 | JGI IMG/M metagenome (GOLD analysis project Ga0181582, IMG submission 132438) | Coastal salt marsh microbial communities from the Groves Creek Marsh, Skidaway Island, Georgia - 071405AT metaG (megahit assembly) | ecosystem: Environmental > Aquatic > Marine > Intertidal... | reverse complement strand
GCTGGTGTTGCCAACGCAACCTATTTGTTCGTGCTTCCGGGCTCCGGAGGCGCTTGCCGGCTGGCCTGGGATAAGCTGATTGTGCATCAACTCGACTACCGCACGCGTCCCTGCAACCTGGTCGAGTTAATGCCTCGTCTACTGGAGCGTTGAATGTTTTACGCACGCGCATTCATGACTTTTGGCGCGCTCGCCGGGTTCTCGGGTGTCGTTCTCGGCGCGCTGACTGCACATTTCTTCCGTGCTCGTCTTGATGCGGCGGCAGTGACAAACCTGCAGACGGCTTCCCTCTATCTGCTGGTTCACGGTCTGCTGCTGATTTTTATCAGTCAGCTCTGCGGGAGAAATCCCGGCAGCGTCCTGCTGCCCCTGGCCGGCGGACTGTGTGTCCTCGGGACGCTGGGCTTCTGCGGCGGCATTTCCATGAGCGCGGTGACGGGCGTCAGGCATTTCGCGATGGTTGCGCCACCGGGCGGACTGGCGCTCATGGGGAGCTGGCTGAGTCTGGCGCTCTATGGGATTCGGCAGAGCTGAGTGCGAGCGATGAATGCTCTTAAGAAAAAACTGACGATTGCGGTAGAGAGGCGAATGACTGGGTTCCGGAGACTTGTGCCCTTTGTAAAGTGCAGTCCAGCCGGAGGACTTCTACTGCTTGGCATTCTCCTGCTGAACATAGCGGTGGCAGACGCTCGCCAGGTTTTCAGGATCGAACCCTCGTCTCCGGATCTCATAGGCGAAACGGCACTGACGACGACAGTCCAGAGCGACACGCTGTCTGATCTCGCCCGGGCATACGATCAGGGCTATCAGGAAATGCGTCTGGCGAACCCGGGCGTGGACCCATGGCTTCCTGGGGACGGTACAGAGGTAGTCATTCCCGGACGCTACATCATTCCCAGGGCGCCCCGTGACGGCTTGATCGTCAACGTCCCGGAGATGCGGCTGTATTTTTTCTCGAAAAATGGAGAGGTAGCGACGTTTCCCATCAGTATCGGCAGGCAGGACTGGGGAACACCGAAAGGCAGGACGCAGATTGTCGCCAAAGTGAAAGATCCGTCCTGGTATCCGCCGCAGTCGATCCGCGAAGAACATGCGGCAGAGGGTGATCCGCTTCCACGGGTCGTCCCGGCCGGGCCAGACAATCCGCTCGGGCAGTTCGCGCTGCGACTCAGCCTTGACGGCTACCTGATCCATGGGACCAATAAGCCCTACGGCATAGGAATGCGTGTAACTCACGGTTGCGTGAGGATGTACCCCAAAGATATCGAGTCGCTGTTCAAACTCGTCGATGTCGGTGCGCCTGTGCATATCGTTAACCAGCCGTATAAAGCGGCACTTGCGGACGGGGTGGTCTATCTAGAAGTTCATCCTCATCTGGACGAGGATGGTCATGCATTCCGTGACGAATACGCGCTCGTGGTGCGTTTGCTGGAAAAATGGAGCACGGAGAATGAGATCCAGCTTTCCTGGAGAGAAATCCGGCGGGCTTTGCGCGATGCCAGCGGGATTCCTGCCCCCATCGGGAGGGCGAAACCACGCTTGACCAAGTCGGGATAGTTCAGTTTCGGGTGGGCAAGGCAAAAAAAACCCCGCTTTTGCGGGGTTTTTGCCGCCCGAGGGCTGGCTTATTTCTTCATAGTCTTCTCGAACATCCGCTCGATGCGGTCCTTGTTCTCGTTGCAGCAGGTCATAGCAGCTTCAGCCGTATTTTTGGCCGCGTCGGCTGTAGCCTGGGCCGCAGATGCAGCGGCCTGAGCGGCCTGTGCAGCTTTCATCGCGGCAGCGGCATCGCTGGCGGCTTTGCGTGCATCGGATGCAGCGCTGGTGGCCTTTGAATCCACTGCAGACAGTTGTTCCGGGCTCACTGTTGAGCAGGCGCTGGTCAGTCCCAGAGCCAAGCACAGAAGGACCAGCTGCAGGCGTCCAATCACCTTGTCACTCATCATTCGTAGTCTCCTGAAGTAGGGGAGGTAAGCGAGGGATATCTCTCGGAAATGATGTGCAGATGCGCGTCCGTTCCGAGGCGCGTAGATCATAGGGCCCTTTATTGCGCTGCGCAATTTTTTCTTAGGGAGGGATTTATCAGTCCTGGGCTGGAGCCGATGGTGCAGTAGCAGCCCGTCCCCAGGTCTGCCCCTGTGCTTGTTGCTGCGTTAACTCGGTCTGACGCTTAAGCACAAGTTGAGACAGGCTGCGCTCGAAGCTATCCATCCGGTGTTCGCTGCAGTATTCGCGCACCCAAGACAGTCCTTCACTCAGGCGCATGGTTCCGATGACATTGCCCGTGTCCGGCGTCATTCCGTTCACGGCAGTGAGATAGCCCATCATGAAATCCTGAAAACGCTGTGTGCGCTCAGGACTGTCGCTGCCCTGTACAAACTGATTGCAAGACGCCGAACCCAGTCCCCAGACGGCGTAATTGCCCTGACGGTCCGCAGCGACCGTCAGGCTGCTCACAAGCAGCCATGGAACGAGCAACAGACCTCGTAGGACGAGTGCTCGCAAAGTGTCGGCGGCAGCCTTGTCGGTGTTATTCATATCCAGAGCTTGTCCTTTGCTGGCGCGGGTTGGCTAGATTGAACTGAGCCTTCAGAAAATGCATCTGGTCTGCCAGGATACGTCGATTGGACAGAGCCAGGAATTCCGCCCAGTTGGGTTCATAAGGGACAGCCAGCAGTGGCATCGAGGCCTGTTCAGGATTTCGCCCGCCTTTCCTCGTGTTGCAGACCCTGCAGGCAGACACCACGTTCACCCAAATATCCTTGCCGCCCTGCGACAGCGGCACGATGTGATCCCGAGTCAGTTGCACGTCTGAAAACTCCTGGCCGCAATACAAGCACAGATTGCCGTCACGCCTGAAAAGTTCCTGATTGCTCAGCGGCGGACGGGTCCTGGATGCCCGAGGATTTTTCGTGCTGCTCCGGGTAGCAACGATCGAGTGGATGGTGATTTGAGAGCGGGCACCGGTCAGACGCGTGGTCCCACCAAAAAAGGTGAAGGCATGGTCTCCGGTGGTCCAGCCGACGAGCCCCCGCGTGTAAAGACAGACTGCTTCCTGCCACGGGATCCAGCGCAAGGGAATCCCGGAAATGTCCAGGCGAAGAATCAAGGGCGTAGCCATGAGTTAACGAGCAGACTTTCGTGTGGCTGCGATGCCTCGGATTCTGATCGGAAAATCGTGCGGGTTTCAAGTCACATCAAGGACAAAAGACGATTCTGTTCTCTGCTAGGTTGTCCACCCGCGAAAGCCAACTCTGGCTGAGAACAACGAGAGGAGACGACCTTTGGCAGATCTTTCCCGCCTGCGTGCACTGATGCGTCGTTTGCGTGACCCGGAGACAGGGTGCCCGTGGGACTGCGCCCAGACTTTCGAATCGATCGTGCCCTACACTCTGGAAGAGGCCTACGAAGTCTGTGACGCCATTGAATGCTCGGACCTTCAGCATCTCCGTGAAGAGCTCGGAGATTTGCTGCTGCAGATCCTTTTTTATTGCCAGATGGCCGAGGAGGGCGCCCATTTTTCTTTTGAGGATGTGATAGAGACCCTTGAGGAGAAACTCATCGAGCGTCACCCGCACGTATTCGCCGAGCCCCGAGCATCCAGCGTTCAGGAGGTTGCCGAGACCTGGGAAAGCGCAAAGGCGGATGGCAGGCCGTCCTCTGCTGGCGCACTTGATGGTGTTGCGGAGGCGCTGCCGGCACTCGTTCGAGCGCAGAAGCTTCAAAGGCGGGCGGCGCGTGTCGGATTTGATTGGCCGGATTGGTCCGGACCGCAGGGTAAATTGCTTGAGGAACTAGACGAACTGGCGACCGCGCAACGCCAGAATTCGCCGTCGGCCGTACGCCACGAAATTGGCGATGTGTTGTTTTCCGCGGTCAATCTGGCACGCCATCTCGGCGAGGATGCCGAAACAGCGCTGCGCTGGACCAACAGACGCTTTGAAGCCCGGTTTCGGACAATGGAATCGAGTTGCCGCGCGCGTCAGCAACCGTTGGACTCGCTGTCCGAGATCGAGTGGGAAGCGTTATGGTGCGCCGCCAAGGGGCTGGAGTGAGCAGCCCGCGTTCATCCGGACCTCTCAGCGATCGCGAGTGACCACGAAGCGGGCGATATCCCGCAGGGTTTCAGCGCGTCCTCCCAGCACATCGAGGCAGGTCATCGCTTCTTCGCACAAATCGTTTGCAGTCTTCTTAGCCTGAGCCATCCCCAACAGATTTGGATACGTCGGCTTGTCCAGCCCGGCATCCGACCCCTGCGGCTTACCGATTACCGAGGTATCGCCTTCTACGTCCAGGATGTCATCCTGCACTTGGAAAGCCAAACCGATGCAGTACGCGTAACGTTGCAAAGAATCATCGAGAGTGGCGTCGCGCTCCGACGCGGCCAGATAGCCCAAACGGACGCTCGCCGCGATCAGGGCGCCGGTCTTGTAGCGATGGATGGTTTCCAGCGACTCTATGTCCAGGACCTGCCCGACAGCGGCGAGGTCGAGCGCTTGCCCCCCCGCCATGCCGGTTGAGCCACTTGCCCGGGCCAGCGTCGCGGCCATCTCCAGTCGCGTTCCAGCGTCTGAATCGCTGGAGCTGTCATTCAGAAGAATCTCAAATGCCAGCGCCTGCAGTGCATCGCCGGCAAGGATCGCGGTCGCTTCATCGTACTCAACGTGACAGGTTGGTCGACCGCGTCGCAGGTCGTCGTCATCCATAGCGGGAAGATCGTCATGGATAAGCGAGTAAGCGTGGATGCATTCAACCGCAGCCGCGGGCCGGTCGAGTACGGCGTCCGGCGCACCTACGGCATTCCCAGTGGCGTAAACGAACACCGGGCGGATACGTTTACCTGGCGCCAACGCTGCGTATCGCATCGCCTGATGCAGTCTTCCTGGTGCGAGTTCTGCAGAGGGCAAGAATCTGTCCAGGGCGGCGTCTGCTCTCCTTTGCAGGACAGACAGTCTCTCTTTCAGGGTGGGCATAAGATTTGTTCAGGCCTGCGCAGAATCGTCGAATGGTTCGAGTCGCTCGGACCCATCTTTAGAGATGAGTTGCTGAACTCTCTGTTCAGCAGCCACCAGAGCTTCCTGGCAGGATCGGGTGAGCGCCATCCCCTGCTCAAATTGTTTGAGCGATTCCTCCAGCGAGAGATCGCCGCTTTCCAGCGCCTCAACGAGGCTCTCTAGATCGCGCATAGCAGCTTCGAAAGCCGGAGACTCCGGGTGATCCGTCTTTTTACCCACTGACGTATTGCCCCTGTTTAATGCTGTTCATACCGCGGGGTGCGCACTGTACTGACGGGGTAATGGCGGGTCAACGAAGCGTTGTCCTTGACGGCGCTTCCCACCCCCACCTAGACTCGAGCGGCGATTTTAGATTCAGTCTAAACAGAGCGCGTCGCGTATATGGCGCACTTTCCACACCACCACGAGGAGAATATCTGATGGGCCTGAAAGGTTCTAAAACTGAGGACAATCTCAAAGCCGCTTTTGCGGGCGAGTCGCAGGCAAACCGCCGTTATCTTTACTTTGCGCAGAAAGCTGACGTCGAAGGCTATAACGACGTCTCGACGGTGTTTCGCTCCACCGCGGAAGGCGAAACCGGGCACGCCCACGGGCACCTGGAATACCTGGAAGAAACAGGCGATCCGGCGACCGGCGAACCAATCGGCAGCACGGAGCTCAACCTGAAAGCAGCCATCGCGGGTGAGACGCATGAGTACACCGACATGTACCCGGGCATGGCTAAAACGGCCCGAGACGAGGGCTTCGACGAGATCGCTGACTGGTTTGAGACGCTGGCGAAAGCGGAGCGTTCCCACGCCAATAGATTTCAAAAGGCGCTGGACAATCTCGGCTGATCTCGAGAGGGCTTTCCCAAGCATGACGGAAGCCGGGTTCGCCCGGCTTCTTTTTGACAGAGCAGAGGCAGAAAGACATGGCTAGCGAAACGCGTGAGGGGAGCCTGGAGGCGCCTACGCGCCATCCGGTGCGTTGGAAAGAGGCCGAGTTCCGAGACAAGGCAAAGCTGGAATCAGAGCTGGAGCGGGTGTACGACATCTGTCACGGTTGCCGTCGCTGCGTCAGCTTATGCAACGCCTTCCCGACGCTTTTCGACCTGGTCGACGAATCGTCCACGATGGAAGTGGACGGCGTTGCCAAGGCGGATTTCCAGAAAGTGGTAGACCAGTGCTACCTCTGCGACCTGTGCTACATGACGAAATGCCCTTATGTCCCACCCCACGAATGGAATGTGGACTTTCCCCACCTGATGCTGCGCGCGAAGGCGGTGCATTTTGAGGACCACGGCGCCAGCGTCCGCGACCGTGTGCTGACATCGACCGACGCGGTCGGGCGTCTCGCCGCGATTCCAGTGGTGGCTGAGACCGTAAACCTGGTGAATGCGAATAGGCCGGCCAGGAAGTTGATGGATAAATTCATCGGGGTGCACGCCGACGCGCCATTGCCGCGATTTAATAGTCAAACCCTGCGCAGGCGCGCCGCGCGCCGCGAGACTCTGGCGGAGCCGACAGACCGTATCGGCTTGTTTGCGACCTGCTACGGCAACCGCAATTCGCCGCAGGTGGTTGAAGACATGATTGCTGTTTTCGAGCACAACGGCGTTGCGGTTGAACTCGTCTCCAAGGAGCAGTGCTGCGGCATGCCGAAACTCGAGCTCGGCGACCTACGCTCTGTGGAGCGCTACATGGAAGCTAACATTCCCCCGCTGCTCGAGCTCGCCGAGCGGGGCCTGAAGATTACGGCACCCATTCCGAGCTGTGTCCTGATGTTCAGGCAGGAGCTGCCTTTACTGTTCCCCGAGCATGAGGGCGTACTTAAGGTTCAGGCGGCGATGACAGACCCCTTCGAATACCTCATGGCTCGACACCGCCAGGGCGCGCTCAATACCGAGTTTCCAAATCGGATCGGTCGCGTGGCTTACCACGCGCCGTGTCATCAACGGGTTCAGAATATCGGTCTTAAAACCAAGGAAATGCTTGAGCTCGTGCCGGAAACGGAAGTCATCGCCATCGAGCGATGCTCCGGGCACGATGGCACCTATGCGGTCAAGTCTGAAAACTATGAATTTGCGAAAAAAATCTGCCGCCCGGTCGTCAAGCGCATCGGCGATAGCGACGTTGCTCACTACGTCAGCGATTGCCCCATGGCCGGTGAGCTGATTGAAAGTGGTTTGGAGCATGCCAGGCCGGCTGAATCGGCATTCAGCCTGCTGCGACATGCTTACGGGATAGCCTGAAGATGACTAAAAAACTAACGCGAGCAGACCTGCTCAGTCTGGAGACGTACCACGAACAGCGCGTGTCAATGCGCGCCAGTCTGATGGCGCACAAGAAACGCCGGACGCTTGCACTGGGCGAGCATGCCACCCTGTATTTCGAAGACACGATGACAGTGCAATACCAGATCCAGGAAATGCTGCGTGCCGAGAAAATTTTCCAGGCTGAGGCCATTCAGGAAGAGCTGGACGCGTATAACCCGCTGATACCTGACGGCGACAACCTGAAAGCGACTTTCATGCTCGAGTACGAGGACGTTGACGAGCGTCGCCGGGCTCTGGAAAAGCTGCGGGGAATTGAGGATCGCGTCTACCTTAAGGTCGGCGATGAGGAACGCGCTTTCGCAATAGCGGACGAGGACCTGAGCAGAGAGAACGATGTTAAAACCTCTGCGGTGCATTTTTTACGTTTCCAGCTGTCACCGGAGGCGCTTGGATTGGCTAAAGCCGGCGGAGCGCTCGCGATCGGAATCGACCATCCGGAATATCAAACGGAAATAGCGCCGGTGCCGGAGCCAATCCGCGCTTCTCTAGTGTCTGATTTCGACTGACGAGGGCGGCACGACGAAGCAGTCGGGCTGCTGATTCAAAACCCGGAGGGGCTTTGTCATAATCCGCCCCCCTCAACCAGCTCAGCAGCCCACCCGGGCGGGACCGGATCCTCCGTCTTGAACTCACGCTACGCCGCCGCCGACATCGAGGTCCTTACCGGGCTGGAGCCTGTTCGCAAGCGGCCAGGGATGTATACAGACACATCCCGTCCTAACCATCTTGTACAGGAAGTCGTCGACAACAGCGTCGATGAAGCTATCGCCGGGTTCTGCACTGCTATTACCGTCGAGCTGCACGAGGACGGCTCGGTATCGGTGAGCGATGACGGGCGCGGTCTGCCGGTCGACGAGCATCCTGAAGAGAAGATCACCGGCGTTGAGCTGATCCTGACCCGGCTGCATGCGGGTGGGAAATTTTCGGGGAAGAATTACAAATTCTCCGGCGGCCTGCATGGCGTGGGTGTCTCCGTAGTCAATGCGCTTTCCGAGAGGCTAGAGGCTAAAGTGCGGCGCGACGGGGTGGAGTACCACATGGGTTTCGCGCGGGGCGAACCGGTCGCGCCGCTGACGCCCGTCGGTAAGTCACCGGCCCGCCAGACCGGGACCACGATCCGGTTCTGGCCTGATGCCGCTTATTTCGACACCACCCGATTGTCCATCCCGCGACTCAGGCACGTTCTGCGTGCCAAAGCGGTGCTATGCCCCGGCCTTACGGTCAGCCTGGTTGATGGGCCCGCCGCAGAAACTGAGCAATGGTGTTTCAGCGGCGGGCTGGAGGGATATCTCGCAGACGCACTAGTCGGCGTCGAGAAAGTGCCGCTGGAGGCATTCGCAGGTGAGGTACATGAGGAGCATCAGGCGGTCAGCTGGGCGCTGCACTGGTGCCCCGACGGCGGCGAGCTCATCACCGAAAGCTACGTCAATCTTGTGCCAACAATTCAGGGGGGTACTCACGTCGCAGGGCTGCGTCAGGGATTGCTCGAGGCGCTGCGAGAATTCTGTGACAGCCGAGGGCTTTTACCCCGCGGCGTAAAGCTGGCCGCAGAGGACGTTTTTGAGCAGTGCGCCTACATCCTCTCAGCGAAGCTTCAGGAGCCGCAGTTTTCGGGACAGACTAAAGAGCGCCTGTCATCACGCAGCTGCACCAGTTTCATTGCTGCCGCAGTCAGAGATCGGCTCAGCGCGTGGCTTTACCAGCACGTGGAGTCCGGCGAACGGATCGCGGAGATTGCTATTGCGAGGGCGCAAAAGCGTCTCAAAGCGGCCAAGGTCGTGCGCAAGAAGGTTGCGGGGGCGGGGCCCGCGTTGCCGGGCAAGCTGGCCGACTGTGCGGCACAGGACCTAGAGCGGACAGAGCTGTTTCTGGTTGAAGGTGATTCCGCGGGCGGTTCAGCAAAACAGGCGCGCGACCGGGACTTTCAGGCCATCCTGCCGCTCCGCGGAAAAATCCTGAATACCTGGGAGGTCGACTCAAGTCAGGTGCTGGGATCCAACGAGGTGCACGACATTTCAGTGGCGCTCGGCATCGAGCCTGGAAGCCATGAGCTGGATGGTCTGCGCTACGGGAAGGTCTGCATACTGGCTGATGCCGATTCTGACGGGCTGCATATCGCCACCCTCCTGTGCGCACTGTTCGTCCGACATTTTGGGGCGTTAATCGAGGCAGGCCGCGTTTATGTTGCGATGCCACCGCTTTATCGTGTCGATGTGGGCAAAGAAGTGTTCTACGCGCTGGATGATGAAGAAAAGACAGCGCTTCTCAGCCGACTTGCCGCTGAAAAAGTGCGCGGTAAGGTCAATGTCCAGCGATTCAAAGGGCTCGGGGAGATGAACCCGCTGCAGCTCAGGGAAACCACGATGGCGCCGGGCACGCGCCGGCTTGTACAACTTGGGATCAGCGACCGGGCCGAGACTGAAGCTGTGATGGACATGCTATTAGCCAAGAAGCGTTCGTCCGATCGAAGACAGTGGCTTGAGCGACGGGGCAACCTCGCTGCCTTCAACGCGGAATAAGCGACGCCGTGAGCGACGACACTTTCAATATCGAGCAGATCCCGCTCGCCGAGTTCACCGAACGGGCGTACCTGGAGTATTCCATGTACGTCATCCTGGACCGCGCTTTGCCGCATATCGGAGACGGGCTGAAACCGGTGCAGCGTCGCATCGTGTACGCAATGTCAGAGTTGGGGCTGGATGCCGCGTCTAAACATAAGAAATCCGCGCGTACTGTCGGCGACGTGATCGGCAAATTTCATCCGCACGGAGACTCCGCGTGCTACGAGGCCATGGTCCTGATGGCACAGCCTTTCAGCTATCGCTATCCGCTGATTGATGGTCAGGGCAATTGGGGCTCCAGCGACGACCCCAAATCTTTTGCGGCGATGCGCTATACCGAGGCCAAGCTGACGGCTTACGCGGAGACACTCCTGGCCGAACTGGGTCAGGGCACGGTGGACTGGGCGCCTAATTTTGATGGCACGCTCGATGAGCCGTCGGTGCTGCCGGCGCGCCTGCCTAACGTTCTGCTCAACGGCACTACAGGGATCGCCGTCGGCATGGCAACGGACATCCCACCGCACAACCTACGCGAGATCGCTGCGGCCTGCGTTTTTCTGCTGGAACAACCTAAAGCGAGCGCGGCGGAACTTCACGCGATCGTGCCGGCGCCGGATTTTCCCGGCGGCGGGGAAATCATTTCAGCCCCCGAAGATCTGCGGGCGCTGTATGAGACCG
>Ga0181582_10005111_pt1 | contig 10583 bp, 5 predicted proteins | sample 071ome_32_FD_132438 | JGI IMG/M metagenome (GOLD analysis project Ga0181582, IMG submission 132438) | Coastal salt marsh microbial communities from the Groves Creek Marsh, Skidaway Island, Georgia - 071405AT metaG (megahit assembly) | ecosystem: Environmental > Aquatic > Marine > Intertidal zone... | reverse complement strand
TGCGACCGCATCACGGACGCCGGGGTCGCGCACCTGGCCCGGCTCACCGGCCTGACCTCGCTCAACCTGTCCGGGTGCGACCGCATCACGGACGCCGGGGTTGCGCACCTGGCCCGGCTCACCGGCCTGACATCGCTCGAACTGTCCGAGTGCAACAACATCACGGACGCCGGGCTCGCGCACCTGGCCCGGCTCACCGGCCTGACATCGCTCAACCTGTACGAGTGCCGCCGCATCACGGACGCCGGGCTCGAGCACTTCCAGGAACTCCTGCCGTGGTGCGACGTCAATTTCTGATTGCCGACACCAATGCATCACCGACCCTCGCCTCCGCTCATCTACCCCTCCTCTCCCAGCGAGGGACCCGGCGAGCGGGCGTTCGCGAGCCGCCTGACCCCGTCAGCGCAGCCTCAGCCCCTGGCGCCCGTCCATCCAGTTGTCCCACGATCGCCGGCCCACCCCCCTGCCTGCATGCTGTGTTTCCGGAGCCGCATCCGCGCCGGGGTCCTTGAACGCTGCCCCGCGGGACCACTACCGGGGCCCGCTGCGGGCTGCTGCTGCTGGTCTCGCTCCCCCCGCTGGCACCGCCGCCGCCCACCCGCGTCTTCCAAAGCCGTGTCTTCCGGCCCTCGCGCCGCCGTGGGAGCCCTCGCCCCCGCCCCCTGAAACCCGTCCCAGCCACCGCGTCGTCCCAAAGATTGCCAGTGCAGGGCGACGGTCGGATTCTCTTGGTCCCGCTTCCCGCACCCGCACTCCCGCCCTGACCGAGAAAACCCGCGAGTCCCGCCCCCGCCATGTCCGTGTGAGGACAGCCGGATCGACTTCCAGGATGAGTTCCGATAGTAGAGGGGGAGGGACCGGCGGGAGGCGCCTCCCGTCCACCCGCATCACCTGCTTCGAGCAGTTCTCGGGCCACCTGTCCTCGGCCCTGAGCGCCCCGCTCCCCCTATCCGCGCTGGAGTACGCTGGTCCGAGCGGGTCCGACCAGTACGACGACGAGACGATCAAGAAGGCCTCGGCCCTCTTCGAGGCGGCAGACATCAAATACGTGTGAGTGGATGCGCCGCTCTTTGCCCGTGATGGGCTCCCTCCCCTGCGCGACGTCCTACCTGGAGGTCCACGCGCGGCCGGGGTTGACGCGCGGGCCACGTCGCCGGGTACACCGAACCGTCGTAGAATCTACCTCCGCACGTGCCGCTCGAGTGGCCCCATCCTCCGGTCCCCGGGGCGCCGCGTCGCCCTTCTTGGGGCCCTCCGGGCCCGTCGCCCTGCTGAGCTCCGGTGCGAAGCGGGAGCGTCCCCACGTTCGCTTGCAGGCGCCCAAGGAGGGACCTGAGGGGTGACGTGTCTGGTGCCGGCGGGATCACCGCCAGGGTGGCCGCCCACTGCCCGGGCGCCTTCGACCTCAAGGGAGCAGGTGAGTGACGTCGCCCACGGCGCGGGTGAGGGGGCGGGGCGGGCGTCGCCCGGGGGCGTCCTCCGCGCGAGGGCCGTGCTCTCCGTCCCGGGTCCCCCACCCAGCCACTCCCCCCGCGTTCCCGCAGCGAGGGCCCCGGGGAAGCGCGCGAGGGAGTTCGACGCGGGCGGCAACGGGAGCGCGCCTCCCCCGGCCGGGGCCGGCAACCTGAGCCCCGTGGCCAGGGACGCTGCCGCGGGCGGGCAGAAGCGCGACGTGGCCACGCGGGCGTCAAAGAGGACCCGCAAGGCCCTCGAGGTGGAGTACGTCGAGAGCAACGCCGACGACCTCGTCGGCGCCCTCGACGAGGTGCTCGGGTACCTGGCCGGGCAGGACGAGGGCGCCCTGTCCGCCGCCGACGTCGACCGGCTCCGGGCGGCCGTCCTGTCCGTGTCTGCCGCGGGGCTCGTGCACAAGACCGACGGCGCCCACCTCCTCGCGGTCCTCAAGCGCCTCCAGGCCACCTGGGCCGCGGAGAAGGAAGCGCTCCTCCCCGCCGAGGTGAGAGGAGCGGCCCAGCCGGCCCCCCTCCTGCACGCCTCCCTCGGGTCCGTCCTCTCGCCGTCCCCCGAGACCCCCCCCGACCTCTCCCCTCACGTCGCTGCGCGCGCAGGGGGATGACGACGAGGCGCGCGACGCCGTCCTGTCGGCGTCGTCGGCCTGCGAGGTGGCCCTGAGGATCACGCGCTCGCCCGGCCTGCCCCCGGCCGCGTACAGCGAGGACCTGATCGAGTCGGCGCTGGCCTTCTGCAAGCACCACGCGGAGGCCAACATCCTCGCCCTCGTGGACGGCAAGTACCGCCAGATCCACCGCGCAGGGGAGGACGGCGCGGACGCCAAGGGCAGCCCCGCCAAGAAGCAGAAGCGCGGCCGGCGGGGCCGCAAGCTGTCCTCCGCGGCGGAGCTCCCCGGGGTGAGCGGCGACCTCCTCGCGCGCACCGCCGGGGTACTCGCGGAGCTCGGGTCGCTCGTCCACGCCATGCCCCTCCAGAGCGCCCTCCACCTCCGCCTGGTCCGGCTGTGCGTCGCGTGCCTGAGCGTGGAGGGGCTCCCCGAGCTGCACCTGCGGGCAGGGGCGGCGCTGGCGGCCGTCTTCCACGCGAGCCGGGATCTGCGGTCGACCGTCATGGACCAGTTCGTCAGCCAGGTGGTCTTGGTGACGAGCTCCGGGGAGTTCGACTCCAAGTTCGAGGCGACGGGCGCGGCCGGCGTCCGGATCGACGTCGCCACGTCCGTCCTCCTCGCCATGCTGCAGGGCCTCGCCGAGGCGCCCCTGTTCCCCGAGGCCGGGCCCCCGGAGGACGGCCTCGGGCAGGCCATGCAGTGGGCGGACGTGTTCTGGGGGTCCCTGTTCGACCGGCTCCCGACGGCCCGCGCGCAGAAGGCCGACGGTGTTGCGGACGTCCGGGCGGCCATCGAGACGCTGGTCCGGGACCTGACGGCCGTCTCGAGCGTCCCCACGTGGCCTGCCGCCGCGACGCTGCTCCTGCACTTCGTCATGGTCCTCGGCGGGCCCAAGGGGATGCAGCACGACGACCAGGCCGTCCGCCAGTACGGCATCGACCTGCTCACCGCCGTCCTCCCCCCCCTCTGGGAGCAGGGCATGGCCGCCGAGAGCGACGTCGTGTGGATGGCCAACCTCGTGGCCGAGTGGAGCCCCTCGGGGCCCGCCGAGCGCTCGTCGCGGGAGCACTTCCGCGTCGCCACGCGCCTCCTCGCCACCTACCTCGCCTCCCGGCCCCAGGAGGTCCCCGCCGACCTCGCGCTCCCCGCCGCCCGCTTCTCCGTCGCCCGCGGGTGCGCCGAGGACCTCCGCGCGGGGGAGGGGGCCGCCGGGGGCGAGGAGTTCCGCGCCGCGTCCGACGTCATCGAGCGCGCCGCGGCCGCCGGGCCGGCCCGCGCGCCCCCGGCCGACGCCCTGGGCGCCGACGCCGCGGCCCGCCTCTGCTGCGTGGCCGTGCACACGGGCCTCCTGGGCCGCGCCCGGAACAGCGCGCTCAAGTGGCTCGTGGGGGCGTGCGACGCCGGGAACGCCAGCGCGACCCGGGCCCGCGCGGTCCGGGCGATCGCGCACGTCGTGGAGAAGGACCTCCGGGTCCTCCGCATGCGCGAGGTCAAGGGCGCCGTCGATGCCGCGCTCCGGGACGAGGCCATCTCGGTCCGCGAGGCGGCGGTGGACCTGCTGGGCAAGCACATGGAGTCGGACCGGGAGATCGCCGCGCTGTTCTTCGACACGGTCGCGGCCGCGACGGGGGACCCGGGGCTGAACGTCCGCAAGACGGCCATCCGGGTGCTGCACCGGAGCTGCTGCCGGGCCGGCCCGGGGGCCGCCGAGTCCCCGCGGGCCACCGAGGCGCTCGTGCGCATCCTCCAGCGCGCCGGGGACCCGGAGGCGTCCGTCAAGGCGCTGGTGGACTCGATCTTCTTCGAGACCTACTTCTCCTTCGACCCCGCCGGCGCCGACGAGGCCCCCCGCCGCGCGTCCCAGCTCGCGGAGATCGCCGACGCCATGGGGAGGGCGCTCCCCGGGGTGCCCCTGCCGTTCGGCCCCGGCTACCCGCTCGTGGACATCCTGGAGCGGGCGCTGGCCCGGGGCGCCGCCGAGGACGCCGGCCGGGGCCGCGGCGCCCCGCGGGGCCAGGCCCTCGCCGCGGCGCTCCTCGACCGCGTCATCTCGGCCGAGGAGGCCGACGACGCCGACGCCCAGCTCCGGGGGCTCCTGGCGCTCCACGTGCTGAGTCAGGCCGACGCGCGGGCGTGCGTGCCGCGGAAGGACCCGCAGCGGTTCCTCCGCGCCCTCCTCCCGTACCTCAAGGCCGACACCAGCACCCCCCGCACCCCCGGGGGGGCCGACGCCGCCCTCCGCGCCCGCCAGAGGCAGCAGGTGAGCCAGCTGCTGTGTGTCCTGGCCGTGGTCGGGGGCATCCTGCGGGAGGTGGCGGGGCTGAGCGACCAGGTGGCCGGCGTGGCGTGCCCGGACCTCATGGTGCTCCTCCACAAGCACCCGTCCGTGCCCGTCGTCGCGGCGGCCTGCAGGGCGCTCTGCGCCCTGGCTCGCCACTCGGCCCAGGCCGCCGCGGGCGTCGCCCATCTCGTCGACACGTACGTGGCGTCGATCGAGGAGAAGGCGTCGGCGGCGGCCCGGGCGGACGGGCAGCTCCTCGCGTACAACACGCGCCTGCTGTTCACCGTCGGGCATCTCCTGTCGTCCGGGGCCGCCTTCGTGGACGCCGCCGCCGCCGCCGCCGGCGCGGGCGACGGGGGCGGGCGCCGGGTCGATGCAGAGCACTGCCTCGGGCTCTTCTGCTCCCTCTACCGCGCCCCGCGGGCCCCGCCGCGCCTGCGGCAGGCGGCGCTCCAGGCGCTGGGGCACCTCGCCATCGCCCGCCCCTCGGTCATGACGCGGCCCGCCGTCGACGCCATCTTCGAGGACGCCCTCCGCCCGGCGTCGGCGCCCGAGGTCAAGTCGCAGGTGCTGCAGATCCTCTCGGAGCTCCTGGCCGCGGACGAGTCCAAGATGCGGGACGGGCAGTCGGAGACGCTCGACGACATCGCCGCCCGCGCCGCGGGGGCCAAGGTCGAGGACGAGCACGGGCCCCTCGCGAGGGTCAACGGGGCCGAGGACGCCACGACCCTCACCGGGTCCCTGATGCACCGCTTCTGGGACGGCGTCCTGGGCCTCTGCACGGACGTCGACGGGCGGCGCGGGGACGAGCCGGCCACGCCCGCCGGGGCCGCGACCCCCGCGGGCGCCCCGTCGTCCTCCGCGGACCCCGCCCAGCTCGGCTCCCTCACCCGCTGGCGGGCCGTGTCTGTCATGGAGCACGTCCTCCGGGGGGGGCTCGTGGCGCCGTGGACGTCCGTCTCGCAGCTCGTGGCGCTGTGCACGGACCCCGCCCCGGAGGTCGCGGGCCGCGCGCTCAAGCTCTTCGCGGGCCTCGCGGAGCGCCACCCGGCCTTCATCGACGGGCGGCTCCTCGCGGGCGTGGAGCTCGCCTTCCACTTCCACCGCCGCCTGGCCGGGGCGGCCGGGGCGGGCGCCGGGGGGGGGGCCTCCCCGCGCACCCCGGGCGCCCCCGCGCCGGGGGCCCGCGCGGGCGCCTCGGCGGTCCCGGGGATCTGCGAGGTGTACGCAGTCGTCCGCGAGTCCAAGGCCCTGAAGCCCAAGTTCCTCAGCGCCCTGGCGGCCCGCTTCGAGGCGGCCTGCGGCGGCGGCGGGGCCGGGGCGGGGGGCACGCCGGGGGGCGGCGTCGGGGACTCCCCCCGCGCGCGCACCCCGCGCACGCCCCGCGGCACCCCGGGGCTCCCGTCCCCGCGCAGCCGCCGCGACGCCCCCACCGAGCTTGCCCTCCTCTCGTTCCTCGCCGAGCTGTGCCTGGCGCTCCCCTTCCGCCGCGCGGACGAGCCCCTCCTGCTGCTGCACGCCGTGAACCGGGTCGTGTCGCGGAGGGGGGAGCTGACGCTGAGCAGCCTGGCGGAGCGGGTCGCGGACGGCGGGGGCGGCGACGGCGGGGCCGGCGACGCGGGGGGGCTGGCGGGGGACGTGGTGTCGGCTGGGGCGCTGTCGGTCCTGCTGGCCCTGAAGGGGGCGCTCAAGAGGGCGTACCGGCTCACCGACGCGCGGATCGCGGGGTTCGAGCCGACGGCCGAGGGGCGCCGCGCGGAGGAGCGGCTGGGGGTGACCCGGGACCCGGCCGTGGAGCTTCCCGCCGGGGACGCCGCGGCCGGCGCGGGGGACGGGGTGTCGGGCGCGCGCGAGGTCCTGGCCCGCTTCCAGCGGCTCATGGAGACGGACGGGGACGACTACGGCGAGGCAGTCGCCGTGCAGGCCGGCGGGAGGGGCCGCAGGGGCCGCGGCGGGAGGGCCGCCGCCGCCGCGCGGGCGGCCGAGGGGCCCGGGGAGTCTGGGGCGGGGGGCGAGGAGCCGGCGGAGGCCAAGGGGAGGGGCCGGGGCCGGGGCCGGGGCCGCCGGGGCCGGGGGGCCGCAGCCGCGAGGGGCCGGGGCCGGGGCCGGGGCCGTGGCAGGAAGCGCAGGGCGGACGAGACCTCCAGCGAGGAGGAGGAGGAGGGGGAGGAGAGCAGCGACGGGGGGTCGGCGTGAGCGGCGGGGGCGCCCGCCGCCGGGGCGAGGGGGGGCGGCTTTGAACCGAGTCGCCCGGAGCGAGCCGCCCGCCCGGAGCGAGCCGCTACCGCTGGGAGAGGAGGTCCTGGAGGTCGACGCCGCTCTGGACGAGGAGGAAGAGGACCGAGAGGACGGTGCCGTTCCAGGCGCCGTGGATGAGCATGGGGGTGAGGAGGTTCTTGGAGCGGACGTAGGTGAAGCCGAGGACGATGCCGAGGCTGGTCAGCTGCGGGAGGTCGCGGGCGGAGAGGTGGCAGAGGCCGAAGGCCACGGAGCTGGACACGACGGCGGCCCAGACGGGCATGACCTTGGTGAGGGAGGCGAGGAGGAAGCCGCGGAAGACGTACTCCTCGAGGAGCGGGGCGAGGACGGCCGTGACGGACAGGAGGCTGACGTAGTTCGGGAGGTCCAGGTTGACGATCCCCGCCACGGCGTCCACGGTCCCCTTGCCCCCCACGGCGTCCCAGTGCGACACGGCCGCGGCGGCCGCCGACGCCCCCACCGCCACGGGGGCCATCAGCAGCCCCAGCACCGCCCAGAGCAGCCACCCGCGCGGCTTCGACAGCGGATCCCGCAGCGACGCCGCCAGCAGCCCCGCCTCCTCCCCCGTCGCGTAGTCCCGCACCGCCCAGTTGATGATCCCCATTCCCAGCACCGTCTCGAGCCCCTGGTTGCCCAGGGCGTACAGGGCCTTCTCCGTGGACCCCATGCTGGGGAAGGGCGGGAGACCGAGGAGGTGGGAGAGCTCCGGGACCAGCAGGAGCCCGGTCGCCCCGAACACGAGCACCCACCCGGCCATCCCGACGGCCGTCTCCTTCGGGCCCTGCAGGGGTGGGGGGGTGGGTGGGAAGCCCGGTCGCGGCCAGGGTCGGGAAGATGCCGGGGTTCCCGGCGTCGCGACGGGTGTTTCCGGGCCCGCACATCCCGCCAGGGGGAGACCCGGTCCCGGATCGCGGTGGTCGCGGCGCGGGTGGCCCGGCGAAGCCTCACCCAGGGGACGTCGAAGGGCTCCTCGTATCGACTCCGGTCGAAGATGCCCCACTTCTCCTCGTCTCCCACGGATTCGCTCGCTGCGGGCATCCGTAGGGGGACATAATCGCCGGTTGACGGCATCGGGAGGTGCAGGAGGCGCAGGGGCGGCACGGCGGGCCCCGGGGAGGCGCGCGAAGGAGACCTGGTCGTTGGATGGGGTCCGGGGCGCGAGCCGGGGACTGGGCGGCGAGGGTACTCACGGCCGCTCTTGGCGGGGGCCAGCTGCTTCTTCTCTGCCGAAGCGGCACCCCCCTCGCTCTCCGCGCGCAGGGGACGCACAGGGCGGCGCTGGGCGCGGGGGGATGCGGGGAAGTTCGTGGCGCGAACGCAGGAAGGCGCCAGCGGGGCCCGGAGAGGGAGGGGATGCGCCGCTGCCGCGGACGAGAGGGCGGAGGGCCTACGTAGGACCCGCCCTCCCGCTACAGCGACCGCGCTCATATTGGCTAGGGTATGCACGGATCGGTTCTTTTCGGGAAGTCGCTAGCGCGGATCCCGTGCGTCGTCCTGCAGAACTCGCCCAAGCGCGTCACCGATCGTGGGTGGGAAACGATGCTTCTGGGAGCGAAGCGGGCGCAGCGGGCGGCCTTGGCCCGATAGGGCCCGGTCCCGCCCCAGGTGCCCGCCCGGCCTGACGTGCCATCGGCACGTCAACGGGGGCTGGCGGCCCCGCCCCGAGACCTGCCCCGCCCAAGCTGCACCGCGCCCCGGCGCCCGGGGTAGGGCCCCCCGAGGGGCGCTGCGGGGTGCCGGCCCTGCCCCGGGAGCACGGCGCCGTCGGTCGCCGACCCGACCCCGCCCGACCGGGCTGGTGTGCAGCGCGCCGCCGCGGTTGAATGCGCCGCTCGGGGCCGGCCGGCCCCGCCCCGCTACTCGAGCCCCGTGATGGCCGCCAGGGCGTCGATCCCGCTCAGCCCCGCGAGCGCCGCGGCGCCGTCGAAGTCGGGCAAGGCGTTGGCGGTGACCCGCACGTCCCGGGACCGCGCCCCCGCCCGCGCGCCGTCCCCCCTCGACGAGCGGCCGGCGCGCGGCGGGGGTGTCCTGGCGAGGGCGGGCTCGGCCTCCCACGCCTCCCCGTCCTCCGCCCGCCCCGCGCCGCCCCCGCCCTCGGCCCCGCCCGCCCCCGCGTCCTCCCCGCCGCGGCCCCTCCCCCCCTCGCGCCCGTCCCCCCCGGCGAACGTCGGCGGCCGCCAGTACGTCGAGGGGCTCGGCAGCCACATGTCCATCTCCGCGACGGCGTCGTCCTCGCCCCCGGGCCCGTCGGGCCCGTCGGGCGCGGGGCCCTCGTCCAGAAACGCGAGCTCAGCGGGCGCCAGGTGCGGCGTCGGGTCCAACCGCGGCGCCCCCGCCCCGGCCCCCGCCCCCGCCGCCTCCGCCGCCGCCCCGTCGGCGGCCTCCGCCTCGCCCCCGCGGGGCTTCCGCGCCTCGTCCTCCACGAGGCGGTCGGCCGACTTGCCGAACAGCACCTCGCTGAGCGCGTTGAACGCGTCCTGCCCCTGCTTGCGCTTGCGGGTCGACGTCGCCGAGTCCCGCAGCTCGCACGCCGGGGCCACCTTTCCACCCGTGTCGTCGCTGGGGGGCCTGTCCGGCCCCAGGAAGGCGCCCAGGAGCGTCTCCGCGGCCGTCCTCCGGTTGTCGATGGCCTCCTTGCAGTCAATGAGCGCGTTGAACAGCTCTGGCGGCACCGTGAACGGCAGCCACGCGTCGCACGCGTTCTTCGAGCTCGGGTCGTTGGGCTCCCAGTCCCGGATATCCATCGTCCGGAACTTCTTGCGCCCGCCCGAGGCCTTGAGGCTAGGCACCTCGCAGTTGAGCAGGGTCGCGAGCTCGGGGGTCGGGGCGTACGTCTGCGAGTTGTAGATCCTGAAGTACGGGTAGAAGATGGACCGCGAGTGCGGGTCCCGGTGCACCCGCGGCACCTGCCCCAGCCCCAGGCTCAGGCGCCACGCCAGGCACCTCGGGATGAAGTCGTTCCGGTCCAGCGCCAGCCCGCGCTCCCGGTACCCGGGCACCCGCGACACCAGGCACGCCTGCGCCCGCGCCGCGCACTTGGCGTCCGTCACGTCCAGGACCCCCCGCTGCTCCCGGAGCCACGGCACCCCCGCCAGGAGCACCCTCAGGTTCTTGCGGAACGTGTGGTGTCGGTTGAGCCGCTCGATGGGCCGGTCGCCGCCCCCGGGGGCCAGGGAGAAGGCGAGCATGTGGTCCCGCCCGCACCCCGAGCACGGGGCGAAGCGGAGGGGCTCGCCCGTCAGCGCCGCCACCGTGGCCTGACCGGGCACGAGCTGGAGGGCCAGCTCAGGGCCGAGGGGGGCGGGGGCGGGGGCGGGGGGGGGCCGGGGGGCGGAGAGGCCGGGGGGGAGGCCGGGGGCGGGGGGGTCGCCGTCGTCGTCGTCCGTGTCGAAGCCCAGGTGGCGCGGCACGAGCTTGTGGTGGGCGCCCTGCGGGGGGTCCGCCGCGGGGGCCGGGGGCTCCGGGGCGGGGGCGCCCGCCGCGGCGCCGGCGCCCGCGGGGCCGCCCGGGACCGCGGCCGCCGCGGGCATCTCCAGGAGCGGGACGGCCAGGGAGCCTGCCGGCACGCTCGCCGGGTCCATCGGGACCCGCGGGGGCAGGTGGATCCCCAGGGCGTCCGGGGCAAGCGCCGGGAGGGTCTGCGGGGGCGGCGGGAGGCCCGTGGTCTCGGCGAGCAGGAGTGGGCGGGAGAAGGGCGGGGAGGAGCCGTGCGGCGTTTTATCCCGCGGATAACAAAATTTCGAACACGATTTCAGGGCGAATTGCCCGGCATGTCCCGTTAGCGAGGCGCGGTCGCGCTCGGATGCATCGCCCCGCGGGCAGAGTCCCTTTTCGGCCGGCGGAGGGCGGGATCTCTCACCATTCCGAGGCGCCCGGGTGGCGGAAGGATGTGAATGCCCCCCACTGTCGCGACGGGGGCGGGATTCTGCCCCGGGTCGGGGCCCGAGGGGGCGCTCGAGGGCT
>Ga0181582_10005107_pt1 | contig 10587 bp, 9 predicted proteins | sample 071ome_32_FD_132438 | JGI IMG/M metagenome (GOLD analysis project Ga0181582, IMG submission 132438) | Coastal salt marsh microbial communities from the Groves Creek Marsh, Skidaway Island, Georgia - 071405AT metaG (megahit assembly) | ecosystem: Environmental > Aquatic > Marine > Intertidal zone... | reverse complement strand
GACATTCGGGTAGAGACCGTTGCGCAAGGGTTTGAAACGCCATGGTCTTTGGCGTTCTTGCCCGGTGGGCATGCCTTGCTAAGCGAACGCGAGGGGCGGCTTTGGTTGCTGGATGGGGCAGGGCAGGCCCAACCCCTGTCCGGCCTGCCCGAGGTTGTGCCAAGCGGCCAAGGCGGCTTGCTCGAGGTGCTGGTGGCGCGTGATTTTGCCACCAGCCGACACATATTTTTGTCTCATACGGTGCGCCATGCGGCCGGGGGCACGGGGCTGGCCATCACCCGCGCCCAGCTGTCGCGCGACCAGACAACGCTGCAAAACCCGCGCCGGATATTCGAGATGACACCGGGCGCCAGCGGGGGGCGGCATTTCGGGGGGCGGATGGTGCAAGATGCCTCGGGGCGGCTGTTTTTTACCATCGGCGACCGTGGCGCAGACGCAACCGCCCAGGATATCACCCGCCACAATGGCAGCGTCTTACGCATCAACAGCGATGGCACCGTGCCGCGCGACAACCCGCTGGTTGGGCTGGCGGGGGCGGTGCCGGAACTGTATTCGGTCGGGCACCGCAACCCGCAGGGGCTGGCCTTTGATGCCAAGGGGCAGCTGTGGGCGCACGAACATGGTGCGCGCGGCGGCGACGAGATCAACCGCATCCTGCCCGGGCGCAATTACGGCTGGCCGGTCATTTCATATGGCACGCATTATTCGGGGCTGAAAATCGGCGTGGGCACTGCGCGCGCGGGAATGGAGCAGCCAGTCTTTTACTGGGATCCCTCGATCGCGCCATCGGGGTTGGTGATTTATTCAGGCCGGTTGTGGCCAGATTGGGCGGGGCAATTTTTGGTGGGCTCGTTGAATTCCGATATGATCATCCGCTTGGCCCCCGGCGGCACTGCCGAGCTAGAGCGGATCAGCGCGCCACAAACCGCGCGCGTGCGCGATCTGCGCGAGGCCCCCGATGGCAGCCTGTGGATGCTGTCAGAGGGCAATGGCGCGGTCTATCGCTTGACGCCAGCCCGCTAGGCCAGCCGCGCCCCGGCGGCGCGCGATGGATCTAGATCGACAAGCGCGTGGCGTGGCTGCCGCGTTCGCGATAGGGGGTGGTTTCGTAATGCGCGCGGTAGCATTTCGAAAAATGTGATGGCGAGGCAAACCCACAGGCCAAGGCCACGTTGATCACCGACATATCTGTTTGCATCAACAGGTTGCGCGCTTTTTGCAGGCGCAATTCCATGTAATAGCGTTTCGGACTGCGGTTCAAATAGCGGCGAAACAATCGTTCCAGCTGACGCGTCGACATGCCCACCTCTTTGGCCAATGCCGAGGGGCTGATGGGCTCTTCGATGTTTTGCTCCATCTTTTGAATCACCATGCTCAGCTTGGGGTGGCGCACGCCGATACGGGTGGGCACGCTCAGGCGTTGGGTGTCTTGGTCGGTGCGGATCGAGGAATAGATCTGCTGATCGGCCACCAAATTGGCAATCTCTTCGCCGTAATCATCGGCAATCAGTTTCAGCATCAGGTCAATAGACGAGGTGCCGCCCGCCGTTGTCATGCGGTTGCCATCGACCACAAACACCGATTTTGTCAGCGTCACCTCTTCGAATTCCTCCGAAAAGCTGTCTTGGTTTTCCCAATGGATCGTGGCGCGCTTGCCATCCAGCAGCCCGGCTTTGGCCAGCGAATACGAGGCCGTGCAGAGCCCCCCCAACACCAGCCCGCGCCGCGCTTCGCGGCGCAGCCAGCTGATAATGCGTTTGGTGGTGGCTTTTTGCACATCAATCCCACCGCACACCAAAACCTTGTCTTCGCGGTTCAGCTCGATCAGGTCTGCATCCAGCTTGAATTCGGTGCCCGCGCTACACGAGGCCAAATTGCCACCATCGCCAATCAGCATCCAGCTATAGGCAGGCCCGCCAATCATGCGGTTGGCAATGCGCAAACATTCCAATGCAGATGCAAAGCTGAGCAGGGTGAAATTATCCAGCAAAACAAACACAAAGCGGCGCGTTTTCAGCACGGGCTTTACGGGAATCGCATTTGGCTTTGGGGTGGGCAGTTTTGCGGGCATTGCGGGACTCGGTGAGAAGGCTACCCGCCACTTCACCAGTTTTGGCGCGGTTCTTCAAGGGGTTGCAGGCTCAAAATAGCACGAAATCGACGCATGAGTGCCGTAATTCGGTTATGGCCACTGGCGCAACGGTTCTGTATAGAAGGCGCGTCCCAAAGGCCCTTACCCGGAGAACGACGATGAGCGAATGGCAGAAATCGGATTGGCGAACAAAGCCACGTGTACAAATGCCCGATTACACCGACGCCGCAGAACTGGCCGCGGTCGAGGGGCAATTGTCAAAATATCCGCCGCTGGTGTTTGCTGGCGAGGCGCGCAAGCTCAAGCGCGCCTTGGGGGCCGCATCGCGGGGCGAGGCGTTTTTGCTGCAGGGCGGTGATTGCGCTGAAAGCTTTGATCAATTCAGCGCCAACGCCATTCGCGATACATTCAAAGTGATGCTGCAAATGGCGATGGTTTTGACCTATGGCGCCAAGGTGCCCGTGGTCAAGGTTGGGCGCATGGCCGGCCAATTTGCCAAACCGCGCAGCGCCCCCACCGAGGTGGTCAACGGGGTCGAGCTGCCCAGCTATCGTGGCGATATCATCAACGAACTGGCCTTCACCCCCGAAGCGCGCATTCCAGACCCCAAGAAAATGCTGCAGGCCTACACGCAGGCGGCCGCCACGCTGAACCTGCTGCGCGCGTTTTCAACGGGGGGGTATGCGGATGTGCATCAGGTGCACAGCTGGACCTTGGGCTTTGCCGAGGGCGAAAAAGCCGAGCGCTATCGCGACATGGCCAACCGTATCAGCGATACGCTGGATTTCATGACCGCGGCTGGCATCACCTCGGATGCCACACATGCGCTGCAAACGGTCGATTTCTACACCAGCCACGAGGCGCTGCTGCTGGAATATGAAGAGGCGCTGACGCGTCTGGATTCGACCAGTGGCAAGTGGCTGGCCGGATCTGGCCATATGGTGTGGATCGGCGATCGCACCCGCCAGCCCGATGGGGCGCATGTGGAATTTTCCCGTGGCGTGCTTAACCCGATTGGCCTGAAATGCGGCCCCTCGACCACGGCCGAAGATCTGAAAGTGTTGATGGCCAAGCTGAACCCGCAAAACGAGGCGGGCCGGCTGACGCTGATTGCCCGGTTTGGCGCGGGCAAAGTGGGCGAACATCTGCCACGCCTGATTAAGGCTGTGCAAGACGAGGGCGCCAATGTGGTTTGGGTCTGCGACCCGATGCATGGCAATACGATCAAATCCTCGACCGGGTTCAAAACCCGCCCCTTCGAGGCGGTGCTAAGCGAGGTGCGCGAATTTTTTGCCGTGCACAAAGGCCACGGCACGGTGCCGGGCGGGGTGCATTTCGAGATGACGGGCGCCGATGTGACCGAATGCACCGGTGGGGTGCGCGCGGTGACGGATGAAGACCTGTCCTCGCGCTATCACACCGCGTGCGATCCGCGCCTGAATGCCAGCCAAGCGCTAGAATTGGCCTTCTTGGTCGCTGAAGAGCTGTCAGATTTGCGGGCCGAACGCGCACAGGCCGCCGCCGGCTAAACCGCGCCGCGGCTTTTGACCAACACCAGATGCGCCGCGCCCTTGCGCGGCGTTTCTGTGTTTGGCGCTGGGGTTTGGGCGGGCGGCGCTGATCAGGGGTGAAGGCTGTGATGAACAATGTTCAGGCGCTGTGGTGCGCTGCGGTGGGCTGGAGCCCGCGCCAGCACCAATACAGCCCAAAACCCGGGTCACCCCGCCGGTATCATCGCGCAGGGGCCATAGCTGTAGAATGCCGCTGTTTGCACTGCCCAAAAGGCGCGCGGGCCCCGCCACCAACACCCGCGCCCCCGCAGGGGTGGCAAATACCTGCCCCAGCAGCGCTTGCAAATTGGCGCGCGCGCCCGGCAAGAAAAGCGCCGACAGTGGCATGCCGCGTGGATCTGATCCAAGCAATTGGCGAAACATCTGCCCCGCCACCCGCAGGCGGGCGTGACCGGGGGCGATTTCCTCGGCCAGAAAGGCGTTTTCCAACCCATTTTGCAAGGCACGCGGATCCACGTGATGGCGAAAGGGCGGCGCGCCATACTGGGCCGCCAAGGCCTGCCAATAGCCATCGAACTGCGCCAATAGTGGCGCGGCATGGCGCAAATTCTGCGGCAATACCGGCCCCGTGCCAAACCTGCCCAAGCCATTCCCGATTTCTGTCACCCGATCATTCCCAAAGCCGCGTGGTTTAATACTGTGCCAACCAAAGTTACCGCGCGGTTAACCGCAGGCCGGTGCTGGCGTTGCCCGGAACTAGCAGGCGCCGTGCCAGCTGCTAAAATTTTGGGGCAGTTTGGTTAATCGAGCCGATATCTTGCCCCGCTGGGCAGAAGGCAGTAGGGCTGGGGCCAACAGCCGAGGAGGGGCCATGACACATTCTATGACGGCGTTCGCCACCGCCAGCGGCACAGCCCTTGGGTTTAGCTGGACATGGGAGATACGCTGCGTGAACGGCAAGGGGCTGGATGTGCGCTTGCGTGTTCCGGAATGGCTGCCCGCGCTTGAACAGGCGCTGCGCGCGCGGCTGTCGCAGGTGATGACGCGTGGCAACGTCTCGCTGTCGTTGCGGCTGTCGCGCAATGAAACCGAGGCGCCCTTGGGCGTGAACGAGGCCGCTTTGGCCGCAGTTCTGGCAGCCTTGGCCAAAATCGAGGCGCGCGCTCAGGCCGAAGGCCTGCCCTTGGCCGCCACCCGCGCCAGTGATATTTTGACCCTGCGCGGGGTGTTGGAACAAAAAAGCCCCGATCCTGACCCCGCGCCGTTGCAGGCCCATCTTTTGGAAACATTCGAGCCGGTGTTGGCCGCGTTTTTGCACGCCCGCGCCAGCGAAGGCGCGGCCTTGGCGCAGGTGCTGCAGGGCCAACTGGCCCAGATCGTTGCGCTATTGGCCCAGATCGAGGGCGTTTTGCCCCAGCGCAACGCCGAAGCCGCAGCCGCCTTGACCGCCGCGATCGCCCGGATCACCGCCAATAGCGATGGCCACGATCCCCAGCGCATGGCGCAAGAATTGGCGTTGCTGGCGGTAAAATCGGATGTGACCGAAGAAATCGACCGCCTGCACACCCATGTGGGGGCCGCGCACGACCTGCTGGCCAGCGACGCGCCCATTGGGCGGCGGTTTGATTTCTTGATGCAAGAATTCAACCGCGAGGCCAACACCTTGTGCTCGAAATCGCAAAACAAAGACCTGACGCGCCTTGGGCTGGATCTGAAAACCGTGATCGACCAGATGCGCGAACAGGTGCAAAACGTGGAGTAGCCTATGACCCGCCGTGGCCTGCTGATCATCTTGTCGTCGCCCTCGGGGGCGGGGAAATCGACCCTGTCAAAGCGCCTTCTGGCTTGGGATCCGTCGCTGTCGTTTTCGGTCTCTGCCACAACCCGCGCACCGCGCCCCGGCGAGGTAGAGGGGCAAGATTACCATTTCATGGAACAAGACAGTTTTCGCCAGGCCGTGGCCCAAGATGGCATGCTGGAACATGCCTATGTTTTTGGCAATTACTACGGCTCGCCCAAGGCGCCGGTAGAGGCGGCCATCAAAGAGGGGCGCGACGTGCTGTTTGATATCGATTGGCAAGGCGCGCAGCAAATCGTGAATTCCAGTCTGGGGCCGCATGTTTTGTCGATCTTTATTTTGCCCCCCTCGATTGCCGAGTTGCGCCGCCGCCTAGAGGGGCGCGGCCAAGACAGCGCCGATGTCATCGCCAAGCGAATGCAAAAAAGCTGGGACGAGCTGAGCCATTGGGGCAGTTATGATTTCGTTCTTGTCAACGATGATCTGGATCGTACATTCGAGGATCTGAAAACCATCGTTACCGCCACAAGGCTGCGCCGCTTGCAGCAGCCCAAATTGGTGGATCACATGCGCGCGCTGCAAAACGAATTTGAAAGGCTGGGCTGAAAATGGCACTTTTTGCACTTGGTGGGCTGACGCCCCAGATCGACCCTGACACTTGGGTGGCTCATGATGCCAATGTGATTGGCAATGTGGTGATGCAGGCGGGGGCCAGCGTATGGTTCGGCGCCACCTTGCGCGGCGATACCGAGGTGATCGAGATCGGTGCGGGGAGCAATGTGCAGGAAAATGCCGTGCTGCACACCGATTTGGGGTTTCCGCTGAGCGTTGGGGCGGGCTGCACCATTGGCCACAAGGCCATGCTGCATGGCTGCACAATCGGCGAAAATAGCCTGATTGGCATGGGGGCCACGGTGCTGAACGGCGCAAAGATCGGGCGCAATTGCCTGATTGGCGCCAATGCGCTGATCACCGAGGGCAAAGAGATACCCGACAACAGCTTGGTGATGGGCAGCCCGGGAAAAGTGGTGCGCCAGTTGGACGAGGCGGCGGTTGCGGCCCTGCGCGCCAGCGCGCTGCATTATGCAGATAATATGCGCCGTTTTCGCGGCGAGCTGCGTGAAATCGCGGGGTAAGGGCCCGGGCTGCGGGCCTTGGGAGCCTTCGGCGAGAGTATTTTTGGCAAGATGAAGGGCGGGGGCGGTTTTGTCTTTGGCCTGTTACCTGAGCGTGGCAAGCCCGCCAGGCCCGATCGGAGAGAATGATGCGGAAAGACCCAAGCACCCTTATGCGCCCCGAGCGCCTGCCGGAAAGCGCCAGCTGGCCGGTGGTGACGCCGTTGATGCCATCGGTTGTGTATGGCAGCGACACGCCGGATAGGCTGGATGCCCAATATGAGGGGCGTGTGGCGGGCTATACCTATGCCCGCGAGGGCCACCCCAATGCCGATGTCGTGGCGCGGCGTATCGATGCGCTGGAGGGGGGCGTGGGCGGTTTGGTGCTGGGCTCGGGGATGGCGGCGGTGAGCGCTGTGCTGATGGGGCTGTTGAAGGCGGGCGATCATGTGTTGGGGGGCGATCAGCTGTATGGGCGGTCGTTGCGCCTGATGGCGCAGGATTTGCCGCGTTTGGGGATTGCCACCTCTTTGGCCGATCCGTGCGATGTGGGGGCGATGGCGGCGGCTATTCGGCCTGAAACGCGGATGATTTTGGTGGAACTGGTGTCCAACCCAACGCTGCGGGTGGCGGATTTGGCAGGGATTTCGGCGCTGGCAAAAGAGCGGGGGATATTGCTGGTGGTGGATAATACATTCACCACCCCGCGGGCGTTTCGCCCCTTTGATATGGGGGCCGATATCGTGATTCACTCGGTCACCAAATTGTTGGCGGGGCATTCGGATGTGACCTTGGGTTATGTCTGCGCGCGCGATCCCGTTCTGCAAAAGGCGATTTACGATTTTTCGGTGACCACGGGCATGACGCCCAGCCCGTTTGATTGTTGGTTGGCAGAGCGGGGCATGCTGAGTTTCGAGCTGCGCTTTGACCGGGCCGAGGCCACGGCGGTGCGGCTGGCCGATCATCTGGCAGGGTTGGCGGGGGTGGCGCGGGTGTTATACCCGATGCGTGGCGACCACCCCGATGCCGCGCGGGCGCGGGCGGTGCTGGGCAACCGGGGCTGCAATATGGTGAGTTTTGAACTAGAGGGCGGGCGCGCGGCGGCCAATGCGTTTGCTCATGCCGCAAGCGGTGTGGCCTTTGCCCCGACATTGGGCGATGTGGGCACCACGCTGTCGCATCCTGCGTCCAGCTCGCATCGGGCGTTGAGCCCCGAGGGGCGGGCGGCCTTGGGCATTTCCGAGGGGTTTTTCCGGGTGTCTGTTGGTTTGGAAGACCCCGAGACGCTGTGTGCTGAATTCAGCAAAGGGGTTGCGGCGGCCCGGGCGGCGGTGGCGGGCTGAATATGGGGCTGGCTGAGAATATCCTAGAGGCCATTCCGCAGCCGGCGCTTTTGGTAAACCCGCAGGACCGTATTTTGGCGGGCAACAGCATGGCGCAGGCCGTGTTTGGGGCGGGCTTGGTGGACCGGTCTTTGGTGATGGTGATCCGCCAACCGTCGGTTTTGGATGCGCTAGAGGCGTGCCGGAAAACCGGGGCGGTGCAATCGGCGCGCTATTTGACCAATGATGCCCGCCAAGATGTGAGCTTTGACATGCGCGCCAGCCTGCTGCAGGGGGCTGGGCTGGATGTGGTTTTGTTGTGTTTCAACGATGTCAGCCATCTGGAACAGGCCGGCCAGATGCGGCGCGATTTTGTTGCCAATGTCAGCCATGAATTGCGCACGCCGCTGACCGCGTTGATCGGGTTTATCGAAACATTGCAAGGGCCTGCGCGCGATGACCCGGCGGCGCGCGCGCGGTTTTTGGCCATTATGGCCAGCGAAGCGGATCGTATGAACCGGCTGGTGCGCGATTTGCTGTCGCTCAGCCAAGTCGAGGCGCAAGAACGCCAGCGCCCCGGTGGCAGCGTAGATCTGCCACAGCTGCTGCAGGCCACGCAGCACGCGCTGGCGCCGATGGCCGAGCAATGCAATGTCGCCTTGCAGCTGCAGATGCCCGAGAGCGAGGTTGTGATCCCGGGCGATGGCGATCAGCTGCGGCAAGTTTTCACCAACCTCATTGAAAATGCCATCAAATATGGTGGGCAGGGTGGCATAGTGACGGTGAAGGTGCATGCAGCGGCGCCCGAGGCGGGCCTGCGTGGCCCGGCCGTGCGGGTGCAGGTGGCCGATAAGGGCGCCGGTATTGACCCGGTGCATATTCCCCGCCTGACCGAGCGGTTTTACCGGGTTGATAGCCACCGGTCCCGGCAAATGGGGGGCACGGGCCTGGGCCTTGCGATTGTGAAGCATATCATCAATCGCCATCGTGGCCGGATGCGCATTGAAAGCGGTTTGGGCGAGGGCACGACCTTTACCGTTATTTTGCCCGCCACCGGGTAACGGGGGGCGCCGCGCCGCGCCGCCGGGTGGGGTGCGCCTGTTTTGCCAAGTGGCGGCGCGCATTGTCATAAAACTGTTACGTTAGTGTCACAAAAGCATCGTCAGACGCGCGTAGTTGGGGCGGTGAAGGGTATCGCTCGGATACCCCGGACAACCCGATAAGGAGCTTCCTATGTCTTTCAAAGTGTCAGCCTCGGTTCTTGCCATTGCAGCCGTGTCCGCCACCACCGCATTTGCCCGCGACAACGTTCAGATTGCTGGCTCGTCGACAGTGCTGCCCTATGCCGCCATCGTGGCAGAAGCCTTTGGTGAAAACTTCGAATTCCCCACGCCGGTTGTTGAATCGGGCGGTTCGGGCGCTGGCCGTAAAAAGCTGTGCGAAGGCGTTGGCGAAAACACCATCGACATCGCAAACTCGTCCTCGCGCATCAAGCAGTCGGATATCGATCTGTGCGCCAGCAACGGCGTCACCGAGATCATGGAAGTGCGCATTGGCTATGATGGCATCGTGTTTGCCTCGGACATCAACGGCGCATCCTTTGCCTTTACCCCGTCGGATTGGCACAACGCGCTGGCCGCCAAAGTGGTAAAAGATGGCCAGCTGGTGGATAACCCCTATAAAACTTGGAACGAAATCCGCGCCGATCTGCCCGCACAGGACATTTTGGCCTTTGTTCCCGGCACCAAGCACGGCACCCGCGAAGTGTTTGACGAGAAGGTGATCGAAGCAGGCTGCGAAGCCAATGGCGCATTCGAGCTGCACAAAGCGGCGCTGGAAGGCGACAAGAAAAAAGCGGGTAAAGCCTGCATGCAGCTGCGCACCGATGGCGTCTCGATCGATATCGATGGCGACTACACCGAAACGCTGGCCCGTGTTGACGCCAACAAAAACGGCATCGGCGTGTTTGGCCTGTCGTTCTACCAAAACAACACCGACAAGCTGCAAGTTGCCACGATGAGCGGCGTTGTTCCTTCGGTTGAAAGCATCGCCTCGGGCGAATACCCGGTGTCGCGCCCGCTGTATTTCTACGTGAAAAACGCGCATCTGGACGTGATCCCCGGCATGCAGGAATATATCGAGTTCTTCGTTTCCGATGACATGGCAGGCCCCGATGGCCCGCTGGCAGTCTATGGCCTGGTATCCGACCCCGAGTTGGCAAAGACCCAGGAAATGGTTGCCAACCGCACCCCCATGGGCGCATTGAACTAAGACCACGCGGCAGGGGGCGCAGCGTGCGCCCCCCGCCAAACCAATTGGCGGATGGACTATGAGCTTGGGATTACTCTCCCTGATCGTGCTGGGCCTTGCTGGGCTCGGCTTTTTTGTCGGGCGGTCACGGGCCTTGGCCGTGGTGGGGGGCGACGGGCGCAAGCTGCATTCCTTGCCATCCTATCATGGGCAGTCGGTGGCGCTATTCGCGGCCTTGCCCGCGTTTTTTGTTTTTGGGGTGTGGTTGTTTGTGCAACCGATCCTGATCGAGGGCAGTATATCCGCAACCATCCCAGATAGTGTGATCCCCGAAGGCGGCGCGCTGAGCTTGGTCATGGCAGATGTGCGCCGTATCGCCGATGGGCTGGATGCGCTGGTGCAGGCGGGCAGTTTGACCGAGGCATCCATCGCCCAGCTCAGCACGGGAAACACCGATATTCGCGCCATGCTGGCCGCGGGCGGTGTTGCGCTTGGCTCG
>Ga0181582_10005098_pt1 | contig 10595 bp, 9 predicted proteins | sample 071ome_32_FD_132438 | JGI IMG/M metagenome (GOLD analysis project Ga0181582, IMG submission 132438) | Coastal salt marsh microbial communities from the Groves Creek Marsh, Skidaway Island, Georgia - 071405AT metaG (megahit assembly) | ecosystem: Environmental > Aquatic > Marine > Intertidal zone... | reverse complement strand
TGGGTGGCAAACCGCTGCTCATGCTTCTTCAGGAAGGAGGGTGCGTGTGGGCAAAGTTAGGACAAAGGTGGCTCCTTGTCCAAGATCCGATTCCACCTTCACGGTGCCGCCATAAAGCTCCACATTGTGCTTCACAATGGCGAGTCCAAGCCCGCTGCCCCGGTCGCGGGTGGAGAAATACGATTCAAACACGCGCTCCTTCAATTCCGGAGGAATCCCCGGGCCATCGTCCCCAATGCAGATCCTGACGGTGTACTCCCCGACCGTCGAGAGCGTCACCGTGACCTGCCCCTTCCCTCTGAGAACGTCACGGGCGTTGTGAAGGAGATTGACCAGGATCTCACTGAGATGCACCCGCTGCATCTTGAGGTTCGGCACCTTGGTGTCGTAGCGCCTCTCTACGGACACTTCATAATCCGATCCCTCGGGAAACACCTTGTCGATTGCACTGTCCAGCGCCTCTGCCGGCTCGATATTCTCAATTCTCCCCTCCGCAAGCTGGGCATAGCCCATGAGCTCCGTGACAATGATGTCAGAGCGGTCGATCTCCTCCCGGATGATCTCGATCTGCCTTTCCGGCCTGGCCTTGTCATCCCCCTTCTTCAGGGAGCGGTCGAGCGCGTAGACGGCGTTGTTGATGATGGCGAGGGGATTCTTGATCCGATGGGCGATTTCCGCCGCCATGCGGCCGGCCGTCTGGAGCTGCCTTTCCCTCGCAATGAATTCCTCAAGGTCCTCATCCGCCTTCCGCTGCTTGTCGAAAAGCACCTGGATCCCGTAGCAGCAGGCGGTCAGCAGAAGCATGAGGAACACCCTCACCACGAAGGCCTCCACCGGCGCCTCCTCCGAATCCAGGCGTTCGAGCCCGAGGCTGACGATCGTCTGGTCCACGATACCCGCGAAGGTAAAGGCACTGATCAGGATGAGATTCAGGCCGATCTGCAACACCGGCACGGGTACACTGACCGCGTTGCGTACGATGAGACCGAGGAAGATCCAGTACATGCTGTCCTTCAACGCTCCCGTGAGGGTGGTCCAGGCCACCAGGAACATGACGTCGGCGAGGTTCGTCACAACGACGACCCACTGGATGGTGACGATGGGGTAGCGCCGCATCCTGAGCAGGAAGTACGCACTGACCACGTTGACCACGCAATAGACCCAGAAGATCTTCTTCACGGTCTTCACCGGGACGTCTCCCGTGGCACCGAAGGATTGCCCCACGCTTTCCGCCAACGAAGCGGCCGGGGGTGGAGAATAGTCCCTGGGGCGTGGAGTCTCCTTGAAGGCGCCGGAAAAATAGATGAAGTAGCACAGCAGCCCGATCATGAAGATCTTCACAGGGAGGATCACATTCTCCTCCATGAAGTCGATCCGGTCCGCCTGGTGCTTCTTGTCGACCGAGGAATCAAATACACCCTCCACGATCTGGCGGACATGACGTCGATTGATCAATGGCATCCTCATGGCTGAACAGACAGGACCTATCCTGAACCAAGGATCGCCTGCACCTCCTCGACGATCTTTTCCACCGGAAGCAACCTGCCCACACCTTCGTAACCGCAGGAGAGCATTCCTTCGTCAGGACCCACGAAGGCCACACCTCGTGACTGGAGCAGCTCGAGATTCGCCTGGGTGGCCGCGTGCTGCCACATCTTGCCGTTCATGGCGGGGGCCATCATCACCCGGGCAGTCGGATTCAGCGCTAGGTGGATGCAACTGAGGGCATCATCGGCAACCCCATGGGCAAAGCGCGCCATGGTGTTGGCGGTGGCGGGTACCACAAGCAGGAGATCCGCCTCATCCGCAAGACGGATGTGCGATGGCTTCCAACCTTCCTCTTCATCGTAGAGGTCAGTAATGGCCGTGCTTCGCGAAAGGGTCTTGAACGGTAGTGGTGTGATGAAGTTCAGGGCATCCCTGGTCATCACCACATTCACGTCATGCCCCAGCTTCGTCAACTGGCTGGCGACGTCCGCGGCCTTGTGCGCGGCGATGCTTCCGGTGACTCCCAGGACGATGTTGCGTGGTGTTGCCATGTCTTGCTCGATCGAAAATCAATGGAAGTCAGGGGGATGGATCCGCTCCCGCTTCATCTTCTCCGACTCAATGATGACCTCCATGCGCCGGACATCATCCTCGTAGGAGGAACTGATGAGAAGGTAATCGAACTCCTGCCACCGTGCCACCTCTTCCCTCGCCACCTTGATGCGCTTGTCACGCTCCCCTTCGGAATCCGTGCCCCGGTTCTTCAGGCGAGCCTCCAGCTCGCCAAAGGTCCGGGTCGTGAGGAACACGGTGACCAACGAATCACGGATGATGTCCACAGTCTGCGCCTCCTGCCTAAGGGAGGCCGCTCCCTGGACATCAATGTTCAGCAGGACATCGGTCCCCTTCCCAAGCCAGTCCACCACTTCGGACTTCAGGGTCCCGTAGCGTCGGCCGTAAACCTCCGCATGCTCAAGGAACATGCCTGCCTGCACCTTTTCCTCAAATGCCTCCGGTGAAAGAAAGTAGTAATCCTTCCCATGCTGCTCCCCTTCCCTCGGCTGCCGGGTCGTGCAGGTGACCGCCCTGACAATGTTCGGATGCTTCTCGATCAGGTTCTGGCATACCGTCGTCTTTCCCGCCCCGGAAGGGGCCGAGATCAGGATCAGGAGGGCTTTGGCGTCCGGAAAATCCATGCGGCTTTACTCCACGTTCTGGACCTGTTCGCGGAACTTCTCAAGCTCCGCCTTCACAAAAACCACCTCCTTGGAGATGGCGGAATCATTCGCCTTGGACCCGATGGTGTTGATCTCGCGGTTCATCTCCTGCGCCAGGAAATCGAGTGTTCGCCCGACCGGCTTGGTCGATTTGCGAAACTCCTCGAACTGTCCAAAGTGGCTCTTGAGCCGGGTGATTTCTTCCGAGATGTCCGAGCGGTCCGCAAACAGAGCCACCTCGCGGGCTATGCGTTCCTCATCCTCGGGCTTCAGGTTCAGCCTGGCTTCCTCAAGCCGCTTGAGCAGCTGCGTCCGATAATGCTTCACCACCTTGGGCGCGCACCTGGCTATTCGGGAAAGGGCTCCTGAAATGGATTTGATGCGGGCAGCGAGATCCTTCTCCAGATGATCTCCTTCCGCCTGCCTCATGCCAGCAAAGGCAACCAGCCCCTCAAGGAGCGCCTTCTTCACGATCGGCCAGGCCTGGTCGGCATCCGTGGAGCGCTCCTCCTTCTCGATCACACCCGGTAGGCGAACCAGGGCATCCACGCTCAATTCCGAAGAAAGCTTGAGCTCCCCCGCCAGCTTGTTGAGTTCCTTGGCGTAGGCCTTGGCAAGGGCGTGGTTGACGTTGGCCCGGGCCGCCAGGAGTCCTTCATCCATCTCCATGGTCACGCGGACATTCACCCTGCCCCGCGCCACCTTCGCCTGGACCACCTCACGGACCTTGCCCTCCAGGGCATCCAGCTCCCGTGGCAACTGCAGGGCCACCTCCAGCTGCTTTCGGTTGACCGAGGACAACTCCACAACAAACCCCAGACCACCCTTGGCAGCCTGCCCACGACCATATCCCGTCATTGAAATCATCGGCCGCGAACTATGTTGGAATCCCTGCCCGAGGGGAAATCTCAAATCATGAATATTGAATGACGAATCAAGAGCTTCCGAAAGAGGTCCTCTAGGGAATTGAGGATTCGATATTCAACATTCGAAATCCTCACCCTCCCCCCGTCCCAGCCCGATCCAGGAGGTTGCGCGTGATCCGCTGCACCCTGGCATCGGCACCATGCGGACGGCTCCAGTGGGACCAGGGGAGCATGTGGCCCGGAGGCGAGGACATGCCCTGGGCCCACCAGATGGTGGAGGCATTGAAGACGAAGTTGCCTTGGGGACCCGGATAGATCGTCGAGGTCCACTGCTGCGGATTCACTCCACTTTGCAGCGCGGTGCCTCTGGCCACGATCTCCAGGCCGGACAGGTCCTCCGGAGGGTCACCATGGTATTCCCAGCCAATCATCCCGCGAATGGCATCGCCCTTCTTCATCCCGGTTCCCTCGAAGATCCAATGATCCGGCTTCTCGCAGATCCAGTCACCACCACCATTCACCGGCGAGACATTGCGTGATCCCATCAGATAACCCTCGTCCGGTCCACGCTCAGGAAAGGGTCCATGATTCTCTTCCCGCTGGACGGCCCATCTATGATCTCCTCCGTAGGGCCCACCTCGGAACATCCTTCGATGGGAAACCCCGGCTTCATTATCCGAAAACGGACTGACCCAACAGACGGCATTGCCGGTGAGGAAAAGCAGGTTGGTTCCGGTATCCCTCAGTCTTTCGACATTCCGATATTGCCGGATGTCCCAATACTCATCGTGCCCGACACTGATGAAGGCCTTGAAGCGGTCCGGTCGTGCATAGCCCGGATCCGTCATGTCTGAATTCGAACAATAGGTAACGTCATAACCGTGCTGCTCCAGCCAATAGGCCAGTGGGAATTCAAAGCACAGCCACTCACCCGAGCCGAGAGACTGGGGATTGTCGTAGATCTGGGAATACATCCCATAAGGCCGGTCGAAACTGACCATCGCCCAAGGTCCCTGGTTTCCCTTGGGATGGGTGTAAACAGAAAAGCGCGAGGGCCACTTGTTGTAGGCCTGCCAGGTGTTGTCGGAACATTGCAGGCAGATGTCGGCGGGCCGATCATCCTTCACGATGAACACTACATAGTTCTGCCAATACCCGAAACCGGTCGTGTCCTTGAGCGTGGTAAGCCGCCCCAAGTACACACCGCTCGGCCAGTCCTCGGGAATCTTGATGGAACAGGAAGGTTCCCAGCGACACTCATGCAGATGACGGTCCCCCATCGTCGAATCCGGGACGGGCTGCGTCTTACCCTTGAATGGCCCCAAAGTCCTCAGCAACCGGGCGCCCTTGCCCCCATAGTAGCCCGTCCGAAAGATCTCGATGATGAAGTCCTCAGCAGGCTGGCTGCTCACCATGATGTCGATCGTCTCTCCTGCAGCAACGGACTGCCGCGAGCAATAACCCTCGATCCCGGATGCACGAATGCCTCCCCGTTGGTCCAGCCTGACGCGGGTCAACTGCCAGTCGTCGGATCCTCCTTTCCGGTTCTCAGAAGACACGAGGCCAGGCGTCCGTTCCGCCGCCAGTCCCTGCCCGCCTGTGGCTGCCGCCAGTCCCAGTGCGGCACTTCCCTTGATGAAGGACCTGCGATCAAACGGTGAGGAAGCATCCATTGGGGAATTCATGACCTGCATTGAGCCTGCCGGCACCCGATTCGTCAATGTGCCGAATTGCCCGACAGGGGCCGAGGCATTAGCCTGAAGGAGTCATGGCCCTGAAGCTCTACCAGTTCCCGCACAGTCCCTACTGCATTCCCATTTCACTCATCCTTAAGAACTGTGACATCGAGTTTGAAGAAGTGCTGGTCGACAACTGGAACAGGCACCTCGTCATCGAGCTGACCGACGGAGCCTACTACCAGGTGCCGGTGATCGAGAACGAAGGCGACGTCATCTACGAAAGCACTGCGGACAGCACTGATGTCGCACACTATGTAAACCAGTTTTCCAAGATCGATCTGTTCCCGGATCGCATCTCCGGCATCCATGAAGTCCTGATCGCCCACATCGAGAACGACCTGGAAGGGGTAGGCTTCAAGACAGTCGATGCGGTTTACATCGATGGCATTGAGGATCTCGTTGCCAGGACCAACGTCATCCGCCACAAGGAACGCTCCTTTGGCCGGGGCTGCGTGGAGGACTGGAAGAACAACAGGGAGCACCTGCTGGCATCGTTTTACCAAGGCATCGATGCCTTCAAGGGCACCCTGAAGGCCTCCCCATTTCTCTTCGGCGAAGAACCGGTCTATGCCGATTACGCCCTCTACGGCGTCCTCCTCAACGTCCACTTCATCCCGAAACACATCCGCTGGGAAGGAAGGGAATGGCTCAAGGACTGGAAGGAAAGGTTGGAAGGACAATCCCTCACCTCCTGAAGGCAGGCCCCCTAAACAGAATGGTAGGGAGATCACTCCGTGAGCGCCCGAGCAGAGCCTCCCTTCGCCCATCAGCCATTCAAACTCTGTCCGCGGCAAGGCCCGCGCGGAGCGACGGGCCCTACCTTTGTCCCAGGACTTTTCAGGCACCCGGCCCACATTTCATTTTTTCTGTCACACCCCTGGCCTTGCGGACCACTGGGGAATTGTTATGAACATCTTCAGCCGCATGGATCAGCAGACCGACGCCGAACTCGCGCTTCTGAGCGCCGATGGAAACAAGGACGCCTTTGGCGAGGTCGTCCGGCGTTACCAGTCGTTGATCTGCTCCATCACCTACAGCCGCACCGGGGATCTGGCCTCCAGCGAGGACCTGGCCCAGGAAACCTTTGTCACGGCCTGGAAACAGATCCGAAACCTCAAGGAGCCCGGCAACTTGAAGTCATGGATCTGCGGCATTGCAAGAAACCTCGTCAACAGCGCCCATCGCAAGAGCGGTCGAACCCCTACGCACAAGGCATCCTCGCTGGATTCCCTTTCGGACACACCTACCGAAGACGATCTCCCGAGCGCCAAGGCCATTTCAGAAGAGGAGCAGGCCCTTCTCTGGCGATCCATGGAGGAGGTTCCTGAGAAATACCGCGAGCCGCTGATTCTTTATTACCGCGAAGGACAGTCCATCGATGCCGTGGCGGCAGCACTGGACATCACCGAGGACAATGCAAGACAACGACTGGCCCGCGGACGAAAGTATCTTCAAGCCACGGTGACGGAGTTCGTGGAGACCGCACTCATTCGTTCGGGACCTGGACGGGCCTTTACCGGAGCCGTGCTGGCATCGCTTCCCTTCTTCGCCACGTCCGCCAAGGCAGCATCGATTGCAGGCGGAGCCACGAAAGGCTCAGCCGTGGCTAAGGCGGCCACGGGGACGGCATGGTTCGGCGCCACACTCGGTCCGCTGGTCGGCCTGCTGGGTGCGTGGATCGGCTATAAGAGCGCCTTGGACAACACGCATTCCGATGAGGAGCGTTCCTTCATCAAGGAGAACGCGAAGAAGGCCGTGCTGCTTGCCCTGGTCTTCAATGTCGCCCTCGTTGCCGCAGTCATGATTCTGGTCAAGGGAGACGCTTCACTCCGGCCCTATGGCATTGCCCTGACGGTGGTTATTCCGATCTGCTATGTGGTTGCCCTCTTGACCTTCATCTGGAGGTGGAACAAGCGGTTCAGGCAGATCCAGGCGAATACCCTGAGAGACCATCCGGAACTCGAGAAAAGCGCTGCCTACCGTTTCCAACATCGGGAAATGAAGTCCCGACTCACCTTCCTCGGAGTTCCACTCTATCACATGAGCACAGGAAAGAAACCCGACGGAAAGTCCGTGCCTGCAGTCGGCTGGTTTGCCTTTGGAGACAAGGCCTATGGACTCATCGCCGCCATGGGTGGCGTGGCCATCGCCCCCTTCAGCATGGGAGGTGTTGCGATCGGGGGCATTGCCTTCGGAGGTGCCGGCCTGGGAATCCTGAGCTTTGCCGGGGCCGCCGTGGGAGGTCTCGCCGTCGGAGGACTCGCCGTTGGCTATCTGGCTTCTGGTGGAGTGGCACTGGGCTGGCTCCTCGCCAAGGGTGGCGTCGCCATTGCGCAGACCTATGCCCATGGAGGAGTGGTCATGGGTGAATTCGCCAACACGCCTGAGGCGATTGGGTTATCGAACTATTTCACCTGGATCGACTTTTCCAACCCCACCATCCGAAACTCCGTCAGCGTGCTCGCCTGGCTGCCCATGTTCATCTTCGGCTTCTTCATCTGGAGGAAACGGAAGGGAAAGACCGTATAAAGGATCGAATCCAGATTCTGGAGCCGGAATCCGATTGTGATCGGTGTCACCCCTCCGGGGCTCGAGGTTAGATCGGTTCTGGATAGCCGGTGCGCGTCAGCCACCGGACAAGAGGTCCCAAAGAAAGCGAAAGCGCAGGAGGGGCGAAACAATCAACTGATCCCTTCACGCAACGTACCATTGAAGCCGCCGATCCAGCAGTTCCGGGTCGGCATACTCGATGTGGAGAACCCTTCGGTTTCCTTCTTTCCGGGATCTTCGCGAGGAATGAAGAAGCAGAGGAGACATCAGCAACGCATCCCCGGCATTGCAATCCACATCGACGGCATCATCAAAGGAACGGCTTTTAAGATCCTCCGTAGAAATCACTCCTTCCCGGTGGGACCCAGGCAAGACCCGCAAGGCACCATTTGAGCCATCCGCATCATCCAGATGAAGTCTCAGGGTCAACATGTTGGCAAGGACTTCGACCGGAGGTTGAACATGAACGACACCCTCTTTGACTGACCACGGGTCGTAGCCTTCGACACCCACCCTCTCCTTCACGGCAATGGTCAGATCCTGATGCCAGGCAACCGGCCAGTTGTGCTCCTGAGTCTTATTGAAAAGGATCCCACGCACGGGAGTCATCCCGGAAGGCAACCATTCGGATTCGATCAGGCCGTGGGCGAATTCGCGAAGAATGGATGAGCGCTTCAAGACGTTCCGAACGTTTACCGAACCCGCTTCTTCGAAAACCCGGTCGACCTCCAGGATCAATTGTTCAAGAGCCCTGGTATCCACCACTTCGGGAACGACCATGAATCCATCTGTAGAAAGCATACCGGTTTCCATCGTTTCCCATGGTCACTCCTGCGCTTCATCCAGGAGGGTTTCAGGAGAATTCATTTCCCTGCTTCTCCACTGATGAAGGCTGCAGCCACGCAAACTTCGACTTCATGCTGAAAGCTGCAAGGATGCGCTCCTCCACAGTCATCTTCCGGACGCGTTCGATATCCGCCTGCAAGGATGCATTCGCGCAGGCGCTGACACAGGGTCTGACTGTTTCGTCTTTGGATGACATCTACAGACTTAGAGTAGGACTGCGACGGTCAGCGATCAAGTCTCGCCAAGCGGAGTTGAAGCAATTGCAAACAAGGCCTCTGGGGGCTTCGTTCCTTGGTGCCTTTGTGTGAAAACCATGAACCGATCTTCGCTGTCCAAACATCTCTACCGGATTGGCGGTTGCCATAGATGGACTCCTACGAAGGACGAAGCCGCAGGCCAGCGATGTGTCGCCCTTCCAGGGCTGGGGAGTGTTGGGGAATAGAATCCGGTGGCTTACGCCGACCTGCTATCTTCTTTCGATCCTCCGGATCTCCAAAACACACCACAGCATCACAACAGCTCCTGCTGTGCCCCTTCCGAGGGCGTGATGCCCAAGCGCTCATAGGCCAGCCTTGAGGCGGTCCGTCCCTGGGGTGTGCGGTTCAGGTAGCCTTCCATGATCAGGTAAGGCTCGTAGACTTCCTCGATGGTGTCTGGTTCTTCACCCACCGCTACAGCGAGGGAATTGATCCCGACAGGCCGACCATTGAACTTCACCATCATGGTTTCCAGGATTCGCTTGTCCATCTCGTCCAGTCCATACTGATCGATCTCGAGCATGGAGAGGGCCTTGTCGGCAATCTCACCGGTGACCACGCCATCCGCCTTGACCTGTGCGTAATCCCGAACTCGCCGAAGAAGGTTGTTCGCAATACGCGGTGTGCCACGGCTGCGTTTGGCAATCTCGAACGCACCCTCCGGTTTCACGGAGACGTTCAAGAGGCCGGAGGCACGCAGGATGATCTTCTGCAGATCGTCAGCCACATAATAGTCCAACCGCTCCTTGATCGTGAAGCGCGTCAAAAGGGGCGTCGTCAGGAGACCACTTCGGGTGGTCGCACCAATCAGGGTGAAGCGTGGCAGTCCAAGCCGGACACTCCTTGCGTTGGGCCCCTGGTCGATGATGATATCCAGGATGAAGTCCTCCATCGCCGGATAGAGGTATTCCTCAATGGTCTTCTGAAGACGATGGATCTCATCAATGAAAAGGACATCGCCCTCCTCAAGATTGGTCAGAAGCCCTGCGAGATCACCCGCCTTCTCGATGGTCGGGCCGCTGGTGGTCTTCAGATTGCCGCCCATGGCCTTGGCAATAATGCCGGCGAGCGTGGTTTTACCCAGTCCCGGAGGACCGCTGAGGAGGATGTGATCAATGGGTTCCTTGCGCTGCTGGGCGGCCTCGACCGAGATCTCCAGGCGCTCCTTGACCTTCTCCTGCCCGGTGAAGTCACCAAAGATCGCCGGGCGCAGCGTCTGGTCCAGCGCGGCGTCGGGTTTGGTCAGGACATCGGTCACCATCCGTTCACTCATGAGCTCCACGAGGTTCCGGAAAGCTGGTTGAACCGGCAAGGCTTTTCCCTGTTTCCCGGAATTCGAAGGCAATCCGATGAAGGTTGACGAGATGGGGCATTGCGCCGCAGCCTCCCGCTGCGTTCCAGATGCAGTATCTGCTTCACACATTTCGCTTTGGATGGCCCTACCTGCGCAAATACTGGCGCAGGGCGGCCGTGGGCGTCCTGCTGGGGTTTGTCTTCAGCCTGACCAATGCCAGCTTCATATGGGCCTCCAGGACCGTGGTGGAGCGCATGGATGCGGTGGACCCGACTGAAGAGGTCGTCGAGGAGGCAGAGAATTCGGAAGACGCCTTCGCCGCGCTGAAGGAATCCACC
>Ga0181582_10005097_pt1 | contig 10595 bp, 9 predicted proteins | sample 071ome_32_FD_132438 | JGI IMG/M metagenome (GOLD analysis project Ga0181582, IMG submission 132438) | Coastal salt marsh microbial communities from the Groves Creek Marsh, Skidaway Island, Georgia - 071405AT metaG (megahit assembly) | ecosystem: Environmental > Aquatic > Marine > Intertidal zone... | reverse complement strand
TTTCCCTTTGCGCGTTTGCTTGCTAAGTCAGCCAGACCAACCAGAATCTGGGTGCAGCCCAGCTCTGGCGGCACGGTGGTATGCGGGCGTGGCGGAATGGTAGACGCATGGGACTTAAAATCCTTGGGGCGCAAGCCCGTGCCGGTTCAAGTCCGGCCGCCCGTACCACCTAACCCAATCTCGCTGTTCAAAATAAACTGCCTTGGCTTGGGGGCGTGGGCTTTTTGCGGGGCTTGGCGGGCGTTTCGGGGCTGTCTGTGGAGGTGGGGCCGGGCGCAGATGCGGGGCCCACTTGCAAACGGCCATCGGCGAATTCGATTTCCAGCGCTTTGCCTGTTGCGGCGGCGGTGGTTGTGGCCACGTGGCCCCCGGCGCGCACCACCGCATAACCGCGTGCCAGCGTGGCCTTATAGCCCAATGTCTCGCGCAGGCGTTCTGTGGCCTCTAGCTGGGTGCGCCACTGCGCGGTCTGACGCGCCCCGGCATCTGCCAGCCGCTGCGATAAGCGGGCCAGATCGCGGGCTTGGCGCTGCGCCTCGGCGCGCAACGGGCCAACCGACAGCCGGCTGGCCGTGGCCTGCAGCCGCTGGCGGTGGCTGGCGATGGCGCGGGCCAAGGCGGGCACCAGCCGCTGGCCTGTGGCCTGTAGGCTGCGATCTTCGGCCACGATATGGCGCTGCAACGTGGCTGGGCGCAGGCTGCCTGTGGCCTGCAATAGCCGCAGGCGTTGGCGCTGCACCGTGCCGGTCAGGGCGCTTGGCAAACGGTCTGCGGCGCGGTCCAGCCGCTGGCGTGGGCTGTCAAGCAAGCTAACGGGCCGGGGCAGGGCGCGGGCCAGATCGCGCAGGCGCTGCCCACGTTGGGCCAGTTGCTGGCTTTGTGCCCGGCTTAGCCGCGCGGCTTGGCCGTCAAGCCATGCCAGCAATTCCAGCCGCACCGGCACCGCTAATTCGGCCGCGGCCGTGGGGGTTGGGGCGCGCTTGTCGGCGGCGTAATCGATCAGGGTGGTATCGGTTTCATGCCCCACCGCAGAAATCAGCGGAATATCCGAGGCGGCAGCGGCACGCGCCACGATTTCCTCGTTAAAGCTCCATAAATCCTCTAGGCTGCCGCCGCCGCGCGCGACAATCAAAAGATCGGGCCGGGGCAGGGGGCCGCCGGGGGTAAGCGCGTTGAACCCTGCAATTGCGCGGGCCACTTCGGGGGCGCATTTGTCGCCCTGCACAGCCACGGGCCAAATCAACACCTTGCGCGGAAACCGGTCGCGTAGCCGGTGCAAAATATCACGGATCACCGCCCCCGAGGGCGATGTGACAACCCCGATAATTTCAGGCAAATAGGGCAGCGGGCGTTTGCGCGCCGGGTCAAACAGCCCCTCGGCGGCCAATGCGGCCTTGCGCTTTTCCAGCATCGCCATCAGCGCGCCCATGCCGGCGGGTTTGATATCGTCGATCACGATTTGGTATTTTGACTGGCCGGGAAAGGTGGTCAGCCGCCCGGTGGCCACCACTTCCATGCCCTCTTCGGGCTGCACAGACAGCCGCTGCGCGACGCCCTTCCAGATGACCCCGGAAATCACCGCGCGGTCGTCTTTCAGATCCAGATAGATATGGCCCGATCGTGGCAGCGATACGCGCCCCACCTCGCCTTTGATGCGCACATGGGCAAACTCGCCCTCGATCATGCGTTTGATCGCGCCCGAAAGCTCGGATACCGAAAATTCCGGGGCGTTTGTGCCTTCGGGGGCCTCGTCGATCAGGTCGGACATTGTGCCTCGCTTGCTCTTGCCTTTGGTGCAGCTTAGAACGCCCGGGAACAAAGGCCAAGACGGAGTGCGCCAGATGAATATCTTGATCCTTGGAAGCGGTGGGCGTGAACATGCCTTGGCCTGGGCTGTGCTGCAAAACCCCAAATGCGACCGGCTGATCGTGGCGCCCGGCAATGCTGGCATTGCCCAGATCGCGGAATGCGCCGATATCGACACGCTTGATGGCGGTGCAGTGGCCAGTTTTTGCGAGGCCGAGGCGGTGGATTTCGTCATCATCGGCCCCGAGGCGCCTTTGGCGGCTGGGGTGGCCGACCGGCTGCGCCAAGCGGGGCTGTTGGTGTTTGGCCCCTCGGCTGCGGCGGCGCGGTTGGAGGCCTCGAAAAGCTTTACCAAGGAAATTTGCGATGCGGCGGGCGCCCCCACGGCCGCCTATGGCCATTTCACCGATGCCAACGCCGCGCGCGCCCATATTCGTGCCCATGGGGCGCCCATCGTGGTAAAGGCCGATGGTTTGGCGGCCGGCAAGGGGGTGATCGTGGCTGAAACCGAGGCCCAAGCGCTGGCTGCGATTGATGACATGTTCGGCGGCGAGTTCGGCGCGGCGGGTGCCGAGGTGGTGATTGAAGAATTTATGGAGGGCGAGGAGGCATCGTTTTTCGTGCTATGCGATGGCACCGATGTGCTGCCCATCGGCACCGCGCAAGACCACAAGCGCGTGGGCGAGGGCGATACCGGCCCCAACACCGGCGGCATGGGCGCATATAGCCCCGCGCCGGTGCTGAGCGATGCGATCGCCGCTTTGGCGATGGAGCAAATCGTAAAGCCCACAATGGCGGAAATGGCGCGCCGCGGCATGCCCTATCAAGGGGTGCTTTACGCGGGGCTGATGATCAAAGATGGCCAGCCTAGGTTGGTGGAATACAACGTGCGCTTTGGTGACCCGGAATGCCAAGTGCTGATGATGCGGCTGGGCGCGCAAGCCTTGGATCTGATGCAGGCCGCAGCCGAGGGGCGGCTGGCCGAGGCGCAGGTAAATTGGGCCGACGACCACGCCATGACTGTGGTTATGGCTGCAAACGGATACCCGGGCGCTTATGAAAAAGGTTCTGTTATCAACGGTCTGGGGGATATTGCCGAAAGCTCTAGCCAGATTGTGTTTCATGCTGGCACCAGCCTGCACGAGGGGCAGGTGGTGGCCACGGGCGGGCGGGTGCTGAACGTGACCGCGCGTGGTGCCAGCTTGGCCGAGGCAGCCCAGCGGGCCTATGCGATGGTCGATTGCATCGATTGGCCCGAAGGCTTTTGCCGCCGTGACATTGGCTGGCGCGCCTTGGGTTGACACGCTTTATGGGTGTCGAAACCCGTGCTCAATACTCTTTAAGATGTATTCATTGCCCTAAGGGATATGTGTTGCTACCCACTTGGATAATGTGGGTGAGAGCATGTTAATGAGTGATGAGTTTTTGTGCTGCATGGGCGCGCGCCTGTGTGGTCAGGTGTTGTCGGGCCTTGATCGGGGTGGGGCCGCGTGGAGCGTAGAGCTGCAAAATGTGCGGCGCTTGGTCTATTCCGAGCGGCGAACCCGAAATAGCACGATTTATAGCCTGCGCTTAAAAGACAAAGCCGGGTGGCACACGATCAGCGTGGATATTCCGCGCCAGCGTATGGCGCCCAGCATCGATCTGATCGAACATCGCGCCCTTTCGGCGCGGGTGGCCGAGGTGCTGGCCGATTTGCGGCCCGGGTTCCGGGTGCGCTACGAGGTGGTGCAGGGCGGGCGTTTTCTGCCGGTTTGGGTTGGTTTGGGCGCAGGTGCGCTGGTTGGGGCGCTGGTGTGGCTTTGGGCGTTTTTCGCCCAAGTGCAAGGCCCGCCCGTGGGCGCGTTTCCGGCCATCACGCTGGGGGCGGGGCTGGTCAGCGGGGTTGGCGCCGGGCTGGTGATGGGGCTGGCCATGCGCCACCGCGTGCCAGATGTCAGCGCCAGCGCCTTGCCGGGGCTGTTGACGGCTGCGTCGCGGCGCGGTTAGGGGCGGGGTTGCACAGGGCCGGGGCAACGCTGCGCCTTTGCCATGCTGGCAGGCCCGTCATAGGGGCCAAGGTGACGGCTGTGCAAGCGCCCGTCGCGGCCCAAACTGGTGGCAAGGACGTGGCGCCAACTGGCGTCTGCGGTAATGATCTGGGGCAGGCCCCCGCAGCGGCGCAGGCCGCCTTCGATTTGGGCCGCGCGCAGCTGGTGGTTGCTGTGCCCCTGTTGCTGGGCAATTTCGGTTAGCTGCCAGCCTGTGGCACCGGCCACGGGATAGACCCGCACAACCCGTAACACCCGCGCCAGATGCGGGCGATCCACATAAGCGATCTCGATCTGCCCGTCGCCATCCAGATCGGCGATGCCTGCAATGGCCAGCCAGCGGTGGCGTTGGCCAATGGGGGCCGTGGCGGCGATGGGCACCAGATGGGCCAAACTGGAATCGGGTTGGGCATAAATCTGAATGCGGGCGCCCTTGGCGAAATCGGCCACCACCGTCACCAGCTCGGGCCGCCCGTCGCCGTTTAGATCGGCCAGCCGGGGCTGGGTATCTTCGAAAATGCCCCCGCTTGGGCGCAAAACATGGCGCTGCCCGGTTGTCCAGGTGATCTCAAGCCCGTCATATTCGCCCCCGGCCACAGCCCCATGGCCATAGGCATCTGTGGGCCCGACATAGCGCGCTGTGGCGATTTGCGGGGGCGTTTGCGGGGGCGTTTGGGCTGGGCCGGGCTGGGGCAGGGTGGCGCAGGCCAGCGCCAAACAGGCAAACAGCCCCGCTAGGGGGCTGCCGCTGCCAGTTTTTTCGGGGTGCTTGCACTGCTGCGCCAGCGCCCGCTGCATCAGATTTGCTTTTCAGGCATATGCACAACCAGCCCGTCCAGCGCATCGCTGACTTTTAGCTGGCAGGTCAAGCGCGAGCGCTGGGCGTCGGGTTGAAAGGCGAAATCCAGCATGTCTTCTTCCATGTCGTCTTTGGCGGGCAGTTTATCTACCCACGCCGGATCGACATAGACATGGCAGGTAGAGCAGGCACAGGCGCCACCGCAATCGGCCTCGATCCCGGGGATGTTATTGTCGCGCGCGCCTTCCATCACGGTCAAGCCATTGGCGACATCCACAACATGTTGGGTGCCATTGAATTCGACATAGGTGATCTTTGCCATTTCTCACTCTCCGGTATTGGATTTCGGCTATACCTAGCCAAGGGTTTCGGGGCGTGCCAGCGCATTTTGGCATTTTCTCTGGCCGGGCTTGCAAAAAAGATCAGATGTTCTATCTTTGTTCACATGTCTTTGCCCGCCTCAGCCCCCCAGTCTGCACCCCAGTCTGCCGCGCCATATTGCCCGGCCCCGTCATGGCCGCGCCCGCCCCATGCGATTGTTGCCGCAGATCTGGCCCTGCCGCCGGTCGGGGCCCGGGTGGCGGTGGCTGGGCTGGTGATTTTACGCCAGCGCCCCGGCACCGCCAAGGGTGTGATTTTCCTAACGCTCGAGGACGAGACAGGCACCGTTAATGTGATCGTGTGGCAAAACCGCTATGCACAGTTCCGCCGGGCGGTGGTGGCGGGGCGGTTGTTGCGCGTCACGGGGCGGCTGCAGCGCGATAATGGCGTGGTGCATGTGGTGGCCGAGCAGATCGAGGATATCTCGGCCTTGCTTGAACAGTTGCTGCATATCCCGGATGTGCCTGCGCTTTCCTCGGCCAAGAAATCACCCTAAACTACCGCCAATCATATGTTTGAAAGCACTCCAACCACGGGGGCGCGGGATGCGTTTTTTTACCCAAGTTCTGGCGCTGGCCCTGTTGGCCAATTGCACCGCGCAAACCGGGGCCTACCAAGCGCCACAATTTGGCCCCGCCCCGCCCGGTGCCTCCGATGGCACCTGCTGGGGGCGCCTTGAAACCCCGGCGGTGATTGAAACTGTGACCGAGCAGGTCTTGGCCCAGCCCGCGGTCTTGGGCGCCGATGGGCAGCTGGTGCGCCCGGCCAGTTACCGCACAGAGACGCGCCAGAACATCGTCAAGGAACGCAGCCAACGCTGGTTTGAAACCCCATGCCCGGTGCAAATGACCCCAGAATTCGTGGAAAGCGTGCAGCGCGCCTTGGCGGTGCGGGGGCTTTACGATGGGCCGGTAAGCGGGCAAATGGATGCGCGCACCCAAGCGGCAGTGCGCCAATTGCAACAGGCCAAGGGGCTTGATAGCGGGATGCTGTCGCTGGAAACCGCCCGGGCCTTGGGGCTGGTGGCGGTGCCGCGCAAAGGCTAGGCTGCCACCATGCGGCCCATAGCGCGGCACAGATGATCAGGAAAACAACGAAAACGGGTGGCGCTGGCAACTGATGCCATGCGCCTGAAGGGCCGATTGCAGCGCATCAGCTGGCGGGGCCAAACCCGGGGGCAGGCGCAGCCGTGGCCCGGCCTTTGGCACAATGGTGATCCGCATACTGAAATCAAACCGTCGGTCCAGCCGCACATGGTCGATTTCAGCCAGCGCAATATGCTGCTGGCCCCCCAGCCCCTGCCATGCCAGCCCGCGATGATCCAAGCGCAGCCATTGCTGGGGGTTGCGCGCAATATCCCAGACCAAGGGCAAGGTGGCCATGCCCAACAGCGCCACCACCCAAGGAGCTGCCCCCACCCCCACCCACAGGCCCGCCAGCACCGCCCATGCGCCTGCTAGGGCCACAAAGTTGGTGGGGCTGCGCCCGTGGTGCTGGTGGTGATAGGGGGCGGGGGGCTGGGTCATTCGGCCCCCAACAGGCGGGTTACCATTTCGGTTGTATCCCGGCTTAGGTCTGGCGTGGCCAGAATGCGCTGCAGCGCGCTGCGGGCATGGGCCTGCCGGGTGGCATCATAGCGCGCCCATGTGGAAAAGGCCGCAGATTGGCGGGCCGTGGTTTGCGGGTTTACCGGGTCAAGCCGGATCAGCCAATCGGCCAGCAGCGCATAGCCTGCCCCATCGGCGCGATGAAACGCGCCATGATTGCCCGCCAGCGCCCCAAGCGTGGCGCGGAAACGGTTGGGGTTTTTCCACGTAAAATCGGGGTGCTGGGTCAGCGCCTGACACAGCTCGACCGCCTGCGCGGGGGGGGCCATGGCCACTTGCAGGGCAAACCATTTATCCATCACCAAGCGGTCGTGCTGCCATTGGTTGTAAAAGGCCTGCTGCGCGGCCTCGCCCCGGCCTGCCGCCAGCAGCGCCCCAAAGGCTGCCAATTGCTGGGTCATGTTATCGGCGCTATCGAATTGGCGCTGGGCGGTCGCGCCGCCATCAAGGCGGCTGAGCAAGCCCAACACCGCATTGGCCAGCGCCCGGTCGGCCGATTGGGCGGCATCGGGGCTGTAGGGCTGCTGCACCTGATGCTGGGCGTAAAGACGCGGCAGGCTGTCTTGCATATGCTGCGCCATGGTTTGGCGCAGGGTTTCATGGGCCAGCCATATGGCCTGCGGGTCTGGCACATGGCCCGCCTGATGCAGCGCGCTGGCCAAATCATCGGCGCCGGGCAATCCCAGCACCAAGGCCCGCAGCGCCGGGTCAAGCGCGTCGTTGCGCAAGGTGGTGTGGATGGCGCCCAGATAGCCCGCATCGGGGGCCGCCCCATCGGTGATCATGCGTAGCAAGGTATTGCGCGCCAGGTTGCGCCCGGCCTCCCATGTATTGAACGGGTCGCTATCATGGGCCATCAAGAAGGCCAGTTCTGCATCTGTCGTGTCGCGCTGCAAGATCACCGGCGCCGAGAAATCGCGCAAAATCGAGGGCACAGGCCGTGTGGCAAGCCCGTGAAAGGCAAAGCTTTGGCTGGCTTCGGTCATCTCTAGCACGGTGGTGGGCAGCACTTCGTCGCCATTTGGCCCCAGCAGCCCCACTGCGATGGGCAGCACCTGTGGCGCCTTTTCAGGCTGGCCGGGGGTGGGGGGGGTGGTTTGGGTGAAATGCAGCGTGTAGGTGCCATCTTCGAACGTATCGGTGACCTGCAGGCGCGGTGTGCCTGCTTGGCTATACCAGCGCTTGAATTGGCTCAGGTCGCGGCCAGTGACATCTTGGAACACCTGCAGCCAGTCTTCAATGGTGCAGGCCTGCCCATCGTGGCGGTCGAAATAGAGCGTCAGCGCCTGTGCATAGGCGTCATCCCCCACCAGCCGCTTTAGCATCCCGATCAGCTCGGCGCCTTTTTCATAGACCGTGGCGGTGTAAAAATTGTTGATCTCGACAAAGCTTTCGGGCCGCACCGGGTGGGCCAAGGGGCCATCGTCTTCGCGGAACTGGCGGGCCCGCAATTCGATGACATCGCTGATACGCTTGACCGCCGCGCTGCGCAGCTCAGAGGTGAATTGGGCATCGCGAAACACCGTCAGCCCCTCTTTCAGGCACAGCTGAAACCAATCGCGGCAGGTGATGCGGTTGCCTGTCCAGTTGTGGAAATACTCATGCGCGATGATCGCCTCGATCCGCTCGAAATTGGCATCCGTGCTGGTATCGGGGCGGGCCAGAACGCAAGACGAGTTGAAGATGTTCAGCCCCTTGTTTTCCATCGCGCCCATGTTGAAATCATCCACCGCCACGATGTTGAACACGTCCAAGTCATATTCGCGGCCATAGCGGGTTTCATCCCATGCCATCGATGCTTTCAGCGCTTGCATGCCAAAGGCGCATTTATCCTCGTCGCCCGGGCGCACCCAGATATTCAGCGCCACATCGCGCCCCGATTGGGTGGTAAAGCGGTCGGGGTGGGCCACCAAATCGCCGGCAACCAGCGCAAACAGATAGGCAGGCTTTGGCCAAGGGTCGTGCCATTCGGCCCAGCCCGGCCCCTGTGCAACGGGGTTGCCATTGGACAGCATCACCGCGGCATCGCTTTCGATGCGCACGCTGAAGGGGGCCATCACATCGGGGCGGTCGGGGTAATAGGTGATTTTGCGAAACCCCTGCGCCTCGCATTGGGTGCAATACATGCCCTGCGACATATAAAGCCCCTCAAGCGCGGTGTTGGTGATCGGCGCGATCTCGACCTCGGCTTCCCAGACAAAGGGGGCGTTGGGCACCGGGCATGTCAGGCCGTCTGGGCGCAGGTTGGGGGTGATGGGCTGGCCATTGATACGCGCGCTGATCAGGCGCAGGTTTTCGCCATGCAGGAAAAACTGCCTGTCGGTGCTGTCGGGGTTTGGCCGAAACTCTATGCGGCTTTTGACCCGCGTGGCGCTGGGCTGCAGCACAAAATCCAAGGCAACCTTATCCACCAAAAACGCAGGCGGGGTGTAATCGGCCAGATAAACGGTTTGGGGGGGTTGCTGGCCCATTGGGTGGCTCCTTGTCAGTGCTGAATTTGGGTTCATTTCCGCGACGAACGGCTGGTTTGCGCAAAGCCTAATCTGGGCCTTGGGTGGCAGCAAGGCGCTCTTTCCTTTTTGCGCCAGCGGCCTAGGTCCGCGCCCATGGGCAGCGCTGTGATATACTGGCTAAAACGAGATTTGCGGGTGGTTGATAACCCGGCCCTTTGCTTTGGTGCAAGCCAAGGGCCCGTGTGCCCAGTTTACATTGTCGAGCCTGCGCTTTGGGCCCAGCCCGATGCCTCGGAACGCCAATATGGGTTTTTGTGCGACTGTTTGCACGACCTGCAGGGCCAGTTGGCGGCGATGGGCCTGCCTTTGGTGGTGCGGGTGGGGGCGGCGGTGCCGGTTTTGGCGCAGCTACACCACGAGCTGGGCGCAAGCGCGCTGGTCAGCCATCAAGAAACCGGCAACATGTTCACCTTCCAGCGCGACCAGCAGGTGGCTGCATGGGCCCGCGATGCGGGGCTGCCATGGCACGAACTGGTGCAATCGGGAGTGGTGCGCCGCCTGGCTGGGCGCGATGGCTGGGCCAAGCGGCGCGACCAATTCATGGGGCAGGCGCTGTTGGCCCCGCCCAGCCCGCCACAGGGGCTGCGCGCCCCACAGGCTGTGCCGGCCAGCGACGGGCTGCCGTCGGCTGCTGCGTTGGGCCTGCGTGGGCAAACGCCGCAGCGCCAGCAGGGGGGGCGCGCCGAGGGGCTGGCGCTGTTGCAGACATTTTTGCACAGGCACGGGCGGGAATACCGTGCCGCGATGGCCTCGCCCGTAACCGGCTGGCACGCGTGCTCGCGCTTGTCGCCACATTTGGCCTTTGGCACCTTGTCTGCCCGCGAGGCCGAACAGGCCGCCGCCATCCGCGCCGCCGATGTGCGCGGCCAACGCGATTGGGGGGCGGCGATCAAATCGTTTCGCGCGCGCTTGGCCTGGCGCGACCACTTTATGCAAAAACTTGAAGATGCCCCAGAGATGGAACAGCGCTGCCTGCACCCCGCCTACGAGGGGCTGCGCCCCACGCAGGCGCCGGCCACCTTGCTGCGCGCTTGGGCCTTGGGGGAAACCGGGCTGCCCTTTGTGGATGCCTGTATGAGGGCGTTGCGCGCCACAGGTTGGTTGAATTTTCGGGCCCGTAGCATGGTGATGGCTGTGGCTTCGTACCATCTGTGGTTGGATTGGCGCGCCACCGGCCCAATATTGGCGCGGCTTTTCACCGATTACGAGCCGGGCATCCATTGGCCGCAGGTGCAAATGCAATCTGGCACAACCGGCATGAACACGATCCGCATTTATAACCCCATCAAACAGGGCTACGACCAAGACTCAGAGGGTGCATTTTTGCGCCAATGGGTGCCCGAATTGGCCGATGTTCCCCGTGATTGGCTGCACGAGCCATGGCTGTGGCCACAAGCGCCGCTGTTGCTAGAGGGGCGCTATCCGCGCCCGGTGGTCGATGTGCGCCGCGCGGCGGCCT
>Ga0181582_10005091_pt1 | contig 10600 bp, 10 predicted proteins | sample 071ome_32_FD_132438 | JGI IMG/M metagenome (GOLD analysis project Ga0181582, IMG submission 132438) | Coastal salt marsh microbial communities from the Groves Creek Marsh, Skidaway Island, Georgia - 071405AT metaG (megahit assembly) | ecosystem: Environmental > Aquatic > Marine > Intertidal... | reverse complement strand
CGCTCCACGAAGGCATCCGTGGCCTCCGTAAAACGGCCACCCCAAAGTTTCCCGCCGCCTTCGCTCATGGCTGTTCCCTTCTGACCGTGCCAAAGGCGCAAGTATAGCGCGGGGCAGCGCCTTAGCGGCCGTGAAAGGTCGGGGTGCGCTTCTCAAAGATAGCGCGCACCGCTTCCTTCCCATCCTCGCTGGAAAGGCCCCGGCGCACGTAGGCCAGCTCGTCGCGGAGCTGCCCCTCAAGATCGGCGCCGAGGCTTGCCCGCACCACGAGGCGCTTCGTCTGGCGCACGCCAATGGGGGCCAGGGCGGCAAGGCGCTCCGCCTCCTGGGCCACCACGGCGCTGAAGTCTCCATCGGGGACCACGGCCCCCACCAACCCCCGGGCCTGGGCCTCCGGGGCGGGAACCATGCGCGGATCCCAGAGAAAGCGCAGCGCCGCCTCGTGTCCCAGGAGGGTCGTCAGGGTCCAGGAGAGTCCGCCATCGGGAGAGGTGCCGGCGCGGATATAGCCAGGGTGAAGCGTTGCGCTTTCCGCGGCAATGCGCAGATCGGCGCAGAGCGCGAGGGCCACCCCAGCCCCCACGGCCACCCCATTCACCGCTGCAATCACGGGCTTGTCGCAGCGCACCCTGATGGCGAGGAGGAACTGGCCGATCCAATCCACATCATCGAGATGCTGGTCCTGCGGAGACTGGGGATTGGGATCCTCCCCCGCCGCCGGGCGCGCCAGATCGGCGCCGGAACAAAACGCCCCGCCGGGCTCCCCACCGGTGATCACCAGCACGCGCACGGAATCGTCCTGCGCGGCAGCGTCCACCGCCGCCACGAGGGCCCAGCCGAGGGCCGGGGTAAGGGCGTTCTTCCGCGCGGGCCTCGTTAGGGTCAGGGTGCGCACCCCATCGCGCTCCTCGACGCGAAGCGGCGTGAGGACATCATCTGACTGACCGTTCTTCATGGGCGCTCCCCAAGGGCCATGGCTCGCTTTCAGGCCTCAGCTTACCCTAGGTCACCTCTTCAATAACTGCTTACGGTCGGCGTTATCCGCAGAACAATTCGCCGATTCTTACCCCTTCCCTCCGACGACGCATTGCTGGCCACGGGGCGTTCCGCTCCGTAACCCGCCACAGAAAGCTGGGAGCGCGGTAGGCCGAAGGCCAGGAGCTTCTCTCCCACCGCAACGGCCCGGGAAGACGAGAGCGCTAGGTTCGACGAGAAACCGCCCCTGGTGGGCGCCTGATCATCTGTATGACCCTCCACTGCAACACTAAGGTCAAAGGCCTGAAGATTGGTCGCAAGGAAGCTAAGAAGCGCGTCGTACCGACCATTGATTTCTGAGGAGCCGGGATCAAAAAGTTTCCGGCTGTGGATAACGATCCGCAGCGCCTTATCGCCCCTCTCTAGGCTAAGGACCTCCAAAACCAGCAAACGGGCCAGCTCAGGCTCTAGGCGCGCCAGCAACTCATCAAGCTCGGTGGGCGCAGGGGCTTGTCCCCCGAAGGTTTGACGAAGCGAGTCCCTTACCATGCCAGGTTCATTGAGCCCGATCCCAGAAGAGACATAAAGCACAAGAAAGAAGGCAAACAGGAGCGTCATCAGATCGGCAAAGGAAAGGAGCCAGCGTTGACGAAACGTCTCCGCTGAGACGGGAGCCGACCGACGCCTTACCGTCATCTTTCGTATCTCTCAAACGCGATGCCAAAACGCTCCGCTAGCTTTTGAGGATGCTCTAAGCGCCCAATAGCGAGAATGCTCTCCAGGAACTCCTCTTCAATGATGCGCTGACGCTCGGCTAGGGTCCTGAGCCTCCCGGCAAAGGGCAAAAGGATTAGGTTGGCTAAAAAAAGCCCATAAAAGGTCGCAACAAAGGCCGCAGCCACCCCAACACCCATGGACGCGGGATCCTCCAGCTGCTGGAGCGCGCTAATGAGACCAAGCACGGCACCAAGTACGCCCATAGTCGGCGCATAGCCACCAGCCGCCTCAAGCAATTCCGCCGCCTGCTCCATAGGCCGAACGCGTCTCTCCACAAGCTCCGTCAGGAGCTCCCTCAGTCGGCCATCGGACGCGCTGTCCACGAGATTCTTGAGCCCTAACTGCAACAGCTCGTCACTCTCAGACTGCGCAACCTCCTCCAAAGCCAGAACCCCATCCTTTCGGGCAAGGCCCGCCCACCGAACAAAATCACGACGGCGAGCGAGGCGATTAGGTTGCAGCCGGACGGCCTGCACCATCGCGCGAAGGGAGGGCTGCCAGGACCCTGGAGGGCAATGAATCAAGCACGCGGCTAGCGTGCCGCCCAGGATGAGAAAGGCCGTGGTGCCAGAAAACAAAATTCCCAGCGTCATGCCTTCAAAATAAGCGCTGCCCAGCAGCGCGAGGCAACCTAGCGCCAGCCCGAGGAACAGCCGAAGGTCGACCCGCATCATTCTGCGGGAAGAGGGAGCTGGAAAGTGAACCGAGTACCCGAACCGGGGGTACTGTCCATCGAAAGAACGCCGCCCTGGCTCTCTACCGCACGCTTAACCGCACCCACGCCAAGGCCCCGACCGGAAAAGTGATCGGCCTTACGCTTTGAGGTAACCCCATCTTCCGCGAGGAACGAGATCAGTGCGCCTGGCATCCCCTGGGACTCAGAAGCCTCAAAGCGCTTCCCTAACTTACCTATATCCACCCCTTTTCCGTCATCTTCCAGGGCAACGACAAGGTCCCCTTCCTTAAGCTCAATTCGTATACTCACGCGGCCTCTCCGAGGTTTCCCCTTTTGAACCCGCTCCTCCGGAGCCTCTATGCCGTGATCAATAGCATTGCGTAGAAGATGTCCGAGCTGAGTTCGCAGCAAGGACATCAACGCTGCCGAGACTTCGAGGGATGGCGCATCCACTGCCATGGAGACCTCTCGGCCAAGGGAGCTCGCGATCAGATTTGCCTGGTCCTCAAAAAACGCACCCAACGTTGCGAGGTTCTCCCTTGAGGACAAACTTGCCGATTTTTCCACGCCAGATCGGCGCTTAACGCCTTCGAAAAAGAGGGCGTCCAGCTCGTCAACATCCACCCGCTGAAGGAGCTGAGCCGGCCATCGCGCGCCGCCCGACTCAAAGGGCTCGTCCATGATTCGGAACAATAGGGCGCGCAGGTATACCGATGACTCCCTCGGAGGCGTATTCGTCATGACCGCCTGGGCTTGGTCGGCAAGTTCACGGCTGCAGCGATCGAGTAAGGCAAACAAAAGCCCGCTCTTCGAAGGGTCAAGAGGAATTCTGAGCAGGCTTTCCACGGCGTGACATAAATCCGCTGCATCAGCCACCTTCAAAGTTGCCGCCATCCCCTTAACACCGTGAAGCACCTGCTCGAAGCTCTTCTTGTCGGGCTCTTCCCCCGCAATAATCGCGGAAAGCAGCAGCTCCTCGAGCGCGCCGCAGGCAGTAATCGTGTCGCCTGCGTAAGCTAGATAAATGGCGTCAACAGTCATTTTTCAGACCCTCCCTGTCTACGCGAGAATCCACGCACCGCTCTCGCGCTCACTCACGAAAAATGAAGTCCAGCTTTTTTCGAAGCGTATCTGCGGTGAACGGCTTAAGAATGTAGGCGTTCACGCCAATCTCCGCGGCCTCGACAATTTGCTCTCGGGTAGCCTCGGCGGTCACCATCAAAACGGGAATCTGAGAACGCGTTTCATGCTTTCGAAGCCAGCGAAGCGTCTCAATGCCTGGAGTCTCGGGCATGTTCCAATCGAGCACGACCAGATCAATCTCGGCTTCATCGAGTATCTCCATCGCCTCCCTCCCGTTCTCCGCCTCCCGCATTTTTTTTGTTGAGTAGCCCAGCTCCTCCAGAAGATTTCTGATCACCCGCCGCATCGTTGCAAAGTCATCGACAATCAAGATCCGAACTTCATTCTTCGATTTCATGCGCAGCACGTCCTTGCCCGGCCATTTCAAGATGCATCATTTTCAGACCACGCTTGGAGGCCCCGGCGCAATGCCAACATCGTTTTGGCGTGCAGTTGGCACACTCGCGCCTCAGAGATCGAGAAAACTTCTCCGATCTCCCGAAAGTTCAGCTGATCGTCGTAATACATGGACAAAATGCGCTGCTCTCTCAGGGGCAGGCGCTGAATTTCCCTGGCCAGGGCCGCCTTGAACCCCTCTCTTTGTGCTGTTTCCGCAGGGGAATCCGCATCGGAGGCGGTAGCGGCGGGGGCCTCGCCAGGGGGACAAATGGCCTCATAACTCACAAGCTTAGTTGCCGCCACATCACGAAGTGCGGCGTGATAGCTTTTTTCATCGAGCTGGAGTTCCTCCATCACCTCTCGGTCCCGGGGCGCGCGACCCAGCCGGTTCTCCAACGAGCGAACGGCTTCCGCAAAGGCCCTTCCCTTGCGATTCACGGATCGAGGGGTCCAATCCATGGGGCGGACTTCGTCAATCATTGCGCCGCGTATTCGTATCCCTGCAAAGGTTTCAAAGGACGCTCCGTGCTCAGGGCTGAACTTTCGGGCAGCCTCAAGCAGCCCAATAATTCCTGCCTGTATAAGATCGTCGAGCTCCACCGTGGGGGGTAGGCGCTGAGCAAGATGGAGCGCGATACGCTTCACAAAAGGCGCGTATTCCCGCACGAGTCGGGCTTCGAGGGCCTTACGCCCCTCCCGGGCGCTGATCTGGTAGCGATCTATTGGATGAGCCACGACCTAGCCTCCTGCCACCAGCCGCTCTAGGAAGAATTCAACGCCTCCCCAGGGCTGCTCCCTCAACCGCTGGTGCTGAACTTTCTTTGCAATCTCACGAAAGGCCCGCGCCGAGCGGGAGGCAGGGTAGGCTTCGAGGACGGGTTTTTGCATTTGGACGGCCCGTCGCAGGTAATCGTCTAGAGGCACATCGCCTAAGTGCGTTAAGCGAACGTCAAGGAATCGACTGCAAACCCCCTCCAGCTTTGAAAAGAGCGCCTTTCCCCTTGCGCCATTGGGAACTTGATTACAAAGCACGTTGAAGCGGTCAACGCGCTGCTCCTGGGAGAGCACCTTTATAAGCGCATAGGCGTCGGTCAGGGAGGCGGGCTCATCGCAGACCACCACGATGACCTCCTGAGCGGCGCGGGTGAACATGATCACTGATTCCGCAATCCCCGCCGCGACGTCAATGATTAGGACGTCGAGGGGGTCCTCGAGCTCGCTAAAGGCGTGAATTAATCCAGCATTTTCTGCCGGGGTGAGGTTCGCCAGCCGGGTCACACCCGATGACGCTGGGACCAGCTGAACCCCCGCCGGCGCGGCGCAAATGATCTCGGAAAGGGTTTTTTCCCCGGAAAGCACGTGCGAGAGATTTCCCTTCGGCGTCACGCCTAGCAGCAAATCGGCGTTGGCCATGGCGAGATCCGCGTCAAGAAGCATCACCTTCTGATTGGCTCTCGCGAGGGCCACGGAAAGATTGATCGAAACGCTCGTTTTGCCGACGCCTCCCTTTCCGCTGCACACCGCGATGGTTCGTACAGGCCGAGGCGCGACCGTGGTCGATAGGGCACCCTCACGCATAATTAACCTCCCGGGGGGTAAAGGGTTCGGCGGCGATCGTTTCGCTGTGAGTCGCAGAGCGGGGGTGTTCCGATTGGAAAGACTCGTCATCCAGCGCGGTCATCCTGGCGATAAGCGCCTTAGGACGGGGCGGATGGAGGGCGTCGGGATCAAGACCAGGACCGTCGGTGCAGAACGCCAGGGGAAGGCCGCAGGCGGTAACAGAGGCCAGCGCTTCTCCCAGGGCAGCCGTTTCGTCGAGCTTCGTGAGAACGCACCCTTGAGGCCGGAGCGCGCCATAGCGACGAATCGTTGCTTCGAGCGTCGATCGTTGAGCGGGCGCGGCGAGAACCAGGAGCGGGATGAGCTCCTGGAATTCGGCCAGGAATCTTGCCTGATCCGACAGCCGGGGATCACGATGACCGAGACCTTCCGTGTCCACGATTACAAGACGGCGGTCACTCACATCGACCAGCGCGGAGCGAAGGCTATCTTTGCCGCTGACGGCCAGGGTATAGATTCCAAGGCTGGCCGCTCGGTCAAGGAGCTCCCGCTCCATACTCACTCGATTTCGATCCGCGCCAATAAGCGCTACCGAGGTTCGGCCATGGCGGGCACTAAAGGCCGCGGCGATTTTTAACGCCGTGCTGGTTTTGCCGACACCGGTCGGCCCCATTAGTGCGATGGAGCCTCCGTGGCTAAGAATGTTCCTCTCAACAACGGGAATCCTCTCGGCCAGTTGCCCGTACAAGAGATCGAGTGCCTCGCTTGCAGAAACACCAGCAGGGAGCCGCTCAACCAAGCGGCGCGCGAGGGAGGAATCGACGGCCATGCGTTCTAATCGTTCGATGAGCGCTGCGCGCTCCGGCTCGCAGCGCGCAAACTCCTTTTTGTTTAAGTTGCCGAGCTCGCGGGCTAGGAGGGCTTTTAAATCGGCCATTTCACTTGCAAGAGACTCTAGGGTGACCGCTTTTCTAGTGAGCGAAGGGGGCGACCGGTAGGCTGATGCCGGCTTGAGCTTCTGGGCACCAAGGATTGGCCGCTTCTCGGAGTCTGCGGCCTTTTCGGAAAGGCCCTTTCCCTGCGCATCGATGCGTTGAACGATTCGCTCGAAGCCCTCCTCGACGGACTTATCAGAGAGAGAGGACCGGCCTTTGCCGCGGGGCTGGGGCTCCACCTGGAAGGTTCGCGTGGTGCTTTGCGCCTTCAAGGTTTCCGCGCTGGCATCTAGGGCAATGAAGACCTCAACGCCTTCGTCGGTGGGCTTCGTCGACAGAATGACCGCCTCTGAGCCGAACTGATCCCGGACTTTCCGAATCGCTTGGCGCATATCTGGCGCAGAAATTCGTTTTACCTTCATCTTTAGTCACTCCTTTGACTAAGAGGTTGCTGCTCCCGACCCAAGGGTTGCGACAATTTCAAGTTGCTTGTTATCGGGAATTTCGTTGTAAGAAAGTACGTGGAGACGCTCAACCACGGGGCGTAGCCAGCGAGATACCCAGGTACGAAGGCCTGGCTGGACCACAAGAACAACCGGTCGATCCTGATCCTCTAGACGGCGCGCTTCTTCCCGGAGCTCCGTCTGAACCGCCTCCGCCAGCGCGGGTTCAATGGGCATCCCCCCCCCGCCCTGGGCAGTAGCGGACTGAAGCATTTGCTCCAGGGAGGGGTCCAAGGTAATCAAGGGAAGATTGGCGGAGCTGCCGCAGATTAGATGCCCCAAGTGGCGGGCCAAGGCAGCTCGGACGGATGCGGTTAGCGTGTCCGGATCCTGATGGGTACCCGAAGACTCAAGAAGCGAACTTGCGATTGTCCGAAGATCTCGCAGGGACACCCCCTCAGAAAGCAGGTTCTGGAATACCCGGGTAATCACAGAAATGGACAAGGCCTTGGGCGTCAGTTCCTCCACAAGCTTCGGCGCAATCTTCTTCAGCTGATCGATAAGGGCTTGAGCGTCTTCAAAGGTAAATATCTCGTGTGCATGCTTATGGACCACGGTCGCAAGATGGGTGGAAACCACCGTTCCCGGATCGACGACGGTGTAGCCGAGCCCCTGGGCCTCCTCGCGCTGTTCGGGATCGATCCAGACGGCGGCAAGACCAAAGGACGGATCTCGGGTCGCCTCACCCTCCAGGTCCCCAAAAACCTTTCCAGGATTGATAGCAAGCTCTTTCTCGGGGTAGATCTCCCCAGACGCAACGGGCACACCATTGATCTGAATGCCATAGGACGTTGGGGGCAACTCAAGGTTGTCTCTGATGTGCACGGGCTGGACGAGAAAGCCAAGCTCCGAGGATAGTTTCTTCCGAACTCCCTTGATTTGAGAGGTGAGCTGCCCTCCCTGGCTTCTCTCCACCATAGGGATGAGGCGATAGCCCACCTCCAGACTAAGGACGTCAACCACCTCGAGCTCTGACCAGTCGAGCTCCGCACCTTCCGCCGTATCGCCTTCCCCCGCCTGCATAGCAAGCGCCTTACTAGAGGCAGGGCGGCCTGCCGCACTTTTTGCGGGTTTTAGCCCGCTGGCCACTCCCTCGGGGAGGATTTCAACCTGTACACGCTGTGCCCGTCGCCATGCTCCGTACCCTAGTACTCCAGCGATCGAGAGAAAGACAAGATTTGGCATCCCGGGCACTAGACCGAGGCCGGCCATTACCGCCGCGGTCACTCCGAGGGTTCTCGGACTCTGTATCAACTGGCCGGCCAGCTGCTCTCCCATGTCCTCGCTCGACGACACGCGAGTCACGATGATTGCGGTGGCGGTCGATAGGAGGAGGGAGGGAATCTGCGCCGCGAGACCATCCCCGATGGCAAGCAAGGTGTATTGCTGGGCTGCCTCGCCTACGTCGAGGCCATGCTGGGCCATGCCTACGATGAGCCCTCCGAGGATATTGATCCCCGTGATGAGCAAACCCGCTATCGCATCCCCCCGGACAAATTTCGACGCGCCATCCATCGCGCCATAGAAGTCCGATTCCCGAGCAACCTCTTCGCGACGGGCCCTCGCCTCCTCGTGGGTTAAAAGCCCGGCGTTAAGATCGGCATCAATCGCCATCTGCTTCCCAGGCATGGCATCTAGAGTGAACCGCGCCGTTACCTCGGATACGCGTCCCGCGCCCTTTGTGACCACAACAAAATTAATAATGATCAGAATGGCAAAGACGATTAGACCAACCGCATAGTTGCCCCCGATCACGAACTCGCCGAAGGCTTCAATCACCTTTCCTGCCGCGGCCCCGCCGGAATGTCCCTCCAGTAGGACGACCCGGGTAGACGCGATGTTAAGGGCGAGGCGCAGGAGGGTTGCCAATAGAAGCACGGTGGGGAATGCGCTGAAATCTAAGGGCCGCGCGCTATAAACGCTTGCCAAGACCACCACAATGGCGAGGGCAATATTGAAGGTAAACAGCAGATCCAGGAAAAGGGGAGAGAGCGGAAGCGCGACCATTGACAGCATGGCCAGCAGCAAAACTGGCGCACCGAGGCCGCGAAGGGAGGCCGCGGCAAAAAGGTTGGAGGTCTGGTTCACGAAACGCATCCCTGCTTTCAAGTGATCATCGCCAAGTCATTTATTTGGCGCATCGGGTCCTAGATAGGAGAAAGCAAGGAACGTGCCTAGATTTAGCATAGCCGGGCTTAGGCGGCGGGAGGCCCTAGCCTACGTCGGGGCCTGGATCCATCTCGTCCGGCACCGGCACCGCCTGGGGCGCGCTGGGCCAAGCCGCACCCATGCTTTTCGCTGAGCGTAGGCGGTAAACATAGGCGAGCACCTGTGCCACCGCGAGGTAGAGCGTGGGGGGTATTTCCTGTTCAAGCCGAGTGTGGGCAAACAGCGCCCGGGCCAGGGGCGGCAATTCAAGGCGAGGAACACCATGCGCTTCGGCCCTCTCCCTAATCGCAAGGGCCAGCAGATCCTTGCCCTTTGCCACCACCCGAGGCGCACCGCGCTGGGCCTCATACTTGAGCGCCACCGCGTAGTGGCTCGGGTTTGTAACAACGACATCTGCGGTGGGAACCGCCTCCATCATTCTTTGCTGAGACATCTCACGTTGGAGCTGGCGAATTCTGGCTTTAACTTCTGGACGGCCCTCCGTTTCCTTGAATTCGTCCCGAATTTCCTGACGCGTCATACGAAGCTGCTTGTTGTGCTGCCAAAGCTGAAACGGAACGTCGATTGCCGCGATTAAAATCGTCGCGGCCGAGACGCCCAGGAGAGTCAGCCCGGAAAGCCACGCCGTCCGGGCGATAGCGGCCTCCAAGGACAACGCAGATAGGGTGAGCAGCGCGTCGAGCTGAGATCGAAGAACAAGAAAAGCCACAAAGCCCACCAGCAAGAATTTCGCCAGCGCCTTCAACAACTCCATGAGCCCTCGGGGTCCAAATAGACGCGCGAGGCCCTTGATGGGGTCGAGTTTGCTGAGCTTCGGCGCAATCGCCTCAAGGGAAAAGGACCAGCCGCCGAGGGCGACGGGGGAAAGGGCTGCCATAACCATCAGTAAAAGGGAGAGAGGCGCCACCACCCAGGCAGCCTCCTTTAAAAGCCTTCCCAATTGGATGATCCCCGCACCGTCAAGGAACACCATCCGCCGATCTAGGGAAAACCCCTCTCGAAAAATATTTAGAAGCCCTTCCATCATATACCCGGACAGGAACAACAAGCCCCCGCCGCCTCCAAGAAGCAAGACCGTCGTCGTTAGCTCTCGGGACCGGGGAACCTGACCTTTCTCCCGGGCCTGCTCTCTCCTTCGAGGGGTTGCCTCTTCTGTCCGGTCCTGGCCCGTATCCTGCTCAGCCATGGGTCAACCTGGGCGCAAAAAGTGCCCCAGCCCCCTGAAGCCTCATAGCAGGAGTGCCTCCATCAGCCGAAACGCATCCGCAAGCACTTCAATAAAGCCGTCGATGACGGCTGGAAGCGTGGCCACAATAATCCCAAGGCCCGCAAGGATCATGATCGGAAAACCAATGGCAAACAGATTTAGCTGGGGCGCCGTACGCGTGACCACTCCAAAGGCAAGGTTAATCATTAACAGTGTGGCCACGGCGGGCAGCGCTAGGAGAACCGCATACCCGTACATTTCCGCACCCCACCAGGCG
>Ga0181582_10005087_pt1 | contig 10603 bp, 5 predicted proteins | sample 071ome_32_FD_132438 | JGI IMG/M metagenome (GOLD analysis project Ga0181582, IMG submission 132438) | Coastal salt marsh microbial communities from the Groves Creek Marsh, Skidaway Island, Georgia - 071405AT metaG (megahit assembly) | ecosystem: Environmental > Aquatic > Marine > Intertidal zone... | reverse complement strand
TTCGCACTCGGAGTCGGAGCTTCGGCCATCAAAGCATCCATCGCCGCGGTCAAATTTGGGTTTTCCCGGCGCTCAATGTTCTTCTTGTTCAGCGAGGCCATCACTTCTTCGGGTGGCGTCGTGTCCACGAACACCGAGAGTAGCATCTTCAACAGCCTGTACCCATCCATTCGAACAACTGGAGCGCTCTTCGGTGCAACTCCGTTCGGCGTGGAAGGCGTTCCCGTCTCTGGCTTCGCATTCTCTTTTATCCGCGTCGCCCAACTCGATTCCGCGTCCGCCTTGAACGCGTCCTCGATCATCGCCTGTACTGTCGCGTGTAAAAACGCCATATCTGCCTTTTGTGTCTCAACCTCACCACCAAAGAAAATCGCCCGCACGACCGCCGCGCACTGCTTTGCATCCAGGGAAACATCGCACACGTTTAGTTTAGCCGTCGTGATGGCCTCTCGAGTCCGCGAACGATCCGTTTTCGTCACTCGCTCGCCCCTTGCTCGCATCGCACAACACTCCCGAATCAACCACCTGCGCGCAAACAGGAAAAATAACAACTGCTCGTCGTCGTAGCTCCCCCGCGCGAACGCGCAGAATAACTCGGCGGACTCACTCGTCTTCGCTCGTCGCGCGGCTTCGGCGTTACACAGAATCTCCCAGATTCTTCGCTCCACGAGAGCGCGCGTCCCGAGCTCGCGGGCGCATCGCTCACGCACAAACATCCCAAACGTCGATCCACCGTCCCCATCCCCCTCCAGCGCATCACCATCATTTGTATCCCCTTCCCCCGACGCCAGCGTCGCGAGTGCGCGCTCGTCCTCCTCGTACCGCTCGTCGAAACACCGCTCGATGACACCCTCCAACCACTCTTTTGAACGCTCTCGCGCCTCCCTCGCGCTCGCCCTATCGAGCTCACGCGCGCGCACGCCCGTGTCACCGAACCGCTCGAGCACCGCGAGCACGAGCGACTCGGGCGGTCGCGGCGTCGTCGGCGCCATGCCACCGCGCGCGCTTCTCACGCCGGAGTCCTCGCGTCATCGGTCCAACGACCGCGTCGAGCGCGTCGCCGCACTCGCGCGCGACGAGACGCCGCGCTCGCGACGCCGGGCATCTCGAGCGCGGCGATGCGGCGACGGCGCGCGCTCGCGCTGGACGGCATCGACGGCGACGCGCTCGACGTCGTCGTCGCCGCGCTCGCGTGCGAGTGCGCGTACGATGCCGACCGGGAGCGCGCGAGCGAGCGGCTCGGCGCGCTGGAGCGCGGTGTGGTCGAGGCTGTGATGTCATCCTCGAGAAGCGGGGCGGAGCGCGCGTACGATCGCGCGGTGGTGGCGATGGGAGGGTGGGGGAGGCGACGCGCGGGCGCGCGACGGTTCGCGGGCGTCGAGTTCACGTGCAGGGGCGCGATGAATCGAGGCCTGGCGCTCGAGACGGCGGACGGGGGGTTTTATTACGCATTTTCAGGCACGCAGACGGCGCGGGACGTGATGTCGGACGCGAACGCGTTCGCGACTCGGTTGGCGTTGGCGAGCGGCGCTCGAGCGCATCGAGGCTTCGCGGCGCGCGCGGAGGCGGTGGCCATGGATGCTGTGTACGACGCGAGAGTTATCGGCGAGGGTAAGCGGTTGGTCATGTGCGGTCATTCCCTCGGTGGTGCCACCGCCGCGCTCGCAACGTGCATGTTGCTGTTGCGGCGACCGGAGGCAGCGACGCGTGTGCGATGCGTCACGTTCGCAGCTCCTCCCATCGGAGACGATGGATTGCGACGACTGATCGCAGATCGCGGTTGGTCGTCGGTATTTACTCATATTCAGATGCCTGAGGATCGCATTCCGAGCATTCTTCTCTCTCGAGGACCGGGTTACGTTCACTTTGTTGATCCAAAATTATTGCTTGACGATGGAAGAGTCGTCACGAGAGTGTCGCTCGGTGGCGAAGACGATGTGCTGATGCGAGCGCAGAAAGATTCAGCGGGATTAGTGACGCAGCCGAGAAGCGCCGTGTACGCGCACGCGATGAAGACTTATAGAGAACGGCTCATGCTCTCTTTGCGATTGGCTGTGCCCGCATTTGACCCTGACGCATTTTCAGACGAACTTCCTCGAGCAGTTCCGATTCGCACGCACCTCGGGCCTGCACCTAAACTCGAGCGAGCCGTCGGTGTGCTTACACGCGATGGTACTCACGCGCTGGTACTTATTCGAGGATCAGGCATCGACACGCGCACGTGCTGGAACGCGAGCGCAGAGGCAAAGGGATGGGCGTGCTCGGCAACATCAATAGTAGTGTCGAATGATGCGTTACTCATCGATGTCACAGCGCCTGTGCTTCACGGTGCGCCGCTACCGAGCGCGAAGGTGTGCTCCTCTTCGAGTCACGCGTCCTGGATGCCCTTAGTTGTTGGTGCCGGCGGTGATTTTTCCACATCGCGCGTCAATGTCCAGATAGTCCCACGAACGATTTTCGTCGTTCGGGACGACGCATCGTGGACGGAGGAGCGTAAGACAACGCTTATGAAAAAGCAGACCGGCTGGATCATCGACGAAGTTGGACCTATCGAATCACACCTCTTCGAAGAGTTCATCGCTTCTGCACATGGCTGCGTAATCATTCACCGCGCACCCAGCGGTGGCGTGCTGGTTCGACGTGGTGGATCCACGGACTCGGGGGAAGCAGTCGGCATTCCGGAGGATGACGTAAAGACGCTCGATAAAGCCGTTCGCGTAGCTCTGGCAGCGACGGAGAAGGAAGCTCTGGCGGCGACAATGTCGCGTTTCACGATGTCGAGGCTCTAGTAGAACAAATAGAATGTACGAATTACTATAGGTAGCATGAATAGTCGAATATCTCTACACAATGGACGGACGGACGACGGCTTTAGTGTGTTGCGGTCGTAGTCTCGATGCCGAGAGCGCTTGCCAGCGCTGGCGAGGTAAAATCAGCGACACACAGGAAGCATCCAGCTCCAGTGAGCGTTTCCTCGCTCTGAGAGGAAAGTATTCCAACCGTGGGAATCTTCGCCGCAACCGCCGCCCTGGCGCCCGTGGGAGAGTCCTCAAACGCCACGCACGCGCTCGCATCTTCTACGCCGCATCGTCGCATGCCTTCAAGATAGGGATCGGGATGCGGCTTTGAGCGAGCGCACTCTGTCCCGATGACCAGGCGCTCGCCAAAATACTCCCTCAAACCCAACCTCTCGAGCATCGCCTCCGCATTCTCCCTCGGCGCGTTCGTCACCACGCACGTTTTCACTCCAGCTCGGTCAAACGCGTTCAGGAGCTCCGTCAACCCACCAGCACGCTCCAGATGCTCCGTCTTCAGTCGCTCTCGAAACTCCGCCTCCTTCTCATCCGCCATGCGCGCGCGCTCCTCCACCGACCGCTCAGGAAACATTCGCGCGAAAATGCTCTCGTTCGCCCCACCCGCGATGTTCGCCTTGAAGTATTCCTCAGTCATACCTCCCGGCAGCACTCCCGTGCGTCGCGCGAGCTCGTCGAACACGACAAAGTGCACCGGATCGCTGTGACACATCGTCCCATCCAGGTCGAACAACGCGCACGTCGCGCGATTCGACGCCGCGGACGCTTCACGCGCCATCGCGAGCGCGCGTCCAACCGCGCCTCGCACTCGCGCGCGCGACGACGAGACGAAGCGCACGGAAAAGAGACGACGCGTCCGCAGAGTTGCGCGCGCGAACATCTGACGACGAATGGGGCGTCCCGCGCACGCGCGCCGGCGTCGAGAGGCGTCATCCTCGGACGATGACGCGTCTCGCGGTGGCGCGGATGCGTCGGAGGAGGACGTGACGCCGGCGTTGGCGCTCGCGCGCGCGAGGGCGGCGCAACAAACGAGGAAGCGGGAAAAGGGCGTGAGCGTGGGCGCGCTGCAATTCGGTCGAGCGCGCGTCGTGAGCGAGGCAACGGAGAGCGAGGGCGGGGGTGAGCTCGGCTCGCGGGTTGATGCGACGGAGACGCGGATGATTGGGACGTCGGGGTCGTTCGCCGCGGGTGGGGTCGTGCTGGCGGGACGGGAGGTGGTGCGCGACGAGTTCGCGCGCGGCGGGGGCGGGGTAGAGGCGTACGGCTTGCGAACAGCCGAGGAAGAGCGAGCGAAGGCGTACGTCGAGGAGGAGCTTCGTCGACGTCGAGGTGAGGCGGGCGGTGCCGATGACGCGAGCGGCGTTGCCACGCCGGCGGATGCTGGCGACCGCGCGGATGGCGACCACCGCGGCGCCGAGTCATGGCTCACGGCGATCGAGGAGGTGGACGTCTCGGTGGAGCGCAGGATGCAAAACATCGAAGAGACAGAGAGGTTGAAGCGCGCGCTGCTCGAGGGCAAGCGACCGGGAGAGCGTGGGGCGTTTGAGATTCTCAAACCAACTCACTTGGACATCAAGGAGGTGAAAAAGCGACCACCACCGAGCGAAACTGCCCTCGCTCGAGCTCAATTCGTAGGTGCTTTCGGAGCGAAGCGAGCGCGTCAGGAAGCAACTGAAGAGAGCAAGCGCGAGCGCGAGCAGCGAAAGAACTTCTTCAAGAAGAAGAAGAAGAACAGAAAGTAGCGGCGCACGTATAGATGAAAAAGTGCACAACACACGACTCACTCGTGCAACTCACCCCACTCGCGCGCGCCGTCGACCTCGCGTCGCCGTCGCCGATCACGAGCGACGCGATAACATTTTTCGCGTCTCTGCTCGAGAGCTCGCCCGCGCTCTCGCCGCGAGCGCGCTCGAGACGGTCGTTCTACCGCGCGCGTCGACGTCAGCAGCGGCTTCGACAATCTTTGCGCGCTCCGCGCTCGAGCGCTCGCGTTCGGCGAGAAGATCGCTCGTCATCGCGTCGACAACAACAAGAGGGATGGCAGACGAGAACGAGTCCCGCAAGCAAGCCGCTCGTACGCGCGTGGTGATTTGGTTTAGGAACGATTTGCGTTTGTTGGACAACACGTGCGTCGCGCGTGCAGAGCAACTTCGGAGCGCGTCGAACGCGGTGGAGATCGTCCCGGTGTACGTGTTCGATGAGACGTTTTTCAAGCAATCGAAGCGTGGAGTCGCACGATTTGGTGCCGGTCGTGGAAAGTTCACGCTAGAGTGCGTGGCGGACCTGAAGGCGTCGCTTCGAGCTCTTGGAAGCGACCTGTTGGTGCGATGTGGGAAGACTGAGGACGTCATCACTGAGTTGACTCTTACGGGTGCAAACGAGCGAACGATTGTTTTAACGCAAACCGAAGTCACGAGCGAAGAGACAGATATGGACAGGTCTGTGGAGCAGGCGACGCAAGCGCGCGCTCGAGCAGGTGGCGCCTCCGCTTCGATGGAACGTCACTGGGGTTCGACACTTTATCACATAGACGACGTCCCGTTTGACGTCGCTGCGGGTTTGCCCGATTTACCGGATGTATTTACACCGTTTAGAAGTAAGGTGGAGGCAAAGTGCAAGGTCAGAGAAGTCATTCCTGCTCCCAAGGCAAACACTCTAGGAGGCGTGCCGCCTTCGGTGAGCGGTTTAGAGTGGATGCCGAAGCCGAGCGATTTGCCATTCGCCTCCACGGATATCGCAGAAGTGTGCGAGCGTTGGACCAAAGACGGTATCGACGCACGCTCTGTTCTCGATTTCAAGGGTGGCGAGTCAAACGCCCTGGCTCGCGTCAAGTATTACTTGTGGGACTCAGATCTGTTGGCGACGTACTTTGACACTCGAAATGGCATGCTTGGAGGCGATTACAGTACGAAACTCGCTCCATGGCTCGCCCTCGGGTGCGTTTCGCCCCGATACGTCGTGGACGAGATTCGTCGATACGAAAGCCAACGCGTGGAGAACAAGAGCACCTACTGGGTCATCTTTGAGCTCATTTGGCGCGACTTCTTTAAATTTTTCGCCCTCAAGCACGGCAATAAAATATTCCATCGGGACGGAACAGCGAACAGAAAAGCTGCTTGGAAGACAGGTGGAACTGAACAAAAGATTTTGCAAGCTTGGAAGACGGGCATGACGGGTTATCCACTAGTCGACGCGAACATGCGCGAGCTCGCTGCGACTGGTTTCATGTCAAACCGAGGTCGACAAAACGTCGCATCATGGCTTGCACTCGACGCCGGTGTCGATTGGAGACACGGCGCGGATTGGTTCGAGCACCATCTGCTGGATTATGACACGGCATCTAATTGGGGCAACTGGTGCGCCGCGGCGGGCATGACCGGAGGTCGCATTAACCGTTTCAACATCACGAAGCAGACGAGCGATTACGACCCGAAGGGCGACTACATCAAGACGTGGGTCCCAGAACTCGCGGACGTCCCCGCGGCGTACATCGCCGACCCAAACGGTGCACCACGAGAGCTTCGCGATCGCATTGGTTTGAACTATCCGGACAAGCTCGCACTCCCCCGCAGAGATTTCACGGAGATGGGGTCTCCGCCCGGCGGCGCGCCCGGCGGTCCCGGTCCCAAGCGCGGCGGCGGCGCGCCCGGTCGCGGTCGCGGTCGCGCCGGTCGCGCCGCTCCCAACCGCGGCGCCAAGGCTCGATTGGCGAGTATCTACGACACCGTGTACGGCTAAAACACCCGACGCGAGACGTGCCCGCGACGTCCGCGACGCGCTCCGCGCGAGGGAGGGACGACCACGATCACGCCGACGAGATTTTGAGACACTCCCGGGTATTTTTTCGCCCCGCGCGGAATCTGTCACACGAGTCGTGAATCTCAAAAGACACCCCCTCCTCGGTCGACCGCCGCGCTGGACCGCGCGCGACCGCACGGCTCGACGCGCGACGTCGATCGAGCGCAAGCGGCGCGGTGAACGCGCGCGCGGTGCGTCATGTCTCGATGCGACGCGACGCGACGCGAGCGATGGGTCGACGCGGCGCGAGAGAGAAGTCGGCGGCGACGAGGTTAAAATTCTGCGTATGGGAGCGATTCTCGTCGCTCGAGAAGCGTCGCGCGACGGTGACGGAGCGAACGGGCGTGGATCACGCGCTTAAGCGTTGCTTGCGATAGAGCGTCGACGGGCGTCGTTGCTGGTGATCGCGGGCGGGGGAAACGCGCGCGCGCTGAGTCCGCGTCGGAACGAGGGGACCGGAATGGGAACGCGAGCGACTGACGCGACGTGACGATGTTCCTGCGACGCAGATTTGCGAAGGATCGTCAACCCGCGTCTTTGTCTTCAGACGAACGTCGCTCGCGCACGGCGAGCGACGTTACTGGCACTGAACGGCACTTTCGTTACTTTTCACGGGACAGCGGCGGCCGCCTGTCCCGTTATCGCGGCGTTTCAAGCGTGACCAGAAGGTGGTGCGCAAAAAAACTCTTCACAAAGCGTCGAGACTAGAGACTACTTCTCGCGCTAGAACATGATCGTAAGTTATCTCTCTTCTCGGGCGCAAACCGAACTTCGGGAATTCAAGCCTGTTGCCAGGGGCTCCCGCCGAGGAGTATCCGTACGCGTTGTTCGTGCACAGGCCAACGAATCTAGCCGTGCAAACGTTAACGCGTCTGGCACCATGCGAAGAGAAAACCTTCGCGTGACTCGACTTCGTGATCTGGTTGAGATTTCTCCATACGTGTGGGAGGAATATTCCGACCGCACGTGCGAGGTCTCCGAGCTCGGTTCCAAGCAGGGCCAACTGTTCAAGAAGCTCTTGCTCGAGTCGCCGCACTTTCGCGTGTACTCGTACAACGTTCTCTCCACCGGAGAACACTCTGTTAAGTTCTTGATGGGCTCACCACGTATGGACAGCCTGGACGACGTCGCACGAGTGACCACGGTGGTGGCAAAGGCAGATGAAGGACTGATTAACCTCGTACCGGAGACCAACGGTAACGGCTTCGTCGCGGAAATACGATTCCCTCTGCCACATCTCGAAACTCGTACGAAGAAGAACGAGGGTATGAGCTCGAAGCAAATTCGTGAGAGGCGCTTAACAGGCCTTGTCCGAGCGCTTGAGGAACAGATCATCGATGAGAGCCTAATCTGTCTTATGGAGAAGGGCAGTGATGATCGTTCGGTGTTCACTGGTGAGGCACGATTAAACAAGTACTTTACCGGCATGCGCGCTCGGCCGAGCGAGCTCCTTCACCGCGGTACGTGCACATCTTCGTCTCCCACTGAAGGTGCTCTGCAGGCGTCGCGAGAAATGCTCCTTAGAGTCTGGGATCTCGAAGAAAGCGCCGACGAGCAACTTTGCGAAGAAGTTCGTGAGCGCGTTGAAGCGTTGTTCTGCGACGGAAATGGCAGGATGGTGATTCACCCTTCCGGCACTGACGCCGAGATGGTTCCTCTGCTCCAAGCTATTCTTGCCTCGCGCGCTCTCAAGCGTGAAGCTGGATTGAGCAACATCAAAGGCGACGTGGTTAGCCTCGTATGCTGCGCCGGTGAAGTCGGAAGTGGTACGCGACAGGCCGCTGAAGGTCTGTTCTTCTCAAGTACCGTTCCCTTGGGGGGCTATGGCGTGTCCAATGGCCAACGCTTGCCAGCGATACACAAGCTCTGCGACATGAAGTCCATCGAACTCGTCGCGAGATCTTCTGAGACTGGCGACTTGCTTCCCAGCTACGATGAGTTAGTGGAGCAGACTGCGCGTGACGCACTCGCGGAGAATCCGCACAGAGTCGTCGTCCTGCACACCATCGCTGGAAGCAAGACGGGCCTCTGCGTGCCGTCCCCGTGTGTGGCTGAAAAACTCAAGTCTGAATTCGGCGACCGTCTCATCTCCGTTCTTGACGCGTGTCAAATGCGTAGTGGTCCGTCTTTGATTCCGCGCTGGCTCAGTGAAATGGGTCCAGTTCTCATGACAAGCTCGAAGTTCTATGGAGGTCCATCGTTCGGGAGCGGCGTTTTCGTACCGCACTCAGATCTGGCGAAAATGAACGCCGAGCTTGAGATGGAACCCAACAGCGCTATTGTCGACATAGCCGAGGCTTGTGCATCGTACCTCACGTCTTACGACATTGGTCCTCTCATGCCGCGTCTTCACGACGCCATGCCGACTGGTTTCTGCAACATGGGGTTGCTCCTCCGGTGGGCCGCTGGTTTGCACGAGATGGAATCGCTGAACGAAGCCATCATCAACGCCGGTGGCAACGAAGTTGCTGAAGATCAAATTCGATCTTGGGTTTACGCTATGCGTCAAGAGGCGCAAAAGCATGCTCCTGATGTCGAGTTCGTCGAGGCAGTTGACTATGAAAATGAATGGCAATTTGGAGGCGTGAACACCATCGTCTCGGTCCGTCTAATTAATCCTGCCGGCGAGTACTACACGACACCCGAGCTGAAGAAAATCTACGGATTGATGCATGCCGACATCTCAGATCATCTCGCAGATGGAAGCTCTGAGCAAGAGCGAATTGTCGCCTCCAGGAGGTGTCTCACTGGACAACCGGTGGACATCCCTGAAGGCCCTGTGTTGCGTGTTGTTCTTGGCGCTGCTCAACTTGCTGATCTGTTGAGCGGTGTGCAACCCCTTGACGAGATGATGGAAGATGAAAAGATCGTTTTCCTGAAACTTGCTTTGATTGCGCGACAATTTGATCACCTGATATCTTATGAGTTGTAGATGGCGTTCTTATGCTCGTCTGAATTTTTTTTTTCGTTGTCGTTGCACGTTTTTGTTGAAACATACTCAAACTTCGAGCGTCCAGCTTTGGATGGAAGAATGCTATAACTAGTGTGGATTAATGGCTAGAGACCGTTATTCGGTGTGTTGTAATTGTTCGATCGAAATGAATACAAGCTACCGTACTACTGCGTCACACCTCTTGCCTTTCACCTGTCAATCAACCTTTCATGCTCTGCGTTCGGGCGTTCGCTCGCGACGGGCTCGCCTTTCTTGCTCGCCTTTCGCGCCGCCTTGAGGAAAGAGTTGTAGTATAGCGCTCCGAAGACCATACAAGTACCACCCCACTGTGGAAGCGTGAGCGGGTGCATGAAAATTATGCAGCTCAACAGAATGCTAATGAACTGACGTGTTGTCATAATTGTGGCGAAAAGGAGCGCGCCAAATTCTCTAATAGTGTACAAGATGCAAAGTTGCCCCAGCATCGCGGCGGTGGAGAGCACGACGACGTCTGCCATCACGCCGGGATGGCGTTCAATAAAGTTGAATGCCTGTGCGAGTGAGGTATCGCTCACGAGCCAAAACAAAGAAAGCGTTGCGCTGCATAGATTCACCCAGAGCATTTGATTATACGTCTCCATGTGATATCCCTTGAACAATTTATCCTGAAACGTGGACGTAAACCCGTCGAATCCGAGGTAGCCGAGCATGAGAGCGACGCCGTACATCGACGTGTTGTCATCTGCTTTGGCGTACTTGTTCGTCACGTCTCCATAAAGTCCGAAAATGGTGCAACCGAGGGTGATGCAAGCGGCAACAGCGATATCACCGACGTCATACCGACGCTGGTTAATGAGAGCGCCCCATATCATCACTGGGATCATCTTCGCGCACTTACCGAGCGTCTGTACTGGGAACGAGACGTACTTCAACGCCTCGTACTGACACGTGGTCGCCACGACGTTCGACGCGCTCACCCCCGCGTAAGAATATATCGGCGCCACAGGTCTCACATTCCCCCGGATCGCCAGCAAAATGCACGACGCCGCGCACACGGCGA
>Ga0181582_10005084_pt1 | contig 10608 bp, 7 predicted proteins | sample 071ome_32_FD_132438 | JGI IMG/M metagenome (GOLD analysis project Ga0181582, IMG submission 132438) | Coastal salt marsh microbial communities from the Groves Creek Marsh, Skidaway Island, Georgia - 071405AT metaG (megahit assembly) | ecosystem: Environmental > Aquatic > Marine > Intertidal zone... | reverse complement strand
TGGGTATCGAGGAAGATACCCTGGTGGTTTTCACGAACGACAATGGGCCTTTGTCGGTCAGCTACATAGAAGGCGAGCCTTTCGAACCCATTCATTTCCAGTCCTATGGACCGTTCGACGGGGAAAAGCGGGATGTATGGGAAGGTGGTATTCGCATGCCTACCTTGGCCAGGTGGCCGGGAACGATCCCGGACGGAACGATCGATCGAACCCCTTCGCAGTTTCATGACTGGATGGCGACGTTTGCCGAGCTTGCCGGCCTGCCGGCGCCGGCTATGTCGGATGGCGTTTCATTGTTTCCCTCGATCGCGGCGGGCGGGGAGCGGCAGCCGAGTTCAGTTTATGTGGAGTACAAGCACGGGGGAAGAACGCCTAGCTATGGGGACTTCCACTCCAGTCACCGGAATCGGGAGAGAGGCGAGATGCAGGCCATTTTCATGGAGGGATATAAAGGAGTTCGCGTGAATATTAAGAGCCACGCGGACGCGTTCGAAATTTACGACGTGAAGACCGACCTTAAGGAAACGCGCAACCTAGCCGGGACCAGCGATTATTTTATTGGGCTGCAGCAACGGATGAAGGATCGCTCCTTGCAGATTAGAAGACCGAACGCCGACAATCCGAGGCCCTACGATGACGAGCTAGTTCCGTCCATTGGCATTGCCGCCTCTCGTTCGGGCCTTGTTTGGAAAGGCTATGAAGGAAACTTCCCCTGGGTGCCCAAATTCTGGAACAGGAAGCCCGACTCTGAAGGATTGGCGAAAAATCTGGATGTCAGTCTAGGGCCAGAAAAAGGAGCAATTGTGTTTTCTGGATACATTGTCGCTCCTGAGGATGGCGAGTATGCATTCTATCTCGATTCAAGCGCAAAGGTAGTTGCCCGCCTCCACGAAGCTCTACTGATAGACGCGGATTACGGATACGAAAGCGGCGAGATTACGGCTAGAATAGCTCTAAAAGCGGGGAAACACCCAATCAGAATCCATGTTTTGAAATCTGGTGAGACGAAAGTCCGACTAGACCTTGATTGGAGTGGTCCGTCCTTCCGAAGGAAAGCGCTAACGTCCGATTCGCTGTTTCACTAAACGTACAGCGCGAAGGTAAGCTTAAAGCCAACGTTATGAAACTACTAATGAAATTCGATAGATTAACCATTTTGATATTGGCCGTAATAGCTGCTGCAACCGCGTATTCATCGAAGCCAAACATCCTTTTCATATTCCTGGATGATTTTGGCTGGAGGGATACAGGTTACATGGGGTCCGATTTTTACGAGACGCCGCACCTTGATCGTTTGGCGTCGGAAGGTAAGCTGTTTACCAATGCTTACTCAGCTTCCGCGAATTGCGCCCCGGCCAGGGCTTCCCTGTTGTCCGGCCAGTACACGCCTCGGCATAAGATCTATAACGTGGGCACAGGTTCGAGAGGGAACGATGCTTATCGTCGGCTTCAGCACGAGCCGGGTGTCGATACACTAGATTGGGGGATCAAAACTTGGGCCCAACAAATCCGGGCAGCGGGCTATCGAACGGCTTTGATGGGCAAGTGGCACCTTAGCACAGATCCTTTGCCTTATGGCTTCGATATCAATATCGGGGGGACGCATTCGGGATCTCCGCCCAGAGGCTATTATCCGCCTCATCCAAACGCTCCCGGGCTTCAAGGGCTGCCCGAAGATTCTTATCTGACTGACTATCTGAATGACCGAGCGGATCAATTCATCCGGGAAAACAAAGATCGGCCTTGGCTTCTCTATTTGACTCATTTCGCCGTGCACACCCCGCTAGACGCTAAGCGCGAATTGGTATCCAAATACGAGAATAAGCCCAAAGGAGAGCTCCATGATCATGTGGCGATGGCGACAATGGTCCAGTCGGTGGACGATGGTGTCGGCAAGATTCGTTCTACCCTAGAAGAATTGGGTATCGAGAAGAATACTATCGTGATATTCTTTTCCGACAATGGTGGGTATGGCCCAGCGACTGATATGCATCCGCTGAAGGGATACAAAGGAACTTACTATGAAGGCGGCATTCGGGTGCCCTTTTTCGTCAAATGGCCCGGGGTTGTCGAGCCGGGAACGGAAAGCGATATCCCCATTATCGGAGTTGATATTTATCCTACCTTGATGGATATGACAGGCGTCAGCAATCCCTCGAACCAGCCGCTGGATGGAGTTAGCCTAGTGCCTTTACTGAAAGGGGAGTCGGTCGATCTGTCGGAGCGTCCCTTGTATTGGCATTTCCCCGCCTACCTGCAGTCCTACGCGGTGACCGACGAGCAGCGAGATATCCTATTTCGCAGCAGACCGTGCAGCATAATTCGGGTTGGGGATTGGAAGCTGCATCAGTATTTCGAAAGTGGCGACTTGGAGCTTTACAACTTAAGGCTGGATATCAGGGAGGAGCGCAATCTCGCCGATGCAATGCCCGAAAAGACGCGTGAGCTTCTGGCCCAGCTGAACAGTTGGCGAAAGCGGTTAGATGCTCCGGTCCCATCGGAGCTCAATCCCATGTTCGACGAGGCCTTAGAGGCGGAGGCTCGCAAAGGGGCGGTCAAGACCAGGTCGAAAGGATGAAATCGTCTGGGGCGGGCTTTATAGGGAAGCTGTGTAGTAGAGCCAAACCTGTTTCTTGATCCAATTGGCTTGGCTGGCTGGAACGAAGCGCGTTGGCGAATCGGGCCCGGATTCGAAAGATTTTGGAAGCTCGTCAAACGGGTTTTTTCGAGGATCTTTTCCGGTGAGGAAGGTATAGACCAGGCAGCCGCTGGCGTAGCGAGCTAGAGCATTGCCGTGGCCGGGATTGGCGAACCAGTTTTCGGTGCCGTATCGCAGGGTCGCATCTAGCCAAAGGTAAAGGGCGGGTACCAGGATTACTTTATGCTCCGCCCCTTGAATCTCGATATCTTCGAGATCTTTCTGCAGGCGGTGATAGATCTGAGCTGTTGGGAGCTTAACATCCGGATACAGGTGGATTCCAGGATGCATATAGAGAACAGTTTGGGCTCCGGACGAAACGATTGTCTCGTGTAGTTGGGCCAGGGCTCTCAGATTTTCGCTGTAGCTTATAGGGCTGCCTCGGTCCTCCGGGAGGTTGGCTACTTCTGGGAGTAGATATCCCGACCGGCGGGCTTCAAGAATCACGTAGTCGAAATCTCCGTTGCGAATATGCTCATGCAAGGCCTCGCTTGCCGCAACCTCTGGCAGGTTCAATGGAATACGTCCGAAGTCTATAAATTCGATTCCGTGGGGAAATCGGGGGGTGTTCAATTGGCTCACCGCTTCGTGGTCGAGAGATTCGGTTCGGCAAAAACCCTCGAAGGATTGAGCGATTCCGCCTTGATAGTTGAATACGCTGTTCCCGATGAATAGCGTTCGGGTAGAGGGCGTTTTGTCACTGTAAGAAAGTAGCGACAAGGCGACTGCCGACAGTATGCCAAGTTTGTCGAGGGATTTCATCTTAGAACGAACGGTAAGGGTTAATCGTCGAATCGAAAGCTCAAAGGCTAGCCCTACCCATCAAGAGGACGGATTGCGACTGATTGGAGACTCCCCTAGAGCGTTCCGTACTTGATGTGACTATCGAACGGAACTACTTATTAGAACGTACCTATGCCGCATCCCCCAGCAATCCCGTCGGGCTCTGTTGAGCAAATTTTCCCTGGCTCCGCCTGCTTGGCCGATTTGAGGGATTTTCTAGGAGCCTTGAAAAGCGCGGATACCGATGCTCTTTCGGATCGCCAGTTGCTTTCCCTTCTGCAAAGAGGTGGGTTGATTCCCGCTCCTCTGCTCGGAAGAAAAGCCGCGGTGTCGGGTAGCGCTCGAGAAACTTATGACGCTAGCGAAAACGGTGAGCCTTTGCTGGGTCTGGGGGATGCCATCGCCGAGGCCATGCTTCTCTACGGAGCGGATACAGTCCTAAACTCGAACAGCAAAACGATGGACGCGGCTCGGTTGAGCGAACTGCGGCAAAGCTACGGCAGGCGCTGCGCCCACGTTTGCGCAGATATGTCGACAGAGGAGGGCGCTCGTTCTTTTGTCCATAAAGCTGGAGAGTTTTTGGGCGGTCTAGATACGCTAGTCCTGAATGTAGGGACGCATGCGGAGCCCTCGATCGATGAATTGAGCTATGCGGATGCCAAACGGATTTTCGACCTGAACGTGGCTGGAGCCATGTTTGCCGTATCTGAATTCGTCCGAGAATTTGGAAGCTCAGTAGAAAAAGGCCGTATCATCCTTACCACATCCATCAATGCTAAGCGGTCCGAAGTTGGGCATTTGCTCTACGATGGAAGCAAAGGATGGCTGGAGTCATTCACTCGAGCGGTTGCTTTGGATGTCGCGAATAGGGGACTGGATATCCGAGTTAATGCGGTAGCTCCAGGATTGCATAAGACGCCTCTTACTCAGAAAGCCATTCATTCGGATCCCATCGCCGCGAAAGTGATTGAAGCCATGATTCCACTAGGGATTGGGGACGCGGCGAGCGTTGTCATGCCTTACGTGTTTTTAGCTAACCCCAAAAACGACTACATGAGCGGCGCGTCGCTGGACGTATCCGGAGGGCTGGGAGCCGCCCAAATGATGCCGGATCGAGTGGTCGCCGTTGTTAAAGAGATTCTGGACGGCGCGGCTACAAATTCGGCAGACTAGGGATAGATTCTAGTCGCAAGGCTTCTATTCACCTCTCAAATCATAGCAAATGAGACGTGTACGGCTATCGTCGATACCGGGATCGTTCTGGACTACGTAGAGGAGGCCACGACTGAGGGTGGGCAGGGCCCAGGTTTGTCGGGCCAGAAAGAGATGGGCTCTATCGAGTTCTCGGTAGCCTTCAGGGTTCAGGTCGATCCAGGCCAAGTGGCCGTATTGTCCGAGGACGAGGCAGCGACCATCAACGAGAAGAAATGAAGCGAGGGCCGGGGCCAAGTTGTATTCCTGGGCTTGCCCTTCTGAGGAAATGGGCGTGATCCACTCAGGCTCCGTTCGCCACATTTCCTTTCCAGTTTCAAGTTCGATGCAAACGATGGGGGCATTACGAGGGCCATGGCCATCGATTCCATAAAGGTAGCCGTCCTTATGGATAGCTGTCATGAAATGGGTATTGAGAATCTCGTTGCTCCACTTTTCCGAGCAGGATCCATCGGGTGCGATTTCCAGCATAGCGCCTCCTGTTCCATAGCATTCGGAGATGTAGACCCGGTTGCCTACGACGACAGGAGAGGAAGCATTGACCGACTCGTATCGGTTGCCGCGCCAGGGAAATCGGCAATCGATGTGGCCATCGGTAGGATCGATAACCAGCAGCCCTCCTGAGGCTGGCCGGCTCTCCCCCCCAGCGAAAACGAAGATCCGTCGACCGGCTTCGGTGTTAGCAGGTATGGGCGAGGCGTAGCTGGGCCCCCACTGGTCGCCGGCACCCCATATCATGCTGCCGCTTCGCTTATCGAAGGCGGCCACGCACGGCCCGTTAGCGGCTCCAATGTTGACGATTACAAGATTCCCTTCGAGCAGAGGAGTTGCCCCAACTCCAAAGAAATCGAGCGTTAGATCGAAATCGGCTTTCAAGTCGCGTTGCCAAAGCAATTGGCCTGATATCAGTTCCCAGCAGCTGAAGATCGCCTCGACTCCCAGAGTGTAGATGAACTTTCCATCGCTGATTGGCTGGCAACGAGGACCGTTACCGAATCCATAGCGGTCGCGGTACTCGGATGGGTAGCTTTGTTTCCAGAAACGTTGGCCTGTTTCTGCTTCAAGGCATTCGACGACTTCGTTTTCACCCGCCCGATGAAAGAGGATCACTCGTTCTCCGATGACCGCTGGAGCTGCATAGCCTTCTCCCTTCGCTACTTCCCAAACTATGTTGGGACCGTTTTCGCCAAACCGAGCCAGCAAATGGGTCTCTCGAGAAATGGCATTGTGGCTTGGCCCGAGAAAATCCATCCAGTCCTCGGTGACCGCGTTTTGGGGAAGGGGTTTGGGGGCTTGGTGGAAGCGGAGTTCCGTTTGAGAAACCGGACCTGGAGCCGGTAGGGCCTTGAGCTCGTTTACTGTTGGTGGATTGGGGTCGGTGAAGTCCTGGGCAATCGAACAAGACGAAGTCGCGGCGACGATGGCGGAGATCGCGATCAAGCGAGTCATGAGTTGTTTGATATTCTTGAAGAAAAACGCGTTCAAAGGGCAAAGTTGAGGTTGCTCACGAATCGCTGCTATAGCTTTTGAAAAGCAAGTCTTGCAGTCTCTGGGAATCGGTCGCGGAGGTTTTCGCGATAAATCCAGCCGCATGCACGAAGTGAACGTCCGGCTCTTCAGAAATGCGATTGAAATCCATAGATGGGTGATCATTGTATCGGCACATCCCATAGCCATCGCCCCGCCGATCCGGGTAGATCATGGCGTGGGCCTTGGCGGCCAATCCGCTCTCCTCGATAAAGCGAGGGAGTCCCATCGAAGGATCTTCAGGCAGAGGTTGAGTTCGGGGAAGATAGACGGCGACCAAGGACTGCGATTCCCGCTCGATATTCCAAACTTGGCTATGCTTGCTGATATACTGGAGGCGGCTCCGCAGGCCTCGTAGGTAGTCGACTAAATCTTCTCCGATCATTTTCATGATTTCCCATAGGGGTTCCCCGGGCGCATGCTCGCCTTGGGAGGCGAAGCGCCGCAGGAGCGATAGCTCGATGGGCGAGCTCATTCGTCCGATGATCTCCCGTTTGACTCCCAGCCAGTTCGCCGTAGCGTTTGCCCCGCGACAGTCGAACCATTCGGCTGTTTCCAGCCAATCGCAGAATGACCGGGCGTCGTCATAAAGGCCTAGATCCTGAAGGACCAGCGACAAAGAGCAGGTAGGGGCATGATCTCTAGGGAACTGGTGGTGGTCGAAATTTTTCTTGAGTGGCTCGTGGCGATCGCCGACGTCGATAATGGCTACGGACGAATCGTCGAGATCGTTGCAGTTGGGATCCCTCCGGCTTATGGGAGCGGGCTGTTCTGCTATGAGAACGCAGCAGGCGAGGAATTCGTCTTTGTGGGCGCCTCCTGGGTGAGTGACAATTTGTTTGATCATTAGGTCGAGCGGGATTAAGATATGTTCGTAGGCTATAAAGCTTGTACTGCAAGGAGAACGATGGAAATGGTGAGCTATAAGCGAAGTATTAGATAGATGTATGGTTCGCTATTTGAGAGTTCTATTCAGGAGTTCCGCTTCGGATAAGGTTCTTGCCAAAAAGTAGCCAACAAATTGTGGTAGCTAGTAAGAGCATTCGAATTAATGCAAAAGTCTGATATCGAGCCTTCGCCTAGAGTGAATCCGTTAACGGGTACGGTTACACGGGTTAGAGAAACGCCCTACTCGAGCGGCGAGTGGAAAGTGGTCGAGTGCCAGGAAACCGGAATGGTTTATTTAGAAAACCCTCCAGACTATTCACGACTTGTTGAAGAGTTCGCTTGGGAGAAGACGTACGAGGAGGAGTCTCGGCGCCGTCGCCAGGAAGAGCCTCTGGTAGCCTTTGCCAGCAATTTGAGCAAATCTTTAAAAAGGCGATTTCGAAAACGCGAACGCTTGGAAAAGGTCGCTTTTAAACTGCTCGATACGATCGGACAAGAGCGAACTGGCGAGACGGATCTGGCGGTCGTTGATGTGGGTTGCGGAACGGGCGAACAGCTCATGCGCATAGCTCGCCATTACAAAGCGGTTCGGGAAACCAGCCTACGCCCAATCGGAATCGAGATTTCCGCTCAGCTTGCTCAGGAAACGGATCGACGCTTGGGTCCAATCGGTGGCCGCTGTATCCACTCGTCTGCTATCGACGGGCTGGCGTCGCTGGAAGACGCGAGTGTGGATCTGGTTATTCTTTGCTCCTATCTCGAACACGAGGTGCGTCCTCTAGAAGCGCTGCGAAACGTGTCGTGCAAGTTGAAAAAAGGCGGCTACGTAATCGTCAAAGTGCCGAACTACGGAAGTTGGAACCGCCAGCTGCGACAACATCGATGGTGTGGCTTTCGCTATCCTGACCACGTCAATTATTTCACGCCGCAAACGCTCATTCGCATCATCGAGAGCTCGGGCTTGAAGGTTCGGAGAATGAATTTGAGAGATTGCTTGCCGACCAATGACAATGTCTGGGCAATCGCCCGGCGCTAAGGTATCGCGAGTGAATCGCCGCCCGGCTTCGAAAATCGAGGGTAAGCAGCGGTTTCGATTTGCCTAGAATTGGTAAATCCCAATTCTTGCCAGTCATTTTAAGCATAAACCAAACAATCATCTTACAATTATGGCTATCGCAACTGGAACCAAAGCGCCCGATTTTACTTTGAAGTCGAAAAATGAGGAAGGATTAGCTGACGTCACTTTGAGCGACAACTTCGGTAAATCATCTACCGTACTTCTCTTTTTCCCACTGGCATTCACTAGCGTTTGCCAAGACGAGCTATGCTCAATTCGGGACTCCTTGGGAGATTACGAGGGTCTCAATGCCCAAGTGTATGGGATCAGTGTGGATAGCCCGTTTTCCCAAGAAGCGTTCGCCCAGGCGAATGGCGGCTTCAAGTTTCCGCTTCTGAGTGATTTCAACAAAGACGTGAGTGTGGCTTACGATGTGCTTTTTGAAGATCTGCTTGGATTCAAAGGAGTTTCCAAGCGTTCTGCCTTCGTTATCGATAAAGAGGGAACGGTCGTCTATTCCGAGTCTAGCGACGATCCCAAACAATTACCCGATTTCGAAGCCATCAAAGCGGCACTCGCGTAAACTAGTATTCTGATAGGGCGTCACCGATTTAGGGACGCCCTAATTTGCCTCCGTTGCCAGTTGGGTATCGGCCATGCCAGTAGCCTAGCACCTAGATTATTTCAAGCACTTATGAGCGACCTACTCAATCCACTGAATTCTCTGAAGACATTCGATTCAGGTTCTGGAAGCGATTCTTACTTCTATTCGCTGCCAGCCCTAGAGGAAGCCGGAATCGGCCCGGTATCGAAACTTCCGGTATCCATACGCCTCGTTCTCGAATCGGTTTTGCGGAATTGCGATGGCAAGCGCATTACGGAGGACGACGTCAAGACATTGGCCAATTGGAATGCCGCCGCCCCGTCGCAATCGGAGATTCCCTTCGTGGTTTCGCGGATCGTATTGCAGGATTTTACGGGAGTTCCCTTACTGGTGGACTTGGCAGCCATGCGTTCGGCGGTGGATGAACTGGGTAAAGACGCCTCCATGATCGAACCTCTCGTACCAGTAGATCTTGTAGTGGATCATTCGGTACAAGTTGATAAGGCTGGCACCGCCGAGGCCTTCAAGGCAAATATGGCCATAGAGTTCCAGCGCAACATGGAGCGCTATGAGTTTCTCAAGTGGGGCCAGCAGGCATTTGAAACCTTTCAGGTAGTCCCTCCTGGCATTGGGATCGTGCACCAGGTTAATCTAGAGTATCTAGCCAAGGTGGTGCATCAGAGGCCAGTGGAAGGTGGATTGCTCTGCTACCCGGACACGCTAGTGGGAACGGACTCGCACACCACCATGATCAATGGCCTAGGCGTCGTCGGATGGGGAGTCGGAGGCATCGAGGCGGAAGCTGGCATGCTTGGGCAACCGGTCTATTTCCTGACACCCGAAGTGGTGGGTGTGGAACTGAAGGGGGAGCTGAAGGAAGGTATTACGGCCACGGACCTCACTTTGACGATTACCGAGCGCTTACGAGCGCTGGGGGTGGTCGGGAAATTCGTCGAGTATTTCGGCGAAGGGGCTCGCAATCTTTCACTGGCCGACAGGGCCACGATCGCGAATATGGCTCCCGAGTATGGGGCGACTATGGGCTTTTTCCCAGTTGACGAGAGGTCCTTGGACTACTTGAGGGAAAGCGGTCGCAGCGCAGAGCAAACGCAGGCCATTAAATCCTACTGCCAAGCCCAAGGAATATTTGGAATTCCTGATGCGGGAGAAATTGAATACACCAAGACGTTGACGATCGACCTCAGCGAGATCGAGTCCAGCGTCGCGGGACCCAAGAATCCCAAAGAGCGCATTTCCGTTTCCCAATTGAAGGCTTCGTTCAACGAATTGTTCGAAAAGCCTGTTTCGGATGGCGGTTTTGGCCAGCCCGGTGAAAAGCGGGAGGCAAAGGTTTCGCTCAACGGTAACGGCGAGATTGGGCATGGCTCCGTTTTGATAGCGGCGATTACTTCCTGCACGAACACGTCGAATCCTGGGGTTATGCTGGCAGCCGGACTGGTGGCCAAGAAGGCCGTTGAGCGCGGTTTGTCAGTCCCGGGCTATGTGAAAACGAGTTTGGGGCCCGGTTCTCGAGTGGTTACTGACTACTTGGAAGAGACGGGGCTGCAATCCTACCTGGACAAGATCGGTTTCAATCTAGTGGCTTATGGGTGCACGACCTGTATTGGGAACAGCGGACCGCTGGCTCCGGAAATTGAAAGGGCCATTAAAGAGGGCGAACTGATTGCGGCATCCGTTCTCTCTGGCAATCGTAATTTCGAGGCCCGCGTTCATGGATCGATCAAATCGAACTTCCTCATGTCGCCCCCATTGGTGGTCGCCTATGCCTTGGCAGGACGGGTGGACATTAATCTCTACAATGAGCCGATTGGCCAAGGT
>Ga0181582_10005080_pt1 | contig 10610 bp, 7 predicted proteins | sample 071ome_32_FD_132438 | JGI IMG/M metagenome (GOLD analysis project Ga0181582, IMG submission 132438) | Coastal salt marsh microbial communities from the Groves Creek Marsh, Skidaway Island, Georgia - 071405AT metaG (megahit assembly) | ecosystem: Environmental > Aquatic > Marine > Intertidal zone... | reverse complement strand
GGTTTGGATGGTTTGGAAGGGCAAGATGTGTCGCAGTTTGTGACTGTTCGGTTGGACGACGAGGATCTCGAGGGGTTGGGGTTGCCGGGTGTCGACGTGGACGGCGTTGACACGGACGGCGACCTCGACGACGCGGATGATGCGGACTTCAACGACACGATTCGCAAGCTCAATCTGGAAGAGCAATTCAGTGCGTCGGCAAGTGGCAGCAAACCGAAGACGAAGGCGAAGAGAGAGCCCAAGCCGCGGGTGTTTCGGGATGACGAGGAGGAGTTTTCGGAACTCGATGCGATCCTGTCGAGCCTGGTGTGTGCGCGGTGCTACTCGCTCAAGCATTACGGCAAGGTCAAGTCGGCGTCCGCGGAGGCTTTTCTCCCGGATTTCGACGTGGCGGCGTCGGTGGGGGAGGCGATCCGGTCTCGGCAGTTCCGGCGGGCCATCGTGCTCGTGGTGGTGGACCTGGCGGACTTTGATGGGTCGCTGCCGCGGTTGACGGTTCAGACGATGGTGAACGAATACCTTCATAAGAACTTCACGCTCGTGGTGGCGGCGAACAAGGCCGACCTGTTGCCCCGGCAGGCGACCAAGATCCGGTTGGAGAACTGGGTGCGGAAGCGGATGGCGCAGGGCGGGCTGCCAAAGCCTGCGAGCGTGCATATTGTCAGCAGCCAGACGGGGTCGGGGATCGGTGCGCTGCTGGTCGACCTGCAGAAGTCGCTCGGGGGCAGGGGCTCGGGGACGAGCGAGGCCGGGGACGTGTGGGTGGTCGGGGCGCAGAACGCCGGGAAGAGCAGTCTGATCAATGCGATGAAGAAGGCGGCCGGGGTGCATCGAAGCAGCCAGGAGGTGACCGCGGCGCCCATGCCGGGGACGACGCTCGGGGTGGTGCCGGTGACGGGCGGCCTGGTGCCGAGGGGGTGCGAGATGTTGGATACGCCCGGCGTGCGGCATGAGTATCAGATCACAAGCCATTTGGGGCCGGAAGAAGTTCGAATGCTGCTGCCTCGGCGGTCGCTCAAGCCGCGGACGTACCGGCTCGGGGAGGGCGGCACGATCCACCTGGGGGGCCTGGCGCGGCTGGACGTGACGTCCGTTCCGGGGACCACGATGTACGTGACCGTTTGGGTGAGCGACGAGGTGCGGACGCATCTGGGAAAGACGGACAAAGCCGCGCAGCTGTTTGACGCGCACGTCGGGCGGGACCTCACGCCGCCGGTGGCCGCCGACGAGGCGGATTTGGAGGGACGTATCAGGCAGGACATGGTCAAGCCGGTGTCGACTGACGTCTCGGTGGTCGGCGACAGTTGGAAGCAGTCTTCTGTGGACGTGTGCATCGCGGGGCTCGGGTGGGCGGCGGTGGGAGTGAGTGGCGAGGCCCGTCTGACGGTCTGGGCGCCGCCTGGCGTGGCCATCACGACTCGGGACGCGATCGTGCCGGACTATGCGAGGGAGTTTTGCAAGCCTGGGTTCGACAAATTGCTGCAGAACAGTAGGAGTGGCTCGAGTGGGAGTGGGAGTGGCGCGAAGAGAAAGCGCGGAGGGAAGAAGCGCGGGGGATGATCTCGTGCGCGCACGTGTGTGTCTGCGTGTGTGTCTGTGATCCTTAGAAACAAAGAAAAAACCACATCCTACCTCTTACCGCTTACCTCTTGAGCCTGCCCCACTTGCTTCCGCCGCCGGCAGTCTCCTGCGACTGCTGGCTCGCCCGCGTCGCCCGCGTCGGCCTGGACCCGGCAGCTCCCTTGAGGCTCGCGAGGGCTGCACTCCTGGCCGGCACGCCCGACGTTGCCTGCGTCTTCTGGCGGGTGGCGCGCGTGCCTTGTGACCTGGTAGATCGGGCGGGTCGCTTGGCCGCTGGCCGTTCCGGGATCACAGGCGAGTCGCCGGCCTCGACGCTCTCGCTCTCGCTCTTGTCCGCTCCCACAACCTCTTCGTCCGACGCGCCCGAGTCCCACTCTTCCTCTTCACCCTCGTCGCTATCGCTGTCGCCCCAGTCGAGCTCCTCGTCGGCCTTCTTCTTCCTGGACGACCCCGTCCTCTTGGTTGCCGTCGTTTTCTTGGCCTTTGGCGCGGACTTGCTCTTGGTCGCTGCCTTGTTGGTCGCCGCCGTCTTTTTCTTGGCAATATGCTTCTTGTTTGTCGCCGCACAGGCCGCTTCCGTCCCGACGCCACCGTCCACCTTGCCACCGTCCCCCGCGCCGACGGGCGCCGCGGCCTTGCGGAGCGCGGCGCTCACGACGTCTCTGGCCATCATCTTCTCCTTCCTTCGTGCTGCAGCGGCCTCAATTGCCTCCAAGACCTGCTGCGACAGCTCCACGTCGTCGATGTTCTCGACGTGCTCCTCGGCGTCCTTGGCCGTCTCCTCCAGCGCCGTGCCGACCGTGTCCCCGATGGCCGCCTTCTCCTCCTTCTGCACGTACTCTTGGAGAGCCCCGGACAGCTCGATCTCAGAAAGCAGCCTCAGCTCTTCCTTCAGGTTCTTCCCGATCATGTCCTCCAGCCGCAGCGACGGCGCTTCGGCAGACAGCATCGGCAGCACCTTGCCCGACTTGTCCTTCTTCCTCGCCGACGCCTTCTGCCACATCAGAATATCCTGCGCATTCGCCACCTTGTTGAGAAACTGCTGCGCAAACACCTGCGGGTTGATCGTGCTGAACCCAGAGTAGTCGACCCGCAGCCGCACCAACGGCAGGTCGGGGCTCTTGTCCGTCCGGTCCAAGTTGGCCCGCTCGATCATCTTCTCCACCTTGGCAGTCAGAAAGTCCACAACCGTAGTGGGATTGCCCGGATTCACCGACGCTTGGTTCGCCAGCACCACCGAGTCGAACACGAACGGCCGCACAGTCTCGAGCGGAATCTTGACCGTCCTCCACTTGCCCGCCTTCATCTCCAGCATGAAGACGTGCTTCTTCTTCGACTCTCCCTCGCTGAGCGCCGTCGCTACCGACGACCCCGGCTGCAGGACGCTGAACGCGCCCCCGGAAATGTGGGACTTCCACGGGCTTATGATGCACTCGTGCTCGTGCCCCCAGACCACTATGTGAAGCCACCTCGGCAGATGGCTCTCCTTGACGATATTCTTCGCTCCCTGCAGGTGCGCCACCCTATTCTGATGTAGCACGAATACGTTCACCCACTCTTCCTCGTACTCGGTCGGCCTCGCCCACTGCACCCCGTGCGGCCGGTTCAACAGCCGACACATCCGCTCGTCCCGGATGTTGCCCAGCCCGTACAGCGCCAGCTTTGTGTCTCCTTTGCGGATCAGAATCGGACTCACCTTCACTTCCCCGTGCGGATCGCTATCCACCCCGTACTGCAGGTTCGCCTTGCCAAAGTAGTTGACGAGGTTGGCAGACGCGAGAATGTCCACCGCCGAGGTGTTGTCCACGGACGACGGGTCGTCGTGATTGCCGTGAATAGTAAAGACGGGCAACCCGATGTTCAAATGCTCGTTCTCGAAATTCACCTTGCCGGTGGTGAAGTTGGACTGATCCGACACGATCTCAAAGTCGATATCGTCGTCGTTCAGACAGTACCGCGTCAGGATATCCATCGCCTTCACGATCGTGCTCCGAGACGGCTTATTGTCATGAAACAGGTCACCTCCAAGCAACACACAGTCGGCCCGGCGCTCTTTCGCAATCTGAAGAATCTCTTCGAACGTCTCAAAGCTGTCGTTGCCGCGGATGGGATCCTTCTCGTCGACGCCCAGGTGGTTGTCCGTCGCCACGAGAATCCGAAGCGTATCGTCAGCATCATGGTCACGACCGCGGTCGTTCGCAGCCGCGTCCGGCGGCTGCGAGGGTTCGCTCCTCTGCGTGGTCGTCCGGCGAGGCATCGAACGATCAGCCTGGGAGGGGGATTCACGACAGTCTCGAGCGTTTCCTCGCGCTCGCGGCGCTGCGTGGGCGTGAGGCCCTCGGACCGATACGATACGATACGAGAGAGAACGCGGGCCTTCACGCCGTGACGTGCGAGTCAGTGCCGCTGCGTTTTGAATTCGAAGTCTCGAGTGACACGAGGATGCGGAATGGACCTGTCCACGCTCCTCCTCGCGCTGGCGTACCCGCTGGTCTATCTCATTCCCGTGGCCGTCATTCGTAAGGCCGTCGGGGACCGGAACGTGGTCGCGGAGCAAGGTGGGCGAGCCCTTTGGGTTTTGCTACTCCGTCGGTTCGCCGTGGGAGCAGGAGGGGACGGTCCCGGCTCGTTCCGAGACATCGTGACGTACGGGGTCGCGCCGGTGCTGGTCCTCTTCGCTGGGTCAGCGTACAGCCTCCTCCTGCCCGGGGACAAATTCCGGTCGCCGTGGTCGTCCCGACCCAGGGCAGTCGTCTTGCGGGTCCTGGTCGTCTCGCCCGTCCTCGAGGAGATCGTGTTCCGTGAGCTGTTTGTGCGGTGGCTCGTGTCGAGGGGCGTCAAGGACGTTCCGTTGCTGGTGTTCGGGTCGCCGGTCGCATTCTCGGCCGCGCATGTTCAGAACCTCGTCGTCAACGTGGTGCGAGGGATGGATCTGAGGACAGCGGGGGCCTCCTGTCTGCTTCAGATCGTGTACACATATCTCTTTGGTATCTATGCGACGATATTGCTGTTGGAGACGGGGAACGTGTGGGTGTGCGTGGCGGCGCATGTGGTCGCGAACGGGTTTGGCTTTCCCGACTTCCGGCTGCGGCGGTCGTCGGAGTGGGTGGTCCACGGGATTGGTTTGACGGCGTTCATTGTCATCTCGCGGTCACTTTATGCTTCGATTACCGTTTGAATCCACATCAGTCGTCGTAGGAGTCGTCGTTGCCAGACTCGTCGTTGTCGGAGTCGTCGTCGAACAAGAACGCGAGCTCGTCATCGGTGCTTGAATCCATCCCAAACGGCGTCTCGGCGTCGGTACCTCTGTCGCCTCGCCACTCGTCTCTTCTTGCTTCCATAATCGGCGTTTCGACGGTGTTTCCTCTGATCTGGAAGGGGAGCGGCCACTCGTCGCCTTGGGACAGCGCCTTGGCGGTCCTGTAGGCGTTGCCGCCGTCCCACGAGGATTTGCTCTTGCCCTTCGACACGGTCTGCCGGAGGATCGCTCCGGTACCATCCGCCATCAGCGCGCCGTCGGCGTCCAGTACGCTGCACAGGTCGAGCACGACGTGGCCTTTGCGCTTGCGTCGGCGAAGGATGCGCGAGTTGCGTACCCGCTGCAGGATGGCATTCGTATCGTTCGTCTCAATTTTGTCGTTGAGGTTCTCGTTTGTTGGTGCATTCGAAACGGACGCGACGTCCGTCGCGTCTGCGAGTCCCTGCCGGCGGTCACGGCCAGCCAGGCGGTCATGCGCCCCCTCATCGTGCGCCCGGGGAAGGAGCGCCGTTGCTTGCTCGCTGGAGACGGGGCGTTTCGCACCACCCGCGCTCTCCGCACCCTCCCGCATGCCGCGCTTCAGCACGACGTAGGAGAACCGTTCTGTGTACGCGTCGCGGGGTGCGCTTCCGGTGAGGCTCTTGACGGCCACGCGCTGTTCCACCGTGCGGATGTGCCGCTGCGAGAAGTGACACCACGCGCGCTTGTCTCTCAGCGGACACGGACCGTCGTGTGGGCACGGTGCAGCGACGTGAAATGGCATGCCGAGCTTTCGTGACACCTTCAGGACGTACCGCCGGCTGTCCTCGATGATGGCAAAGCCGTGCGGCGTGCCGTGCTCGACCAGGACGATGTACTCCGTCGCCGATCGTATGAGCCTGTTGAGAAGCTGGTGTCGCTCCATCTGACCCGGGAGCTCGTTCAAACTGTACGACGCGACACAGATGTCGAACCTATTCTCGATCCGGTCCCGCGGGAGCCCCCGGACCCACCGCACGTCGAGCGAGCGTGGATTGGATCGATCGACAGAGTCGAAAGAATCGACAGAACCGCCTTCGTCATGCGTGTCACGTGTGAGACCGACCTCGCTCGTCGCATCGTCCACGAGCCGCTGAATCCGGTACCCGATGTCCGCCATCGTAGCCGATCCCTCGACGTTCGTCACACGGACCCGAGACGCCGGCCAGACGGCTCGTGCCGCCCACGCAGCCGTGCCCGGACCTGCTCCAAAATCCAACATTGTCTGTGGTGACCAGCTCGGATCGCCGAGATGGGACATCTTGAGCCTCTGAAATACGTTCCGAACTGCCGCATACGTGGACGGCAGACGGGCCGTTGCGTACGCCAAAGCGCCAAGGCCGTTGTACAGCTTGGTTGGGACGAGATCTCGGGACTGTGTGCGCATTTGGTGCTCTTCGGCCGACTGTTTCAGCAGCCGATAGCTCGGGTGCGACTGCAGCGCCCGCTTGATGCTCTCGAGGTCTCCGCCAGGAGCCGACGACGGATTCGATGGGTTCGTTGGGTTCGACGGATTCGACGGGTTCGATAGGTTCGATGGGTCCAACGAATTGAGAGAATTCAGAGAATCGGCCAGCGCCTTGAGCGCGCGGCGCTCCTGTTGCCGGCTGCTCCCCCGGAACGCGGGACGTGGACCGCGCCGGGCGTCGAAATAATTGGGCTGCAGTCCACCGCGGTGCTTGCTCAGGCTCTTCATCTTGAGGTTCTGCAGTAACGACTTGCCCAGTTGCCTAAACCTTTTGGGGTGATCCTGTACGATCGTCCGTTGGAGGTCCGACAGCGCCTGCTCCAAGACGACGGGCGTTTTGACGATGGCCGGAGGTGGAACGGGCGGTGGCGGCCGGGCTCGCTCGAGCGACGACGGCGACGATGACGATGGCGATGGCGAAGACAGGCCGATCGTGGGGAGCCCCGTGATCCCGTCGTCGGTACCGGCTGTGGTATCGGAAGCGCCTCGCGCCTGTTGTCGGCATGTTGATAGGGCGACGAGCTCGTTCGCTGCCACGCGCCGGTTCGACGCTGCCGCTGCCGCTGCCGCGCGCCTCAGCACCCGATCGAGCATTTAGACATGATCGACATATCGCATGTAAGTATTGTCGTCGATACGTACATATTACAAGGCTTCGGGGGCCCACTCATGAGTCGTTCATGACCTGTCGATCAACCCGAAATTATTTACAGGCTCTTGTCATGGCAACGATCGCGTCTTTGATGCCTTTCCGGTCCATCACGGGTCCGTCAGGGAACCCCAGCCGGAGCGTGAACCTTTCTCCGCCCTTGGTGGCCGCGACGTCGATGCCGTGCTTGTCCACCGACAGCATCTCTGCCGAGTCCACCTCGACGCTCGCATAGTGCTTCACCATGGCCACGGTCGCATCGCCGTGGTCCTGATTCATGTGGCCGCACACCGGACCCGAGAATCCGGCGATGGGATCCGTCTCGGCAGTCCGATACCCCTCTGGCGTCACCGTCCCCGCGGCACCAAATCCGCCGTTGAATCGGACGTTCACGATCGTCGACGCGTCCAGTTTGAACCAATCGAAATCTCCAAAGTCGACCCAGAACGACCCGGGCTGTTTGGCGAGGTAGACTCCCCGGACCGCCTCGACGCTGGCGTCGGGGACCCTGGTGGCGTCGCCGGTGATGGTGACGCGGGCCTGGCTGAGGTCTCTGAAGCCGGGCTGCATGATGGTGATCGAGCATCGGGGATCCGCGAGGAGGTCGTGCTTGTGGGCCGATAGGTTCGAAAGCGCAAACGCGAGCGAGCCGTCGTCGAGGACGGCAAACTCGGTCACCGCGCCGTTCGGATGGCCCGTGTCTTTCGAGACCGTCGACAGGACGGCAAACGAGGAGATCGAGGCGATCGTCCTGGTTCGTTCCGCGGGGGACAGGCGCGGCACCGACTTTTGGTACTCGCGGTACTGGGCCACCCACGCCTCTTCTTCGGTTTGGACTTGCCCGTCCACTTGATGCCCCTCCTCCTCTTCGGCGCGCGCGGTGGTTTGGCTCATTCGGCGCGCAGTGTTGTTGGCTGGCAGGACGCTCACCCTGCTGCGCGATGCGAGGCGCGATGCGAGGCGCGATGCGAGAGAAAACGTCATCGTCAAGCGTTGCATTGTTTTTGCGTGCACGCAAAAACCACGTGGTTTGAAACCACGCTCACGCGCTTCACTCGGTCGTGTCTATCCGCGACCCGGAGGCGCCGTACTCGCTCCAGGACCCGTCGTACACGCTCATGATGCCCACCTTGCCCTGGATCTGCTCGCTGGCCAGCACCAGGATGCACGCCGTCGTCCCGCTGCCGCAACTGGCGACCACGCTCCCGAAGTCCGTCGAACGGGCGTCCAGCCCCGCAGCTGCAAACACCTCTCGAATCTCGTCCTCCGACTTGAACCGTTTGTAGGTCTTTTCCGACTGATCAGTGGCATCGATCGTATCGAGAACGGCGTCCCACGGTATGTTTTTGGACCCCGGCACGTGGCCGCTCGGCAGACCTTTCCGTGGCTCGGGCGCGACGCCTTGCCACCTGCCCGCCGGCCGAGCGTCAATGACAGTCTCCCCTGTTTCCTTCTCGTACGTCGCAACCACGTCTTCCAGCGTCTTGACGAGGCCCTTCTGCAGCGACGAGGCATACGAAACCTCGTCCCCCGGCATCCATTTGGAACACGCCGCGCCCGGCCTCTCGACCTCGCCTCGATCCGCAATAGCACATTTTTCCATCATATACCCGTTTCCGAACGCCTGCTGCCACGCGGGAAGCCCCCCGTTGAGGACAGACACGCCGCCCTTGTGCCCGAACGCTTGCATGGTCCACCACGCCCGAGGGGCGGAGAAGACGCCCTGACGATCGTAGCACACGATCTCTGCATGATCGATTCGCATGAGTACGAACGAAGACAGTGAGACTGAGACGGCGAGACGGGGTGTCCATAGGTGAAGGCTCGGTGCAAAATGCAGTACGTGCCGTCTTCTGGTTTAATCCCCAATGCGTCCATGGCGGCGGCAAACGCGCCCTCGCTCGGCAGCATGTGCGGTAACGACGACGTCGTGTCCGCCACGGCGTCGAGGTCGAAGAACTTCGCGCCGACGATGCGCCCCTGCGTCATGAACTCGTCCGCCGCAGAGCGGTTCTGGTTGGGAAGGTACCACGTGCAGTCAAGAACATGCAGCTTCCTACCACCCTGCTGCTGATCCTGATCCTTGAGTCGAGACTCCAGGTACGCCGGGTTGACAAGCGTGGGGAAGTCGTCCTGGTAGTATCTGGCCGCTCCCACCGCGCTGCTGAACCGCAACTTGAAGGAAGCTCCCAGTCGATTTGCCACACCGCGCAGGATACCGGTCCCTCCCGGGGACGATGACGACGCCGCGGGCACTCCACGGCTGAAACACGCGCACAGGGAGGGCATGGGTGGTGATCGATTTTTTCTTCCCCACCGGTGGGGAACGCGTTAAAAGCTTTTAACGCGATGTCGCTTCTTCTCAAGACTCCACGCGCGGCCGAGGCGACGGTGCCAGCAGCGGGCGCCAAGGCTCCGTTGCGCGCCGTGCAACGAGCGATCGCGACGCTGGGCCTGTCAGCGAGTTTGCTGGGTCCGTTGTCGCCGGTGGGTGGTATTGAACTCGACCGACGTGCGCTCGCGCGCCCAGACTCGACCCTCACTCGCGCTACGCCCTGCGCTCGTTCGCCAGGTCGCCATGGCAGACTCGTGCCCCACCTTCAAGACGGTGTCCAGCGGAGAGGCCAAGGGGCTGCAGTGGTGCGACGTCAAGGTTGGAGACGGAGAATCGCCTGTCCCCAAGGCCTTCATCAAGGCGCACTACACTGGATCGTTAGACTCGGAGATGGCGAGCGGCGTGTTTGACAGCTCGTACGACAGGAGGAAGCCGCTGGGGTTCATGGTCGGGACGCACCAGGTCATCAGCGGATGGGACCTCGGGATCTTGGGCGATGGGAACGAGCTGCCCGCCATGAAGGCGCACGGGGTCCGGAAGCTGGTGTTGCCGCCCAACTTGGCATATGGCGAGCGCGGAGCTGGCGGCGTGATCCCGCCCAATGCCACGCTCTACTTCGACATCGAATACCTCGGGCGGCTTGGACAAAAGTAGTCCGACGATCGGGTGGATTGCACTGTGCACGTAAGCCATAAACTCAGTTAAAAGTTCATTTCGTCGGTCGAATCCAGGGTCATGGCATTAAACGTACACGTCGTCTCCGAACATCGAAACCACGGTAGGATTCATGTAGTTAAATCCAGAGGCATATACCCCCACATACCCCTCCTCGCTCTCGTCAACGCTGTTCAAGAACGCCTCCAGGCCAACGCAGTCCCCGTCGGCCTCGAGCGCCATGAACGCCTGCACCTGCTCCTCCGTCAGCTCGATGCCGCGCGCCTCGGCGGCGGCACGGAGCTCGGCCTCGGTCACGCACCCGTCGCCGTCCCCGTCGAGCGAGGCATGGACGTCGGCGGCAGACGGCAGCTCGGCAGTCGGGGCGGCGGCGGCGGCAGTGGCCACGGCTGGAAGCGACGGGGCGGGAGAGAGGAGGAAGGACGAAGGACGAAGGACGAAGGAGTGAGGGGTGAGGAGTGAGGAGTGAGGAGTGAGGGAGGGTCTTGGAAATTGGCGAGATTAGGTCCTGGCTCCTTTGCCGTGCCATCGTCCAAACCCGCGTCGGACGGCGTTCGTATCGCGCACGACGCAACCATTCGGTCCCAATAGACGAATGAACACGCGAGCTCGGGAAGGGAGCGCC
>Ga0181582_10005069_pt1 | contig 10618 bp, 10 predicted proteins | sample 071ome_32_FD_132438 | JGI IMG/M metagenome (GOLD analysis project Ga0181582, IMG submission 132438) | Coastal salt marsh microbial communities from the Groves Creek Marsh, Skidaway Island, Georgia - 071405AT metaG (megahit assembly) | ecosystem: Environmental > Aquatic > Marine > Intertidal... | reverse complement strand
GCCTTCACGGATCACCCTGGGTCCGAGCAATACATTGTGCCCGGCGTTTTCGATAGCCGCCACCGCGTCTTCGAGATTGGAAACATGAATGGTCCAGTAGCGATAGCCTGTCGCAGCCCGAATTCCGCCGGGCACACCGTCAGCCGGAGGTTCGGGATCGGTATCGATAATCTTCACGACGCTATCACCGACTTTCAGCCTGCGCATGGTACCGCCACCGGGCATGGGTATCGTAGCCTCCAGCGGCAGCCCCAGCAGTTCATGGTAAAACTCCATCATGGCGTCGGGTTGCCTGGTAATAATGCCGATATCAATCGCAGGTTTGGTTACTCGTAACGCCATAAAGAGTTACCTTTTTTCATTCCAGAATATTCAACTGGATTCTAGGGACAATAGCTCAGAATTCAGTTAAGCCGCATCGAAGCCCATAATAGCTTTGGTCTCGAGAAATTCTTCAAAGCCCTCGATGCCCCATTCGCGACCATTGCCAGACTTCTTGTACCCGCCGAAGGGCGCATTGAAATCGGGGCCTGCGCCATTGATATGGACGTTACCGGTCCGCAGTCGCCTGGCGATATTGCGTGCGTGCTGCGGGTCTCCTGATACATAACCGGACAGTCCATAATCAGTGTCATTGGCTATATTCACTGCATCATCGTCGTCGTCATACGGCAGAATGCAGAGGACCGGTCCGAAGATCTCCTCGCGGGCGATGACCATGTCGTTTGACACATTGGCGAATACGGTAGGCCGCACGTAATACCCGTGGTCCAGACCTTCGGGACGACCGGGTCCGCCGGCTACCAGCTCCGCACCCTCGTCAATGCCCTGTTGGATAAGTCCCTGAATTTTGTTGAACTGGGTCTCGTTCACCACTGGGCCGATGCGGGTCGTCTCCGCCGCAGGATCGCCAACCGTCGTCTTGGCTGCTACTGCTTTGGCAGCCTCGATGGCCTCTGCCATACGCGCCCGTGGTACCAGCATTCTGGTGGGAGCGTTACAGGACTGACCGCTGTTGTTGAAACAACTCATACAGCCGCCCGACACCGCGCGAGCAAAATCCGGCGCATCATCCAATATGATATTGGCGGATTTTCCGCCCAGTTCCTGGGTGACCCTCTTTATCGAATCAGCGGCGGCTTTGGCAACTTCACGACCCGCACGGGTTGAGCCGGTAAAGGACACCACGTCAAATTCCGGGTGCGCAGAGATGGCCGCGCCGACACCAGGACCATCGCCGTTAACCATGTTGAATACGCCGGGAGGAAGCCCCGAATCGGCGATTATTTCGGTCAGAATATAGGCACTTACCGGCGCCACTTCGCTGGGCTTGAGTACCATCGTACAACCGGCGGCGATCGCAGGAGCGACCTTGCAGGCAATCTGGTTCAGCGGCCAGTTCCAGGGGGTGATGAAGCCACAGACTCCGGCTGGCTCCTTGACTATGTGGGTAGTGCCCCTGACTTCCTCGAACTGGTAGTCCTTCAGAATGTTCATAATGCTGGCAAAATGAACCATTCCGGCACCTACCTGGGCGGTGCTCGCCAGCGATATGGGGGCACCCATTTCATTGGATATGGCAGCGGCCAGCTCAGCGCCCCGGGCTTTGATGCCGGCTACGATTTTTTCCAGTACTGCCAGTCTTTCTTCCACGCTTGACTGGGACCAGGTCGGAAATGCCGCTCTGGCAGCCCGGGCCGCAGCATCGACGTCTTCCGCAGTGCCCAGTGAAATGGAAGCGAATGCCTGTTCGGTAGCCGGATTAATGACCTCGAGGGAGTCTCGCTGTTCTGGGACTACCCACTCACCATTGATATAAAAATTGCTATAAGCCTGCATGGCGCACTCCTGTTTGGCCGGACCGTCAATGACTGACCGTCTTTGGGGTAAATTCGTTGCGATGACTGAAAAAAGGACGCTAGTATAACAACTAACGTCTCAATGACTAACTGATTGTCCAGTGACCGGGCCCGAACCTTTTTCCAAGATTGCATGATCAATCGCATTCGCGCATCAATTGGCAGACGTCTTGCCGCCTATCTGAGTAAATCTATCCCGGGATACCAGCGATTCGATACCGTGTCCGCAGAAGGGGTGGCATCGGTAATGCGTCCCGGGGACATTCTGCTGGTGGAGGGGGACAGCCGCATCAGCGTTGCAATCAAGTATCTTACCCAGTCATCATGGTCCCATGCGCGTCTGCAAGTGGGCGTGGGAGGCGAGGGTGAAGAGGAAGCGGTCTTGCTTGAAGCTGATCTGCAGAGCGGCGTCCGCCTGGTTCCGATTCGCAACTACACTCATTTAAATCTGCGAATTTGCAGACCTGTAGGACTGACGGCAGATGATACTCAGCGGCTGATAGCTTTTGCGCGCAGTAAACTTGGCCACCAGTACGACCTTAAAAATATAATTGATTTGGTGCGCTATCTGATCCAAAGGCCGGCGGTGCCCAATCGTTATCGCCGTTCGATGTTGACGCTTGGTAGTGGTGATCCCACCAGAGCAATTTGTTCGACGCTCATTGCCCAGGCTTTTCAACGTATTCACTATCCCATTCTTCCGCGCTTTGGCCACGAAGGCGACGACGGAGAGGTGCCGACTTTTTACAAGCCACATTTTACTCATTACACGCCCAGAGATTTCGATGTGTCTCCCTATTTCTGCATAATCAAGCCGTCAATAGAGAGGGGCTTCGACTACCGCACGCTGGATCTGACCGCGCCCAGATCTGAATCGGATTTCGACCGATAGGCATGACTGCCAGGTGACTGGTTCGAAAGATGTTAGCTCTCGAAGACTATCACCCAGCGCCGTTACCTAGCCCAGCTGGAGTAGGGAAAAATCGCCAGGTTGGAATTACTGTAGCGGGAGTCGTCGCTGACTTCCTCGGCGGCCCAGTCGGGCAGATCGAATTCTTGATCTTCCTGCTCAAGTTCGATTTCCGCAACGATAAGGCCTTCATTGCGGCCCGAAAAAATATCGATTTCCCAGATCAATCCTCCATGCCTGACCAGGTGGCGATCTTTCTCAACAAGATTGGCGTGGCAGGCTTTTTCAATTAATTCTCTGGCGTCGGTGACGGGGATTGGAAATTCGTACTCATTGCGGCTAAGGCTAATAGTCCTGGTTTTTATGGTTAGCATTGCCACATTGCCTGCCAGCCGCACCCTCACGGTGGTGCCGTTGCTCGTCGGAATATAAGCCTGCTGAATCGGGATCGGATCAATGAGAGTCGGGAGCAGGTCACGCTTGACCAGGAATTTTCTTTCTATCTCCAGAGCCATAAATTTACAGCAGCCTTAGATAATATTCATCAATGCCAGCAGCGCGGCGTCCAGCTGGGGGTCGACTGCCAGAGACTCATCGGCTGGATAGGGCACATGCACTTCCACGACCACTCCGGAAGCTTCAAGTGGCTGACCGTCTACCAGTATTTCAGGTTTTGGGTGATAGGTTAGTGAATTGTCGGCGGAATTGTATGAGACCTGACCTGCTTTGCCGGCAGTATTTTCGCCGACACTAGTGACTCGCTGCAATTTGGCCAGCTGATAGGCGAACAGTTCCATGCCGCCGCGGGTACCACCGTTCTGAATTACCACCATCGCCCTGCCATATTCTCTAAGACTCAGTGGTGGTGTCTGCCGCGACTGCCAGAGGTCGGTGTTTTGACCCTCCAATGCGAAAAAACTGTTGCGGCTGGAAAAGAAGCGGTCGAGGTGGTCGGCGTTTATGAATCCATAGCTGTCCCGAACGTCGAGAATCAAGCCATCGCAATGGGACAGTGAGTCGAGAAGGCGGTTAAACGAGTTAACACCGTCGGAAGATCTGTCGAGGCTCCAGAGTTTCAGGTAACCAATGAGTTTGTTGCCGTTACTGAACTGCTGTGCACTGGCAAGCGTTGCAGTTCTGAAGGCGTCGAAAAGGTTGCCGTGAGAGGGAAATATGGCGGCTGTCATAATGTTGCCATTTCGTTCGTATTCCAACTCGACCTCTCGGGTCGGAGGTGGTGAAGGATTGGCAGGGGTTTGGGGGTTGAGACTGCGCACAGGATGGTAAGGTTCGCCGTCTATGCGGAGCAGCAAGTCTCCCCGCCGCAGTCCGGCTTGCTGAGCGGGAAATCCATCCAGCACCGCTAACACCCGGTACCCCCGTTCGTCCTGTTGTGCAATCAGGCCGAGGTGATTGATCGCCCTGCGATCGGCGGTATGAAAAGCCTGTAATAGCTGAAACTCCTGGCTGTCATTTGCTACTGATTGGAAAGATGCAGCATCATACTCTGCGGCCTGCAGCGCAAGGGGCAGGGCCAGTGCGAAGACAAGTGCGGAGAGCAGAAATCGCAAACTGGTCATATTGGAGCCGGGTCGTCGATTTTCAGGAGACTATGGCCAGCGCTCTTTGCGCGGCCGGGCGCTGGTAGTGGACATCCCGATAGTCGAGCAATGCCTGGTCGACCCTAAATTTGAATCGATCTGCCCAGTCAATGGTATGAGCTAGCAGAATGTCGGCGGCGGTGAAGCTGTCGCCGATCGCGCACTCCCGCCCTTCGAGGTGATGATGCAGGGCTTGCTGAGCCTTGTCGAATTCCCAGTTGGCGGTTTCAAGCATCTGAGGGACGCGCTGCTCTTCCGGCAACGCAAAGCGGTGTTTTCCATTGCTCCACAGCGGTTGCTCCAGATCGGATAACACGAAAAACAATATTTCGTCGTAGAGGGCAAGTTGCTCCTCGTTGTGAGTGGGTATCAACTTGCTGGCCGGCGCCCTTCGGGCAATATGATTGAGCATGGCGCCGCTCTCAGTGAGGGTCAGATTGCCGTCGATCAGGGAAGGAACCTTGCCCTGGGGATTAATTGCCATGTACTCCGGACTTTTGCTGCCTAACGGTCCTTCGTCACTGCCGAAATTGACCGCGATGTAGTCATAATCCAGACCGGACTCTTCCAGAGCCCACAGCGCGCGAAATGAGCGAGACTGTCTGAATCCGTAGAGTTTCATCGTTGTGCATGCCTCAAAAAACGGTGCAGACAGGATACCCTATCTGCACCGTTCTGTCTTAGCGCGCGATGCGTTGTTTACTTCTAGTCGATTGCGAAGCAGTAGAAATAGCCGGCACCACCAGTAGCTACTAGGTTAGGCTGACTGCAGCCACGGGAACCGTGGGCACTGTTCCAGGAGGTAGGGTTCTGACCACCACCGGTACGATCAAAGTGTCCCACCTGTGCGGTGCCAGCCCCATCTGCATTGCTGGTCCAGTTGCTGCAGGTGTGATCCTGGCCATCGTCTATGGTGCGCCCGTCCAGTGTTGAACCTGTAAGGATGTCGTGCTCATTAGGTGTATCTCCCCTGCCGTTCACGATGGTGCCGTTCTCGGTCAGGGAATTCTGCTTGCCCAGGTCCATGAATTCACTGTGCAGGCGGTTAAGGTTTTCAGCGACCATCACTCCTCGCGCGTTGTACCAGGGGCCAAAACCGATGCGGTCACGGGCGTTGACAGCGGGCTGATTGCCGTCGGCGTGGGCGCTGAGGTAGGCGCGCCAGGTCTTGCCCCGAGAACCGGCCGCCTGAGCGAGATTTGCGCAATGTGCATCGGCGCCTGCCAGGCCTCCCAGGTTAGCTCCATCACCGGAACCCACGCTGGTGATAAAAAAGCTCATCTCGTTTTCCTGAGAGTTGATGGTGGAAAACGTTCCGGCAGCGGCAATCGCAGCAACGGACATGAATAAAACAGACTTCTTCATTTTTTTAGTGCTCCTTGGGGTTTAATTTCGTAACTTTTGCTGTCGATCAGATGCCAGATTTTTTGAATCCACCTAGCACCTTTCTCGCGTCAGCCTAATCCGGCAATGCCATGGCAGTGAGACTGCTTCCGGTTTGCAGGATCAGGTATTGTTTGCCCTCATGCACCCACGTGCTCATCCCATAGCGACTGCGAGCCGGGGCTTCGATGGCGGCCACTTCCTGGCCGCTTGCCTTATCGATGGCGTACAACATTTCGGAGCCGTCGCTGGCCACATTGCCGTAGATCAGTATGGTATCTGTCACCACCATCGGTCCAACCGATCCTGATCCGGTATTGCCGATATCCACGCCAGCAAGGGCCGGATTATTGGCGATCCTTTCAGGGGTGTATCCGGCAGGGATCATCCAAGCATGTTCACCGGTATTCAGGTCGATAGCAGTAATTCGGCTATAGGGCGGTTTCCACAGCGGGATGCCGGTCGGGTGACGTGGCGAAGGTCCTCCGCTGGCGGCTGCATAGCGCGAAAGCGTCACGCCTGTGGGAGCCTCGTAATAGGTGTCAGCTTCCTCCCCGGTGACCAGCTGTCGGGCGCTGCAGCTGTAGCGGGAGATGATATACATCATGCCGCTGGTAGGATCGGCCACTGGAGGGTGCGTTATATTTACCGCGCCCGATGGGCACATGAGTCCTGCCAGCTTGCCCGATGGATGATTGCGCTGTAAAGGTGGATTGAACAACGGTCCCAGCTGAAAATCAGCGACGGCGTTGATTGCCTGTTGCCGGATCTCGGGCGTAAAGTCGGCCAGCAAATCCACGCTGGCACCCTGGTATTCGAACGGTGCCGGCTTGGTGGGGAAAGGCTGAGTTGCCGCCAGTTGTTCGCCGGGTACGGTTGATTGCGGCACCTCCTGTTCTTCGATTGGCCAGATCGGCTCACCGGTCTCCCGGTTGAAGACATAGGTGAAACCCTGCTTGGTAGCCTGTGCCACTATTGGCGTATTGCGACCATTGATATTTACGTCCATCAGGATTGGTGCGGTCGGCGTATCAAAATTCCAGATGTCGTGATGCACCAGTTGATAATGCCAGCTCCGTTCTCCGGTGCGTGCATCCAGCGCGATGAGGCTGGTGCTGAACAGGTTGTCGCCGGGGTGGTGTCCCCCATAGTAGTCAATGGTGACACCATTCGTGGGAATATAGACCATACCCAGTTCCGGGTCGGCGGAAATCGGCGCCCAGGATGAAATGTCGCCGGTGTACTGCCAGGAATCGTTTTCCCAGGTTTCGTGACCGTATTCGCCGGGGCGAGGCAGGACATTGAACTTCCACAGGAACTCCCCGGTGGCGGCGTCATAACCAAGGATGTCGCCCGGCACGTTCTCAATGCGCGACTGGTGGTAGCCCTGTTCGGCGGAATTCCCGACGATAACCACACCGTTGACCACGATCGGAGGTGAGGACGACGTGATATACCCTCTCTCCAGCGGAAGGCCCTCATAGGGGTCGTAGGGGTGACCGAGGTCAGCCAGCATGTCGACAACGCCGGTCTGTGGGAATCCGTCAATGGGAACCGGTTGGCCAAAGCCCTCCAGCGGGCTCCCGGTTTCGGCATCCAGGGCGGTCAGAAAAAATGCCGGAGAAATGATGTAGATTACGTCACGGCCGTCAACCTGGCCATAGCCCACCCCTTTACCGTAATCGGCGCGCATCGAATACTCCCAGCGTTCCGTATCGGGTTCGCGGTAAGACCAGATAGTGGCGCCGGTCTTCGGATCGATGGCGACTACGTGACGGCGTGCGCCCGCAACGGTATACAGGCGGCCGTTAATATAGCTTGGTGTCGAACGCCCACTCTGAGCCTCAAAGCTGGCGCCATCCCAGACCCAGGCGACTTCCAGGTCGGTAAAATTATCCGCATTGATCTGATTGGCCGGCGAGTAACGGGTGTGAGCAAAATCATTGCCAAGCGTCGTCCACTCCACAGTGTCCTGGGAAAATGACGGCGATGAGAGAAAGAGCAGGATCGCAAAAAGGCCAAAACTGCTGAATCGGCCATGCAATCGAGCTTGTGTCACTGAGATTAATCTGAGCATTTTCGGTACCTCTTCTTGTTCTATCCGGCCAGGTAAGATCTGACCCGTTCTCCAGGCATAGTAATTGGCATCCGGTCACGGCAGAGTAACCCAGGACGTTTCTTTTGTCATGCATATCCAAGGGGGATACAGAGCCACAGCGATGCTGATGTAAAGTGTCGCTGCAGATGCACTGTGACACCGTGGGGAAATATTGCGTTGCCGGGTGCAAGCAGAACTGGCAACAATGGTTGTATTGCGGGCGAGCACGGCGATAATACGGTAGGTTGCTACCTCCGCCAATCTGATGGTATCGATAGCATGGCGGATTTTCTGAATGCTCGGGTAGAAATGCTCCACAAAACAAGGGCTTCTGCGTTGTTCATCGCGCGTTAAGGGGTTGCCAGGTATAATGCTCACCGATTTATGAAACAATTCGCACTCTCAGGCCGGATCCTTCCGTGTGTCGCAAATGCCGTGCTACTGGTGTTTGTGATGACCTTCGCAGGCGTTACCTGCGCGAGGCAGGATAATGATCAGACGATTAGCGGGGCAGACGACGCCTCGGCTCTGGAGATCAGCCTGGAACTGGAGCGCCGTCTGCAGGACATTGAGCGTCTCGAGGGGGAGCTGGGATTGTTTCACCCCTCACTGATTGAAAGGTATGACGATCTGGCCAGGTTTTACACGGAGCATGACAATCCGCAGCAGGCGGCGGATATGTATCGCCAGGCGATGCAGTTGGCTCGAGTTAATGCCGGATTGAACAGCGAGCAACAGATTCCCTATATTGACAGGCTCATTAGCAGCAATCTGACCCTGAACAACTGGCAGCAGGTCGATGATATGCATCACCTGCGCTACTACTTGAAGAGCAGGCTCTACGATCCGGCCGACTCGCGTTTCGCTGACGCGGTCGCGGAGCTGGGTAGCTGGAAATTGCGCGTGATGCGGGAAAACCTGCTCGACAATGGAACCCGCGGACTAGGAAACGAAGCAGAGGAACTGAGCAGGATTTACAGCCAGAGTATTGCGCGCATTCAGGCCAGCCCGCAATTCGAGGAGACTGTGCTGCTGCCTCTCTACCAGGGAAAATCCCAGGCAGACCTCGAAATTGCCCGCTTGCTCTCAGAGACCCCGGACCAGTTTTTTGAGGGGACCGTCAGTCGCTACATCTACGAGTCGGTATGCCGAAACGTCAGAGACCCACAGGGTAACGTCGTTCGCCAGTGCACTCAGGTCCAGCGAGAGAATCCACGCTACCGGGCCTCGCAGCGCGACAACAAGCGCATGATGGTAAATCGCAGTGTCCGGGAAGTAGAGAATTCGATTCAGAACCTCAACACCATTCTGGCCCGAAATCCGGATATTTCTCCTTCCGAAAGAGAGCAGATCCTCAGCCAGATACGCGCTTTTGAAGTTGAATTTCAGCGTATCGAGCGCAACTCCCGTCGCAGTCTGCTCTATTAGCGAAGTATTGTAACGAAAACCCTGTTGTACGGAGCCGATCCCTGCTATAAATGGGTGTGGTTCGCGTTGTTCGTGAGCCCAAGCCATTAAACGCTAACTTACGATGAGGAGTGTTCATGCTTCAACTTGTACGCAAGAGCTGCAGTCTGCTGATTGGCGGTCTGTTGGCTGCGTCGATGCTGGCGAGTCCGCTGGCGATGGCGCTGGAAGTTGGGGATAAAGCACCCGATTTTGCACTGCAGGCTTCTGACGGCAGCACGTATTCGCTGGCACAGTTTGCGGGTGAAAAACCGGTAGTCATTGCTTTCTTTCCCAAAGCTTTCACAGGTGGCTGAACCATGCAATGCAAAGCGCTGCGTGACAGTGCTAGAGAAATTCAACGGTTCGATGTCGCCTACTTCATGGCCAGTGTAGATGACCTTGAAACCAATACTGCCTTTGCCGAGGAACACCAGGCTGGCTTCCCGATTCTTTCGGATCCCAGCAAGGAAATGTCTTCCGCATACGGAGTACTGGGTTCAAGTGGATTCAATAATCGCTGGACTTACTACATCGGCAGTGACGGCACCGTCCTGCGGATCGATAAGGAAACCAATCCCGCAACCGCTGGAAGGGATCTGGTTAGCAGCATGGAAGAGCTGGGATTTCCGCTGGCATCAGGTAACTGAACCACGGCCCGGATCCTTCGAACCGTCGGGGGTTTAACCCCTGCGTATTCGGAACTAGTAAGAAGTTTCGGAAGCAAAAAACCGTTGCCTTACCGGCAGCGGTTTTTTTTGCCGATGAATTATGGCCAAATTCGGGCATCCTTGTGTCTGTAGCATGATCATTGGCGACTATGGTGGTCAATTCCTTGCTGCTGAAAAGCTGCCTGTGACAAAATAAATGGCTCACTCAGTTGAGAAAAAAATTATGGGCGCTAAAAGCATATTGGTGGTCGCCGGTGTCGCGATCGCAACTCTGCTGTACCTGGTATACCTGGGAGCTACCTACGAGCCGCCGCAGGGGACCACTACCATTGTCGTCCCCCCGCCCGCGCCGCAACCGGTGCAGCCCGAACTCGAACGGCCCCCGGCGATCCAGCGTTCGACAGCAATCACCGAGCCCGAGCCTGAAAATCTTGAGGATGCCGATACCCCCGAATCGGCTGAGCCGGAGATTGTCGTTGCGGACACCGAACCTGAGCGTGAGATTGTGACGGAGCCAGCGGCAGAACTGGTTGAGGCCGAGGTAGTGCAATTGCCGGCCCTGGGCGAGAGCGACTCTTTCATCCGCGAGCGCCTGCAGCAGATTGCCGAAGGTGCGGTTTTACTGAGCTATCTGGTAGACGACCAGATGG
>Ga0181582_10005062_pt1 | contig 10621 bp, 13 predicted proteins | sample 071ome_32_FD_132438 | JGI IMG/M metagenome (GOLD analysis project Ga0181582, IMG submission 132438) | Coastal salt marsh microbial communities from the Groves Creek Marsh, Skidaway Island, Georgia - 071405AT metaG (megahit assembly) | ecosystem: Environmental > Aquatic > Marine > Intertidal... | reverse complement strand
ACACGCACACACGCACACACGCACACACGCACACACGCAGAGCCTTCCGAAGCATCACGAGTTACAGAATATGAAATATGTATGACGAAATGCACGAAACTAGACGCCACCCGTCTTGTTCCTCACACCGAGCTCGACGCCTACCCCCAGAACCAACTGCGCTGCGCACGAACGAGCACGAAGGAACGTTATCCGCGCTACCCTATTTGCGCCTCGTCACCTGCGGCGGCGCACTCGGCACCGAGATTTGGGTGTAGGAGAAGTTCTTCGTCTTGGCGGCCGGAGTAACCGAGGCTGGCGACGCGTTGTTCTTGTTGTGCTTGTTGGCCTTGGCCTCGGCATTCAAGACAATGGACTGGGCGAGTGCGTCCCTGATGGAGTTGTCTTTGTTGAGCATCTGGGCCGCGGCGGGGTGGGGGGCAAGGGCCGCGATGAGCATGAGCAAGGCGATAGCCACGAGCCGGGACAATGCGGTGGCGGGGCTGGGTTTCATGATTTCTGCGTGTTGGTACCTGCGAAAAGACGACTTTGGGGGGTGTTGCTGTGAAATTGATGTTGGTTTCACGGCGGGTTGGCGACGGGGTTTTGTTCGTAACGGTTTGGACTGCCAAGAGGCATGCCTGGGACCAGGACTTGGGCGCGTTTCATTTCTTACATCATAGCCGCAGCCGGCATTTCACACTTCGCATGTCATCGCTCTATCACAATCATCGCATCCGAGCCTTCCATATCCGACCTCGACGCACCCACCCCGCCGACTCTCTCTCACTCCTGCAGCGTCCCTGCCGTCGGCACCGAGATTTGCGTGTACGCAAAGTTCTTCGTCTTGGCCGCGGGAACCGAGTTGGGCGCCGCGTTCTGATTCCCAGCATGCTTGTTCTTCTTCGTCTCGGCATTCAACACAATCGCCTCGGCCAAGGCCTCCTTGATCGGGTGATTGGCGGGGGCGGCAAACTGCGGAAGTGCCCTGCCAGACACGCCTCCAGACACCCCGAACGACGGTGGGACCTGCACGTTCGAGAACTGTCCCATGACCTGGACTGTGCTGAGGAGCAGGGCGGTGAGCGCGAGGACGAGGCGCATTGACGTACCGGTGACGCGGGACGACATGGCGTGGAAAGTCGAGGATTGGATCGAGGAGGGAGACTGGCCGAGTGTGTGTTTTTGCGGAGGATTCGGGCCGTCCTCCACGGGTATGTGTATTTGGTGATTTGGTGGGTATAATTGGGATTATTATGCGGTCGTTTGGTGGAACCGGTGTCCAGAATGGGGATTGGGTGGTGGGTCGTTTTCGTTCGACGGAACGAGGGGTGGAGGAACGAGGGAGGGAGGGAAAGAGCGAACGAGGGAGAGGTTGGGGGTCACTGCGATGCATTACAGCGTGTGGAAGGTGTTCAATGGATAGTATTCTTGATAGGCTCACTGAACGACGAGCGGTCGTCGTTCTAACTCGGTCTTCTGGGTCGGCCAGCGGGCGCGGCCGCTGGTCGACAGACGGCCATCGCCGTCGCGATCGCCTACTAGGGCGTGTAATTGATGCACGGGTCTCCTCCAGAACACGTGCAGGTCACTTCGCCGTCGAACACCGTATAACCCCTCTCTCCAGTGGGGCAGGCGAGGCACGTCTTGACTCCATTCAGCTCCATACTGGTCTGGGCGGTGGTGCCCTCGGGGGGGTTGGGGCAAATCATGCTGATGTCGGGAATGGCAACGTCCTCAGCGAGGTCGCGCGCGGCAAAGGACGGGGCGGCAAAGGCCAGGGCGAGAAGGATGGTGGTCTTCATCATGATCTGTGCAGCGTGCGGCGCGGCGTGTTGGGATTCAGTGAGTATATGGGCTGAATGCAATGATGCGGCGAGCGGGTTGGTGGATGGGGGTAGAGGACGGGCGTCTGGCGAAAGACGAAATTGCGCGGATTTGTGTCCTTGACGCCGAGTGGGTTGCTCGCGCGTGGCGTGTGACGAGTCGTGGCGTATGCATAAAGGAGGCGGTCGAGGAGAAGGCGCGAAGAACGTACGAACTTGGCAACGAATTATCGCGTTTTGGGTTTGGAGATTCTGTCGGCTTGGAGATTGGGGGGCTGTCTTGGAGATTCTGTCTTGGAGATTGGGGGGCTCGTGAGTGGGGCTCGGGTATGTCGTCATGGTGGTTTGACTCGTGGTCTACCAGGCGTAGATGGAGGTCTATGTATGTATATAACTTACGAGATGGTTCAGACCGTCAGCAAAGCCAGGGACGCCAGCGTCACGGCCAACGCCCACGCAGCCGGCGCAACCGGGCCGGCGGCCAGTGGTGGCTGGACGAGACTGCCACCGTCGGTCGGCGATCCGCGATACGACCCTTCGGGGAGCATCACCTCATCCTGGTAGCGCTTGGCGCACTCAGCATAAGGACGCCGCCTCCTCGACCTTCTCCTCGACCTTCTCCTCGACCTTCTCCTCTGCCTTCTCCGCCACGCCGGCCCTTTTCAGCCCTTCAATTCGCGCATAGAGCCTTCCAATAGCCTCTATAACGTCATTCTGCATCGTCTGCTGCTCGTCCATACTCGGAATCCACGTCTTCATCGGCAGCAGCGCCCTTACCTCTGCCGGCAACCCGTCAATCTTCCCCCACGACGTCTCCTCATCTCCCTCACCCCCCTCACCCTGCTCTCCGAACGCCTGCATCGGTCCAGCACTGAGAACGACCGAGTGCGGGATAGGATATGACGGCGCTGCCTGCCTCGCGGCAAACTGCTGTCGCGCCTCCTCCAACGCCCGGACCGCCGCCCCCGCCGCTGCCTCTGCCTCCTCCGCCCGCTTCTGCAGCGCCTGTATCCGCTGCATCCGCGCCTCCATCTCCTGCTCCATGCCCGACTTCTCGGACTGCACCCTCCGCAACGCGCCCGACGCCTCCTCGAGCTCTCGCCGCAACGCCGCAGTCGCGGCGCCCTCCTCTCCCGCAGCATGAAAACCGGCCGAGCCCGCACGACTGCTGCCCTCGCCCGACATCGAAATGAGCTTGAGTCGCTCGTTCCGTTCTCGCAACAGCTTCTCCTCCAACCCCAACAGCTCCCCACCGAGCACCTTGACCTTACTCACGAGCTCCCGGTTCTCCCGCTCCACCCTCCCCATCGCCCCCTCCATCTCCTTCCACCGAACCCCCAACACGTCCCGCTCCTCCCGTTCCGCCCGAATCTGCGCCTGAGACCGCTCGTTCTCCCGCGACGCATCATTCAACTTCTTCACCAGCCCTTCGTTCTCCTCCGTCAGCCGTTGCACCATCGTCGTCTGCTGGGACAGACAGAGGTTCAGGTCCATATTTTGCGTCGTGAGACTGTCGATATGCTCTTGAAGATCTCGAAACGTGTTTTGACGCGCCGAATTGGCCGAGCGAGCCGCAGCTCGCGTCTGGTCGTCGTCAAGTGCTGCTGGTGCTGGCGGTCCCGGGTCTTCCCGATCACCCTCGTCCTTCCCGTCCTTCTCCTCCGACTTGCCGATATCCACATCAACCGAAGACCTCGGAAGAGACGCAGCAACAGACACAGCCGGAGACAGCGCCGCCGGCGCCATCACCATGAACTTCTTGGCATCGAACGACGACGCCTTTTTCACGACAAGCGATTCCTCCTCGTATCCCGACACGCCCGCCATCGCCATCGTCGACACAGTCGCCGAGACCGTCGGCTCTGCCACCCTCGCTTCCGTCACCACCGTCTCGACCGTCTCGACCGTCTCTACCGTCGCGGCCGTCGCCAGCACGTCGAAGAACCCGACGTCCTCGTCGACCGCCGCATCTTCCGTCCTGTCGCCGTCGTCGCCCTGGATCGTCGCGGGCGGAAGCGGCGGCGCGAACACACCAAGCTCCTGCACACTCGCTTCTCGCCTCTCTGATGCCCCCTCCCTCTCTTTAGACCCCTCTTCCCGCCCGCCTCCTCCTCCTCCTCCTCCTCCTCCGCCGCCGACTCTGCTCCCGTCGACCGCGAAGCGATCCGCGATTCCGTTCTCCGCGCCCGGCTCCGTCTCCGCCCCTTCCCCCGCCTGCATCTGGGCCTTCCTCAACCTGTACGCCTCCAGCTTCTTCTTCCCCAGCGCTACCAGCTCATCACGCGTACGAGTCGTCGTCGTCATTCGAATTTTTGTTTTTCTCTTTTCGGGCCGTTGCGCTTGTTGGTGCCCGCATCGATGCTCTTCTCCCTTCTACGTCGGGCCCTAGACAGGCTGTGTAGTCTGGGTGGGGTGCTGGGGTTGGCGCTGACTGTCTACGTGCTCAGGCGTTGGTCGAGTCGTCCGGGGAACCGGGATCGCGGGGGCGACGACCGGGGCGGGAGTCGGCCGAGTGGGTCGAGGACGAGGCGGACGGGTCAGCACCAGCGGTCGTCTCACCGGCAGGATGACGACGGTGTTCTTGCCGATAGTCAGCGTCCGTCGAAGGTCGTCTCCCTGGGGGAAGTGCACGGTCGCGGGGGCGACGCTGGTACCTTGTTGCCTCTGTATATAGCTCAACGGTATAAGAATCCGTCGATGGTCGTCTCTATTCCGTCGCTGCTGGCGGTGGAGTCTGGGCCGATTTCTGATGCCGCGACGGCGCACGTTCCGACGGTGGAGTACCTCAAGGCGCAGCTCGATCCTCTAGACTGCGGCGCGTTTGTGTGGACGTCCTCCGCGTCGTCCGCGTCGTCCGCGTCGTCCGCGTCGTCGTTTGCGACGTATCTCGTGTGTCATGTGGAAGATGACGTGGGGGAGGCGGTGGTGCGGGCGATGTTGGAGCATTGTGGGTTGGTGCCGGGGGTGGTTCCGAGCCATCGGGTGGTGTTTGTAGGGGACGCGGGGAGCTTGGTGAGTGTGGTGCGGCAGTTGGATCCGGGGGTGTTTGTGTGCGGTGGAGGTGTCGCGGAGGAGGGAGTGTGTGCCGAGCTGCGGAGATTTTACAAGGAGCGGGGGCGGATCGTGCGGGTTGCCCGCTCGGGGGACGACGGTCGGCAGAGTCGTTTGGGGGTCGACGTCTTCCTGCGAGCGTCGTCGTCGTCATCGTCGTCTTAGTGCGTTGTCGTCGTCGTCGTCGTGTGTAGCGCATATTTCGTACTTGCTCTTCTTCTCGTGGTTAAAACGTGAACGGTTTGCAGTTCTCGGTTCGACGTTCGCGCTACAGGCCGAGCCATTCGCAGCTGACGTGGAGCTCGCCGGCCTCGGCGCCGATGAGGGAGTAGGCGTCCCGGCAGTGTCCTGGCGAGCGAGCAGTGAACAGTGAGCATCGAGCAAAGCGCACGGTAGCGCGAGTGAGCGGAGCGTCGCTAGGGTGCGCGAAGCGCATGGAAGCTCGGGCGCTCAGCGTGCGCTGAGCACTCGGCATGAGGGTCGAGGTCAATACCCACCGAGTTCGGCGACGTCCATGACGTTAATGACGGCGTAGCCGATTCGTCGGCGTTTGACGCGGCGAAGGAGGTTGGAGCCGAGCTCGTATACGCTGAGGGTGAGGATCGAGCCGGCTTTGACGTTGAGGTCGGCGCGGTAGTCGAACTTCGGGTTGGGGTCGTACTCGTGGGGGGTCGTCATGGAGATGCGTTTCCTCGAAGAGCGCGAGGAATTTCCCATGCCCTGTTCTTGAAAGACGAGTTCAACGTAGGTGGCCGCCGTGGCGCTCAGCTGGGTGGCTTTGATAATGTGGACAGAGAGGATGCCCGAGGCGTCGGCCAACGATGCGACAGAGGAAAAGGTGACCATTCGCTTGAGGAGGTTTGCGGGGTTCACGGTGTTGCTGCTGCTGTTGTTCTTGTTGACCGCGTCACCCGCAACGTCACTCGCAACGTCACCCGCGGCGCCGCTGACGGGCGCGCGAGCGTCCCCGTCGCCTCGCGCGAGTGGGATGATCGACAGCTCGAGGCAGACGTGCCCCACCACGCTCCGCTCCCCAAGTGCCATCTTCCGGAGCGTCGTGGTCGCAAACGCACCGACGCCTGTAACGGCAGACGCCGCGGAAGCAACGCCCTTCCCGACCATACCGCCCATGGCCACGCCCTCCCGCCCGTCTTCTCGCGCCATCCGCTGCGCGACCTCCTTCATCGCCGCCCGCCGCGCGTTCTTGGCGGCCCGCTTTCGCATCAGGTAGGGAATAAGCAGCTTGGCCTGAGGGCGCTTGAGCACCTCCTCCTTGACAATGTCCTCCACGAACGCCGCGTGCTTGGCCTGCCGCAACTCCTCCCCGGTCAGCACCTCGTACGAGCTCTTCCGCTTGCTCCGCTTCTTGCTACTACTCTGCGGCGCAAACATCGGCACGAGCACACGCAACGGACCAGACGCTTCAGCTGCCTGCAGGAGCGACCCGATATCCCTCATCCCGATCCGCACGGCCCCGACCAACCCCGGCGCAGTCAGCTCGTTATCGTCATACAACTCGACAGTCAGCATCTGCGTATCCATATCGTCCACCAACATGTCGAACTCCTCATCCTTCCAGACCGGGTTGACCTGGAGAACGAAAACAAACGAGCGCGGAGCGAGTGAGAGCCTCGGGGTCCGAGGCTGGGCGACGTCGTGTCCAGCACCTACCTCGTTGTCGAGCGTCGCTGTGCCCCGCAGTCTCCCATCCCGGAGCTCAATCCGCACGAACGGATCAATCTCGTCCAACAACGACGACTTCAGATTGATGCCTGGCGAGCGAACAACAACGCGCAAAGCGCGCGGTAGCGACAGTGAGTGTAGCGGAGAGACGCAGTCTCCTGGGCGCGCAGATCAATCATCAATCAATCATCAATACCCACCGTACTTGACTGCAACCCTGCAGATGCCGACGGGCGGCTTCGGCAGGCCATAGTTGGGGAGAACAGGGAACGACATTTCGTTCGGATAGACGAGCATTTTGCCGACGACGAGGTTCTGGACGAAGCGGAGGAGGACCGGGATGGGCGGCAGGGCGAGCAAATCGGGAGAGTCCAGTATGCGCAAATCAAAGTCGACCGTGGGCTGCTCCAGCAGTGAGAGCGTGACGCCGCCCACGCACGGGAGCTGCTCGACGAGCGGATACAACGTCATCCGGGCCAGCGCCTTGAGCTGAAAGTTCGCCACCTCGACGGGAACATCCACCGTGAACACCCCCAAGGAAACTTCAATCACGACCCGGACGCGCATATCCCCTCCGTACAGGAGCGCCGCCTCCGTCATGACCCAGTTATCGCTGGGCGAGCTCGTGTAGGACTTGATCGAGTCCACCCGGAACGGGCGCGTGCCCAGGTCGAGGACGTCGATCCGAATCGTCTTGAGCACACGACCACCGATCAGCGGAATCTTGGCCAACGCCTCCCGGATCGGCTGCTTCGCCTGCGCCATGACTTTCCTGTGGATGGCCGGCGAGAGGTGCGGCCACAGCTGCGAGAGGAGCTTGTTCAAGAACCTGGCGAACAAACACGTATGACGAGCGGGAGAGATAGTGAGAGGGCCAGTGCGAGTCAGCGCACGACAGAGTCCAATACCCACTGCAGTCGGTCATGGTCCGGGAGGCGCAACGCCGGGCTGACATCGTCCAGGAGACGCCGCTGTGCATGGCGAGCGAGTGGGCCAGTGAGTGAGCGAGGGCTTCAGGACACTCGATCGATCGATACACGATACTCGATACCCAATACGCACGTCCTTCACGGGGCCGTGGAAAAGCGCGTCCGTCAAGTCCTTCGCCTCATGCTCGACCACGTCGTCGGAGAGCGCCACGTAGGACTTCTTGGGTTTGCGCGCTCGGAACAAGACCCCGAACACCACGTTCCCGACAATGACACCCAACTGGAGCCCCAAAGGTACCGCGACGAGGAGCGTGAGCGCCACAATCCCGATTCGTGATATGAGCGAAATGAGCAAGCGAATTGGTACCGGGTCTACGAGCACAGACAGACTCGCCCAGAGGCTGCTCACGGGTTCAGGTACCCGTTCCATAAAGGGTGCGGTGTAGAGTAAAGAAACTTACTTCTTCTTTCTGAAAACCGAACCAATCTTGGACTTTGCTCGGAGGGCCTCGACTTGCTCTCGTGCGAGTCCCCCGACCACCTGCCCGACCGTTCCCACGCCGTCGACGATCCTCCCGCCCACCCCAGCCAAGCCGTCGGCCACGGACTGCCCCATGTGTCCGAGCATGCTCGCCGACTGTGTCGACGCGACGATGAGCACCTTCTCGAGGCGCTTGACGGCGACCTTGGGGGCCACGGGGACGAGCGTGCCGTCGCTTCGGACGCTCACAACGCGCCACATCGTCAGAATATCCACGGCGTGTTCGCAGGTAAAGTCGACGGTGGTCTCGAACTCCCTCTCGAGGACAGACTCGCAGCGTGCGTTGAGGTCGGCCAGCGTCATGTCGGTCCTCCCGTTTGCGGAGAAGTACTCGGCGGCGAGGAGGCAATACGCTATGAAGACCTCTCTCGTGAGCTGGCCGAAGAGGTCGTTCATGACGCTACTGAGGGCGGCGTTCTGGGTGGCGACGGTTCTCCGCGAGACAATGTCGCCCATGCTCTTCTCGATCTCTGTCTTCTGGGTGGCGGCGGTCTGGTAGACTTGGACGACGCGTCCGGCGAGGACGGTGAAGCTTGTCCACGCAGAGGTGAGGGAGAGGCCGCCGCGGACGGAGAAGAAGAGGGTGGCGAGTGCGCCGATGATGGTGACGGCAATGTTGACGGTCGTCGACGGTGAGAAGTGGACGTTGGTCTCGGGGAAGACGAGCTCCATGTCGGCAAGTGGGATGGAGCTGAATCGCTTCATCACGATGTTCCTCTGGATGACGTCCTGGCGAACGAACGAAGCGCGTAGCTCGAGTGAGCCTAGAGTCTGTGGGCGTGCGAGCGCCTGTGGACGATGTCAATACCCACCTCCTTCATGCCAGAGCGGAGGGAGAACTCGCTCTTCTGTCCGCTCGACTCGTTCTGGCGGTAGATGACGACCACGTCTCGGAAGCATGCTTCACTCAACGTGACCTTTCGGAAGAACTTCCGGAGGACGGTGAGCGCGTCGGGAAACTCCTTGTCGAAGGTCCGTCGGCTGATCAGCACCCGGTTGGTGCCAGAAGCGTTCGGCAACTCTGTCTCCGTGGTCGTTCTCTCCGTGTTTATACCCATGCGGGCACCCGTGGCCTGATTCACGTAAAAGCTCCCGATGTCGCTCTCCGCCACCGTTGCCACGAACCACCCGAACACGTCCAGCTTGCTCGCAATCCACACCAGCAAGGCGAGTATGGGCCCGACGAGCAGATAACGGATCAGCAGCTCGACCTGGCGATCGATCGAACGAACGAACGAGCGAAGCGCGAGTGAGAGCATCGGGGTCTGCGCGTCATCCACGAGCGTCAATGCTCAATGCTGCCTACCTTTTGCCCATAAAACGCCCCCTCCATGTTCGTCGACGTGATACCCCTGTGACACACCAGGATCCTACGCCGCAGCTCCTTGGGATACGCCGCAGCCAGCTCTGGATACTGGCTCCAACACGTCCGCTCCAACAACCCATCGTCCATCGACGACCACCGCACGTTCACCGGCAGCGTCAGCAGAAAGTCTTCCTCCGTCGCGGCATCCCACTCTGTCTGCGTCAACATCTGGAGAAGAAACGAGCGAGCGAGCGAAGGAAGCGCGGAGCGCGAGTGAGCGTCGAGTCGCCCGGGCCGCGCGAGCGCCCAACTGCCGAGTCCAATTCAACGCACGTGGTAGTGGTTCTTCAACAGGATCAAAACAAGGTGATCCATGAAATTCGTCTCCCGCTCGGCAATCTCCCCCGCCGGAAGCGACTCGAGCCTCGTCGGCATCGACAGCCCCTCTGCCGCCCGGAAAAAGTACTCGGCTTCCATCTCCACGTTGAGCTTCAGACTCGCGTGCTTCATCGAGCACACCGCCTGGCCGAGGGCATATATGCGACGACAGACCGGGCAGTAGTCGTTGTCGACAAACGCCGCGGTGAGGAGCGCGGCGCAGTAGTTGAGCAGGTCGCCGTCTGGCGAGTGAAGCGCGAGCGAGCGAGCGAGTGAGTGAGCGAGCGAGGGAGTGAGGGAGTCGCGACGAGCGACGACCTACCGCTCACGTCCAGGAACCGCGGCCGACAGGAGGAGACCCGGTCGGACGAGATATAGAGGTGCTTCGTGGAGATTGATGTGAGCTCGCTTTTCGTCACCCGCAGCTTCGGCGGAAGCAGCGAGTTGCCCTTGACCGGGATGGGCGTTTCCCCTCCCTCTGACGTCGTCGTCATACTACGTGATGGAATGGACAGCGAATTCGCGTTTGGGTTTGAACTCTCGGTTTTGCACAACGTTTTTTTCGACTTTGACGTTTCGGGACGTTGGACTGGACGAAACCAAGAACGAAAAGCCAATAACGGGCCAGCATGACGGTGCAGACCGGCGCCAAGTCCAAGACGGACCTGGAGCGTGCGCGAATCGCTCGAGAGGTGAAACTCCGCCAGCGCGTGTCCGGTTCCCTGCTGGTTCGCGTGCTCTTGCTGGGGTTCAACGTGCTGCTGGGCGTCGTCGCCTGGAAGGCGCTCGAGCACCGGGGAGAGACTCGTCGCGTCGTCGCGTATGTCTCCACCCTGGGCAAGCACTACCGGGGAGTGGGAGCGTCTGTCGCCGCCGTTAGCCACTGCGCACGGATCTGTGCTTCCTCGTTGTCTTCGTTGTCTTCGTT